>VYLX01000028.1_pt1 | contig 32699 bp, 25 predicted proteins | sample 5114181 | NCBI WGS metagenome assembly VYLX01 (sample SAMN12291812, study PRJNA351875) | freshwater metagenome | isolation source: freshwater lake | place: USA: Michigan, Sherman Lake | collected 2011-08-08
CGCCCGCCCGCTCCATCCGGACTCTCCTTCTCGCGGCCGACGCCTTGGCGAACATCGCCAACGCGTCGGCCGCGTTTGTTCGCGACACGGCGTACCGTTGCCGGTCAGCAGGGTGTAGCTCAGCTTGGCTAGAGCGGGTGGTTTGGGTCCACCAGGTCGCAGGTTCGAATCCTGTCACCCTGATTTCTCGGCATTCACTCACCCCCCGCCCGGCTCCTCCCCGTCGTCCGCTTGCCAGTCAACCTCCGCATGTTGCTTCTTCGACAACTCGAGTTCCTCGGCTTGCTCGCGGGTGAGCTTCGCCCCGAGCATGATGCAGTCGGCAAAGTCGCAATCGCTGAAACTCGACTGCCGAAGATCCGCCCCGCTCAGGTCGCACCTGGCAAAGCGAACCCGCTCGAAGTTCGACGCCCTCAGATCGCTCGCCCCCAGGCTTGCGTGCGAAAAGTCCACATCGACAAAGTCGCACCAGCAGAGGTTCGACTCCGACAAGTCGCTCTCACGAAACGAAGCCTCGCAGACTTCCGAATGGCCGAAGAACGTCCGCGGCAGGGTCATGCGTGCAAGGTCGCCCGTCACACGCATCTGGAAGAAGTTCACGCCGAGCGGCTCCGGATCGTCGTACTGGGGTTGACGATTCGGCATCGGCGGAATGTCGCCGGGGTCGAGCAGGCCGGTCTTCTGCAGTTGCGCACATGAGTCGGAGTAGGTTCGTCTCATGCATGAAATCCTACCGGCAACCGGCGGGCGTTGGTCCGACGGTGATCTCAGAACTGCCCTCGCGCACAACTCTTCACACTTCGGCTACGCTCGCGGTCAATGGCCACGCCCGCCTCATCACCCTCCGGCCCGCGCCCGCGAGACCTCGCGCCGACGCTCGATCGCGCCCGCTCGCCGTCGCTCCCCGGGCTGGGCCTGCTCTTCCGCAGCATCCCCGGCGTGATCGGCCTGTGCATGCTCGCGATCATCGGCCTGCTCTGCCTCGGGTCGCTCCCCTGGACCGTCAGCGCCGTCGTCCCCCCGGGCCTGAAGGCCGCGGGCGACGCGGCCCCGCGTGTGGTGTGGTTCGATCTGCAGAACCGCCAGGCCCTCCGCCTGCCGCCGAGCTGGACCTGGCCCGACATTCCGCCGCCCGCGGGCGATGCCGCCGAGCCGGTGCTCACCCCGGGCTCGCTCCAGGCCCGACTCTGGTCCCTCGCGGTGGATTCGGCCTTGCGCCAGCGGGCCGACGAGACCGGCGTGACCATCGATGCGCTGCTGGCGACCAAGCCCGCCGTCACGTACGAGCAGGCCATGGCCGCGCTGCCGACGTACCTCCTCGGCACCGATGTGCTCGGGCGCGATGTCATGGTCCGCTGCCTCGTCGGCGGCGGCATCTCCATGGGCATCGGCCTGGCCGCGGCGACGATCGCCGTGCTCCTGGGCACCTTGTACGGCGCGCTGGCCGGGTACCTCGGCGGGAGGATCGACGGCATCATGATGCGCATCGTCGATGTGCTCTACGGCCTGCCATACATCCTTCTGGTCGTCCTCCTGGCCGTCTCGGTCGACGGCACGCTCGACGCCTGGCAGCAGTCCCGCGCCCGCGAAACCAAGACCCAGTCCGTCGCGTTCATCGACGCCGAACTTGCCCGCACGCCCGAGGCCCAGCGCACCCCCGACACCCGCGCCCGGCTGGAGGTCGAAGCCCGCGAGCGCTTCGGCGTTGGCGAACTCTCGCAGGCCCAGCGCCTGAGCATCAACGTCGTCACGCTCCTGGTCGCCATCGGCGGCGTGAGCTGGCTGACCATGGCCCGGGTCATCCGCGGGCAGGTGCTCAGCCTCAAGGCCCAGCCCTTCGTCGAGGCCGCCCGCGCCATCGGGGTTTCGCCCACCGGGATTTTCACCCGTCACCTGCTCCCGAACCTCGTCGGCCCGATCATCGTGTACGCGACGCTGACCGTGCCGCAGGCGATTCTGCAGGAGTCGTTCCTGAGTTTCCTGGGCATCGGTGTCGACGATCCGCTGCCGAGTTGGGGCAAACTCGCCGCGGACGGGCTGGGGGAGTTGAACCTGGTCAACAGCCAGTGGTGGCTGCTGCTGTGGCCCTGTGTGCTCCTTGGCCTGGCGCTGCTGTCGTTGAACTTTGTCGGCGAGGGCCTCCGCGAGGCGCTCGACCCGCGGCGTCGCCCGCGCTAGGCGGGTGCGGGCCATGGGCCGGTCGGAACCGCACTTTGGGGCCGCGGGAACACCCGCCAGCGCATCGGGGAGACGCTAAACTGCCCTCGCGTGCCTGAGCGCAGCGGCCCCGTGTGCCGAGGCGTCCCGGCAGCATCGTTTGCTTTCTTCCTCCGGTCGGCACTTGTGACGGGAAACGCATGCAGAACCGCTTTGGAATCACGGACTTCGTCTCGATGGTCATGCTCGCCATCGTCGCCCTGCTGGTCATTCTCAGCGGGCTGCAAATCGATCGCGCGTGGCAGCAGAACACCACCATGCTCGAGCGCATCCGCAGCCTCGAGGGGCAGGTGGGCCGGCTGGATAACTCCCTCGCCGCCGTCGCCGCGGCCATCGCCGAGAACTCCCGGGTCGTCGAGCGCATCGGTGCGCAGCCCCGCAGCGTGATGGTCCTCCCCGCAGGGGCCGACCAGACAGCACCCGCGGCCACGACCGGCCCGTCGGCGGGCACGCGCCACGCAGTGTTTACCAGCGGCGACGCGTGGGCCCGCCCGGGTGTTGAGATTCTGCGCCAACCGCCGCTGGCCTTTGCGAGCGACCCTCGCAAGCAGCCGGGCTTTGCCGATGGCGGCGAGATCACCGAGATCTGGGAGGCCCAGACCAAGCAGATCACGCCGTTCATTTCCACCGACGCGTACTCGCGCCGCGTGCAGGAACTGACCAACGAGAGCCTCGCGACCCTGAACGCCAAGACGCTTCGGACCGAGGGCCTGCTCGCCGAGGCGTGGCAGGTGGATCCGGAGGGCAAGTGGCTGCGAGCGCGCCTTCGCGAGGGCGTGCGATTCAGCGACGGCAAGGCGATCACGGCCGAGGACATCCGCTGGACCTTCCACGACTACATCATGAACGAGCAGATCGAGGCCGAGCGCATGCGGTCGATCGTGCGTGACTCGATCGAGAAGGTCGAGGCGATCGACGATCGCACCGTGGAGTTCACCTTCCGCAAGCGGCTGTTCTCGAACGTCGACAACGCGCTCAGCCTGTTCGTGCTGCCCAAGCACTTCTACTCGCAGTTCACGCCCGCGCAGATCAACCGCAGTTCGGGCCTGCTCATGGGCTCCGGCCCTTTCCGGCTGAAGGACCTGAGCGCCGACAAGCAGTGGGCCCAGCCGGCGGACATCGTGCTGGAGCGCAACGAGCAGTACTGGGGCCCGCGCCCGGCGCTCTCGTCGCTGCGGTACAAGGCCGTCAACGAGGAGATCGGTCGGCTCAACTCTTTCTTCGCCGGCAACGCCGAGATCATCACCCCCTCCGCTCCGCAGTTCGTCTCCAAGAGCGAGGACCCCAACTGGCAGGTCATCACCCGCTTCAACAAGTGGGTCAACATGCGCTCCGGATACTCCTTCATCGCGTGGAACTGCGGCGAGCGCAACGGCAAACTCACCAAGTTCAGCGATAAGCGCGTCCGCCAGGCCATGACTCACGCCCTCGACCGCGAGAAGATGATCCGCGACATCTGGAAGGGCATCGGCGTTGTCGCCAAGGGCAATCAGCCCATCGACGGTCCCGGCTCCAACCCGGACATCAAGCCCTGGCCCTTCGACCTCAACAAGGCCCGCGAACTGCTCAAGAGCGCCGGCTGGGAAGACCGCAACAGCGACGGCGTGCTCGAGAACGAACTGGGCGAGAAGTTCCAGTTCGAGTACACCTACGCCGGCGGCAGCGAAATCGCCGACCGCATCGCCGCCTTCGTTGCGGACTCGTTCAAGGCCATCGGTATCAATGTCCAGCGTCGCGCTGTTGATTGGTCCGTGTACCAGGACCTGCTCAAGCAGCGTGACTTCGATGCTATCACGCTGGCCTGGGGCGCGAGCGCTCCCGAGAGCGACCCGATGCAGATCTTTCACTCCTCGAGCATCAAGAACCAGGGCGACAACTTCGCCCAGTGGGCCAACGCCGATGCGGATCGCTTCATCGAGTCCGGCCGGGCCGAACTCGACCCTGACAAGCGTGCGGCGATCTGGCGTCAACTCGAGGCCGTGCTGCACGAAGAGCAGCCTTACACCTTCATCCGCGTCCCGCCGTGGACCCGGTTCGTGCGCCGCGAGGTCGGCAACGTCGTGATGTATCCCAAGGGGCTGGAGCCCGCCGAGTACTTCCGAACCGGCGCGGCGACGCCCAAGCCGGCAAACTGATCGCGCGGAAGCCGCCGAGCGTCCGATCACCAAGCCTCCCGCACGCGAACACGCATGACGAACTACATCATCCGACGCCTGCTGCTCATGATCCCGACGATTGTCGGGATCACTTTTCTGGTCTTCTTTCTCATCGCCATGTCCCCCGGCGGTATCGGCGCGTCGCTGCAGGCCGCCGGCGGCAACATGACCAGCGCCAACTCGATCGCCGTCACCCGCGCCAAACTCGAGGACCGTTACGGGCTCAACGAACCCTGGCCCGTGCAGTACCTCCGCTGGTTCACACGCATCAACCCGATCAAGTTCGGCCAGCGTGACCTGGTCAAGCCCGACGGCGAACTCGTCTCCCGCCCTCGCGAGATCGCAAGCCCCCCCGCGTGGAATTGGTTCGCCGAGTCGCTCCCCGAGACCCCGCCCGTCGACATGGGCATGGTCAACGCCACCTTCCGTGACGCGCCCGACGCCGAACGCGCCGCGGCGTTCGCAAGGCTCGAACGCGAGTACGTCAACGCCCGCAGCGCGGCCGTCGCCGATGATGCGCTGCTGCGCGATGCGCTGAAGCGATACATCGAGGGCGAGTTCCCGCGCGGGCAGTGGGGGACCTATATCACCGGCGATCGTCTCAAGGTCCGCCGCGTCGCTGCGCTCGAGCCCAACAAGTCCTCGCCGGTCTGGAACGAACTTGCTCGTCTCGGCCCCACGGCCATCACATCCTGGACCGCCGCGGTCGAGGTCCGCCAGCGTCTGGTCGCCGCGATGGCCAGCGAGCCGTTCCCCGGCGCCGGGCTGGCAATCATCCCCGGCGTGCTCAGCGTCGCGCCGCCCGATCTTGGCGTCGCCTTCAGCACGGGCAAACCCGTCGCCGACCTCATCGTCGCCCATCTGCCCGTCACGCTCCTGCTCAACATCGTCGCGTTCCCCATCATCTACTTCATCGCGGTTCCTTGCGGCGTGCTGGCCGCCGTTCGCAAGGGCACCTGGGCCGACACCGGCCTGGGCGGCATCTTCATCGGGCTGTACTCCGTCCCGGTCGTCCTGGCGGGCGTGCTCCTGCTGGGGTACCTCGCGACGCCCGAGCACCTCAACCTCTTCCCCACCGCCGGTCGGTTCAGCAAGAACGCCGACGCGATGACCTTCTGGCCCTCCGACGGCAGCCCGGGGTACTTCGTCGACGCACTCTGGCACATGGTCCTGCCCGTGGCCTGCCTTGTTTATGGCGGGTTCGCCGTGCTCAGCAAGCAGGCCCGCGCCGCGATGCTCGAAAACCTCTCGGCCGACTACGTCCGCACGGCAAAGGCCAAGGGCGTCGCCCCGGGCGACGTGCTCCTGGCCCACGTCTTCCGCAACAGTCTCCTGCCGTTGATCACCATGTTCGTGACCATCTTCCCGGCCATGCTCGCCGGCTCCGTGGTCATCGAACGCATCTTCTCCGTCCCGGGCATGGGCTCGCTGCTGATCGACGCGATCAACCAGCGCGACCGCGAACTGATCCTCGCAAACACCACCATCATTGCCTGTGTGAACCTCATGGCGCTCCTGCTGGCCGACATCCTCTACGCCGCCGCCGACCCGCGCATCACGTACAAGTAGCGTCCGTCCAGGACCATCTCGCCCCGCCACGCGCCGACCCCACCATGCCCCCAAGCACACCTCAACCCGCCCCGGCCAAACTCGAACGCGTCACCGGCGTTCAACTCATGCAGGGCATCGGCCATGTCCCCGCAAAGGGCTTCTGGGCCGACGCCTTCTCGCAGGTCCTCAAACGGCCCACCGCCGTCTTCGCGATCGTGTGGCTCTCCATCGTCGCGTTCTTCGGCGTGTACGCGCCGCTCATCGCCAGCGGCTATCCGCTCATCCTCCGGCAGAACGGCAGCACATCGTCCCCGCTCCTTGATCAGCTCGAAGCACTCGACATCCTCCTGCTGGTCTGGGTCACGCTCGGCGCGCTCTACACCTTCCTCGGCCCGCGCTCGTCCATCGCGACGCGCGCCTGGAGCGTCATCGCCGGCCTCATCGCCGCGATCGCGATGCTCGCCGTCGCGTCGTACGCACAGTCGTACCTCGCCGGCGCCGCCCGCGACACCCTCGCGGACCTGAGCACTCAGGCCAAACGCACCGGGCAGCCCGTCGAGAGCGTCTCCCTGTTCGTCGATCAGCCCGCGGCGGGCTACCTCGTCGGCGCGATCGTCTCGATGATTGTCGGCTCGCTGATGCTGCTGGCCCCGTACGGCCAGATGCTCCGCCGCTGCGTCGTGCTCTGCCTGGCCGGCATCCTGGTCGCCTTCGCCTCGGGCGTCACCTGGCAGCAAACCCCCGCCGGCTTCGACGCGGCCAGCCGCGTCTACCGAGGCGACGCCACCGGCACATGGACCCTGCTGCCCTGGTCGCCCATGCAGCGCTTCAGCGAACTGAGCCGAAAGCCCCCCGGCGCCTCGCGGTGGATCGGCGCGATCGAGGAGTCCACCCGCACGCTGCCCCGGGGCGTTGCGCTCACGCCCGATCTTCAGACCGAACTCAACGCCAAGATCACTCGGGCGCTGCCGCTCGTGCCCGAGGCCTTCCGCCCCATCCTCCGCGACAACTGGACACAGGCCACGAGCGAGAACACCCCCCGCGCCCAGATCGCCGAACTCGCCCGGCTCGCGGGTGAAGCGATGGGCCCCGCGGGCCTGCCGCCGGAGGTGCTCACGTCCTTCACGCTCCTCCGCCAGTCGCTCCCACTGAGCGCGGCGGAGGTCGAGGGCATCCGCGCCGAATTGGCCACGGCCCTCGAGCGAACCGGCGCACCCGAACAGGTCCGCCAGCGTGCCGATGAGGCCCTGACGCGGGCGAGCGAGCGTGCCTCGGCCACTTCCTCCTCGCCGCTGAGCCGGGCCGAACTCATCGACATCATCGATGCGCCGCTGGGCCCGACCTTCCCGCTGGGAACGGACAAGGACGGCGCCGATGTGCTTTCGCAATTGCTCCACGCCTCGCGACTGTCCATCTCCATCGGCTTTGTCTCGACCAGCATCGCCCTTGTCATCGGCGTGACCATCGGCGCGATCATGGGGTTCTTCGGCGGGTGGATCGACATCATGCTCTACCGCGTGGTCGAGGTCTTCATGGCCGTGCCGCTGCTGTTCCTGCTCATCGTCGCCGCGTCGGTGCTGCCTTCAGAATTCCGCAGCACATACTGGACCATGGCGATCATCGGCATGTTCTCGTGGACGGGCATGGCCCGCTTCACACGCGCCGAGTTCATGAAACTCCGCAACCAGGACTTCGTCCAGGCCGCGCAGGCCTCGGGCCTGTCCCTCCGCTCGGTCCTCTTCCGCCACATGCTGCCCAACGGCGTCGCACCCGTGCTGGTCGACACCAGTTTCGCCATCGCCGCCGCCATCGGCATCGAAGCCACCCTTTCATATCTCGGCCTCGGCCCGGTCGACAGCGCCAGCTGGGGCAAATTGCTCAGCAGCGCCATCAGTTCCGAGGGCGAGTTCAAGTGGTGGCTGGCCGTCTTCCCGGGCGGGGCGATCTTCCTGACCGTCCTGGCGTACAACTTCATCGGCGAGGCCCTCCGCGACGCGATCGATCCCAAACTCAAGAAGGCCCGCGTCTGACTTCAGCCGGACAACCCGCGAGCAGTCACACCATGAGCATCGCCTCTCCAAACCCCGCCGCCCCCCTCAGCGCCAAGCCCGCGCCGAGGCTCGACGAGCGCGTCCCGCTCCTTCAGGTCAAGGACCTCGCCGTCAGTTTCGACAACCGCACCGGCCCGCGCATCCAGGCCGTCGACGGCGTCCGCATGACGATTTACCCGCGTCAGACCCTCGCCGTTGTCGGTGAGTCCGGCTGCGGCAAGTCTGTCACCGCCATGAGCACGCTGCACTTGGTCCCGCGCCCCCCGGGCCGCTTCGACCGCGGGCAGATCCTTTTCCAGACCGACGCCGGGCAGGCCGACCTGGTCTCATACTCCGAGTCGCAAATCCGAAAGATCCGCGGCAACGACATCGCCATGATCTTTCAGGAGCCGATGACCAGCCTCAACCCCGTGTACACCATCGGCGATCAGATCATGGAGGCCATCCTCCTGCATCAGCGCGTCACGCCCGACGTCGCACGCCAGATCGCCGTGCAGGCCATGAACGAGGTCGGCATCCCCCGCCCCGAGGAGCGACTGGCCGCGTATCCGCACCAGTTCTCCGGCGGCATGCGCCAACGCGTGATGATCGCCATGGCCCTGGCCTGCCAGCCCAAACTCCTGCTCGCCGACGAGCCCACCACCGCGCTGGACGTGACGATCCAGGCCCAGATCCTCGAACTGCTCCGAGAACTTCAGGCCTCTCGCCAGATGGCCATCATGCTCATCACGCACGCGCTGGGCGTCGTCGCGGAAAACGCCGACGTCGTCTGCGTCATGTACGCCGGACGCGTCGTCGAGTACGCCAACGTCTTCGACCTCTTCGACAACCCCATGCACCCGTACACCCGCGGCCTGCTCCGCAGCATCCCGCACACGCGCGAGAAGTCCGATCGACTGGTCACCATCCGCGAGGTCGTCGAGAACGAGGACCAGTTCCGCAAACTGCCCGATGCAAACAAGGGCGTGCGCCCATGGTGGCCCTGGCACGAGCCGCCCGCCGACCTGGCCCCCAGGCCCGGACCCGCGGGCGAATACGCGCTCATCGAGGCCCGCCCGAATCACTGGGTCGGCGTCTGGCGCACACGCGGCGTGGGCGACGCCGTCGAGCGCATGCCCGATCTGAACTACCGCATCGCCGACGACCCCACCCGCGCCAAGGCCTGAGCCCGCGCACCCATGCGAGCACTCATCCTCCCAGACCGCGCGTTCCTCTCACGCGAGCGTCAACTGCTCGCCCGGCTGGAGGTCGGTCTTGCGGACGACGGCTTCCGAGTGCTGCACGCGCTGCCCGCGTCGATGAACACCGTGGAGTTCTCCGCGGTCTACAGCACGCCCATCACGTACGCCGACACGGGCCTGCCCTTTACGCGCTCGCTCCGTGCCGACGCATTCGTCCGCTCTCTGCTGGCTCTGGCCCCGCCCGATCCCGGCGAGCGACTGCTCGATGTGATCCACTGCTTCGGCGATCAGGCCGTGATCACCGGCGCGAGCGTCGCCCGCGCCATCGCCCGCCTCAGCGCCGCACCGCCGGAGGATCTCGCCGTGACGATCGCGGGCGATGTGCTGCTGGCGGTGGAGGTCTGGCGTCGCGGTCAGGCCCGTGTGCTCGCGCGTGCCGCGGCGAGCGCCAGGCCGCAGGCGCACGTCCTCGCGTTCGCGGCGGACCCGGCGCTCATGGACGAGTGCGCCGCGTCCTTCGGCCCGCAGCATGTGCGACTCGCACCCTGGGGCGTGCACATCCCCGAATCGCCCCGCGAGCCCTGGACTAGCGACCGCTCGCTCTGCTGCACACTCGCCGCCTCGGGCAGAGACCCCGCCGCGATCGAGGCCGTGATCCGCGGCATCTCGCGCGTCCGCCAGGCCGGCGTCGACGTTCTGCTCTTTGTCGATGCGGACCTTGCCCGCACGGTGCCGATCCTTCGCTGGGCCGGGCGCGGCTCCGGCGCGGGTGACGTCCGCGGCGCCATCTCGCTCATCGCCGATCTGGAGTCGCAGCGCGAACTGGTGCTCCAGACGCATCTCCTGCTCGCGCCCGAGTCCGCCGGCGAGCAGCGCTCGATCGTGCTGGAGGCGATGGCCGCCGGCGTGCCCGTGCTCGCGGGGCCGGATGAGTCCAGCAGCGCCATCGTCGACGGTCGCACCGCGATGGTCATTCCCAGGTCCACCGGCGACTCCTGGGCCGACGCCTGGGCCGATGCGATCATCGGCTTCACGCGGTCACCGGAGCATTGGAGCGCCCTGTCGCGCTCCGCCCGCGAGGCCATTCGACAGGACCGCCTGGCCAGCGCGTCCATCGCCTGCGTGCTCGATGGCTATCGCGCCGGCATCGCACGACTCGCGGAGACCCAGAGTGGATCGACTGCCCTTTGATCCCGCAAAGATGATCCGCCCGACCGCGGGCAACCCTGCTCCCGCGCCGGCTCGCGCACCATCACCCGCGTCGGCCAATACCGATGTGCCCGCCACCGGTGCGCCCGAAGTCGTCGAGACGACAGGCTCGACTTCCGGCCCCGCCCCGGCCATCAGCGTCTCGGCCCTCGCGGCGCTCATCGACGGCGCGCTCAAGGACCGCATCGTCTCGGGCATCCGCGTCATCGGCCAGGTCAGCAACTTCACGCACCGCACGCACTGGTACTTCGCGATCAAGGACAGCCAGAGCGTGCTCAACTGCGTGATGTTCGCCGGACGCATCCGCTCGGTCGGATTTCAACTCGCCGAGGGTCAGGAGGTCGTCGTCACGGGCCGCGTCGAGTACTACGCCCCGCGCGGGCAGGTAAGTTTCTACGTCGAACGCATCGAGCCCGTCGGCGTCGGCGCACTCGAACTGCGCTACCGCGCGCTCGTGCAGGAGGTTCGCGCACTGGGCTGGTTCGATGCCGACCGCAAGCGCCCTCTCCCCGCCTTTCCCGCTCGAATCCTCGTCATCACGAGCCGCACCGGCGCGGCACTGGCCGACGTGCGCGACACCATGCGCCGCCGATGCCCCGCCGTGGACCTCGTGCTGATCGATACGCTCGTGCAAGGCCCCGACGCCGCGCCGCACGTCGCCCGCGCGATCACCTGGGCCTCCAACAACGCCTCAACTCTCGGCATCGACGCGATCATCGTCACCCGCGGCGGCGGCAGCATGGAGGACCTCTGGGCCTTCAACGAGAAAATCGTCGCTCAGGCCATCGTCACCTCCAGCGTCCCCGTCGTCGCCGCCATCGGCCACGAGACCGACACCACGATCGCCGAGCTCGTCGCCGACGAACGCTGCGCCACGCCCACGCAGGCCGCCATGCGTCTCACGCCCGACCGCGCCGCCCTGAGCGAGCAGGTCCGCATGACCAGCGAGCGCCTCGCCTCGCTCATCACCCGCTCGCACGCGCTGCACGCCGAGCGCCTGCGCGCGACCGCCCGCGGCATGAGCGCCGCCGTCCTCCGCTCGATGGGCATCTCGGGCCGTCGCCTGGCAACACTCGGCGCGACCCTCGAGCGCGCCCGTCCCGCCGCCGTCTATGAACGCCGACGCTCGACGCTCCGCAGCCTCTCGCTGCGACTGGGATTGGCGATCGGACAGGTGCTGGAAATGCGCCGCCGACGACTCGACGACGCACGACTGGACCTGCGACGGCTCACCGGCGAGGCCATCTACGCCACGCGCCAGCGACACACCGACCTCTCTCGCCAACTCGAACTCGTCGGCCCCGCCGGCGTCCTCCGCCGAGGCTTCTCCGTCACTCTTGCCAGCGACGGCACGGTGCTCCGTTCGATTCACACCGCAGCCCCCGGCCAGGTCCTGACGACCCGCCTGGCCGACGGCCTGCTCCGATCGACCGTTCACGCCGACGGCCAAACCTCCGCTCCGCTCCCCCTGCCCGCTCCCCCGTCGGCCCCGGCCCACCGCCCCTCACGCAAGCGGCCTTCGGGAGACTCGCCCGGCCCGGGTCTCTTCGGCTAATCTCCCCCCAATGCCCCCGTCCGACCAACCCGCTTCAGGCTCCACGCCGGGCCCCGCGCCAATCCCGGCCGACATGCCCTATGAGTCCGCCATCGCGGAACTCGAGTCCATCGTCCAACGCATCGAATCCGGCGACATGGGCCTCGAAGAACAACTCGCCGCGTACGAACGCGGCAAGGCCCTCGAACGCCACTGTCAAACCCTGCTCGCCCGTGCCGAGCAACGCTTCGCAGACCTGACCGCCCAGATGAACGCCGACATGCCCAAGCCCTCCAAAGCCTGACCAAGGCCTCTTCTGGACCTGATCAGGGGCCTGATCGCTCCTGCCGACATTCACCACCACAGACCCCGGCAAGGATGCCCACGTCATGAGCCTCGACCTGGCGGAGACCCTGAGCATCGTCGTCCCGCTGGCGTTCGCCTTTGCCTTCGGCGCGTGCGTCGGGTCGCTGATCAACGTGCTGGTCTATCGGCTGCCACTGGGCCTGAGCGTCATCACGCCCCCCTCGCGGTGCCCGTCCTGCGAAACCCGACTGACCTGGCGCGAGAACATCCCCGTGCTGGGCTGGATCCTCCTCCGCGGCCGCTGCCGATTCTGCAAGTCCCGCATCAGCGCCGAGTACCCGCTCGTCGAAGCGTTCGTCGGCCTGCTCTTCGTCGGGCTTTACGCGATGTGCTTCCTCCTTTCGCCCGACGCATCGATCCTCGGCGTCCCGCTGGGCACCATCCGGCCCGAGTGGGGGCTCAACGGCTTCGTCGGAGCATGGCCCATCTTCATCGTCGTCGCGGTGCTCTTCGCATCGCTCACCGCCATGACCATCGTCGACGCGCGAACCTTCACCATCCCCCTCGAACTCGCCTGGTTCGCCACCGCCGTCGCCCTCATCCTGCACACCGCATGGGCCATCGTCGTCGAGTTCTCCCCGGGCGGCGGCCTCGCCTTTGCCGCCCGAGACTGGGACTGGGCCATCGCCACACCATGGGGGTGGGGTATCGGCCAGGCCTGGGGCGGCTGGCAGTGGGTGGGGGCAAGCCTCGGCGGCACCATCGGCCTCGGGCTCTCGCTCCTGCTCCTTCGTCTGGGGCTGCTCCGCCGATCGTTCGAGGACTACGCCCAGTGGGAGGCCCAGCACGCCCAAACGCTCGCAGCCAAACACCCGGGCGCTGCCAGTCCCCCGCCCGACCGCTCAGCCGAGACCGGCCCCCTCACCTCGCTTGACGCACCCCCGGGCCCGGCGTCGTCGCCCGCCGCCGCATCCGCCGTCGCTCCGGTGCATTCCCATGCCAACGCCGACCTCAACCCCACGGACCTCTGGGTGGCGTACCCCCACGCCAGGCGGGAAATGATCCGCGAAATGGCCTTCCTCGGTCCGCCCGTTGGTCTGGCGTACCTCGGCGCGATCGTCATGCTGCACTTGGCCGGTCAAGGCGGCTGGATCGCCCCGCTCTGGCTGAAAGTTCTCTCGGGCGTTCTTCTGGGCTTCCTCGTTGGCGGGGGCGTGGTCTGGTTCGTCCGCATTCTCGGTTCGCTGGCCTTCGGCAAGGAAGCCATGGGCCTTGGCGACGTTCACCTCATGGCCGCCGTCGGCGCGGCCCTCGGGTGGATCGATGCGGTTCTGGCCTTCTTTCTCGCGGCATTTGTCGGGGTTGCGTGGGCCATCTTCGCCCGCGTGGCGATCGGCTCGAACGCCCGCGCCATGCCCTACGGCCCGTTCCTGGCGATCGCCACACTGCTGGTGTTCGTGGCCAAGCCCGCGATCGAACTGGGGCTTTCTCACCTCTTTGTGACGTCTGTGCCGATGAACCTGCCATAAGTCTCCGCTGTTCCGGCGCTTTGCGGAACAACTTCATCCACCAACACGCTTGGAAAGTTGACAGCGGGCCTCGGCCCGCGTGAAATGGCTGCACTCGGACACTGTGTCCGCTCAATCGCATCAGTCTGTGCCTCTGGCGTGCATGATGCACGCAGGCCTGACCGCACTCGCCCCGGCTCCTGGCCTGGGGCAGCACATGGAGGGTTGCATGACTCGCACGATCGGTTCGCGTCTTTCCCGTGGTCTCATGCTCGCAGGTGTGGCCCTTGCCGCGCTCGTCGCGGGTGGCTGCAACAACGCCGAGAAGGAGCAGGTGGCCAAACTCTCCGAGGAGAACGCCTCGCTGCGCCAGTCGTTGGACACGCGCTCTCAGGAACTGGCCGCCAGCGAGGCCCGCCGCGCTGAGGCCGAGAATCAGGCCGCCAGCCTCAAGTTGCAGATGGACAATCGCACCGCGACGCCGCCTTCGACGCCCGGTTCCGGCTCCCGCGATAACCCCGGCCGCGAGTCGTATGTCCTCGCGGGCGACGTGAGTTTCGCTTCGGGTCAGGCCGAGTTGACCGCCGCGGGCCGTCGCGAGCTCGATTCGATCTCCAGCCGAATCAAGCGGGATCATCCGGGCTCGAACCTGCTGATCGAGGGCTTCACCGACCGTCACCCCATCCGCAAGAGCCGCTGGGGTACCAACGAGGCCCTCTCCGCCGCCCGCGCAGAGGCCGTCAAGCGTCACCTGACGACCAAGGGCATTGCCGCCAGCCGAATCGACACCGTCGGCCGCGGCGCGACGAATCTCAAGAGCACCGATGCCGCCAGCCGTCGCGTCGAGATCAAGGTCCTGAACTAAGGACTTTGGGTGCTGGCCTCAGGCCAGAATCGCAAAACCAACTGTCAGTCTACTTCCACCCCCGGGCATCCCCGGGGGTGGTTGTTTTCTGGAGCGATGGGAGCGTGGAAACAAGCCCTTCAAGTATGAACACTTGCGCACATGCCCCGAAAAACCGGGCCTCAGAGGCAGTATCTGCAACCAGTTTGGTGAAGATGCGTAAATTGAGCAGAGGTTTGTTGCCACTTCTAGGACCATTGTGGTACACTCTCTTGGAGGCCCGGAGCGGTTCGGAAACGGACCAGGAGTCCCGGGCACAGTTGTGCGGTCAACGAGAACCCGCCGATGCTTCACCCGTTTCCCGAAGCGAACACAGGTTCGTTGAGGGACTCAACGGGCGAGCGAGAACCGGGTTCAGCATTGATCAGATCGCCTGCCATCGCAGGCGTCGCACCAAAATCAGGCCCCACCCCTTTTCTGGAGGAGATTGAGATGAATGTGATTCGCAACTCTGTGTCGATCGTCGCCCTGCTTGCCCTTGCTGGTTCGGCCGCCGCTCAGGCTCCCGGCACCATCGTCTTCACCGACCTGGCCGGCGCCGCGTCCGCGGGTCAGGCCATCCGGTCCTGGGCCCCGAGCAACACCGTGAGCACGCACGTGCTCTTCCCCGTCAGCGCGAACGACGCTGGCTTCAACGACCCCCAGCTCGTTGACCTCCGCCTGTCGGACATCCGCGCCGGCGCCAACGGGATGTGGTACTTCGGCAACGGCCCCGCCCAGATCGCCAACCCCAGCAGCAACGCGTCGATCGGCCAGGTTTACGACCTGTTCGGCACGCCGAGCGTTGGCACCCTGACCAGCAACGTCCCCGCGATCAACCCCCTGGGCATGTGGTACGACCACAGCCGTGGCTCGCTGCTGTACATCAACAACACCAACCAGAACGCCCGCAACGGCACGCAGTTCCCCGCGACCGATGGCGGCCTCAACGCCGTCAACCCCGGCACCGGCGCGACGACCCGCCTGTGGAACCAGCTCCCCAACGCCACGCCCACGCCGTTCCCGAACCTCGGCACCTTCCTGACCCCCTCGGGCCAGGGCAACAACGACTACTACTCCGCGTTCCCCAACGGCGGCACGTACCTGACCAGCCAGTCCGTTCCGGTTTCGGGCGGCGGCACGCAGCTGATGCCCGCCAACCGCAACTGGTCGTCGGTCATCGCCCGCACGAGCATCCCCTCGATCTCCACGGGCGCCGCGACGCAGACGGTCCTCGCCGACTTCAACGGCTCGAACACCTACACCGACCTCAGCGGCCAGACCCAGACCCTGCCCCTGCTCACCGATGTCCGCGGCATCATCGCCCGCCCCGGCTCCAATGAGCTCTACGTTACCAACATGGCCCGCAACGCCATCGTCAGCGGCAACCTGGCCGACGGCGCTCAGGGCATCTGGAAGATCCTGCTCGACGCCACCGGCAACAGCATCGTCGGCGTCTCGCAGATCTTCGCATCGACCGCGTTCGACCCCGAGGTCATCCGCTTCGACTCCTTCACCAACACGCTGGTCTTCAGCGAGTTGGGCTACGAGGCCGACCTGGCCCGTCTGTCCCCGTTCGCCACGTACGCCTCGACCGCGGCCGGCCACAACAACGGCCGCCTGTCGCGCATCAACCTCGACGGCACGGGCTACACCGTGCTGGCGCAGGGCGTCCGCGTCCGCGGCATCGACATCATCCCCACCCCGGGCGCGATGGCGGTCCTGGGCCTGGGCATGGTCGTCGCCGGCCGTCGCCGTCGGGCCTGATGTCCGAATCGCACGCCACTTTCGGACGGGGCTGACCCCGACGCACGAAGGTGCGAGAACTTGAGCCTTTCACAACGCCCCGGGTCTCCCCCGGGGCGTTGTCTTTCTGGTGTCAGAACGCCGATGCGGCGTTCCCGGCCCGGCCGTGCCGGGTGTGCGATCGGCCCGCGCACTGGCCATTGTTGCCACGGCGGGATATACTCCGTCCCAATCGGGCGATTGGCGCAGTTGGCTAGCGCGCATCCATGACACGGATGAGGTCACAGGTTCGAGCCCTGTATCGCCCACTTTCCTGGCTGGTCGATCGTCTGCGTCCCGGCTCTCGGGTTCGCTTCGTGCCGCTGGGTCACGTTTGAAAATTCGGTCTCTGGAGTTTCTCGCAACGCCGCTCCGACCTGAGTCGGTATCGATGCGCGGTCGATCCCTTTATCTTGAACTTCAGACGTTCGAGGCCGTGCCGAACCGGCGGCCCCAAAGCGGTGACCGCATCGAGCCAGAGCTTCAAAACGCCTTGATCGCGGGCTGATCTCGACGACGGGGCGCGCTTTGCGGTCGACTCGATGCCTCGAGGGCTTGGGGGTTGGGCATATCGAACCTGACCGAGCGAGCTCGCGTTGCGGATGCGCTCCGCCGAAGGACATGCCATGCAAAGCTCAACGGCCAGCGCAGGACGAACCCCATCTGACGCGCGCGGACAGCGATCGGGAGGAGCGCAGCGTACAGACGGCAGGCATCGCGCCAGCGGCCGTGGCGGAGTTGCACGCGGATGGCGTGGCGGAGGTTGTTGGCCAGTACCCGGGCGGCGCAGCGGCGCATCTCGGCGTCTGGGTGGTCGCCGGGGTTGGCGTCGGAGTCGGCACGGGTCCGGGCCAGGAGCATCAGGACGCCATCACGGACGCGCGCGGGGTCGCGCGAGACCTGGCCCTAGTGCGTGCGGACAAGCCAGAGTGGGGGGGAGAGCACCTGGACGACAGGGCCGAGCCCGCCGTGGGCCAGTTGCATCGCCACGTCGGCGCAGTTGCATTGGCTGTGGCCGAAGGGCTCGGGCCGGAGTCGTGACCGGCGGACAATCAGCCCGCCCACGCCCCCGAAAGCTCCTCGCGAGGCCAGGCAGTGGACCAGCGTCTGGTGCGTGCGGAGCAAAGTGGCGATGCCGGGGCGGGCGGGCGAAGTTGCGGCATCCCGATGCGGCGCGTCCGCATCCGGTATCGCGTCGCCAGTCGGCACCGGGTGCATGGCCCGGCCGCGAGTCTTGAACGCCGCGGTCGCGTTGGTGCTGTCGTGGCGGTCGTGCTCGAGCATCGGCAGGAGGCGATCAAGGGCTCCGGGTGCGAGCGCGTCGTCGTCATCGAGAAACAGCACCCAGGTTCCCTGCGCGATGCGCACGCCCGCGTTGCGGGCCGCGGCCTCGCCCCGGCCTTGCGGACGCACGCGCCGGATCACGCCCGGCTGGATCCTTCTCTGGCTGCGCAGCCACTCGCCCGTGCCGTCGGTCGATCCGTCGTCGGCGACGCACACTTCCACGCGAGCGCCCGTCGCGCCGGCGACCCCGGGCGGGCACTGATCCAGGACGCTGGCCACCGCCGACTTCAACATCTCAAGCCTGTTGCGCGTGGGAATGACCACCGAAAGCAGGACATCACCGGCACCCGCGCCCGTGCTCGTCCCCGAGCTCGAACCAGTGCCCGCGTTGCTGGTGCCGGGCCTGTGTCTGATCTTCATCGCGCACCCGCCGGGATGTTCGAAGCCAGAAACTCGACCATGCGCAGCGGCCCGAGCGCCCGCCGACGTGCCTCTGCGATCGCTTCGAGCCGTCGGGCGTATTGCCCGGGATCACTCAGCGCCGCCGCGACCGTCGCGACACCTTCCTGGTCCCGACTCGGGATGCGGATGAAACTCTCCGCGGGGATCACCCGCTCGAGCGCTCGCGAGCCGAAGTACAACGGCACGCACCACGCCACGAGCGCGTCCCAGAGCTTCTCCGACAAATACCGCTCGTCGGTGTCCGAGTTCTCGATCGCCAGGCAGAACCTCGCCGGGAGCAGCGCCTGGCTCTTGCACGTCAGTGCCCCGGCCCCGCACGCCGACGCCGTCAGGCCCCGTCCAAAGAGCGTCAGCGGCAGTCCGGCGCGACGCAGTCACTCGTAGAACCCCGCCCGGGCCGCGTGTCCCGGCAGCGACGAAGCGCCGCTGGTGACGGCCACGAGCGGGAGCACCTTCTCGGCTTCGCTCGGCGGCGCGAGCGAACGCCACATCTCCAGCGACCCGCCGAAGGTGTACACCGACGGGAGCATGACCGGGTTCTTCGCCCGCGAGTCTGGGCCCCAGACCCGCCCGGCGCGGGCGCGGGCAAAGGCGTACGCCCCGTCGCTGACGGCCTCGGGGGGCTCGTACATCAGCACATCCACGCGGCCCGGCTCAAACGGCACCTGCGTCCAGGCGTGCCTGTGCCGAGCGTGCTCGAGTTCGCCGCGGAGTTTGGCAAGCCGGCGTCGCCAGCCGCGGAGGCGTGCGGCGGGGTCGCGGAGATACGGGATGTTCCAGCAGACCAAGTGATCGTGGGCTGAGGCGTTCGGATCGGCCTGAGCGGTGGGGGGGGAAAAGCGCGAGAACCGCAGATGAGCGTGGCGCCCGGCGGGGCCGTCACACTGGTTCCAAAGGGCATCGCCCCAATCCTCCCAAGCGAACAGAAAGCCGACATGCATATCGGAGCGTATCGCTTGACCCGGGGCCGGGAGGCAGCACGGTCGATGCGTCGGGCCACACGGTCCACGATCACCCGAAAGTGCTTACCGTCGACCCTTGGTCGTCGGGGCGCCCATGGCGAAGGCGCCCGCGGCGATGAGGCCGTCGATTGCGGCGATGTCGGCCGACAGCGGGCGGTCGTCGGTCAGCGGGGGGACAAGCTTCCGGATTGACGCGAGCGCCGCCTCGACCCCCGCGCCGCTGCGCAGCGGGCGGTGGGTCTGGACACCCTGCGATGCGATGAGCAGTTCGATCGCCACGACGGTGCGCGACAGTTCGAGAATTCGCCGGGCCTTGGCCGCGCTGCGTGGACCGAATGAATTGTAATCTTCCATGCCCGCGCAGGTGCCCACGTTGGCCACGCTCGCGGGCGTGCAGAGTCCGACGATCTCGTTCACGCACGCCGCGGCGGTGTACTGGGCGATCATCAGGCCGCTCTGCAGGCCCGGCTGGGGCGCGAGAAAGGGCTTGAGCCTGCTCTCGGGCTCGAAGGCGCCGGTCATGAGGTAACTCCGCCGCTCGCTGGCCCCGGCGATATGCGCCAGGGGGATGGCGACACAATCCAGCGGGATCGCAAGCGGCATGCCGTGGAAGTTCGCGCCCGAAACGATGGCGTCGGCACGCGAGCCCATGACGCCGCGAGGGAACACAAGGGGGTTGTCCGTCACCGCGGCGAGCTCGTCGATGACCGGTCGCGCGAAGCTCTCGATCGCCGAGGCGACCGCGCCGAGGATCGTCGGGCCGGCCCGCAGCGAGTAGGGGTCCTGCACGCGGGGGTCGTTATCGACATGGCTGGTCACGATCGTGCTGCCGGCCAGGAGCGAACGCAGTGTTCCCAGCACCGCCGTCTGGTCGGCATGGTTGCGGGCCGCGGCCAGCCGTGCGTCCAGGAACGAGTGGCTTGCCCGGCAGGCGTCGATCGTCATCGCCAGGGCGACCTGTGCCGCGGCCAGCAGGTTCGCCGCGTCGGCCCTGATGAGGCACGCCTGCGCGAGCATGAGGTGCGTGCCGTTGATCAGCGCCAGGCCCTCTTTGGCGGCAAGTTCGACGGGGGCGATCCCGGCGTCCTTGAGCGCCCGGGCTGCGGGCACGCGTCGGCCGGCGCGCAGCACGGTCCCCTCGCCGATGAGGCACAGGGCGATGTGAGCCAGGGGTGCGAGATCGCCTGATGCGCCGACGGAGCCGAGACTCGGCACCTCGGGCACGATGTTCTCGTTGAGCATCGCCGCGAGCGTCTCGGCCACGACGGGGCGCACGCCCGAGAGCCCTCGGCAGAGCGACGCGGCCAGCAGGACCATCACTGCGCGAACGACGTCCGGGTCCAGAGGCGTGCCCGTGCCCGCCGAGTGCGAGCGGATCAGGTTGCGCTGGAGCGTCCGCAGGTCGGCGTCGGCGATGCGCCGCTTGGCCAGAGAGCCGAAACCCGTGTTGATGCCGTAATACGCCTCGCCCGAGCGGATGAACGAATCGACCACGGTCCGGGCACGTCGCATCGCCGCGGTGGCCGATGGGGCAATGTGCACGCTTGCCCCGTTCCGGGCGACAGCGACGACCTGCTCGATCGTCAGCGCCGCCGGGCGAAGTTCCACCGCCGGGCGGCGGGCGCGTGCAACGCGGGTCGGCCGACGGGAACGCGGGGTGCTCGGCGTGGTCATGGGCAAGTGTTGCCCGACGGATGCCCCCGGGCCAGCGGCGGCTGCGGTGTCCAGAGGCCAAGTGTGCGAGAGGAATCGATCCGGCGTCGCCGCGTCCGCACTCAGGCACGGATGGGACTGATTGCAGCCTCTTCAGCGGGGAAATGCGGCTTCGAGGCGCCAGAATCCACATGTCGATCCAAGGACCGATAATGCATGTTATGTAAACCAGAGCCGCACTCGTCCTCCAGCGTGGGAACGGGAGGACAACGACTCGACACGCTCGCGATCCCGCCGGCCGACAGGTGCGATGGCACATGCCGCGAGCACCTTCACGCGGGACGTGCGCCACTGGCGATGGCCAGCAGCGCATCGGTCAGTCGCTCGGCGAACTTCGCCCCGTCGCACAGCGGCGAGGCGAGAAGATTCGCGCGGAGCGTTGTTCGGTATCGGCGAAGGTCCGACGCGCTGGTGGCGATGCGTGCCGCCAGGTCCACGAACCCGTCGTCATCCTGAGCAACCAGTTCGCCCGCGCCGACGCATCGCAGCAGCGACTCGCTGACCCGACCGGCGCTGGTTGTGCCGACTTTCGTCACCAGCGGCACGCCCATGAGCAGCGACTCGCAGACGGTGGTCGTGCCGTTGTACGGGAACGTGTCAAGGGCAACGTCGACCATCGAGTAGCGTTCGAGCACCGCGAGCGAGCTGTCGGACGGCTTCTCCAGAATAAGACGATCACTGGAGATGCCGAACGAGACGAAGCGCTCTGCAACGTCTCGGGCAACGCTCTCGTCGCTCAGGGCCGAGTGCTTGAGCATCAGGCGAGAGCCGGGAACCCGGTGCAGCACGCGGGCCCAGAGCGCGAGCAAGCCCGTGTGCAGTTTCATGAACGCGCTGAAGGAACCGAAGGTCACCGGCGCGCCGGCGAGACTCGGGACAGGCGACGGTTCGGGCGTTCCTTCCGGGGGCGAGTAGCACAGGAAGACGGGGTCGAGCCGGTGCAGCCGCTCGACGCAGCGGGGCTCATACCCGGGCGGATCGGTGATCGAATCGACGATCCGCGCGTCGATGGTCCGGATGCCGGTGGTGCTGGGATATCCGATGTACGTCACCTGGACCGGCGCGGCGCGGAGGTGGAGCGTGGGCAGGGCGTTGCCCTCTGTGAGCCCGGCCAGTTCGAGCAGCACGTCGAGCTTGTCCTCGCGGATTCGCCTTGCCGCCTCGGTGTACGGGCAGTTGAACAGGTGCCGCCACTTCGACGATGCCCGCTCGAATCGGCGTGAAACATCGTCGGTCAGTCGTCCGGTGTGGTAGCAAGCGATCCAGACGCGGGAGCGGTCGGCGTGGCGGACGAACGGCTCGATGAAGTACGCCGTCGCGTGTGCTCGTAGGTCGGGCGAGAGAATGCCGACGCGGAGCGGGCGTGTGGCGCCGCCCAGGCCGACGTGGCCCTGTGCGATGGCGGGATCGCCTGAGATCGTCGCGGGAAGGCCGAACTTCGCGGCGATCAGGTCGCCGAGCCGCGTGTGGTGCGCGGTGGATGCCTCGGGGGTCGCGTTCGGCGCGTAGTTGCTCGTGCTGGCCAGGGAGATCGCGACCTCATCGTTCTCGGGGTCGAGCGAGGCCGCGTCGAGCAGGGCCGAGTAGGCCTCGTCGGCCCGCCCGTGCAGGTGCAGCGCGTTGCCCAACTGCGCCCGCAGCAGCGGCGCATCGGGCGCAAAGGCGAGCCCCTCGCGCACGACTCGCAGCGCTTCGCCCGGTCGGCCCGCCCGCTGGAGCGCGAAAGCCAGCCACGTCCGCGCGAGCGGGTCGGTCGGCATGAGCCCCACCGCCCGCGAGAGGTCCGAAACGGCCTCGTCGACCTTGCCGAGACCGAGCCTCGCGGCACCGAGATTCGCCAGCGCCCTGGGCTCGTGCGGCAGCAGCGCCATCGTTCGCTCGGCGAAGTGCTCGGCTCGTGCGAACTCCCGGCGTTTGAGCAGTACGTACGCCATTGCGGCGTTGGCCTCGGCATCGCCCGGGCGGACGCGCAGCATCGCCAGGAGCGACTTCTCAGCGCTCTCCCACTGCTGAAGGTCGATCAATTCTGACACACGCTTGCTGCCCGCACTGCTCATCGAGCCTCCATCGCCGACCCCGGCGCCGATTCTACAGGCGACGCCGGAAGTAGAGTGTGTCGGGCATCGGGTCGTCGTTGTAGCGCTCGCACGCGACAAAGCCCATGGCGAGGTAGAGCCCGATCGCTTCGTCCATCGTGGATGAGGTGTCGAGCTTCACCTCGGCGAATCCCGCGGCCTTCGCGTCGGCCAGCACGCGCTCGACCAGCGCTCGCCCGATGCCGATGCCGCGGTGTGCCGGGCGGACGTACATCCGTTTGAGTTCGCACTCGTCCGCCGGTGCGAGGGGGTCAACGCTCCGCATCGGGCGGAAGGCGATGCAGCCGACCGCGGACGACTCGTCCGATCCGCCCGGCATCAGCTCCGCCAGGTACATCCCGCCTGCTGGCGGTGCGTACGCCCCGGGAAGGCTCGACAGTTCCCGCTCGAAGCCCTGATGCTCGAGGCTCTCTCCGGCGAGGTGCGCGATCGACCGCGCGTACTCATCGAAGAGCGAGGCGCATCGGCGCAGGTTCTCCCCGTGGCTGGCGGCGACGATCCGAAGCATGGCGGGGTTCCTTGCGCTGACGCGGGCGCGATTCGATCAACTCTGCGCCGAGTCGGCGGGCCGTGCGTTGCGTCCGTGGACGATCGCGCTGACGCACCAGTTGACCACCTCGCCGCGGGGCGCGAGTTCGCCCTTGTCGTCGGCGGTGCGCAGGCGAAACTCCACGGCGTTCGCCGCGAGCGACTTCTCGCCCAGAGTCAGGCGGATCGGCACGCCGATGAGGTCCGCGTCCTTGAACTTCACGCCCGGGCGCTCGTCGCGATCGTCGATAAGCACGTCGATCCCGCGCTGGGAGAGTTCGCCCGCGAGCGATTGCGCGATCTCGCGGTGCTCCTGGCTGTCGGCCTTCATCAGCGTGATGATCACGTGGTACGGCGCGATCGCGGCGGGCCAGATGATGCCGTTGGCGTCGTGGTTCTGCTCCACGCTCGACGCCAGCGCACGCGAAACGCCGATGCCGTAGCAGCCCATGATGACCGACCGCTTCTGCTGCTTGTCATCGAGCACGCTCAGGCCCATCGCGTCGGAGTACTTGGTGCCGAGTTTGAAGATGTGCCCCACTTCGATCCCGCGCCCGGTCACGAGCGTCGCACCCTTGGCTCGCGGCGACGGGTCGCCCTCCAGCGCGTTGCGCACGTCGGCGATGCGCGTGCGCGAGGGGTCGTCGAGCGCTGCGCCAACTTCGCGCCGAAGGTTGAAGTGCTTGACGTGATGGTCGGCCTTGTCGCTCCCGCTGGCCCAGAAGCCGCCCATCGTCACGTCCGGGTCCAGCAGCAGCAGCGTGCCCGGCACGCTGTTGACGGTGCGGGGCGAAACGTAGCCGATCGCAAAGCCCGCGGCCCGCGCGGCCTTCTCGTCGGCAAGCACGATCTTCTTCGCGCCGCACGCGGACTTGACCTTGCCTTCGTTGACATCGTGATCGCCCCGGACAACCGCGAGGACCCACGAGATCCCGGTCGAGCCCTCGCCGTGCTCGGCGATCTGGAACACGATGCTCTTGAGCATGCGGTCGGGCTTGACCTTCATGAACTTGCCGACCTCATCGATGCCCGGCAAGCCCGGCGTGTGCACCTCGGTCAACTCGCCCGTCGCCGGCTCGTTCAGCGTCCCGCGCGGGCGATCGCCGATCTCGCACTTCTCAACGTTCGCGGCGTACCCCGACACGGGGCACTTGAGAATCGTGTCCTCGCCGCTGGGCGCGTTGACCATGAATTCATGGCTGGCCGAGCCGCCGATGGGACCGGACTCGGCCTCGACCGGGGTGAAGTCCAGCCCGCAGCGCTTGAAGATGTTCGTGTACGCCGCGTACATCTTGTCGTACGTCTCGTTGAGCCCGCCCGGCCCTTCCACGCTGAGGTGGAACGAGTATGCGTCCTTCATCAGGAACTCCCGGCAGCGGAGCAGGCCGGAGCGAGGCCGTGCCTCGTCGCGGAACTTGGTCTGGATCTGGTACAGGTTCACGGGCAACTGCTTGTAACTGGTGACCGAGCCGCCGACGAGTTCGGTGATCGGTTCCTCGTGCGTCGGCCCCAGCGCGTACTGCGCGTCCTTGCGATCGCTGATTTTGAACAGCAGTTCGCCGTAGTCCTGATCTCGCTTGGTGCCCTTGTAGAGTTCGATGGGCAGCAGCACGGGCAGGTGCAGTTCGTGCGCCCCCGCGCCGTCCATCTCCTGACGCACGATCTCGCTGATCTTCCGCAGCACGCGGAAGCCCAGCGGCAGGAAGTCGTAGATGCCCGCGCCCAGTTTGCGGATGAACCCTGCACGCAGCAGCAGCACGTGCGACGGGCTTTCGGCCTCCGCCGGTGCCTCGCGCGTCGTGGGGATCAGCGTCTCGGACCAGCGATGAACCACGCCCCGCGGGGCGACGGAAATGCTCTCGGTAGACATAGGTCGCGATGGTAGCGCGGGCGGACCACGCCGGCCCTGCGATGAGCACGCGCGATGCCTCCAGAACGTCCATCGACCGGAGCACGCTCGGCCGGCTGGAACACGCGGATCACGCGACGATCAGGCGTTCGGGCATGTCCATGTCCGCGGCGAGTTGGCGGACCTGCAACACGCTCAGGTCAACGTACGGGGTCTCGATCGCGAAGTCGCCCTGAGGGCAGTCCAGCGCGATAAGCCGGGAGACCAGAAGCGCCCGGTCGCTCGCGTCCGCGATGCGGTCGGCAATCATCCCGCGCTCGACGCTGCTGGATATCGACGCCTCCGCCCCGCGCCGCACGGGCCAGACCACCCGCCAGATCCCGCGGGCAACCGCCGCCCGTGATGCCTCAAGGAGCATCCGGCTCGTTTCCCACCCGTGCCCCCCACTCTCGCCGATGGGGAGTGATTCTGATCCCGACACCAGTTCAAAGCTCAGCCCGGCGAGCAGTTCACCCGTCCAGGTGCGCCACGCCGACAACGCCCGGTCCGAAAACACCGCTGGCGACCAGAGCACCACACGCTGCCCCGAGACGCGAGTGCTGGCGCTCGCGGTCGTCGGCGAAGCGCGGACATGCTCGGTCCAGCACGCCGAGCGCGTGCACACGTCCCCGCTCTCGGCATCTGCCAGCACGATCAGCACGTCAGTGGCGCGTTCCATAGGCGATTTTATCGGCCCGTCTGCCCCGCGACCATCACCCTCGCCCCGCTCGAGCGGTCCCGTCGCCGCGGCTTGGAGCGTTGAGAGTTCCACCAAGGCCCGAGAATCTCCGTGCCGAGGTGGCTGATTCCGCCACCAACTCCGGGGGAAAGCGATTGACACGAACACGGACCGGGGATGCAGCCCGTGCAGAAACTGCCCGATGAACTTCAGGTCGGTGCCCTCTTTGGAGTGAGCCTCTGCAAAGTGTCGGAGCCAGACTGCGTGCCGCGGCGAGAGGATCGCTTCGGATGATCGACTCGCCGCATCCTGCCGGCGAGGCGGTTATCACCATGGCGGTGGTGCTCGCGATCGTTGCGATCGCATCCCTTGGCGCGGTGGTGCGGAGCCTCGATGAACTCACGAGCGAACTGCGCACGCGCCTGACGCAAATGGCATCGGTCGCCGCGGCGTCGATCGACGGCGACCTTCATCGGCGCGTGCTCGAAGCGGGCAAGACCGACAGCGACGACTACCTTCGCGCCGTTCATCCGCTCAGAACGATCAAGGATGCCCTTGAAGATGTCAAGTTTGTCTACACGTTGACGCTGGTCAACGACCGACAGATCTTTGTGCTCAATCCGACGCCGTCGGGCGATGCCGATGGTGACGGCGTCGACGAGCGCTCCTATGTGGGCGACGTCTACGACGCAGATTCCCCCGGGCTGGATCTGGCGCTCGGCAGAGGCGGTCGCACCCCCGTTGCCAACGCATCCGACGACCCCGTGAGCGATCAGTGGGGCACGTTCATCAGCGGGTACGCCCCGATTCGCGACTCGCGGGGCGATGCGGTCGGTGTGGTCGGCGTGGACATGACGCTCGATCGGTATCTCGCGGCCAGACGGGCCGTCGTGGTCGCCGCGATGATGGGCATGATCCCGGGCCTGCTGGCGACCTTTGTCGCGGGCGGAGCGGTGTACGTTCTTCGCTCGCGACATCAACGGCTCGTCAAAGAGCAGGCCGAGCAGTCGGCTCGTCTTCTGCGCAGCGAGGAGCAGTTGCGGACACTCGTCAATAGTGTGCCCGACTTTGCGATCTACATGCTCGACACTCAGGGACGCATCGCATCGTGGAATGCCGCCGCCGAGCGACTGACGGGATACACAGAGTCGGAGGCGATCGGCAGGAGCGTCTCGATTCTGCACGGCCCGGGTCCTGATGCCGAGCGCGAAGCGGGCCGAGCGCTCGATCATGCCAGCCGGGATGGGGTGTTCCACGTCGAGGGCGTTCGCTACCGCAAGGACGGCTCAACGTTCATGGCCGCGGCGGTGATCGCGCCCATGCGCGACACGAAGGGTGTGCTGGCGGGGTACTGCAAGGTCACGCGCGACATTTCAGCGCAGCACGCGGCCCAGCTCCGCGAGCGCGAGGCGATGGAGTCGCTCCGTCAACTGGCGACGGACCTTGGAAAGACCAAGGACTGTCTCGAGGAGCAGACGATCGCGCTGTCGATCCGCAACGAGGAACTCAGCCGGGCGCGCGAGGTGGCCGAGGGCGCCCTGCAGGCCAAGTCAGCGTTCCTGGCCAACGTCAGCCACGAACTGCGCACGCCGATGAGCGCCATCCTGGGCTTCACGGACCTTATCAGCGAGCCGAACTGCACGCCCGATGAGCGGCGGGAGTATGCCCAGATCGTGCGATCCGCGGGCGATCACTTCCTGACGCTGATCAACGATCTGCTGGATCTTTCGAAGATCGAGGCCGGTCGGATGAGCGCGGAGACGCTCGACTGCGACCACGTCACGCTCATCAGCGATGTGTGCTCGCTCATGCGCAAACGCGCCGAGCAGAAGGGGCTGGTGCTCAACGCCGAGTTCGACGGCGAGCACCCGATGACCATCCGCACCGACCCGACGCGGCTCCGTCAGATCGTCACGAATCTCGTCGGCAACGCCGTGAAGTTCACCGAGAACGGCGGCGTCCGCGTGCTCGTGCGCGTCGACGATCGCTCCGGCGCGTCCTTGCTCATGGTCGATGTCATCGACACCGGCATCGGGCTGACCGAAGCGCAGCAGAAGCAACTCTTTGTCGCGTTCTCACAAGCCGACGAATCCACCACCCGCAAGTTCGGCGGCACCGGACTGGGGCTGACCATCAGCCGGGCGTTTGCCCGAATGCTCGGCGGCGATGTCGAGGTCTTCTCGACCCCGGGAGAGGGCAGCACGTTCCGCGTCCGCATCGCCTGCGGCGACATCGACGCCGTGCCCCGCCGACGCTTCCAGGGCGAGCGAGCCAGCATCGCCGGGGCCACCGACACCGCTCGCCCAGAGCCCGCCTCGCTTGTCGGGCGTGTGCTTCTTGCCGAGGACGGCCCGGACAACCAGCGACTCTTCCGCACGATTCTCACGAAGGCCGGCATCGATCTGACGATCGTCGACAACGGGCAGGAGGCCCTCGATGCGATCACGCGACGCGACCCGGGTGCAGCCCCGTTCGACATGATCCTCATGGATATGCAGATGCCCGTGATGGACGGCTACACCGCGACCGCCGCCATCCGCGCCGCGGGGTACGCCGGGCCGATCCTCGCGCTGACGGCCCACGCTCTGGCCACGGATCGCGCCAAGTGCATCGCGGCGGGCTGCACGGAGTTCCTGACCAAGCCCGTCGACCGCCGTCGCCTGCTGGACGAGCTGTCCCGCCATCTCCCGCGCCGCCGAGTCGCGGCTTAAGGCCGCTAGGCTCTGGCCATGAGCCCGTCGGCCTGGCGACTGACGCACGTGACCGAACTCGACTCGACGAGCCTGCACGCGCGCCGACTCGTCCGCACAGCCCGCGCCGGCTCGGCCCGCGAGGTCATCGTCGCCGACCGCCAGACCGGGGGCGTCGGGCGTCTCTCGCGCCCATGGGCCAGCCCGCCCGGCGGGCTGTGGTGCACGTTCGTCGTTCCCGCCGCGGGGCCGCCGCCGATTCACCCCTGGGCGTGGGACCGCATCCTCTCGACCCTGGGCCTGCGGGCCGCACTGGCCGTGCGAGCGGCGATCGCCGACACCGTCCCCGAACTGGCCGATGGCCCTCGGCTGCGGATCAAGTGGCCCAACGACGCCCTGATCGACGCGTGCAAGGTCGCCGGCGTGCTGTGCGAGGTGCTCCGCACTCCAGACGGCGGCCCCGTCGCGCTGGTCGGGATCGGGATCAACGCGAACTACGACATTTCGCAATTGCCCGCGGAGCTGCAGAGCCGGGCGACGACGCTGCTGGCCGCGGTCGGACAGGCCGTCCGGCTCGAGACGCTCCGCGAGAACCTGGGCGATCGTCTGGCCGAGATGCTCGACCCCGACCTGCGCACGCCGCGGATCGCTCGGCTGGTCCGCGAGCATCTTGCGGGCGTGGGTGAGTCGGGGCCGATCACCCTTGCCGACGGCACGCGCGCCGCGGGCGTGCTGCAAGGGCTCAGCGACGACGGCGAGGCCATCTTCGCGGTCGATGGGCGCACGATCACCGCCAGATCCGCGGCGATCGTCGACGATCGCTGACGTGAGCCGGAACCCGCGGCGAGCAAAAACGCAGCAGGCCCCGCGTGTGGCGGGGCCTGCCGGAGAATCAGTCCTGATTCAGATCGAGGTGCTGAGCGAACTCAGACCATCGACTTGAGGCCCTTGAGCGGGCGGATCTTGATGACGGTCTTGGCGGGCTTGGCCTTGACCTCCATCATCTCGCCCGGCTTGAAGGGGTTGGCCTTGGTGGTGGCCTTCGACGCGGGCTTGAAGTTGCTGGTGACCTTCATCATGCCGGGGACGACGAAGACCTTGGGCTTGCCGGCGGTGGGCTTGGTCAGGTCGACGGCCATGACCTTGCCGAGGGTCTCGAAGATCCCGGCGATCTGCTTGCGGCTGAGGCCGTTGTGCTCGGCCAGCAGACGGAACAGCTCGCTCTTGCCGCGCGGCTTGGCGGAGGCGGTGAGCTTGGGGGCCTTGGGGGCGGACTTGGTTGCCATGATCGATACTCCTTGCAAAAAGGCGTTGTTTGCCGCAGCTCCACTGCGGTCCACGCTCGTTGTAGCGGCTTTTGCCGCAGCAATCAAGCGCTGTTGAGGTGTGGACATCGACTTTCTTGCTCGAAAAACCGCAGTTTTTCGACCGCGAATCTCGAATCACCCGGATTTTCTCAACTTTCGGAGCGTCTGCGGGCGTTCCGGGGCCGCCGTGGGGTGGTTTGGGCGGGTTGCGAACCTCAGCGAGCCCACCGCGAGCCCCCGAACGGCCCGTTCCGCGGACACGAAAAAAAGTCTACATTCTCAGGCGTTTTCCGGCAGCCGCTTGATGATGATCGCGGTCTGGTCGTCATCGAAGGGCCGCCCCTCGGCGAACTTCAGCGTGCCCTCGGCCAGCACCTGTAGGATGCCCTGGGCCGAGAGCGTGTTGCTCGCCAGCACCGCGTCGACGACGCGCTGCTCGCCGTAGTGCTGGTTCTGGTGGTTCATCGCCTCGTAGAACCCGTCGCTGAGCAGCACGAACACATCGCCGGGCGACAGGTCGAAGGTCTCGACCTCGCCAAAGTCGCAGTCCGGGTCGATGCCCATGGGCAGGGTCGTCGCCCCGCGCACCTCGCTGGTGCCGTCGGCCCGCACGAGGATCAGCGGGGCCTGACCGGCGGAAACATACCGGATTCGGCTGGCCCGCGGGTCCAGCAGCGCGATCATGTTGGTGATGAACCGCCCGGCGGGCAGGTCATCGCACAACTGAATATTGATGTGCCGGGCGATCTGCGACACGCTGGCGTGCAGGCGGGCGCCCATGCGGAGCATCGCGCGGAACTGGGCCACGCTCAGCGCCGGGCCGATGCCGTGACCGGTCGCGTCGCCAAGGGCGAAGAGCAGCCCGGAGCCCGACGGCGCGGCGTCCGGCGAGGCGGGCGGCAGCGAGCGCAGGTCGATGATGTCGTACGCGTCGCCCCCGGTCTCATCGGCGGGCAGGGCGCTGGCGGCGATATCGAACCCGTCGAGCTGCGGCACGCTCTTTGGCCAACTGTTCTGCTGGATGGTCCGCGCGACGGCCAGGTCGGCCTCGATCTTCTTCTTGCGGACCTCGCCGACGATGAACTTGGCCCGGCGCAGCGCGATGGCGGCCTGACTGGCCAGGTAGCGGGCCAGGGCCTCATCGGTGGCGTCGAACGCGCTGCCGCGGGCAGGGTCCTTATTGAGCACCTGCGCGACACCCTCGAGCGACCCCCCACGACCGCCATCCTGCCCCCCGGCTTCCCCGCCTTCCCCCCCCCCACTCGCACCCCCGGCCGCGTCCGGAGACAGCAGCGGGATGGTCAGCATGTTGCGGGTCTTGTACCCGGTCTTGCGGTCGATCTCGGGGTTGAACCGCGCATCGGCGTAGCAGTCGGGAATGTTCAGGATCCGGCCGAGCCGGGCGGATTCGCCGGCGATGCCCTTGGTGATGGGGAACCGGATCGCCCCGACGCCGTGGGCCTGAGAGATGAAGAGTTCCTGGGCCTGCGGGTCGAACTGGAAGACGCTGGCGCGGTCGGCCCGCAGGACATCGCGCATGGCGTCGATGACCAGTGCGAGCACCTCGTCAAGGTCGTTGCTGGCGGCCAGCCGCTCGCCGACGGAGAGCAGGCGTGCGAGCTGGTCGGGGTCGACGTTGAGCGGGGCGGCCCCGCCAGCGCCCGGCGCGACCGCCGATGAGGCCACTTCGACGGCATGTGCGGAACGGGTGGTCACGAGTCGAGAGTGTAGCGGACCGCCGCCAGCGGCGTACGGCCGTGGGAGTCGGCCATCGGCCTGCGGCCATCGGCCATCGGGTGAGGATCAGGGCCATCGTCGATCGTGCACGGCGCGATGGCGGGCCCGCGGCCCCCAATGCCCAAGCGCCCAAATGCCCAAGCGCCCAAATGCAAGAAGGGACGCGATCCGTCGATCGCGTCCCTCGCGTGTGTTCTCCGAGTCGATGGCCGATGGCCCATTCCCGATGGCCCAAGCCCGATGGCCCATTCCCGATGGCCTAAGGCCGCTGGCCTATGGCCGTGGGCCTCTGGCCCACCCCCCCACTCACGCCGCGATCCGCACATCCTTGCCGCGGCTGCTGATGGTGGTCTGGGTCATGCCGCCGCCGGAGAGGCGGACGACCAGGGTCGACGACGGCTCGCCGGAGACCTTGCCGCGCTGAGCGCGGACGGTGTACTGGAACCCTGCCGCGCCGGCGGGCAGGCAGATCGGCATCGGTGAACTTCTTGCCGCCGACGGTGCCGACGAGCTCGGCGGGGCCGACGGTGCCGCTGGCGCTGATCGTCGCGCGGGAGACGAAGTACACGACCTCGGCCTGCTGGCGGGCCTTCCAGCGGACGGTCAGTTCGCCGGTGGCGGCGTTGAGCGTGGCGCGGAGCTCGGTGGGCGCATCGGGCGCGGGCCGCGGGCTGGGCGGCTGGGGCACGGGGAGCTGCGCGAGGATGTACGTGTTCTCCGGCGTGGCGGAGCGATCGGCGGTCAGGCGGATCTGGCGGATGATGTTCGCGGTGGCCTTGCGAACATTGCTGATCGCAAGGTTCTGCGAATCGGTGGCGGACCTGGCGGTGTTGCGAGCCTTGCCCGCGGCGTCGAAGGCGACGTTGGCGGTGGAGAGGAGGGTGGTCCACTCGGTCAGGGCCGTGGGCGGGATTCCCAGGGCCTGACCGTTATCGTTCCACACCTCGTTGCGCTCGTTGAGAAACGTGAGAA
>VYLX01000026.1_pt1 | contig 32440 bp, 23 predicted proteins | sample 5114181 | NCBI WGS metagenome assembly VYLX01 (sample SAMN12291812, study PRJNA351875) | freshwater metagenome | isolation source: freshwater lake | place: USA: Michigan, Sherman Lake | collected 2011-08-08
CACCACCGCCGCCGCCGCCGCCGCCGAAGCCGCCACGACCGCCGCCACGGCTGCCCTCTTCACGAGGACGCGCCTCGTTGACCGTCAGGTCACGGCCGTCAACGCTCTGGCCATGCAGCGCGGTGATCGCCGCACGAGCGTGCTCGTCGTTCGTGAACTCAACGAAACCGAACCCACGCGGACGACCCGTCTCGCGGTCCATCACCAGCGACGCGCTCGAGACCTCGCCATGAGCCTCGAAAAGCTCGCGGAGACGCTGCTCGGTGGTGCTGAACGACAGATTGCCAACATAAAGCTTCATACCAATACCTCTACCCGAGACAGGACTCTTCATTCGATCCAAACCGCGGCGTGATCTCGGGCAGGCCCACGTGTTGGGAATCCGAAGCAGGTCTCGACCACGCGGCCGGGCTCAGCAAGGACACCCAAGTATAGCCGCTCGGCAACCGCACCGCCTCCCCCAAATTCCACATCTCCACATTCCCCCCGTACACTGCTTATTCCCCCTCCCCCGTTCCCCAGGAGCCCCCCCATGCATCGCCTCTGCCTTATCCCCCTCGCCGCCGCCCTCCTCCTGGTCCCCGCCTGCGCCACCCAATCCGAAAAGTCGGGTTTTCCGGCCTCACAGGCTCTTTCCATCGATAAACTCTCCGGCTCATGGGTCGCCGTGACCATGCCGGGAGTGCCGGTCCCTGAGCCCTCGGCCATCGACAGCCCCCGCAACGGCCCGCCCACCATCGAGTTCTCTCAGTCCCGCGCCGCTGGATTCTCCGGGGTCAACCGCTTCGCCGCCGACTTCACCCTCAACGCCACCGGCCCCGGCGGCCTCCGCTTCGGTCCCATCATCTCGACGAAAATGGCCGGACCCGCGGACCGCATGGCCCTCGAAGCCGCCTTCGTCAAGGCTCTTGCCGATACGTCCACCGCCCGCATCGAAGGCGACGACCTCATCCTGCTCACCAATCAGACCGAGATCCTCCGACTGCGACGGCAGCCCTGAGTCTCGTGCCCCGATGCCCCGATGCCTGCTGCCTCGTGCCTTCTACTGACCACACCGACGCGCGACGCACCCCCGGCACGCTCACATCTTCACCCCGCCCGCCGGAAACCGCCGCAGTTCCGCACCATCTCATCGTAACGCTTGCGCTTATCGACATCGTGCAGCACGCTGTAGGCCTTGTTCACCGCGGCGAACTTCTCCGATGCCTCCAGCGACCCGTTGACATCCGGGTGGTACTTCTTGGCCAGCTTTCGGTACGTCTCGTGCAGCTCTTCTGGCGTGGTATCCGGCTTCAAGCCCATCACCGCGTAGAGGTCCTCAACCTCGACCTCCGCCGTGATCTGAGGCCGCTGGGCCTGGGCCTCGGCCGCCTTGGCGTTCCGCACGCCGCGCGTCGGGCCCATCGAGCCAGTATCGACGAAGCCATACTCCGCGAAGGCCCCGATCATCTCCTTCATCCCGGGCTTGAGGTCCACGAACTCGACCCCGGTGTGCCATCCGCCCGAGCCGCGTCGAACCCACCGCACGCACCCCGTCATCACGAGTTGCTGGAAGTGCGTGTGCACGCGCAGCATCATCTTCTGCCCGGGCTGGACATCCGGCCTGCGATCCGAGCGGATCTTCAGCCCCGTCTCCGACATATCCACCACTTCGCCGATCGGGCACGTCATGCCCGCGGTCTCGTACCGCTGCGCGCGCTCGCGCTTCGGACCGCCAGATGTGGGCGGCTTGATCAATGACCCGAGAAAGCCCAGAACTCTGCGCACGTTCTCGTTCTCGGCACAAAGGCCCCCAAGCTTGAGTCCGTCAAGCTCACGCCCGCCACCCCGACCTCAACCTTTGCCGAACCTGACGACACGGCGAGGCTATCGGACCGGCAGCCCCGGCACACGCCGCTGGCTCAGCAGCCACTCGGGCAGCTCGCTCTGCCCATACGCCCACGTCCAGGAGTCATGCCCCACCCCGGGCAGCACCGAAACCACAGGCCCGCCGCCGGCGCGCCTTGCCGACTCTACCAGCCGAAGCGTCTGCGCGACCGGAATCACCGTGTCCGCGTCGCCGTGAACCGCCCAGATCGGCAGTTTCGCCACACGACCGCCCACGTACGACGGGTCACCAAAGCCGCAGATCGGCGCGATCGCCGCCCAGCGATCGGCGTACATCGCGCCGATGGCCCACGTCCCCGCCCCGCCCTGGCTCAGGCCTGTCAGGAGCACGCGGTCCTCATCGATCGACCACGCCGACTTCTCTCGCTCAATCATCGCCATGACCCACGGCGCCTCGTCGGCCCACAGCCCCGCCTGCGTCGGCTTCTGCGGAATCACCACCACCGCCGGCCACCGCGCCGGCGCACGCATGATGGCCAGTGGCAGCCCCTGCGCAAGCATGAGCGAGCCGTCCGTCCCGCTCTCGCCCCGGCCGTGCAGGAACACGATCATGGGCCAGCGTCGCGACGGGACATACTCCCGCGGCACGTACACCACATACCGCCGAGACTCGCCGTCGCGCTCGATCACGCGCGAAAGAAACCCGCTGTCGCGGTTCGCGTCGGCCTCGGGCCGGGTCCGGCTCTGCGAACCCGCATCATCGGACATCGCCATGACTCCGGTCCCTCCGCCGACTTTCGACTGACGCCCTGACATCTCACACCCGGCCATCGCGACCGCTGTTAGAGCGAGAACCGCGCCACCGATTGCCCATCGCCAGACAGTCCTTCGCCTCATCGAAGCCATCCTATCGACTCCCGCACTCCCGACCTTGCACGACGCTCGCACCGCCTCTTGCGCATGGACCCGATGAAGATCGCACAAGCCCCGAATGCCCTACTGGAAATCACGGCTCCGAAGCGAGCGGCTTGCTGCAACCTTCTCTCGACATCGCCGTTTCACCAAGTATGTCGCGTCGACGTCCCCTCAACTTGGGCTGGTACGCGTTCCTATTCTGCGTGATGGCGATCGCTTCGGCCCTGTGCGCGAGCGTTCTTTCACGCATTCAGGCCGATTTGGATGCCCGCTGCGCCAAGCAGCCCGTGACGGCGCTCCGGCCAGACACGAACCCGTCCATGGATGACGACAACCAGACCCCGGTTCCGGGCGTTCAGACACCCGCTGCACCCCCAGCTCGAATGAACCAGCCTGCGGGTGATGTCGATCTCGACCGGATCGCCCGAGCAGTCCGACCGCGGACGAACCGATAAACACATCCGTTGGCGCGCCCCTTCCATCGGTCCTTTGCGTTGAGAGGACCGGCGATGCTTCTCATTGATGGTGCCGCTCGCGCGTGAGCCGATGATCCGGCTAAAGTCACTCCGGTCTCGGCGCCCGGACCACCCATTGAACCGCCGAGTGTCGGCAATACCGCTTCTCAATCCCTGAACAACCGCTGAATGAACATCAACCGCCCAAGTTCGCTCCGCCCAAGCACCGTTTGGATCATCGTCGCGGTGATCGTGATGGTCATCGCTGTCTCGATTGTCGACTACTCAACGGGCGTGCAGTGGTCGGAACTGCCGCTGTACCTCATCCCGGTACTGGTGTCGGCGTGGCTGCTTGGTCGTCGTCTGACACTGGCGATCTGCCTCGTCGTGGGCGTGGGGTGGTTTATCGCCCGGCGCTCCGCGGGCGATATCGACGAGTCGCTCAGTTCCTCGATCCAGGCCGCGATCGCCCGGGTCGCGGTGTTTCTCGTCGTGGCGTGGCTGGCCACCGCTCTGCGTGATGCCGTCGGGCGCACGCGTCACATTCTGCAGGCCGACCTGACCAGCGGGCTTCACAACCGTCCGGGCTTCATGCACAGCAGCACGGTCGCGATCGCCAACGCCAAGGAAGTCAACGGGCCGACGACGCTCATCCTGATCGATATCGATGAGCTCAGCGAGGTCAACCGCACCTGCGGTCAGCAACGCGGCGATCTGGTTGTCGCACTGACGGGCCGATCATGCGCCGAGGCCGCCCGCGCGCGCGACGTTGTCGCCCGCACGGGGAGCGATGAGTTCAGCCTCCTGCTGGTCAATACCCCCGGTGACCAGGTCGAGCAACTGCTCAACCGGCTGCGGGCGAATCTCGCCCGCATCACGGGCATGGTCGGCGTCGCCGTGACGCACACCATCGTGGTCTGCCAGAGCCAGAGGCCGCCGCTGGCGATCGAAGACCTGATCATGTTCGCCGAGATGGAACTGCGCAACCTCCCGTCGCGTCCGGGCGAAGTTGTCCGCGTCGAGTATCACGACGCCACGATGGCCCGCCGGGCTTCGTAACGACCAACACCCACGCCGGCGTTCGACCGGTCGGACCGTCGCGCCGATCCGACGCTGATCCCGCGTCCGATCCGGACGTGCGTGGCTCAGGTGCCCTCCGCTAGGCCGCGATCATCATCGCCCACTCTCGGCACTCGGTGGTCGGCCCGGTCGGGCTTGCTCAGCCGGGGCCTGGGGATCCCGAACTTGTCCATCCGGCTCAGCAGCGTCGTCGGGTTGATATCCAGCCGCTTGGCCGCGCCGCGCGGGCCGAAGACGGCGTAGTCGCTGGCCTCCAGCGCGTGCGTGATGTGCAGACGTTGGAGTTGCTCGAGCGTCAGGTCCAGCAGCACGTCGCGCGTCGCCTGCCCGGGCCCCTGCCCGCCCGATGCCGACGGGGTCTGCCCGCCCGGGCTCTCGGGAATCTCCACGTCCAGTTCCACCCCGTCGGCCAGCAGCGTCGCACGCTCGATCGCGTTGGCCAGCTCTCGAACGTTTCCCGGCCAGTGATACGCCATCAGCCGACGCTGGCTCCGCTCGCTCAGCGGCAGCGGCGTGCGACCCATCCGCAACGCGATGCGGTGATGGATGTGCTCGGCCAGCGCTCGCAGGTCCTCCTTGCGCTCGCGCAACGGCGGGACCTGAATGCGAAAGACGTTCAGGCGGTAGAACAGATCCTCGCGGAACCGCCCCCGCTCGACCTGGCGCGCAAGATCCCGGTGCGTCGCGGCGATGAGCCGGACGCTCACGTTGACCGTCTCGACTCCGCCCACACGCTCGAAGGCGCTGTCCTGCAGCACACGCAGGAGCTTGGCCTGAGACTGCATGGGCAATTCGGCGATTTCGTCCAGGAACAGCGTCCCGCCGTCGGCCAGTTCGAACTTGCCCAGCCTTCTGCGATCGGCGCCGGTGAACGCGCCCTTCTCGTGCCCGAAGAGCTCGCTCTCGATGAGCGTCTCGGGCAGCGCGGCACAGTTGACAGGCACAAACGCCTGCGCCCGCCGGGCGCCGAGTTGATGGATGCTCCGCGCCACCAGTTCCTTGCCCGCGCCGGTCTCGCCGGCGATGAGAACCGTGGTGTTCGTCGCCGCGACGCGCGCGACCTGCTCCTTGACCCGGCGCAGAGGGGGCGATGAGCCGATCATCGTCTCTCCGCCGATGGCCCCGGGCGTTGCGGCGGAAACGAGCTCCTGCTGCAGCGACGTGACCCGCGCCAGCGATCGCTCGGTCTCGGCCAGCCGGGCGCGAACCCGCGCCAGCTCTCCCTCCGCCGCGACTCGCATCGTCGAGTCATTGACCGCAACGCTGAAGCACCCTTCCGCGGCACGCGCAAAGACCAGATCGACATACACCCGCCGATCCGTCCGACGCACCGCCACCCCGCGAATCACGGCGGATCCGGCGGCCCACCCCCCACCGCCCGACGCCTGGGACTCGAACAGCCGAGCGCGAAGGTCCTCGCCGTTTTCCAGACGCGACCACACCGTCATGCCGACGATCGACGCATTCTCGGACGTCGCGAGCAACCCCGCCGCCAGGGCGCTGGCCTCCAACACCCGCGCGTCACCATCAATGAGCACGCAGCCTAAACCCGGATTTTCCAGTGATTCGAGATGCATGGCAGGACTCCGGAAGCGAATCGGGCGGACCAGAACAACGATACCCCATAGTTTTGCCAAAAACGATGATGGATCGTAGTTTTTGCTACGACATATCGTAGTTTATGCGAAACCTTGCCCTGCGAATCGGCCCCGGTCACCATCCAGGGGCTGTTTTCGGACTGGCACCGCGATTGCACAAGTATCTCGTAGAAAGCGTCGCGAAGGCGGACATCGAAGTCTGCGGCGAGTCTGGCAGAGTGTTCGGCGGAGCGACGCATGACAAGTGAATGACCCCGGACGAACGGACGGCCGAGCTGAGTGGCCGACGGACATGCCGGGGAGACGGCTGTGGAGAGATACAGATCGAACGCCGCGTGGGCGTTTGAGTAGCGAGGTGTCGGAGTGACCAAGTGGGCTGGTCATTCCGCCCTCGTTTCTTTTTTTGCATTTGGCGATCATGCAAAGCTGCGAGCGCTGGCGGTTCGGCGCGCGCAGGGGCGTTGCTATGGGACCGAAGAAGTTGCGCGGGCGAGTGCGTGTGTCGGCCCGGCGAACCACTGGGAAGCCATGAGTCGCCGGGTGTTTCAGGACACTCTGCGCGGGCGGCGCGGTGCGCACTCGGACCTTGGCGGGAAGAATGTGCGGATTGCACGGGCGCGGTGCGGGTCTCGTGGAACAGGGTGGCGTGGAGGGCGTATCGGCATGTCGATACAGGAGCGGGGTCGATCGCCGACCCTGGCCCACACATGCTCGGCCGAGGTGAGCGTGACTCCTGGTCGTCAACCCGATCGTGCGACGTTCGTCGGACGAGCGGTGCAATGACGCATCACAAGACGCGTGGGCATATGGGCTACCTGCCGAATGAATCTGATGACTTTGCCGATCAGGTCGTGGGCATGCTCCGGCGGATGCAGCCGGACTTCTCGATCGAACTGACCGGGCCGCGCGAGCTGATCGTCAACGGTCGGCGACTGGACCTTGAGAATCTCTACCGCCTCGTCAACCACGACCCGGAGCGTGGCGAGGAGATCATCGAGCACTACCTCGATCAGCTCTTCAGCGCTGAGGCGACGGCGATGGCGACGATGGGGCTGGATGTGCTCCGGTCGCGGATCATGCCGAGGATTCAGCCCGAGTCGATCTTCCAGCACCTTGCGCGGGAGCAGGTGGCGCACGTGCCGTTTGTCAACGGGACGGTGATCGTGTTCGTGCTGGACATGCCGCAGATGACGGTGAGCGTGACGACGGAGCAGATGGTGCGGTGGGGCGTGCGGAACGAGGATCTCGACGAGATCGCGCGGGAGAATCTGCGCGAGACGAGCCTGGAACTGGAGCTGCAACTGGTGCAGAGCCGCGAGGGCGGTCGGGCGATCATCGTTGCGCAGCAGGACGGCTACGACGCGGCACGGCTGCTGCTGGACAACCTCTGGACGCGGCTGGCGCCGAAACTCGGGAGCGAGTTCTACGTCGCGACGCCGGCGCGGGACATGTTCGTGGCGTTCACGACGCGGCCGGAGCCCTTTGTGAATCGGCTGCGTGCGCGGATCAGCGAGGACTATCTCCGCCTGCCGTACCCGATCAGCCGGGATCTGTTCCTTGTGACTCGCGACGGCGTGGCCGGGACGATCGAACACGAGAGCACGAGCGAGGCGGCGTGAGAGAAGTGGCGGAGTGACAGAATGGCAGAGTGAAGAGCCGGTGAGCCCTGCTGGTGGTGAGTGAGATGCTGATTGGCGCGGCGAGAAGGAGCGTGGTCGGCCCGAGAGGGTCGCCCCGTGAGATGATGTGAATGTTGACATCGCCGATGTGCGCGGCGGTCCTGGCCCGCGTGCAGGTCGGGCGCGAACGGGCACCGAGCGTGGGGAACCGCGCCCGTGCGATTCGCCGTGCGTGAGGGTGGGGACACGAAATTTCGGCATGCTTGACTCCCTGCGGCGAGGCGGGCTAGTCTGGTCTTGGTCCCGGTCGTATGCCGGGGCTGAGTTGAAGGTGCCCTGCGCCCGGAGAGACAACCGGGAGTGGCGGGGCTGAAAAGGGAAGAGCGGGCCGAGCCGCGGGTTGATGATCGCAAGATCGTTGATTCGCGACGAGGGAAGCCGCCGCGGACGCGCCGCCGTGTTGGGCGAGTTTGCAGCACCCCCCGAGCGCCACTGCCTGCGAAAGCGGGTGGGAAGGCCGGGTGCTGCGGCCCAGAGCCGGAAGACCTGCCAGCGACTCATTGTGCTGTCGCCCTCGCGAGAAGGGGCGTCGGTTGAGCGTGCCTGCGTGCCATCCCGGCGCGGGTGCGTCCTATCGACCATGCCGAACGTGAAGTTCGGACCCATCTTGCCGAGGGCTCAACGCCCGAGCGGCCGCGCGATCGCGTGGCGTTCGGGTCCTGGGACGCCGCCGCGCGAAACGGTGGTGGAGGTTGATGATGGGTTGCGGACGATTGATCGTTGATTGGAAGTCGCTGGTTGCCCGCGGGCTCTCGAAGGCGGCGGCGGGTGGATGGCGCGGGGTGCGGGTGGTGGTGCTGAGCGGGGCGGGCGCGGCGGGCGGGCTGGCGATGCTCGCGACGCCGACGCTGGCGGCGGTGCCGAACTACTCGCTTGTAGGCACATCGGCGTTGCCGACGGGGCTCGATGCGTGGGATGTTGATTCGAGCGGGCGCATCTGGGCGGTCGTGGGCACGACGATCCAGCGTCAGACGAGCGTCGGCGGCGCGCTCGAGGTCGTTGGCACGCTCGCACCGGGTGTCGTGTCTTCGTTCGGCGCGTCGTTCATCCGCGTGAGCCCCGACGGCTCGACGCTGGCCATCGGCGACAACGAGTTCTCCAACGCGCCGGGCACGCGGATCATCGCGACCGGTTCGCTCGCGGGCGGGCCGGTGACGGGCGTTGAAGTTCCGGGGGCGAACTTCGACGCGGTGTGGAACGGCAGCGAGCTGTTCATCGCCGGCGCGACGAGCGCGGGTGATGTTGTCGTGAACCGTTCGAGCTTTGCGGGCTCGCCCGCAGGCGGGCTGCCGACGCTGACGCAGCGCGTGCTCACGGGCATCGGCGGCGGTTCCGGTGGCGTGACGATCAACGCGGGGCTGCTGTACGCGGGCGTGGGCTTTGGCGCGGGCACGATCGCCACGGGCGAGATTCGCTCGTTCGATCTGGCGTCGCTCACGAGCGCCGCGATGCCGACGGACTTCAGCACGGGCTCGCTGCTGCAGGGCGGCCCCGCGTTGTCGGCCTCGCCGCTGGCGTTCGATGCGCTCGGGAACATTCTCGCCGGCGGCTTTGGCGGGTTCACGTCCGACTTTTCCGCGGCGATCATCGGCGTCGCGGTCATCGATCCGGCGACGGGCGATCGGCTGGATCTGTCGCCGGGCGGGACGCTCAGCCCGACCTTCAGCGCGTACAAGGTCGCGTTCAACCCCGTCAGCGGCGAGTCGCTGGTGAGCCTCGGCTCAACGCTGTATCGCTACGCGATCCCGACGCCCAGCGCCGCGGGGCTGCTGGCGATGTGCGGCGTGCTCGCGATGCGGCGGCGTCGCGCGGGCGCTATCGCGGCGGTGGTGGCGATGAGCGCGGGCGCGGCGTCGGCGCAGGTCGGGCAGAGCGTGGTGGAGTACCTGCCCGCGCCGGGGCAGTTCGTGAACAACGCGGCCTTCAACGATCCGACGCGAGCCCTGGGGCTGCCCGTCGGCGGCGGCGTCGTCGCGCCGGACAACACGAAACTCGTGACCCTCGGCGGCTTCGGCGGCACGATCACACTGCGGATGAGCGGGCCGGTGATCAACCGAGCGGCGAGCCTGAGCAACCCGCGCGGTGCGGACTTCATCGTCTTTGGCAACGCGTCGTTCGTCTCGGGCAACCCGGCGCGCAGGTTCGCGGAGGCCGCGGTGATCGAGGTTGCGCAGGATCGCGGCGACGGGCAGCCCGGGACGTGGTACGTCATCGCGGGATCGAGCCTTGCCGCGGGCTCGGCGATGAGCAAGACGGGCGTGGTGTACGACGCGTCGCTGCTGAACCCCAGCCGCGTGCCGGCCGGACGCAGCGGAACGTGGAGTGTGTGGGCGTATCTGCTGCCGACGAACTTCGGCGGCGTGCCGGTGACGTTCGCGGCGCTGAGCGCGACAAGCGAACTGGTCTGGGGATATGCCGACTGCACACCGACGCTGGTGCTGGGCGATCTTGATGGCGACGGGGTGAGCGACGCGACGATCGACGCGGCGCGGTTCTATGGCACGCCGGATGATGCGATGATGCCGCGCATTTCGCCCGGCAGCGGCGGGGGTGATGCGATCAGCCTTGAGTGGGCGGTGGATCCGGTGACGGGCCTGCCGCCGACGGGCGGGCTTGCGTCGATCGACTTCGTGCGGATCACCAACGCGGTGCAGGCAAACGCGGGGGTGTTTGGCGAGATCTCGACGGAGATCGGCGGCGTGGTGGGCGTGCGGGCGAGCGGCGCCGGCCCGGCGGACATCGCGACGACCGACGGCGAGCCCGGCGGCGACGGCGCGGTGGACAACGGCGACTTCTCGCTGTTCTTCGCGAGTTTCTTCGCGGGCGAGGGCACGAGCGAGCGAGCGCTCGCGGACATCGCGAGCACCGATGGCGATGTCGGCGCGGACGGCACGGTGGACAACGGCGACTTTACGCTGTTCTTTTCGAGCTTCTTCGCCGTCGCGGGCGGAGGTGGCAACGCGTGAGGCACGCTCGTGCGTTCACCCTGATCGAACTGCTCGTGGTCGTCGCGATCATCGCGACGATCACGGGCATTCTGCTTCCTTCGCTCAGCGGCGCACGAGAGGCCGCCCGAGGGGTGGTCTGCGCGTCAAACCTGCGGCAGTTGGCGACGGCGGTGGAGATGTACGCGAGCGATCATCGCGGGCACGCGGCGCCGGGCGCGCCGGACTTACAATCGAACCTTCGGCGGTGGCACGGCGCTCGCGCGAGCGCCGGCTCGGCGTTCGCAGCACAGGGCGGAACGCTGAGCGGATACATCGCGCCCGATGGCGATGCGGGGGTTCGCGGGCTCGGGGCGGTGCTGCGGACGTGCCCGACGTTCGCGCCCGTGGCGCGGCGGGTGCAGGCCGGCGGCGCGGGCGGGCTGGCCGGCGGCGCTGGATTCGAACGCAACACCGGCGGCTACGGATACAACAACGCGTACGTCGGCACCTGGCGGGTGATGCACGTCGACGGCTCGGCGAGCGTGGTGACGGACCGCGCCGGCTCGCCGATGGCGATGTTCCGCCAGCCGAGCGCGACCATCGCCTTCAGCGATGCGGCGATCAGCGCGGACCCCACGGCCAACGCGCAGGGCCTCGTCGAGTACTCGTTCGTTGAGCCCAGGTTCCAGCCGGGGAGCCCGGAGTTCCGCCTGGATCCGACGATGCACTTCCGCCACGCTCGCCAGGCGAACGCCGTGATGCTCGACGCGAGCGTGCGCACGATGGATCGGACCTATGTCTGGAGCAGCGGGGTGTATGAGTCGCCAGGCCAGGACCCGTGGCTCGGCTGGCCGGGCCTTGCGGACGATAACTCGCTGTTCTCATTTCTCGCTCACGCGGCAGGCCCCGCGGGCGCGGCAGGGCAATGATGAGCGAGCGAGCCCGCGTTCTGATCGGCGTGTGTGTGCGGGGCAACGCGGGCTTGTGAGTCTGTGAGTCTGTGAGTCATGGTCGAGCGATGTGTGTGCCATGATGTGACGTTCGCTCGGATCTCGCAGATGGCGCGGGAGGGGCTCACGCTGGAGCAGATCCGCGAGCGGACCAAGTGCTGCACGGGCTGCGGAACGTGCGAGCCGTACGTGCGCGTGGTGATCGCGACAGGGCGGACGCGGCTGCCGGTGATGACCGAGCAGCAGGCGCGGGCGGTGGTGGCGCAGGCCGAGGCGTGGAAGCGCGGCGAGGGCGATCGCGGCACGTCCGCCGAGTGATTCGGACAGAAGAGGGCATCGAGGCATTCGGCATCGGGGCATCGAGCGGGCGGAAATGAAAAGCCCCCGGCGGTGAGGCCGGGGGCTTGGGGTGCGTGTTGAGTTGCGGATCAGCTCTGGGCCGGGCGGCTGTCGCCCAGTGCGCCGCCCGGGACCTGGACCTGCGGCATGCCCAGCGGCTCATCGCGGCCGGCACCGAGACGCTCGGCCCGATCGGCGGCCTCTGCGAGCATGAGTTCCTCGTCCTCGTCGGGATCGATGGCCGGGGCCCCGATGACCTGAACCTTCATGTTCTGGTAGGGCTTGAAGCCGGTACCGGCGGGGATGAGGTGACCAAGGAGCACGTTCTCCTTGAGGCCGAAGAGGTCGTCGGTCGCGCCCTTGAGCGAGGCCTCGGTGAGGACCTTGGTCGACTCCTGGAACGACGCACCGGAGAGGAACGACTCGCTGGAGAGCGCGGCCTTGGTGATGCCCAGCAGCAGCGTTCGGCCCGTGGCTGGGCGCGCACGCTTGGTCTTGGCGATCTCTCGGCCGGCGGCCTCGGCGCGGGCGTTGGCTTCCTTGACCTCGTCCTTGTGGACCAGGGCGTCGACGGGCAGTTCGGTCCCGCCCGAGTCGGTGATGCGGACCATCTCCGCGACCACGGCGTTCTTGCGCTTGAACTCCCACTTGTCCACGACGTCGAACGGGAGCAGGTCGGTGTCGCCCGGGTTCTCCACGCGGACCTTGCGGAGCATCTGCGCGAGGATGACCTCGATGTGCTTGTCGTTGATGGGCACGCCCTGAGCGCGGTACACGTTCTGGACTTCGTCGAGCATGTACGACCAGAGCGCTTCTTCGCCCTTGATGCGCAGGATGTCGTGCGGGACCAGCGGGCCTTCGATCAGCGGATCACCGGCCGAGACGTAGTCGCCCGTGTGGACGAGCAGGTGGCGGTCCTGCGGGACGTGGTGATCCTTCTCGATGCCCGTGTCGGAGATGACGCGGATGGTCATCTTGCCCTTGCGCTTGTCGCTGATCAGTTCGACCCGGCCGGAGATCTCGGCCATGACCGCGGGGTCCTTGGGCTTGCGTGCCTCGAAGATTTCGGTCACGCGGGGCAGACCACCGACGATGTCCTGCGTGCCGGCCGCGGATCGCGGCTGACGCGCGAGCATGTGGCCGGCGTCGATCTTCTGGCCGTCCTGAACCTCGATGCGGGCCTTGGCGGGCAGGTAGTGGAAGTCGAGGATCTTGCCGTCGGCGTCCTTGATCTGGAGCTGCGGGCGCATTTCGCCCTTGTGCTCGATGACCACCATCGCCTTGGCCTTGGAGCCCTTGACGTCTTCCTCGCGGACGGTTTCGCCGATGACGATGTCGACGTACTCGATGGTGCCGGCCTTCTCGGCGAGCGTCGGGACGCGGTGCGGGTCCCAGCGGACGAGGCGCTCGCCCTTCTTGATTTCCGCGGCGTCGCCGTGGAGGAGATACGCGCCGTAGGGAACCTTGTGCTTCTCCATCTCGCGGCCGGCCTTGTCGAGGATGGCGACCTCGGCGTTGCGCCGGAGGACGACGAGCACCTTGTGGCCTTCGTCGTCGACGGCGGGCACGGCCTGGCAGTCACGCAGTTGCAGGGTGCCGGCGTTGCCGGCCTTGATCTCGCTCTCGAGGATCGAGAGCGCACCGATGCCGCCGGTGTGGAACGTACGCATGGTCAACTGCGTACCGGGCTCGCCGATGGACTGGGCCGCGATGATGCCGACGGCCATGCCGGGCTCAACGGACTTGCCGGTGGACATGTCCAGCCCGTAGTCGAGCACCGAGCAACCGGTGCGGGCCTCGCTGGTCAGGGCCGAGCGGACCATGACCGCGTCGATGCCGGCTTCTTCGATCTTCTTGGCGGCGGCGGCGGAGATGATCTCGTTCTCGCGAACGATCGTCTCGCCGGACTTGGGGTTGGTCAGCGTGTTGCGCGAGACGCGACCGACGACCTGATCGCGGAGCGGGACGTCGATCTGCTGGCCCTTGAAGATGGCGCGCTTGGTGATGCCGCGCTTCGAGCCGCAGTCGAACTCCTGGATGATGACCGACTGGGCGACGTCGCAGAGCTTGCGGGTGAGGTACCCGGCGTCTGCGGTCTTGAGTGCGGTGTCGGCCAGACCCTTGCGGGCGCCGTGGGTCGAGGAGAAGTACTCCAGAACCGTCAGGCCCTCGCGGAAGTTCGAGCGGATGGGCGTCTCGATGATTTCGCCGCTGGGCTTGGCCATGAGGCCGCGCATGCCGGCGAGCTGCTGCAACTGGCTGACGTTGCCGCGGGCGCCGGAGTCGGACATGAGGTACACCGGGTTGATGTACGGCTTGCCCAGCTTGCTGTCGGCGGGGACCTCGTTGCCGTTCTCGTCGCGACGGTCGGTCTTGAGGGTTTCGATGAGCTTCTTCTGAACCTGCTCGCGGCAGTGGGCCCAGATGTCGAGCAACTGGTTGTAGCGTTCGCGGGCGGTGATGATGCCGCGCTCGTAGTTCTTCTCGACGCGGTCGACCTTGGCCTGCGACTCGTTGAGCAGGGCGGTCTTCTCGCCCGGGATGCGCAGGTCGGTCACGCCGAAGGAGAGCCCGGCGAGTGTGGACTGCTTGAAGCCGACCTCCTTGAGGCGGTCCAGCAGGGTGATCGTCGCGGCCCGGCCGGCGATGGCGTACGCGTCGTCGATGACGCGGGCGCAGCCCTTCTTGCCCAGGGCGCAGTTGTAGAACGGCATGCCGCGTTCGAGGATGTCCGCGAAGATCACGCGGCCAACGGTCGTGGCGATGCGCAGGTTGCTGGGCAGGGCCTTGAGCGCGCCGGTCTGCTCGTCGGCGAAGTGCTCGAAGCCGTCCAGACGCACGAGGATCTTTTCATGGATGCCGATGGCGCCCTGCTCATAGGCCAGGATCGCCTCCTTGCGGTCTCGGAAGAACTTGCACATCGGCTCCGTGCGGTCCTTCTGGTCCTGCGGCATGTACGTGATGTAGTACACGCCCATGACGATGTCCTGGCTGGGCGAGATGATCGGCTTGCCCGACGCCGGGGAGAAGATGTTGTGCGTGCTCATCATCAGCACGTGCGCCTCGGCCTGCGCCTCGACGCTCAGCGGCAGGTGCACCGCCATCTGGTCGCCGTCGAAGTCGGCGTTGAAGCCGGTACAGACCAGCGGGTGCAGGCGGATGGCGTTGCCCTCGACCAGCGTGGGCTCGAAGGCCTGGATACCCATTCGGTGCAGCGTCGGGGCGCGGTTGAGCAGAACCGGATGCTGGTAGATGACCTCTTCGAGGATGTCCCAGACCTCAGGATCGCGACGCTCGAGCATGCGCTTGGCGCTCTTGATCGTGTCGGCCAGGCCGTGTTCCTTCAACTTGCGGATGATGAACGGCTGGAAGAGTTCGAGCGCGATCTTCTTGGGCAGGCCGCACTGGTAGAGCTTGAGCTCGGGACCGACGACGATGACCGAGCGGGCCGAGTAGTCGACGCGCTTACCCAGCAGGTTCTCGCGGAAGCGGCCCTGCTTGCCCTTGATCATGTCGGTGATCGACTTGAGCGGGCGGTTGGAGGAGCCCAGCACCGGGCGGCGGCAGCGGCCGTTGTCGTACAACGCATCGACCGCCTGCTGGAGCATCCGCTTCTCGTTGCGGATGATGACCTCGGGGGCGTTGAGGTCCATCAGTTTCTTGAGGCGGTTGTTGCGGTTGATGATGCGCCGGTACAGGTCGTTGAGGTCGCTGGTGGCGAAGTTGCCGCTCTCCAGCAGGACCAGCGGGCGCAGGTCCGGCGGGATCACGGGGATCACGTCCTGAACCAGCCACGTCGGGTCGTTCTCGCTCTTGCGAATCTGCTCGACGATCTTCAGTCGCTTGGCAAGGTCCTTGATCTTCTGCTTGCTCTTGGTTTCCTTCAGATCGTTGCGGAGCTGCTCGGCGATCTTGTCCAGTTCCAGCAGTTCCAGCAGTTCGCGGACCGCGTCGGCTCCCATGAGCGCGCGGAACGCGTTGCCGTACTTCTCCACGGCGGCGCGGTACTCGTCCTCCGTGAGCATCTGCTTGAACTTCATCTCCGTGTCGCCCGGCTCGACGACGACGTAGTCCTGGAAGTAGATCACCTTCTCAAGATCGCTCGTCTTCATGCCCAGCAGGTTGCCCAGGCGCGAGGGCACGGCCTTGAAGAACCAGATGTGGACGATCGGGGCGGCGAGGTTGATGTGGCCGAAGCGCTTGCGACGGACGCGCGAGTGCGTGACCTTCACGCCGCAACGCTCGCAGATGATGCCCTTGTACTTGGTCCCGCGATACTTGCCGCAGGCGCACTCATAGTCGCGCTCGGGGCCGAAGATGCGCTCGCAGAACAGGCCGTCCTTCTCGGGGCGGTAGGTGCGGTAGTTGATGGTCTCGGGCTTCTTGACCTCGCCGTAGGACCACGAGCGGATGTCCACGGGCGAGGCGAGGGTGACCTTGACGGAGGTGTAGTCATTGATCCGGTCGTACACGGTCTCTGCGGCCATGATGGTTCCCCTTGTCATCGCCCGGGAAAGATCGGGCGGGATCGATGTGCGGAGCGTCGCGGTGCGCGGGAAGGACGGAAGGACGTGCCCCCGCGCCGGGCCTCGGCGCGGGGGTGTGAATCAGATCGTCTGCGAATCAGAGGACGGCGGTGCCCTCGGTGCGCTTCTTCTCGAGGCTGATGTTCATGCCCAGGCCCTTGAGTTCCGAGCAGAGCACGTCGAAGGCGACGGGCATGCCGGCCTCGAGCGTGTTGGTGCCCTTGACCATGGACTCGTAGATCTTGGTCCGGCCCTCGACATCGTCGGACTTGACGGTGAGGAGTTCCTGCAGGATGTACGCGGCGCCGTAGGCCTCCAGCGCCCAGACTTCCATTTCGCCGAAGCGCTGGCCGCCGGTACGGGCCTTGCCGCCCAGCGGCTGCTGGGTGATGAGGCTGTACGGGCCGGTGGCGCGGGCGTGGATCTTGTCGTCGACGAGGTGGTGGAGCTTGAGGATGTACATGATGCCGACGGTGGTCTTCTGGTGGAAGGGCTCACCGGTGCGGCCGTCGTGCAACTGGATCTTTCCGCCGCGGGGCATCTGGACCATCATCTCGCGCGGGCCGGGATACTTGCCCTCGGCCTCGTACTTCCTGGCCTTATCCGCGACGAACTTGTTGGCGTCCTCGACAGCGGTGTGGATCTCTTCCTCGACGGCGCCGTCGAAGACCGGGGTCACGGCCTGCATGCCAAGCAGGTTCATGGCCCAGCCCAGGTGCGTCTCGAGGATCTGACCAACGTTCATTCGCGAGGGCACGCCCAGCGGGTTGAGCAGCACATCGACCGCCGTGCCGTCTTCCATGAACGGCATGTCCTCTTCGGGCACGATCTTGGCGATGACGCCCTTGTTGCCGTGGCGACCGGCCATCTTGTCACCGACGGACAGGGTCCGCTTGGTGGCGAGATAGACCTTGACCATTTCCAGCACGCCGCTGGGCAGTTCGTCGCCCCGCTTCATGTGGTCGAGCTTGCGCTTCTTCTCGGCCTGGATCGCCTGGATGCGGGGCCAGAACTGGCGGTACAGCACGTCCGCCTTTTCCTTGGTTTCCTTGGAGCCCTTCATCCACTTGTCGGAGAAGTTCAGGATCTGCTCCAGCACGACCTCGGGGATGTCGCTCGCGCCGACGCGCTGACGCGTCGTCGGGTCGACCATCGGCGTGCCCAGCACGTCGTTGACGGCGCTGACCATCTGCTTGAAGATGCTGATGGCCTTGTCGTCCATCTCCTTGGTGTAGCCGTCCATCATCGCCTTGAGCTGCTTCTTCTGGTCCTCGTTCATGTGCAAACGACGGCTGAAGCGCTTGGCGCCGATGACCACACCCTCGACGCCCGCGGGGACCTCGAGAGAGTCGTTCTTGACGTCCTCGCCGGCCCGGCCGAAGATCGCGTGAAGCAGTTTCTCTTCGGGCGTCAGTTCGGTCTTGCTCTTGGGGCTGACCTTGCCGACGAGGATGTCCCCCGGGCCGACGCGGGCGCCGATGCGGATCACGCCGTTGTCGTCCAGGTTGCGGAGCATCTTCTCGCTGACGTTCGGGATGTCGCGGGTGAACTCCTCGCGTCCCAGCTTGGTCTCGCGGACCTCGACCTCGAAAGCGTCGATGTGGATCGACGTGAAGACATCGTCCTTGACGAGCTTCTCATTGATGACGATGGCGTCTTCGAAGTTGTACCCGTCGTAGGTGTTGAACGCCACGAGCACGTTCTTGCCGATGGCCAGTTCGCCCTTGCGGGTGCTCGGGCCGTCGGCGAGGATCTCGCCCTTCTTGACCTTCTGCCCGGGCTTGACGATGGGCTTCTGGTTCAGGCACGTGCGCTCGTTCAGGCCGGCGAACTTGCGGAGCACGTACTCATCGGAGTTATCGATGATGATGCGCTCGGCGTCGCAGAACGTCACGGTGCCCGCGTTCTTGGCGCGGACGACCATGCCCGAGTTGCGCCCGATGTCCTTCTCCAGGCCCGTCGCGACCATGGGCGGGCTGACCTTGATCAGCGGGACCGCCTGACGCTGCATGTTCGAACCCATCAGCGCGCGGTTGGCGTCGTCGTGCTCGAGGAACGGGATGAGGGCCGCGGAGATGCCGACGATCTGCTTGGGCGCGATGTCGAGGTAATCGACGTTGCCCGAGTCGACCTCGGCAAGTTCGCCGTTGACGCGGGCGAGGATCATGCCATCGCGCAGACGGCCTTCCTTCTCGATGGCGTCTGTCGGCGCGAGCACGGCCTTCATCTCTTCGTCGGCACGCAGGTGCACGACCTTGTCGGTCACCTTGCCGTCCTTGACCACGCAGTAGGGCGTGCGCAGGAAGCCGTAGTCGTCGATCGACGAGAAGATGCCCAGGCTGGCGATGAGGCCGATGTTCGTGCCTTCGGGCGTTTCGATCGGGCAGATGCGCCCGTAGTGCGAAATGTGCACGTCGCGGACTTCGAAGCCCGCGCGCTTGCGGTTGAGGCCGCCCGGGCCGAGGGCCGAGAGGCGACGCTCGTGAACAAGGCTCGACAGCGGGTTGGTCTGGTCGACGACCTGCGAGAGTTCGGAACGCCCGAAGAAGAAGTCGATCGCGCTGGAGATGCTCTTGGAGTTGACCAGATCCGAGATCTTCACGGCCTCGGCGGGGTCCTTGACGCTCATGCGCTCCTGAACCGTGCGCTTGAGCTTCAGGAAGCCCTTGCGCAACTCCTCGACCGCCAGCTCATCGAGCGTGCGCAGACGACGGTTGCCCAGGTGGTCGATGTCGTCGACCTGCGCCACCGCGTAGCCGGTCTTCGGATCCACACGCTTGGAACGCAGGTCCAGCAGGTACTGGATCACGCGGAGGAAGTCCTCGGCGCGGATGAACATCATGTCCTCGGGCGTGTTCAGGTCGAACTTCCGGTTGATGCGGAATCGGCCGACCTTGCCCAGGCGGTACCGCGCATCATCGAAGAACTTCTCGACGAACAGCGCCTTGGCCTTCTCGACCTGCGGCGGGTTGCCGGGACGCAGCTTGCTGTAGATCTTCAGCAACGCGCGCTCGTAATCGTTCTCGGCCTCGAAGAGCTCGAGCTTCTCTTCCGCGACGGTGTTGAGGATCAACGGGTCGCTCGGGTTCATGATGACCCGGACCTTCTTGAGCTTGCTCGAGAGGATCTTGGCGGCGGCCTCATCGCCGATGCGACGGCCGACGTGAACCAGTTCCTCGCCCGTCTCGGTGTCGATGATCGACGCCGCGGCGTAGTAGTCGCCCTTGACCTTGTCCGCGTCGATGTCGCTGACCTCGTAGAACAGGCTCAGCAGCGCTTCGGTGCTGCTGACCGACTGATCCAGGCAGCGCAGGAACGTCGTTGCGGCGAGCTTGGTGCTCTGGTCGATCCGCATCGCCAGAACGTCCTTCTTGGTCACTTCCAGCTCGATCCACGAGCCGCGCTCAGGGATGATGCGCGTCGAGTGCAGCGGGCGGTCGCCCTCGGCCGAGACGATGGAGAAGTCCACGCCCGGGGAGCGGTGCAGCTGGCTGACGATCACGCGCTCAGCGCCGTTGACGATAAACTCGCCACCGCCCAGCATGATCGGGAACTCGCCAAGGTAGATTTCCTCTTCGAGGACCTCCTGGGTGTTCTCGCGACGCAGACGCAGGCCGACCTTGAACGGCGCACCGAAGGTCAGGCGCAGCTCGCGGCACTCGTCCGGCGTGTACCGGGGCTGCTCGAGGCTGTACCGGAGGTACTCGAGCGTCATCTGCTCGTCGTACGACTTGATCGGAAAGACCTCACGAAGCAGCGACTCCAGACCGATAGAGAGATCACGGTCTTCCGTGTTCTTCTGGGTCTGGAGGAACCGCTCATAGCCCTCGGCCTGAATGCGGGTGAGGTCAGGGACTTCGATCGCGTCGCCGCGCTTGGAATAGTCGCGCACCTTGATCTCAGCCATCGGATAGGTTCCCCGATAAGTCGACAACGACCGCGCCTGCTCAGGGAGCGGTCGCAAGTCGGTGATTACAGCGTTTGGTTGGTCATGCCCGTGCCGCGGTCAAGCGACAATGCTAGCCCGCCCGAGGTCAACAGGCAAATCGTGCCTGTCAAGTCCCCGGTCTCGGGCCTGACGCAAACTTGATGAAAGATCAGGGTCTGTCCGGCCTTCGGGACCGGACAGACCCCTTTCACGTACCGAACGCGGGCTGGTGTTGGGGGCCGGGCCACTCGGGCCGTCCTCCTTCACCCGCCCGCGACTGTGTCAGTCTCAGGCCATCTCGACCGTCGCGCCGGCGTCCTTGAGCTTCTTGACAAGGGCCTCGGCGTCGGCCTTGGACAGGCCTTCCTTGACCTTCTTGTTGCCAGCGTCGACCAGGTCCTTCGCCTCCTTGAGGCCCAGACCCGTCGCCTCGCGGACGACCTTGATGACGTCGATCTTCTTCTCGCCCGCGGCCTTGAGGACCACGTCGAACGCCGTCTTCTCCTCGACCGCCGCGGCTGCGGCAGCGGGGGCGGCCATCATCATGCCACCGCCAGCGGCGGCCTCGATGCCGTAGGTGTCCTTGAGGTACTTGCTCAATTCCACCGCGTCCTTGAGAGAGAGGCCGGCCAACTTGTCACCGAGTTCAGCAATCGTCATGGGTCTTCCTTTGCAATCTGTGTCGGGGCTCTGCCCGAAGGGTCATGATCCGGAGAGGTCGCGGGGCCAATCCCGCTCTTTTACCCGCCTTGCGGGCCAAACCGGAGTCGATGGTTTGTGTCTCTTGATTTTACTCGGGCCTCAGGCGATCTTCGCGATCGCCTCGCCCTTCTCCAACTTCGTCTCGATCGCCTTGACCAGCCCGCCGAGCGTCCGGCCGGGGCCGAGGATCTGAGCGGTGAGCTTGCGTCCGGGGCCGACCAGCAGCGTGACGTTCTGGGCGATCGCCTCTGCACGTGTCGGGAACTTGCTCAGTTCCTTCACGCCCTTGTCGCCCTCGAACAGCGTCCCGTCGAGAATCGCGCCCTTGAGCTCGATGCCCGGGAACTCCTTGAGCAGCCCGACGATCTCGCGGGCAACCTCGACCACCGATGCGCCCGTCGCCAGGGCGCTCGGCCCGGCGAGGAACTTCTCGAGCTTCTCGATGCTCGAGCCCTTGACCATGCGCTTGGCCAGGGAGTTGCGGATCACGGTGATCTTGACCTGGTTCTTGCGCAGGGTCTTGCGCAGCTTGGTCACATCGATACCCTTGATCCCGCGGATGGAAATCACCATCGCGTCCGTGGACGCGCCGAACTTCTGGGTGTAGTCGTTGGTGATCAGCGACTTGACAGTCTTGGACATAGGAATGCTCCTGCGCTATTGGGCGCAGTTGAATCTCCGGGCTTACTTGGTCTCGACCTGCTCGACGTACTTGATGGTCACGCTGGGCGTCATGGACCCGGCGATGGCCACCCGGCGGATGAACGTGCCCTTGGTGGACGACGGACGCAACTTGGCAATGTGCGCAACGAACGCGTCAAGGTTGGCCGACAGGTCGTCCTCCTTGAAGCTCATCTTGCCCAGCACCGCGTGGATGTTCCCGCCCTTGTCGTTGCGGAACTCCACCTTGCCCGCGCTGAACTCCTTGACCGCATCAACGATCCTCGGAGTGACGCTGCCGGTCTTGGGCGAAGGCATCAGGCCCTTGGGGCCCAGCACCTTGCCGAGCTTGGAGACGAACTTCATCATGTCGGGCGTCGCCACCGCAACATCGAAGTCCATCCAGCCGCCCTCGATCTTGGTGACCAGCTCTTCGCCGCCAGCCTCGACCGCGCCCGCCGCCTTCGCGTCGGCGATCTTGTCGCTGGTGCAGAACGCCACCACGCGCTTGCTCACGCCGATGCCGCGGGGCAGGCTCACCGAGCCACGGATGCCCTGATCGGCCTGGGCCGGATCGATGTTCAGGCTCAGCGCGATGTTCACCGTCTGGTCGAACTTCGGGGCCTTGTACTTCTTCAGCGCCGCAACCGCCTGGGCAGGCGCGAGGGCCTCCTGGGGCTGGAGCGCGAGATTCGCTTTTTGTCGCTTGTTTATGCGTGGCATTCGTTCAGGCCTCCACCACAACGCCCATGCTCCGGCACTGACCCTCGATGATCCGCACCGCGGCCTCCATCGAACCGGCGTTCAGGTCTGCCATCTTCTCTTTGGCGATCGCTTCCAGATCGGCTCGCTTGACCTTGCCGACCTTGGTCTTGTTCGGCTCGCCAGAGCCCTTCTCGGCCTTGGCCTTCTCCTTGATCAGCACCGACGCCGGAGACGACTTGATCTCCATCGCGAACGACTTGTCGGTGTAGACCGTCACCACGCAGCCCACGACCTTGCCGTTCAAGGCGGCGGTCTTGGCGTTGAATTGCGTGATGAACTGGCCCGGGTTGACGCCGTTGGCGCCAAGGACCGGACCCAGGGGTGGCGCAGGCGTTGCCTTGCCACCGGGGGCCATCAGCTTGAAAACGGTTTTGATTTCTTTCTTGGCCATCGTTTTTCACCTCCGACCATCTCGGGCTCACAAGAGCCCCATCGTGCCGCCCCTGGCGAGGGTCGGCCGAGATTGGTCGTTCACACGGTCACCGACGAACCACCCCGTCGGCTGGGCTTGATTGGGTCGAGATGCTAGGCATCACCCGCCCGCCAGACAACCCCACGCGCCTCTCGCCGTGATCGCTCGGCCCCAACCCACCCCCATGAACGCGATTTGTTTGTATTCCGTTCGCATTCAAACCCGGTCCATCCCCCACCCCCCACTCTGCCACGGTGTCACCCCGCCACTGCGGCACTTCCCCCACCCCCGCCCCATCGGCTAATCTCCGACCATGCGCACCCTGCCCCGGGCCTCGGCCCGCGTGTTGTCCATCTCCCTGCTCGCCCCGATCCTCGGCACGCTGGCTCTCACCGCCGGCTGCTCCAAGGCTTGGTTCCAGACCGGCCCGCTCTCGGGCATCACAGGCGGGACGGGCATCACCACCACCTCTGTCGCCACCGGCGCGTTCATCTCGCCGACGTTCGGCACCGCGGTGTACCGCTTCATCGATGAGAACACCGCCGACGTGTACCTGACCGACATCCCGCTGGCTCGCCTCGCCGACGAGAGCGACACGCTCAGCGACGTCACAGGCAGCATCGTGCACGTGCACGTCTTCCTCACGCCCAAGGCCGGGCGCACCCCCATCGACCAAACCGCTACCAACGCCACCGTTCGACACGTCATCTTCGCCGGCGGCTCGGACATCGCCAGCGCCGCTCCGGCGCAGGGCATTTACTCGGGCGCGGGCTTCGTGCTCACCAGCACCATCGGCAAGACGTCGCTCAACGGCTCGATCCGCGAAGTCTCCGCGCGTCTCAGCGCGGGCAGCCCCGCCTTCGCCGATGCACTGGGCCCGTCGATGATCCGCGGCTCGTTCAGCGCCGCGCTGGACGACCCCGCCAGCCGAACCATCGCCGCACGCGTCGCATCGCTGGGCAACACGCTCTCAGCGCAGAGCCGCTAGGTCGCTCAGGCCCGCCTCACTTAGGGCTGGCTCGTCCCGGTGAACTCGGCACGCCGTCCGAACTTCTCGATGAGTTCCGCGTCATCGCTCGCCGCGGCACCGTCGAAGTTCACGTCCCTCGGGCTGACGCTGATCGCGTACAGGTCCTCGACATCCACGCGACCATCCGACGTCACATCCCACGTCGGCGAGAAGACGGTGCGCAGCAACTCGTTCGGTTCGCCCTGGCTCGGGTACAGGAACCGAAGCGTCGTCGGCAGCCTGCTCGCCCACGCGGCTTCGCTGTGGTTCTGCCCGTAGCCGATGCTGAACGTGTACGCCCCGCTGAGCGCGTACTTCGGCACGGACCCGCCGATGAAGTTGTCGCGCACGCCCAGCGAGTCCCAGTACCCGTCGAAGTTGTTCCCGCCGGAGGTCGAGCCCGAATCGCCCACGTCCATGCTGATCCGCAGATTCGATCGCCCCGGCTGGCTCCGGACGTAGTTCGTGAAGTTCGGCACCAGCCACCAGGCGGTGCTCAGGGCGCCGATTCGTCGGAACGAATCCCCCCAGTCGTACCCCATCGACAGCGACACCACCCCGCCCATGCTGCTGCCGATCGCGCCGGTGACGCCCGGATCGTTGATCGTGCGATACCCGCCTTCGATGTGCGGCTTGAGCACCTCGAGAATCGAGCGGATGTACTGGTCCGCCCTGCCGTTGTTGTCCCCGGGCGGCGAGTAGTCGCTCCGCCTGGTCTCGCCGACATTGTCCAGCGCGACCGCGATGACCTCCTGCATCTGCCCGGTCGCCTGAAGATCCGCCAGCGTGCCCCCGGCGTTCCATGAGCCGAAAGTGCCCTGATCGAAGACGTTCTGCCCATCGTGGAAGAACACCAGCGGATACCGGCGCTGCGGGTGCGCGTCGTAGCCCCTGGGCAGAAAGACGCGATACGCGCGGGTCTGGTTCAGCCTCGGGAAGAACAGCGTGGGCGGGCTTGCTGGGTTGTAATCCCGCCGGGCCCCGGCGGGGCTGGCCGCGGGCACGTACGAGTACAACTGCCCGTCCTGCACGAACACGCCGTCCGTGTTCGTCGAGTAGAACCCCGAGGACGGATAGCGGAAGTTGCCGCTGGCGTCGGTGAAGTAGAAGTCGAACGCCTCGCCCGCGGTGTGAAAGCCCCACGTCAGCCACTGACGCTCGCCGATGCGTGCCGCCGCCGCCGGCCCGAAGACTTCCATCGGCCGCGCGACGAACGCACCGCCGCTGGTCGGCGATGCGGGCCTCCACCACATCACCGGGCGGTCGATGTTCCACGTCAGCCACAGCGCCTTGCTCCGCGCCGCCCGCGGCTGGTCGGGAATGCTCAGCGCAAACGGCCCGGCGACGGTCGTGGCAAATGTGCCCTGCTGCCCCGGGCTGTCGCTGCGCACAACGTAGCGATACGACACGGTGCGCCCCGCCGGCAGCGAGAGTGTCGCGCGCCAGACCGGGTACGCCGCGGGCGAGAGTTTGACGGCGTTGGCGGTGTTGTTCGAGCCGAGTTCCGGCAGGTCGCCCACCACGAACACGCTCGCGCCGAAGGCGGTGGTCTGGTTCAACTCAAAGAGCACGTTCTGGCGGGGTGCCGGCCCCTGCGCCATCGCCCCATGCGCGGGCAGCATCAACGTCGCCGTGATCAGCATCGAGAGCATCCGCTCGCCGACACCTTCGCGGACACGCCTGCGCACGCGTGCGCACGCTGCGGACAGCCGACCGAACATACCCAGACACGCTCGAAGAGTCATGGGCACAATGTACCTCACGCCCGCCCCGCCGACCAGCCTCTCGAGCGACCACTTGCCCGTCGAACGCGATCAGTCCATCACGCCGATCAGCCCCTCCCCCTGCCGAGCGACCACGGCTTTGGTATACGCCAGACCAAAGCCCATGCGCCGAACGTTCCGCTCGGTCCCCACGCCCGGCCTGCTGCCGATGGTCGCGATCACCGCGCCGCGCTCCGCCGCGACGCGCACCCGGCTGGCGATGAGCGACTGCTGGATGCCGCGCCGACGATGACTCGCCAGCACGCCCGCGCCGAAGAGCGCTCCCATCGTCACGTTGCGCTCGTCGCGTCCCGGCACGATGTGCACCGCCATCGTGCCGCAGCCGACCGCCTCGCCCGTTGACTCGTCGATCGCCACAAACGTCACGCACTCGGGCTGACGCATGACCTTCTCCGAGGTCGCGACCGCGTGGCGATAGTCGTCACCATCGCGCGGCACGCTCGCGGGCACGAAGCACTCCACCGCCGCCATCGCCGCGGCACGCACCGCCGCGGCATCGCGAACATTCAGTTCGACAATCCGCACGCCCCGCGCCAGGGCCGCGGGCGTCTCCACACCCCGCGCATGGTCCGCCCGAATCTCGAGGCAGAACACGTTCTCAAAGTTCACGATCGCGAATCGCTCCGCCGCGAGCGCTGACAACAGCGTGGCGTGGGCCGTCGGCGGGACCTCGATCCTGGTCTGGATCCGATCATGCTCGTACCACGCGATAACGTCGCGCAGTTCGCCCGCATCCACCGGCCCCGTCAGACCCGCGCCGTTGGCAACATTCGCCCAGTGCCCGGGTCGATCACGACCCGCCAGACCGTCGGCGAACGCTCGCGTCTCCGCGGCGATCGCGCGCAGGCCCTGGCACTGCCGCCGCTCCTCCAGCAGCACGATGTCGGCAAGGTCGAGCATGTGTTCCTTCGATGCGAGTCGCTCAGTGCGTCGCCCACCACGCGTCGAGAAGCTTCTCCGCCGCACCGCGATAGAGCACTTTCAGCAGTTCCGCTGGCAGCGCCTTGCCGCTCAGACGCGGGGCGCTCATCGCATCGTGCCGGGATGGGTCCACCATTTTCAGGTCGGGGTCGGCGATGGGCGACTGATCGTCATACGCCGACTCGAACAGCGTCCGCAGCACCCAGTGCCGCGAGCAGTACAGGTCGAAAGCCTCCTCAGGCGAACTGGCCAGGTCGCCCATCGCGCTGCCGGCGGACTTGGTCGTCGAGAGCTGATCATCGAGCGTGACCAGGTCCGTGCCGAAGAGGATTCGCCCGTTCCACTTCCACATGAACGCCAGAAACTCCTCGCGCGGGTGCTTGCTCAGCTCGCGCGCGATCCACTTGGTCGCGCTGGTGTCCAGATGCAGGTTGGGATGCCGCGTTAGCAGGCCGTCGAGGAACGCCAGATCCTCGGGCCAGCCGCCCATGTGCGCCGCCATCCATGGCACCGCGAACTCATCGAGCATCCGCTCGAGCCCGACGTACTGGTGGGCCTTTGTGCCGTAGACCGACCCGTCGCGATACCGCGTCGAGAACCACGTGTCGGGGTCTGCAACGTGCACGAGAATGCACATGCCCAGCGACACCGCCAGCCTCGCGTGCTCACGCCGCATGAGCGAATCGATATCCGACAGGTCCGTCGCACCCCCCGGCACGAACTCCCGCAGCCGGGGCGAGGCCCAGAGCTTCATCATCCGCGCGCCAAGGTCGCGATGAAAGATCTCGATGTCGCGCAGGTACAAGTCGCGGTGCGAGCGCGTCTTGTCCTGATGCGACCACGTCGGGATCGTGATGAACCGGATCGTGTCCCCCAGTTCATCGCGCACGGCCTGTGCCATGGGCAACTGCGTCATCGAGTACGTGCGCTCCACGCCAAAGAGCGTGCGGACCTTGGCGTACAGCCTGCTGGCCTGCACGCCGTGGATATGGGTGTGAGCGTCGATGATCGGGACCACGGGCGGCCCGAGTTCATGGGCCTTCTGGGCATAGTCCCAGCCAAAGCGGTTGGAGGCGCTGGGTGTCATCGCCGAGGTGGGCATGGGCGGATACTAGCCGACGTTCGCGGTCATTCGGGCTCTGTGAGGACCGATCGATCGTGAAGAAATCGGCCCGAGTCCGGGCGATGTGGTCAGACTCCGCCAAGTTGTGCGCAAAGCATCCACGAACTTGAAAATTCGTGTCTTCGCTTGCGTAGTGGGGCAAAGTGGGGTAACATCCCATGACTGCCCTACGGAGCCCTTGCTCGTGCTCTTCACCGGACGATCTGAGCACGTGATCGACAAGAAGCTCCGCCTGGCGGTGCCGGCGAAGTACCGCAATCAGTGGAGTATCGAGCGGGACGGGTCGGCATGGTTCTGCATTCCTTGGCCCGAGGGTCGGCTTCGTCTGTACACGCAGAAGCGATTCGAGGATCTGGCCGAGCGCGGGGCCGACACGCTGACGCCCAGCGAGGACATGGCGGAGTTCGAGACAACGTTCTTTGGATCGGCAGAACGGCTGGAGCAGGATGAACAGGGACGAGTGGTGCTGCCCAAGGAGCACCTGGAACTGGCGAAGATCGGATCTGAAGTGGTGATCGTTGGCGCACGGACGCGCCTGGAAGTGTGGGACAAGGCGACGTGGAAGGCGGGCGAGGAGGCCCGGTTCCGCAGGCTGCCGACGCTGGTGGAGAGGATCGATTCGATTCGCACGCCGTCGAAAGACTGAGTGCGGAATTCCAAGGATGGCACGTTGGCCAGGATGGCCTCCCTGCCTGCATCTGCCGGGTCATGGACGATCCGGCGACTTGAATTGTGGATCGGCATTCATGGCTGAATGCCGCCCACCGCCTCGCCATGCCGGGACGCCGGTGAGGCGAGCCGAACGACCTCCCCGCCCGAGTCGAGAGACTCGGCGCGGGCATTGACGGGGACCGCGGCGGGCAACCGACGCGACCGGCTGACGGGGTGCATGCACAAACATGGATGAATGGATGAATTCCCGGGCCTTGCCCGGGCTTGTGTACGTTGGGTCTGACGGCAAATGAAAATCGCCCCCCGAGGTGATCCTCGGCGGGCGCGATTGTGATCATCAGACTTCGTAGTTCCTCGGGAGGACTCAGGGTGTCGCCGGGGCGGGGGCCGGGGCTGGTGCCGGGGTCTCGGCACCCGGCGTGCGAACGGCGCTCTCCGGCCCGCGCATCGCGGCGATGACCTCTCGGCCAAAGTCGTCGCCCCGGTTGTTGGCCCACTGGCTGGCGGTCCAGCCTCGGCGGTCCTTGGCGTTGACGTCGGCACCGGCCTTGATGAGCGCGGCGACGAAGTCGGGCTTGCCCCGGGCCGCGGCGCGCATGAGCGGCGTCACGCCCTCGTTGTCAGCGGTGTTGACCTTGGCGCCGGCAGAGATGAGCCGCGTGAGCACATCGACATCGTCCACCGCGTCGGTGGCGCTGTTGAGCGCGGTCAAGCCGTCCGCATCGGCGGCGTCGACATCCGCGCCGGCCTCGAGAAGTCTGCGGATGATCTCGACGTTGCCCGATCGCGTTGCGATCATCAGGGCCGTCTGTCGCGAGCGGTTGCGGTCCTCGATCGTCGCACCAGCCTGGATCAGCGCGTTGAGCGCCTCCAGCCGACCCCGGGCCGCGGCGAACATCAGCGCGCTCCAGTTGTCCTGCGTCCGCGCGTCGACGCGGGCGCCGTTGTCGATCAGCACCCGCACGATCGCCGGGTTCTCCGACATCGTCGCGATCATCAGCGCCGTCTTGCCATCGTCCGAGGCGATGGTCACGTTCGCCTTGGCCGAGAGCAGCGCGTTGACCGCGTCCAGACTCCCGTTCTTGGCGGCGTACATCAGCGGGGTCATGCCCTGTTCCAGCGAGACCGCACGCTGGCGCACGTCCACATTCGCCCCGCGCTTGAGTTCCGCACGCAGGTTCGTCACGTCACCCGCGGCGGCGTAGGAGAGCAGGACGGTGGCCTCGGCGGAACTTGCCAGGGCGAGCTGAGGCGTGGAGTTGTTCGCCAGCGTGAGCACGCCGTAGAGCAAGCCGCCGCCGCAGAGCAGGATCAGCGCCAGGCGGACGGGATGAAAGTGACGGGCAGATTGAGCAGCATTGGACATTCGAGCCTCCTCGCCCCGAACGGGGCATTCACCACCCACCACCGACTTCCCCGACCGTTCTCAGAATTCCGATCCGATGCAGCCTTCCGCCGCCCCCTGCCGCCGCCGCCTGCATGATCCTTCCCTGACGCTGGGCCTTCTGAGGTTTCGATCGAGTGACGAGATCAGGACTTTGGGACGCACCTGCCGAGCGTTTCAGTCTTGTGCGGAGCCGTTCTTGCCTGTCTGGGCCCGGGGCGTATGCACGCGCACACAGGCTCGGTCAGAAGGAAGTCAGACACCCGATCAAGACGCATGTAGTAAACCACACTTGCGCAGAAGAGGCAAGAGCGCGACGGGTGTCGGCGTGGGTGATTGCTCGGGCACAATCGGCCTGAACATGTGCCCATCGCCCCGGTTGGGGTAGTGAACGCGGGGGCGGTGCCGCGGGCGATTGCTCAGGCGGTGGCGGCGACGGGCATGGCCGACTCGACCTGGCTCAGGCGGGCGACGATCTTTTCGTTGATGCCGGCATTGACGTACTTGCGGGCCTGGCGGAGCGCGGCGCGGATGCTCTTGGCCTCGGACGAGCCGTGGGCGATAAAGCAGAGGCCGTTGACGCCCAGAAGCGGGGCGCCGCCGTGCTCGTGGTAGTCGTTCTTGACGAACATTTCCTTGAGCACGGGCTCGAGGCGGGCCATGAGGTCCATGTCGGCCATGGCGATCTCGTGCATGATGCCCTTGATGAGGCTGGAGGCCAGCCCCTCGGCCATCTTGAGCAGGGTGTTGCCGACCAGACCGTCGGTCACGACGACATCGCAGACGCCGCTGAACAGGTCACGGCCTTCGACGAAGCCGACGTAATTGATTCCCGGCGTGGCCTTGAGCAGGGCGTGGGTGTCGCGGATGAGATCGGTGCCCTTGGCCTCCTCAGCGCCGATGTTCATCAGGCCGATGCGTGGGGCGGACTTCTTGTTCAGGTGGATCGCGACGGTCTCGGCCATGAGCCCGTACTGCCAGAGATGGCTGGGGCGCGGCTCGGGGTTGGCGCCGGCATCGGAGAGGACGACGGGGCCGTGGAACGTGGGCATGGTCACGGCGATGCCCGGGCGGTGCACGCCCGAGAGGCGGCGCATGTGCATGGTCGCGGCCGAGACGCAGGCGCCGGTGTTGCCCGCGCTGACGACGGCGTCGCAGCGGAGCGGGTGATCGTCCTGCTTGTGAGAGCCGAGCAGGGCCATGCGGACGATCGAAGAGTCCTTCTTCCCGCGGACGGCCTCGACGGGGTGCTCGTCCATTCCGATGATCTCGGTGGTGTGGACGAGCTTGACGCGCGGGTCATTGATTCCTGCTTCGCCGAGCCATTCCTTGCAGGTAGGCTCGTCGCCGATGAGGACCAGTTCATCGCCCGGCAAGAGGTCGGCGATGGCCTGAATACAGCCCTTGAGGATCGCATCGGGGGCGTGATCGCCGCCCATGACATCAACGCCAAGACGCATCGATGGAGGTCCTTTCCATCAGGTCGGCCCGCCGACGGACCTGCGCGGCGGGCGCAGGCGGAGGGCAAGGGTCCGAGAAGTCGGAACTGAAGGCTGAAGTGACGCGCGTGCCGCGAACACCGATGAGTGCGCGGCGATACCCGTCGACATCGGACGCGTGTCGATCAGCGACCCGGAGCGTCGACGCCGATGCCCAACTTGGGAACGCTGATGCGCAGGCCCGGGCGGACATAGCCCGAAGAGGCCGCGACGCGGTGGTGCTGCTTGGGAAGGCCGGAGATGGGGTCCATCGTGATGGTGATGGCCTTCATCGCGTTGTGGCTGCGACGACGACGAGTGCGGCCATAACTGATTTTCTGGGTAGGAAGCATGCCTCTGCCCTTTCGGGGACGCGCGGGCGCAAGCGGCCCGAGTCCCAAACAAGATCCAACGTTCCGATGTGAGGGGAAGGCTAGAGCCCCCCCCCGCTCGGGTCAACTGGCGGAAAGACTCCCTCGAACAGTTCCCGCTTCGTGATTCGGGTTTTGGTTGGATGGGAGAGTCGTTCCTGGTGATACGCTCGGGTCCGGGTTGGCCACGGCCGAGTCGACGACTTCGCGGAGACTCAGGAACTCATAGCCCCGTCGGCGTGCTTCGGGGATGAGCAGACGCACGGCCTGGATTGTTCGGCTGCGGTCGCCGCCGCCGTCGTGCATCACGACGATCCAGGGGCCGGGCTCGCCGAGTTGCTGGAAGATCTGATCGACGAACATCTGGGGCGAGCCGACCGGGGCGTAGTCCTCGATGCCGGCATCGGCCCCGACGATGGTCAGGCCCAGTTGGCTCACGCGAGCCAGGGCGCGGGCGAGCGCGGGGTCTTTCAGGGCGGGGTTCGTGCTGAAGGGGCAGCGGAACAGCGAGGGTTCGGCACCCAGAATGTTCGCGATGATGCGCTGCGTGGCGAGGACCTCCGTGTCGAGGTCGGCGGGGGTCAGGGCGGTCAGGTGCGGGTGCGTGGTGGTGTGGTTGGCGATGAGGTGCCCGTCGCGTGCGGCACGCTGGACGATCGCGGGGTGCTGAGCCGCGCGCCGGCCCACGACAAAGAACGCGGCGGGGACGCGCTCGCGTGCGAGCAGGTCGAGCAGCGCCGGGGTCCAGATCGGGTCGGGGCCGTCGTCGAAGGTCAGAACGATGCCCTGCGATGGTGCCGCGGCGAATCGGCGAACGACCAGCGGCCCGGCGAGGGAGCGGTCGGCGCTTGCGGCGGGCAGAACGCGATAGATGCTGCCGGTGCCGAGGACTTGCGGCGCGGCGGAGATGCTCGCGGGTGACGGGGCGGGTGCGG
>VYLX01000027.1_pt1 | contig 32313 bp, 17 predicted proteins | sample 5114181 | NCBI WGS metagenome assembly VYLX01 (sample SAMN12291812, study PRJNA351875) | freshwater metagenome | isolation source: freshwater lake | place: USA: Michigan, Sherman Lake | collected 2011-08-08
GTGACAGCGACGGCGCGGGCGTGAGCCGGGGCGACGGCGCGGGCTCGATGGTCGGCTTGACGGCGGGCGCGGGCTTGAGCGCGGGCGATTCGGACGGCGTGAGTGCCGGGGCGTCGCGACGGCTCAGGCGGGGGCCGGACATCGGGTCGATCTGACGAACCGGCTTCGAAGCCGGCTCGATCGTCGGAGCGGTGGGGCGCTGGGGGACCGTGCGATCCGTGCGACGGGTGCGATCGGTGAGGCTCGGGGCGTCGGCGGCTGTCGGCCGCGCGGGTGTCTCGGTGCGGCGCTTCTCGACGGGCCACTCTGCAGGTCGCTGGGCGGTGCGCGGCGCGGGCCACTCTCCGGGGCGTTGGGTGCCGGGGGTCTGAGCGGCGGGGTCGGACGGCTTGGTCGGGACGGCGTTGCGGTCGGTGAGCGTGCGCGTGGCGACGGTCGTCGCGCGATCGGGCGTCGGCCAGCGGTCGCTCGGGGAGCGACGCGTGTCCGTGAGGCCCGGCGTCGCGGGGGCGATGGGGGCGGTGGGGGAGGCCGGTGCGGTGGGTGCCGCGGCGATGGCGACTTCGGGGCGTTCGCCGACGGTCGGGCGACGCTCGGCCAGTCGCGGGCCGTCGAACGCCTGGCCCTCACGGATCGAGGGCGCGGGTCGAGCAGCGGCGATGGGCGGGGCTGGCGGCAGCGCGGTCGTCGGCACCGTTGGCGGCGTTGCCGCGATGGCGGGAATCGCCGGGGCGAGCGGTGCGAGCGGCGGGATCACGGCGACCGGCACGGGCTCGTGGCTGAGGCGATGGTGATGCGGGCGGTGGTTGTTGATGTTGATCGAGATCGACCAGCCTGAGTACAACGAGCACGTCGGCGGGGAATAGATCGGCGGCACGAAGCAGACCGGCCGGGGTGTGCACCACGAGGCGACCGGAACGTAGATCGCCGGGGGTGTGTACCACGTGGTCTCGGTGTATGTCCCCCAGGGGGAGAACGCGGGCGAGTAGGCGACGTGGCGCGTCACGAGGATCGGCGCGGGCTGAATGATCGCGACGACGGCGGGCACCGGGGTGCAGAACGGGTCGGACCAGCCGTGGCGATACCGGCGATACGGCTGCCAGGCCCAGCGCGGGCGCGAGTGGTACACGGGCGTCCAGGAAGTGCCGCACCAGCTGCTGTCCGACCAGAGGTCGTCATCGTGCCACCGGAGCGGGCGCGAAGGCACCGCGGCGTAGACCGGGAAGTAGGCCGGGGTGTAGATGGGCGTGAAGCAGACCACAGGCGGCGCGGGTGTGAAGCAAGGCGCGGGGGCCCACCCGCCACTCCAGTTGGTGTGGTAGATCGGCGCGGTCCAGACGGGGTACGTGTCGTACCAGCCGCAGCCGCGGGACCAGGAATTGCCGACGCTGATGGAGATGCTGATCCCCGCGCTCGCGGGCGCGGGGAGAGCGAGGGTGCCGGCGAGGGACGCGAGCGCGACAGAGGAACCGGCGGCGCGTAAGAGTGCCAGCCGACGTCCGAGTGACTTCAGGCCTGCCATGGGGATCTCCAGACGGATCAGGGTCTTGTCCGAGAATACGAGGTGTTCGGGTGAACCGATTCAGGAAAGCGCGAAGAGGTGACGCAACGCTGAGAAACATGGGGCGGATCGGGAGGTGTTCGGCGGCGAAACGCCGGAGGCGGGCGGTCCGGGGCGTGTTCTGTGGGCCGAGAACGCTGGAAAGGGGTGTGGCTTGTGCGGCCTGCGCCATGGCGGACGCGCGTCGGGGCTGCGTGAAGTTGGGCGGTTGTGGGCGTGGGTGAAGGCGGGCGGCTGGCGGGTCGATGCTGAACGGCACGCGCTGAAGCGCGGGCGGATCGTGACATGGCAAGACCCCAAGGCGTGCGGGAGATCCCGGCGCGAACGCCGACGGGAGACGGGAAGATCGCGTTATGGACAAGTCCAGCCTGATCGGCTCCATCCTGATGTTCCTGATCTGCCTTGTGGTGTGCTACAAGGCGACGGGTGGCAATCTGCTCGCGCTCTGGTCGGACAAGGGCGCGATCATGGTCGTGGGCGGGACGATCGCGGTGCTGCTGATGGCGTTGCCCATGGAGAAGGTGACCGGGGCGATGGGGTACATCAAGCGGTACTTCTTTCATAAGGGCATGACGCCCGTGGAAGTGGTCAAGCAGATCAATGACCTCTCGGAGAAGGCGCGTCGCGAGGGCATCCTGTCGCTGGAGGGCGAGGTGAGCAAGTTGCCCGACCCGTTCATGGCCGCGGGCCTGAAGATGGCGATCGACGGCGTGTCTCCGGACTCGATCGAGAGCACGATGCGGATGGAACTCATGGCCATGGGCGAGCGCCACAAGGCGGGCAAGAAGTTCTTCGACCTGATCAAGGTGTACGGCCCGGGCATCGCGCTGACGGCGACGCTGATCGGTCAGATCGGTATGTTCGGTGCGCTCGGCGGTTCGATCGAACTGATGGGAAAGATGCTCGCGGTGGCCGTCGTGGCGACGATGTACGGCACGGTCATGGCCAATTGCATCGCCGGTCCCATGGGCGACAAGCTGGCGATGCGCAGCGCCGAGGAGATGCTCATCCGCGAGATGACGCTGCAGGGCGTGCTGAGCATCCAGGCGGGCGACAACCCCCGTGTGACCATGGACCGGATGTTGGCCTTTGTCCCCGGGCCGCAGCGCGGGCAGTTCAACAAGGCGGCGTGAGTCGCGTCTGAGAGGAGCCGCACATGAGCGAGCACGAGGCCAAGGGCGGTGGCGGCGGCAAGGACGCGGGCCACGGCGGAGGCGACGAGCACGACAAGAAGAAGGGTCACGGTCACAAGAAGCACGGCGGGCACGGGCACGCCAAGCACGAGGAGCACGAAGAGGGCGTGCCCGAGTGGGTCGTGTCCTTCGCCGACAACGCGCTGCTGCAGATGGGCTTCTTCGTCATCATGTTCGCCATGAACGTGGGCGCCAAGGCCACCAGCGAGTCGGACCAGAACGGCAACCAGGCCGGCACGCCCGCGGGCATGCTGGACATGATGATCGCCATCCGCGAGGCGTTCAACTCGCCCGTGTCGCCCTTCAGCGACAACCCCAGCGAGCAGGTGCTGGTGCAGAGGATCAAGCAGAAACTGGCAGAGGGCGACGCGAACCAGGTCGGCCCGACCGGTGACAAGCCCAACCTGCAGGGCATCGATCGCGGCACGCTGACGAACATCAACGGGACCGTCGCGTTCGAGCAGGGCTCGGTCGACGTGGGACAGACCGGGCGGACGACCTGCAGGCAGGTCGCCAAGGAACTGCGCGGGACCAAGTACGTGATCGAGATCCGCGGGCACGTCTCGGCGCTCGAGGCCGCGGCGGGAGTCGACGCGGCGATGAGCCTGAGTTACAAGCGGGCGCAGGCGGTCGCGAGCGTGCTGGTGGAGAACGGCATGACGTGGAACCAGTTGCGGCTGGTCGCGTGCGCCGACAACGACCGGATCAGCCCCACTGCGTACGACACGTCGAGCCATCGCTCCAACCAGCGTGCGGAGATCGTCGTGACGGCGGACACCATCGCCAGCGACCCGCACATGCGCGAGCCGGGACAGTGATCGGTGGTCGACCCGGGCGGGCGATCAGCGGGTAGGATTGCCCCGAGCATGTCCGACGAGCGAGACGAATCCGAGCAGGAACAGAAGCGGCGTCTGCGGCTCATCGCCGCACCGCGTGACGGCGAGGTGATCTCACGCAAGCCCGCGCCGCGCCCGCGCGATGATGATGAGTTCGACGATGACGGCCCGAGCCGGGCGGACATCGAGCGGTTCAACAACGTGACGATGCGCTGCCCGCACTGCGGCAAAGAGGTCTTCGACGACGTGGCCATCTGCTATCACTGCAACATGGCGATCACCAAGCCGATCAAGGGCGTGCCCATGTGGGTGATCATCACGGTGGTCGCGGTGCTGCTGGGGTTTCTGGTGGCGGCCGTGCCCTGGCATGCGATGCTGCCGTGAGATGCGTGTTTGCTCGACGCTGCAACGCGGGCCGCGGTGATTTGGGGGATCGGACGGTTACGGGCACCCGGCGAAGAACAGGGCGAAGAACGCGCTGAAGTCGCCGTTGTCCACCACTCCATCAGGACCGGCACCGGCGAGGATCGTGTCGCCGTCGGTGTTGGCGATGTCCGCGTCGAGATTCTCGGTGCTTCCGGGGCTGGCGAAGAATGCCGCGAAGAATGCGGTGAAGTCGCCGTTGTCGATGACACCATCAGGCCCGCCTCCCGTCGCGGCACTGGAGCCGTCGGTGTTGGCAATGTCGGCGGGTGAGCAGCCGGCAACGGGCGCGCCCATGCCGACACAGCCAAGGTCGATACACCCCGACAGGTCCGCTGGGAGGTTGAAGACGAGTGTCGCGGTGATCGGTCCGGCGCCGCTTGCGGCGTTGTCGAGCCGGTACACCGCCGTCCGTGACGCGATGTACACCGATCCGTCCGGGCCCGGTGCGATGCTGGCGCCACGGTTCTCACCCATGCCGGTGCTCAACTCCATCGGCGTCATCGGCGGGTCGAACGGCCACGGAACAACACCCACGTTCGTGCGCACATCACCAGCGACCAGATCAACAACGCGGGTCGTTGCCCCCGCCGCGGCGATGCGCAGCAGAGAGACCGCGCTGGTTCGTGCCGTCGGCAAGAACGTCGGTCCGTCGATCCAGCGGTGCATCACGAGCGCCCAGGTATCGTCCGAACCAGCGCCGACGGTGCTCGCGGGCGAAATCGCCACCGGGTACGGCCCGAGGGTTGCGCCCGCCGGCGTGAACGGGAACGGTGTTGCGGGCATCGCGAGCGCGGTCGCGGCGCTCAGGCTTGTGATCGGTGTGACCATGTCGGTGCTGATCACGCCGCGTCCCTGACTGCTGGACGTGAACGCGGCGGGCATCGAGACGACCCGTGCGCCGCCGGAGGCGCTGGGAGCCACGCTCGCGAGAATCGTCACGGTGTTCAGATCCGCCAGCAGCGGCGTTGTGCCCGTCGGTTCAATCGTCCCCAGCGCGGCACCGAACCCCGATCGGAGCGTGCCCGCCAGCAGCAGCCGTCCCGAGACGCGATCGAACGCGGCGTCGCGCGGCAGCAGCGGACCCTCGCTGGTGCCGGGCGTTGTCGGTATGGACAATTCCAGGGTTTGCGTGTCGAGAAGGATGATCCGCGGACCGACGAGCACGAGGCGCCCGTCGGGTGCGATGTCGAAGCCCTCGAATGGAGTCGCCAGGCCAAAGACCGGCGAGAAGAACGTTCGCGGCACCGTGTCGATGAGCGGATCGAAGATCCACACACCCGCGCGGGTATCGAGGCCCAGCAGAGCCGATGCCGGCAGCGTTGGCACCGGACAAAGGTGCAGCGTTCGCGTGGTGCGTACGCAGGAGTCGGTACCGGCCTGGAGCACAAGCGTCGCCCGGGGTGAGTCGGCGAGACGGTCGGCGTTCAGCCGGGCGATACTGGCCTGGCCCGGCGCGAGGGCACCCGCAAAGGCCAGAGTCCGTGTTGCGTTGTCGTAGGTCACGCCGGGCGATGTCCCCGGCAGCAGGGCGGGGTTCGAAACGATGATGCCGGGTGGGAGCGCGATGGACCAGAAGGCTCCGGCCGCCGCGCCGGGGCCGATATTCTCGACACGAACTTCGATAACTCCCGGTGAACCGGCGCGGACGGGCTGATGATCGGCGACGATCGCGCCGATCTGTCCCGGCGAGAGCGGACCCGCGGCGAGCGACGTGGTCAGATCCTGCGCAAGCAGGAACCCGGCGAATGAGAACGATGTGCTGAGAATGTTGACGCCGCAGGCGTTGGAAGCAAGCAGGAATCCCTGAGCCGAGACAGCCAGCGAATCCGGCGGCAGGCAGTCCTTGATGCGCAGGCGAAGGGCGGCGCTGGCGGTGCCGCCCGCGGGGACATCGAAGGTCCAGTCCAGCCCCGCAGCGGTGATCGAGGCGGTGCCGCTGCTGACGCCGACGACCGAGTCGAGCGTCGCGTCGTTGCCCACGAATGAGAGCGCGGGCTGGAGCTTCGCCCCGATCTGCGCAATCGCGCCGGGATTGGTCAGCGTGAATGTGAGCGTCATGGTGTCGCCCGGTCGCAGCGGCGGTGGTGAGTCGGGGGTGAGCGTCGCGGCGAGTGTCAGCGGCGTGGTCGGGGGCATGACCACCAATGGTGCGTTCGCTGCGGACGCGGTAACTCGGGCGGCGTTGGTCGCCTCGGCCCTGACGGTGAACGCCCGCGCGAGGTAGTCGCCAGCATCGCACTCGGCTCGGAGGGTCATGGTGAGCGACTTGACCGTGCCGCCGCCGGACAGCGGTTGCAGCGTGTCGATCGTCCAGCGATACGTCGAGCCGCCCGGCGTTGTGGGCGAGCCCTGATCGCTGACGCTCAGGACGGTCATGGGAGTCAGGAATACTGCCTCGACGACCACGCCGGTCGCGGGCACCCCGCCGGTGTTGCCCAGAGCGAACGTGATCGTGACGATCGAACCCGGCGCGATGATGGGAACCGAGGGAGAGACCGTCTGGATGATGCTCAGCTGCGCTCCGGCGGGCGGGTCGACCGCCGAGCAGCAGTCGCGCACGTTGAGTTGTGCAAAGACGCCGCCCAGCTGCGTGAAGGTCACAACGGCAGTTCCGTTGCTCGCCGGGCCCATGGTGGCATCGAGCGGCCCGCCGACGACATCGCGCAGCGGGAAAGACCCGTCCGGGTTGGCTTGCTGGCCGAAGGACTGTGCGCAGAGCGAGATGAGGGAGTAGTCGGTGCCGGCGGGGTTCATCGGGCTGAGGTCGTGCTGAACGTACATGGCCTGGCCGCCGCCGGCGACCCGGATGTCGCCGATCCCTGAACGCAGACCGGGAATGTCGATACGCGGAGCGCCGGGCGACTCAAGGTCAAAGAGGCTCAATGTGGCGGTCGGACTGTTGATGCTCGGGGCGTGCAGCACCGCGGCGATGCTGCGGTTGGTCGTCGCGAGCGGCGCGTTGGGCGAGTAGCGCAGAGCGCGATCAAAGAACACGCGGCTCTGCAGGATGACGCCCACGCACGCTTCGTGGAGTGTCGCGGGGGTGGAGTTGCCGGGCGTGAGGCGATAGAACCGCAGCGATGTGCCCGTGCATGCGTTGATCGGCTGTCCACCGACGGCCATGAGCACGCGCCGTGTCGGCGAGAGCGAGAGCGATGCGCTGGCGAAGTTCGCGCCGCCGATCGACGCGGGAAGGTCGTAGAGCGGCTCGTTCGGCGCGATCGTTCCATTCCCGTTGCTGTCCACGCGGATCTGGGTCGCGTTGTTCTCGGGGCTGAAGCCGATGGTGCCGTTGGCGGCGACAAACGCGCCGTCGAGCTGAAAGAAGGCTCCCGTCGGGCAGGACTGCGCCAGCAGGTCGGGAGCGAGGTTCAGCATCAGCACGCAACAGAGCAGCCGTCGGATGAGCAATGCCCATGGGCCGGAATTGCGAGATGATCGTGCGATGGTGCTTCGAGCGGACATGTTCCGGTTCTCCTGCCTTCCCCGGGTGGGGCTTGCGAAGAAGTGTGCGGGCGAATCGCCCGCGCGGGTGTCCGGCGGATTTGCGCAGTTGTCCCGTCGATTTGCGCTTCAGCGAATCTTCACTTGCGGGGCCGACTGTCGCGTCAGGGCCGCGAGCACCGCCGCGATGAGTTCGTTCGGGCGCGTGAGGACGCCCAGCGCGCCGAGTTGCCGCGCGCGTGTCCGGCGAACAGGATCGGCGTAGCCGCAGTAGAAGATGATGGGGATCTCGGGCCACCGTTCGCGAACAGTCTCGGCGAGAGTCCAGCCCGAATCGGCGGTGCCGGAGCGGGCGGCATCTGGTCGTCGGATGTCGCTGATGACCACCGAATACCCACCGAAAGCAAGTGCCGCAAGACCCTGCTCGCCCGAGGAGTAGCTGTCGACGGCCACGCCGCGCGACAGGAGCATCCGACGCTCGCGGATGTTGTTCTGTGGGGAGTCGTCGACCCAGATCGCCTGCGTGAAGCTCGAGACCTCGCGGGCGGCTGCCGGTGCCGAAGCGGCACGCTCGCGCCCCGGGGGCCCGCCGGTCAGCCTGGTGTACGCGTCGTAAAAGCGGCTCAACGATCCGAAACCGCTGGCAGTAGCAATCTCGAGCATGCTGCGCGAGTTCCACTGAAGCATGCTTCGGGCATGGCTGACGCGAAGCTCCGTCAGCCTCTCGGTCATCGTCACCCCTCGCACTCTTCGGTAAAGCCCTGAGAGATAACTCGGGTTGCGGCCGACCGCTCGGGCGATTTTGGACAGCGACAGCGCTTCGCGATACCGCGCATCGAGCAGGTCGTCCACTCGATCGACGAGCTCCAGCGATGCGGGTGAAGGAACGCGGTGCGGCATGGGCGGAATTCCGGATCGTTGAGCCGGAGTCGGATGGTTCGCGATCGACTCAGAATCCTTGGGTCCTTCCGGCAGCGCCATTGGAAAGACTGGCTTTCGATCGGATTTTCGGTGTCAGGCCTGCAAGCAGAAGCCAAGTGTGGGTTCACGCAGGCGGATTAAGCATGTCGTTTGTAAAAAGTTTGGGAGCATGTGCGATACGGTGGTCGGCCGACTCGAGTTCCTCGATGCCGCGGGGTGATGTGGGGCGGTTGAATGGTGGGTTGGCGGTCACTATCCTCAGTCCCTTCCCGGACGTGCCGATGGCGGTGCGCTCGCGGTGGGTATTGGCAAGAAGTGCGGGATTTTCCGTATCTTGCGATGAGCGGCGGTGGTCGGCGTCGGGCTTCTGTGCGAAGTTCGGCGTCGCGACGAGTCTTCTTCCCGGGAGCCCCCGTGCAGTCGATGATGAGCCCGATCTTGTTTTACGCCGCGTGTGCGATTGGCGCGCTAGGAGTCGCCTTGGCGATGCCTCGGCGTGCGGTGAGCCCGTACCTCATCGGCGCGATTGTCGGAGCCGCGGCGCTGGGTTTGGTGCTGATCGGGCTGGCGGTCGCCAAGCCCGAGGCGCTGCCGAACTTTCACTTCTATATCTTCTCGGCGCTTGCGTTGGGCGCGGCGCTGCGGTGCATCACGCATGCGCGGCCGATCTACTCGGCGCTGTACTTCGTCCTGACGATCCTCGCCTCGACCGGGCTGTACCTGATCCTCGCGGCGGAGTTCATGGCCTTTGCGCTGATCATCGTGTATGCCGGCGCGATCCTGATCACGTACCTGTTCGTGATCATGCTCGCCAGCGAGGGCCCGACGGAGGAAGTGGCCGAGGCGATGGGCGAGTACGACCGCGTGGCGCGGGAGCCCTGGACCGCGAGTGTCGCGGGCTTTGTGCTGATCGCGGCGTTGAGCACGATGTTCGCTTCGGGATCGGGCACGCTGAAGCTCAACCCGGATCTGGCCGTGGCCGATCGGCACCTTGACGTGATGCCCAAGCGAGTGACGGCGTCGTTGACCGAGGCGAAGCTGCTGCCGGCGGGGTGGGGGCTGGCGTTGAACAGCACGACGGGCAAGTACGACATCAATCCGCGTCCTGATGGACAGGGCGCGCTGACGATCGCGAGCGACGCGGGCAGGGGCGCGGAGCGGACCACGATCGCGCAGAAGGACTGGCCAAAGGCGCTCGCGCTGAGCAACACCGAGGGTGTGGCCTTCAGCCTCATCGATGCACATCCCGGCGCGATCGAGATCGCGGGCGTGATCCTGCTCATGAGCATGCTCGGCGCGGTGATCCTGTCGCGCAAGAAGGTGGAGATGGACGAGGAAGCTCTGCGCGAGGCGGTGCTGCGTGAGCGCTCCGCCGAGCGGGGCGACGAACTGGGTATCGAGGGTCCGTACGCGACGCCCGGCGTCGGCCAGGGAGGTGCGGCGTGATGGACCTGCTCTCGATCATTCCGACATTGGCGCAGGGCCCGATGCCCACGCCCATGGGCGGTGCGACGCTCTTCCACTACCTTGTGGTCTCGGCGATCATGTTCGGTCTGGGGCTGATCGGGTTCGTGACCCGGCGGAACCTGATCATCATGTTCCTGTGCACGGAACTGATGTTCCAGGCCGCGGGCATCGCGCTGATCGCCTTCAGCCGGTTCCACCTGAATCACACCGGCGAGACTTTCGTGATCTTTGTGCTGACGGTCGCCGCGGCCGAAGCGGCGCTGGCGTTGGCGCTGGTCGTGCTGCTGTTCCGCCGAAAGGAAACGCTCGACGCGAGCAGTTGGCAGGACCTCAAGGGCTGAGTCGCCCCCGCTACTGGCGCTGCCCACGGTCGATGCGTGTTCTCCGGTTGATCTTCCTGTCCGTGTCTTTCCCGGCCTCTGAGTGCCTCTCCCATGCTCCACCTGCTCGAACTCTTCGGTTCACCCGCACTGGCGACGACGCTGGCCAGCGCCGACGCGGCGCTCGCCTCGGCCCCCGCCGCGACGGGCGGTGTGATCGCGGCACCGATGTGGGCCTCGCTCATCGTCGGGCTGCCTCTGCTGGGCGCGGTGCTGTCGACGCTGATGGCGGTCTTCGGCGTGCGGAGCAAGCTGCCCGCGCTGGTGACGGTGGTCCTGCTGGCCGCGAGTTTCGTCCTGACGCTGGTGCTGTTCCTGCAGTTGCAGGGCGGCCCCGCGGCGGGGCTGAAGCTGTACGACTGGATCAGCCTCTCGTGGGGCTCGGGTGAAAGCCAGAAGTTCGTGGCGAGTTTCGGGTTCTACTTCGACCATCTCACGCTGCTGTGGATGCTGTTCGTCACCGGGCTCTCGGCGATCATCGCGCTGTACGCAAGCGAGTACATGAGCCATGACGTCGGGCCGGGGTACTGCCGGTTCTTCTTCGCGTTCAACCTGTTCGTGTTCAGCATGGCCTGCCTGGTCATGGGCGACAACCTTCTGCTGCTGTTCCTGGGCTGGGAGGGCGTAGGTCTGTGCTCGTACCTGCTGATCGGGTACTTCTACCGCAAGCCCGTCGCGGTCGCCGCGGCGAAGAAGGCGTTCATCGTCAACCGCATCGGCGACCTGGGCCTGCTGCTGGGCATCCTGAGCACCTTTGCCGTCTTCGGGACCATCGAGTACACGAAGCTCTTCGCGATCATCCAGTCGGGCGTGCTGCCCAACGGCGTCAAACTCGCCGAGCACTGGGCCAACTGGGTCATCCCCGCGCTGCTGACGTGCGGCGCCTTCGGCAAGTCGGCGCAGCTGTTCTTCTACGTGTGGCTGCCCGACGCGATGGAAGGCCCCACGCCGGTCTCGGCGCTGATCCACGCGGCGACGATGGTCACCGCGGGCGTGTTCCTTATCGCCCGGATGTACCCGCTGTTTATCAGCGACCCGCACCTGATCGTGCTGTCGGTCGTGGCGTGGGCCGGGGCGATCACGGCGATCTGGGCCGCGACGATCGAGATGGCGATTTTCGACATCAAGCGAGTGATGGGGTATTCGACCATTTCGCAGCTCGGCTTCATGTTCGCCGGGCTGGGCATCCTCTCGCCCGTGGGCGCGAGTTTCCACACCTTCACGCACGCGTTCTTCAAGGCCACGCTGTTCCTGGGCGTCGGCGCCGTCATGCACGGCTTCGGCGGCCAGTTGGATCTTCGCCGACTCTCGGGCGTCGCGTGGATGCGCGGGTTCGGGCTGGTGGGCATCGCGATGCTCATCGGGTCGATCAACCTTTCGGGCGTGCCGTTCACCGCGGGGTACTTCTCCAAGGACATCATCCTCGCCGACGCGTTCGCGCTGCCGCACGGCCAGATCTGGGGCTCGACCGCAGTGGCGTGGATCCTGCTGATCACGGCCGGGATGACGGCGTACTACACGTTCCGGACGTACTTCCGCGTGTACGCGGGGCCCAAGGAGTTCGTGCCCGGCGACGATACCGAACTGCTCGACCTGGGCCGTCACCCCAAGGGCGTGAGCATTGAAGAGTGGCACAAGCAGCACGGGCATGGCCATGGTCACGGCCACGGTGATGGTCACGGGCACGGGCATGGCCACGATCATGGCCACGGCACGGACAAGTCCGCCGCACAGCGCGTCGACTTCGACCCGAGCACGGAAGAGTTCGATCCGCACCCGCCCGGCGCGGCCATGAAGATCGCCATCGCCATCGCGATGGTGCTGGCCATCGCCGCGGCGAGTCTGTACTTCATCGGGCCGAAGGGCGGCTGGGTCGCGGGCATGATCGCCCAGTCCTCCGCGGCGTTGCCCGCGGATGTGGGCGGGCACGCCGGCGCGGATCACGCGCACGGGACGTTCTTCGGCTTCGACCCGCACAAGGTGATGTACTACGTCTCGGCGGCGGTCGGCTTCATCGGGATCCTCATCGCCGCGGTGCTGCACGGCCCGCGCGGGTGGCAGGGCTTGTTCATCGGCAGCAGGACGCAGGCGGAGAGGAGCCGGGCCGATGCTTTCGTCACGCTCTTCGGGCCGATCACCACCGCGGCGCGGAACAAGTGGTACGTCGACGAGATCTACGACTGGACCATCCGCACGCCGTTGCTGGTGCTGGCGCACATCCTGCACTTTGCCGACAAGCTGGGCGTCGATGGCCTTGTGAACCTTGTGGGCCAGATCCCGCGCGGGCTGGGGCGTGCGTTCCAGACCGGGCAGCGCGGGGTGCTCAACGGCTATGCGCTGAGCATGGCCGCGGGCATCGCGGTGCTGGCGATGATCGCGCTGCTGGCCTCGACGTGAATGACCTCGATGTGAATCGCCTCGATGTGAGTTGATGTTGACCCGAGTCGCCCTCGCCCTGTTCCTGCCGATCGAAGCGACATGATCTGATCGTTCCCTTCCTCTTCCGGATTGCACACGACCATGCTCCTTGCCCTCATTTTCAGCCCGCTGCTGGCGCTCTTCGGGGTGGTCTTCGCGCCGAAGAAGTCGCAGGTCAAGCACATCGCCCTCGCCGGCATGCTGGTGCCGCTGGCGATCGTTTCGTACCTGCTGCTGAATTACGAGTCCTGGGCCACCACCGGCGGCAAGGCCACGACCTATGCCGTCGCGCTGGATTGGTTCCCCGACATCGGGCTTCGGCTCGTCCTCGACCTGAACTCCGGCGTCTCGGTTGCGCTGGTGGCGCTCACCGCCCTTCTCGGCCCGCTGTGCGTCATCGGCAGCCATACCGCCATCACCACGCGGGTTCGGACGTACTACGGCTGGCTGCTGGTGCTCCAGTCGGCGATGCTGGGCGTCTTCTGCGCCCGCGACGTGATCCTGTTCTACGTCTTCTTCGAGTTCACACTGGTGCCCATGTTCGTCCTGATCAGCCTGTACGGCTCGACGAACCGCAAGGCCGCGGCGATCAAGTTCTTCCTGTACACGTTTACCGGCTCGGTCATCGCGCTGGCCGGCCTGGTGTATGTCGCGTTTGTCAACGCCACGGCGATGAAGGCGGGCATGTACGAGGGCGCGGGCACGTGGACCTTCGCCCTGGACACGCTCACGCAGGCCTCGCAGCGTTTGCCCGCGGGGACGCAGGCGTGGATCTTTGCGGCGCTGCTGCTTGGCTTTGCGGTCAAGGTGCCTTTGTTCCCGTTGCACACCTGGCTGCCGCTGGCGCACACCGAAGCGCCGACCGCGGGGTCGGTGATTCTGGCCGGCGTGCTGCTGAAGCTGGGCACGTACGGCATCCTGGTCGTCGCGATCCCCTTCGCTCCGCTGGCTGCCATCGCCTTCGCACCGTGGCTGGCGGTGCTGAGCATCTGCGGCATCCTCATCGCCGGGCTCATCTGCTGGACGCAGACGGACATCAAGAAACTCGTCGCGTACTCGTCGGTAGCGCACCTTGGCTTCTGCATGCTGGGCATGTTCGCGATGAACGTCGCCGGCGTGCAGGGCTCGGTCCTGTACATGATCAACCACGGCCTGTCGACCGGCGCGCTGTTCTTCTGCATCGGCATGATGTACGAGCGATACCACACCCGCTCGCTGAAGGAGGTCGGCGGGCTGGCCGCGAAGATGCCCGTGTGGGCGTGCTTCATGGTCTTCTTCGCCATGGCCAGCGTTGGCCTGCCCGGGCTCAACGGGTTCATCAGCGAGTTCCTCTGCGTGATGGGCGCGTTCCAGGCGGGCGATCTCTGGGCGGCCCAGGGCCTGCCCGGCGGCACCGGTGGCAACCTCGGTCCGTACTTCGCCGCCGTCGCCGGCACGGGCATGATCATCGCGGCGATCTACACGCTGTACATGGTCGGGGCGATCTGCTTCGGCCCGCTGAAGGAGCCCGCCGGCCACGGCGACCACGGTCATGGTGGTCACGGGGCCCATGCCTCGCACGCTGGTGACGACCACGCAACTCTGCCGACGGACCTGAGCGCCCGCGAGATCGGCGTGCTTCTGCCGCTGGCGGCGCTGTGCCTGTTCCTGGGCCTTCGCCCCGCGCCGCTGATGAACCTCGTCGACCCCGCGGTCAAGCAGACCATCGAGATCGTTGACAAGGCCCGCGCGCAGGCAAAGGCCGCTTCGGTGATGACCGACGACACCACCTCTTCCCTGACCGCCCGCTGACGCCGACGCGTTGCAACGCCGAGCGTTGAGCGCATCCTGTGCCCCGTTCGCATCTGTTCGAATCTGTCCGACGACCAGTCCTCTGCTCTTTTCTCCGCCCTTTCCTCTGCCCCCGGCTGCCACCATGATCGAGAAGATTTTCACCCTCTGGCCCGAAATCACGCTGTTCGCGTTCACGTGCGTGGTGATGATTCTGGGCCTGTCGCGCAGCCTGTCGGTCCGTCGGCTCTGCGCGCCGCTGTCGGCCGCGGCCCTGGCCATCGCCGGCGCGCTGGCGCTGATGACCACGCCCGCCGCGGATGGGGCGCTGCCCCATCTGCCCTTGTTCGTCAAAGTGCTGACGTGCGCCGTCGGGCTTGTGCTGCTGCTGCAACTGGCCGGCAGTGCAGACCGCGGGTACGAGGCGCGTGTCGCGCGGGGCGAGGCCTTCGATCCGTTGCGATCGACCCGGGCGGAGTTCTACGCCTTCTTCCTCTTCTCGCTGACGGGCTTGATGCTCTGCGGCAACGCGTCGGACCTGATCTGGCTCTTCCTGGCGCTCGAACTGACCAGTCTCCCGACGTATGTCATGGTCGCCATCAGCGCCGACCGCAACAGTGCCAAAGAAGCCGCGGTCAAATACTTCTTCCTGGGTGCGCTCGGCGCCGCGACGTTCCTGTATGGCTTTGCGCTGATCTACGGCGGCACGGGCACGACCGACCTGCAGGGCATTCATGCGGCGCTGAGCCAGCAGATCGCCGCGGGCGGGATCAACCCGATCGCGATGGCGGGGCTGGTGCTCTCGGTCATCGGAATCGCGTTCAAGATCGCCGCGGTCCCAATGCACTTCTACACGCCCGATGTGTATCAGGGTTCAAGCTCGGGCGTGGCGTCCATGCTCGCGTTCGTTCCCAAGACCGCGGGCTTCGTCGCGCTGATCCTCGTGCTGGCGACCGTCGGCTGGGTCACCACCGACCCCACGGCCCACGGCCGGCTGCCCGAGCCGCTGCACAGCCTGCTCTGGATCATGGCCGCGCTGACGATGACCGTCGGCAACGTGCTCGCGGTGATGCAGAACTCGATCAAGCGCATGCTGGGCTACTCGTCGGTTGCGCACTCGGGGTACATGCTCGTGGCGCTCCTTGCCGGGCCCGGGCCGGAGGGTGCGAGCCTGACGCGCAACGGCCTCTCGGCGGTGCTGTTCTACCTGATCGTGTACGCCGTGGCGAACCTGGGCTGCTTCGCGGTGCTGGGCTGCCTCGAGAAGACCACCCGCGACGGCAAGAGCGATGAGATCGACCACATCGACGACATCCGCGGGCTGATCGGCACGCGTCCGTTGCTGGCGTGGATCATGGCGGTGTGCTCGCTGTCGCTGCTGGGCCTGCCGCCGCTGCTGGGGTTCATGGGCAAGTTGCCGATCTTCTCGACGGGTCTGGCCGCGGGCGAGATCGTGCTGGTGATCGTCCTTGGTCTGAATTCGGCGATCGCTGCGTACTACTACATCCGCCTGGCGAAGTACGCGATCCTGGAGCAGGCCCCGGTCCGCCCCGCGGGCGAAGAGATCCGCGACGCGGCGGTTCCCGCTCGCCAGTTCGCCGGCATCATCGCCGGGCTGGGCACGGTCGTGCTGGCGATCGTCCCGATCTCGTCGCTGGCGATCGACGGCGGCAAGTTCGAGCGGACCCGCGGCGGTGTGTCGGCAACGCCGACCCCGACGCTTCCCGCTCCGGTCGGTTCGGCTGTCCCGGCGATGGGTGATGCTCAGGGCGTCAGCGAGAGCGAGCCCGCCGAAGACGCTTCCGTCTGGTCGACCACGACCCGCTGAGGGATGCGGAAGCCCGTGTAAGCGCGATCAGTTCCGCGGCCGCGGCTTCAGCCGCCAGAAGATCATGATGCTGCCGATGATCAGCAGCGGTGCGCCCAGCAGGGCGAACATCACGTTGTTGAAGGCGTCATCGGCCCGCACGAGTTCATCGTTGTCCTTCATCGCGTCGGCGAGGTTGGACGCGTAGATCGACGCGAGCGAGGCCAGGGCGCGGGCCATGAATGTGAGCACGATCGCCCCGCCGAGGACGATGAACAGGATGCCGAGGGTTCGTCTGGACATTGTGACTCCCGCCCGAGGGTGATTCCGCCGACGGCGTTGCCGCGGCACGGCCCGACGGTCGATATGGTATGGCCATGTGGAAACTCCTTGTGCCGTTCCTGTTGCTGGCCGGGATGCTCGTCGGCGCGGTGGTGATCGATCGTCCGCTGCCCCCGGCGGACTTTGTGCTCATCAACCGTGCGGACGTCGCGACGCTCGATCTGAACAAGATGTCCTGGATGCAGGACCTGCGTGTCGCCTCGGCGGTGTACGAGGGGCTGGTCAAGCCCGACGTGTTCTCGCGAAACTTCGACATCAAGCCCGCGGTCGCCGAGCGGTGGGAGGTCTCGCCCGACGGACGCACGTACACGTTCTTCCTCCGCCCCGACGCCAAGTGGAACAACGGCCAGCCCGTCCGCGCACGCGACTTCATCTTCGCCTGGCGACGCGGGATGCTCCCCGAGACCCAGGGCGATTACGTGACGATGTATCAACTCGTCCGCGGCGGACGCGCGTTCACGGAGTGGCGCGAGAGCAAGATCAAGGACTTCGAGACTCAGAGCGGCGGTCAGGCCCGCCCCGAGGCCGCGGAGGCGCTGTGGAAGGAAACGCTCGAACACTTCGAGCGCACGGTGGGCCTGCGCGCCCCGGATGATCGCACGTTGATCGTCGAGCTGGAGCGGCCGGTGGCGTACATGATGCAGGTCTTCGCGTACGAGGTCATGGGCCCGCTGTACGCGCCGCTGGTCGAGCAGTATCAGCGCATCGACCCGACGACGGGCCGCCTGCTGCTGCAGCCGGGCTGGACGCGTGCGGGGACGCTGGTGAGCAACGGCCCGTATCAGGTCGCGGTCTGGCGATTCAAACGCGACATGCGATTGGAGGCCAATCCGCACTACTGGAACAGGAGCGCGCAGCGAGCGCGAACGATCGACATCCCCAGCGTCAGTGATGCCAACGCGGCGGTGCTGGCGACGCAGACCGGAACCGTGGATTGGCTCAGCGATGTGGTGCCCGACTACCGCGCCGACCTTCTCCGCGAGAAGCGAGAGTACTACAACGAGCACCGCGAGTTGTACGACTCGCTGGTGGCTCAGGGGCTGGACCCTGTCGCAATCGACCGGCGCATGCCCCGCGACATGAGGCAGAACATCCACGCATTCCCGGCGTTCGGGACGTACTGGATGAACATCAACTGTCTGCCCAAACTCAAGGACGGGCGCGACAATCCGTTCGCCGATCCGCGCGTTCGTCGCGCGTTCGCGATGGCGGTGGACAAGCAGAATATCGCCGACAATGTCCGGCGCATCGGCGAGCGCCCCGCGCGGACGATCATCCCGCCGGGCTCGCTGCCGGGGTACGAGTCGCCAGCGGGCCTGCCCTGCGCGCCGGACCCCGCCGCGATCGCCGAGGCCCGTCGCCTGCTGGCCGAGGCGGGCTATCCGGGGGGCAAGGGCTTCATCACCGTGGAGATTCTGTTCAATCACGAGGGCGGGCACGGGCTCATCGCCCAGGCGCTGAAGAAGGACTGGGAGCAGAATCTGGGCGTGAACATCGCGCTGGCGCAGAAGGAGATCAAGGTCTTCCGCGAGGAACTGCGCAACCAGCAGTTCATCATCTCGCGCTCGGGGTGGTTCGGCGACTACGGCGACCCGACGACATTCCTCGACCTGAACCTGTCGTTCGACGGCAACAACGACCGCAAGTACAACAGCCCCGAGTACGACGCGCTGCTGGCGCGGGCCGCGGACGAGACGGACCCGGCCGAGCGGCTGAAGATCCTCAGCGCCGCCGAGCGGCTGCTGGTCGATCAGGACATGCCGCTGATCCCGCTGTTTCACTACAACATGGTGTACATGTTCGATCCGCACGCGGTCAGCGGCGTTTCGCCGCACCCCCGGCAGAAGCAAAGCGTTGGGCTGATGCACCGCCTGGACCGTGCAAACCCCGATGCGCCGCCGGCGGCGATGGAGATCCCGCCCGCGAAGCCGTGAGGTGCTCGGCGGCGTTCAATCGTGGCGGAGCGCGACGATCGGGTCCTGGGCCGCGGCGCGGAAGGCGGGATAGATGCCGAAGATCAGCCCGGTGAGCGTGGCGACGGCGAAGGCGGTGAAGATGGACCAGGGCGTGACGCTGGTGGGGAGTTTGAGGCTCTCGCTGAAGTAGTCGCCGATGAGCCAGAACTTGTGCAGTTCGGGGACGATCCCTTCGAGCCCGAGGCTGAGCCCGACGCCCACGGTCACGCCGACGAGCCCGCCGACGGTCGAGAGCACGCCGGTTTCGACGACGAACTGATAGATGATGTGCCTGCGTGTGGCGCCGAGTGCCCGGCGGATGCCGATCTCGCGCGTGCGCTCCGTCACACTGGCGAGCATGATGTTCATGATCCCGATGCCGCCGACCAGCAGAGAGATGCCGGCGATGCTGGTCAGGATCAGGTTCCACGTGCGGGCGGTGCGCTTGGCTTCCTCGAGCAGCTCCAGCGGGATGACCATGGTCACGTCGGGCAGGCCCGGGCGGCGGGACTCGAGCACGCGCTTGATCAGCGCCGCGTACGGCATGACTTCGTCGCGTGAGGGACTGAGCATGTACAGCTCCGAGACCTGCACCGACTCGCTCTGCTGCGAGCCGCTGCTGGCGCGGAAGGTCGTATCGCCGAAGACCTCCTCGGCGGTGCTCAGGGGGATGTGCAGGTCGAAGTTCAGGTCGCGTCCGACGAGTTTGGCCCCCGCGCCGCCGGCGATGCCGACGGGCTCGAGGATCCCGACGATCTCGAACGCCTGCGCGTCGATGCGGACGGTCTCGCCAAGCGGGTCATCGAAGGGGAACATCGTCCGCGCAACCTCGGCGCCGATGACCGCGACCTTCGTGCGCTCATCGATGTCGCCCTGCGTGAGGTACCGCCCGCGGGCAAGACGGAGGTTGATCGTCGACGCCAGTTCTGGCGTGGTGCCGAAGGCCTGGCTCGTGCGCCGGAGCTCGTTGCGGAGGATCTGCCCGCCGACGCTCTTGAGCGGCACGATCGCGGACATGTCGGGAAACTCCGACCGCAGCACGGCCAGGTCGTCGCGCGTCAGGCCGTAGCGAGAGGTCCACGAGCGCCGACCGGAGCCCGCGTTGGCCGACTCGGGGGGCTTGGTCGAGCGGATGATGATGTTCGTCGCGCCCAGGCGCTCGAGTTGCAGCAGAGCGTCGCGCTTGGAGCCCTCGCCGATGCTCGCGTTGGTGATCACCGCGGCGACGCCCAGGATGATGCCCAGCGCGGTCAGGAACGAGCGGAGCTTGTGGCGCTGAAGGTTCGCCAGACCCAGCCGAACGATCTCGAGCAGGAACATCATGGCCAATGGTAGTGCCCGCGGGGCGGGCGGTTGCTCGGAGCGCAATCGGGCCCTGCGCGTGCGGATCTCGTCCGTGATCGAGCTTTTTCGCCGGCGTCCGCCGCCTCAGCGGTTCTGCGTCAGAAGCGGCCGAAGATACCGCCCCGTATGGCTTGCCTCCACGCGCGCGACCTGCTCGGGCGTGCCCGATGCGACCACCATGCCGCCGGCGTCGCCGCCCTCGGGGCCGAGGTCCACGATCCAGTCGGCGCACTTGATGACGTCCAGGTTGTGCTCGATCACCACCAGCGAGTGCCCCGCGTCGGCCAGCCGTCCGAGCACGCTGACGAGCCTGCGGATGTCCTCGAAGTGCAGCCCCGTCGTCGGCTCATCGAGCACGTACAGCGTGTGCGCCGCGCTGGCAAAACGGGCGGCACGCTCCTTGTACTTCTCCCGCGCCTCGCGCGTGTCGTCGTCGAGATCGTCATCGTCGGCCCCTTCGCCCAGTGCCGCGCCCGCGGCGAGCGCCTCGGCGCTCGCGTCGGCGCTGGTGAAGATCGCCGGGCCTTTGCCCAGTTCCGTCGCCAGCTTGATGCGCTGCGCCTCGCCGCCGGAGAGTTGCGTGCTGGGTTGGCCCAGTTTCACGTAGTCCAGTCCGACGTCGTGCATGCATCGCACCATGCGCAGGACCTTGGGGTGGTTCTCGAAGAAGCCGAGCGCTTCCTCGATGGTCATATCCAGCACGTCGGCGATGGACTTGCCGCGGAACTTGATCTCGAGCGTTTCGCGGTTGTATCGGGTGCCGTTGCAGACCTCGCACGCGACGTACACATCGGGCAGGAAGTGCATCTCGATGCGCTTGAGCCCCTGGCCCTCGCACGCTTCGCAGCGCCCGCCGCCGGATCGGCCCGGCACGTTGAAACTGAACCGCCCGGGCTTGTACCCGCGGATCTTTGCCTCTTTGGTATCGGTGAAGAGTTTGCGCACGTCGTCGAAGATGCCGGTGTACGTCGCGGGGTTGCTCCGCGGCGTGCGGCCGATGGGCGACTGGTCCACTTCCACAACGCGGTCGACGAGTTTGAGGCCGGTGATCTTGTCGTGTGCGCCGGGGATGACGCGCGAGCCCAGCAGGCTCTTCTTGACGCTGGAGAGCAGGATGTCGTTGACCAGTGTGCTCTTGCCCGAGCCGGACACACCCGTGACGCACACGATGCCGCCCAGAGGGATCGTCGCGTCGATGTTCTTGAGGTTGTTCTGGCGTGCGCCCTTGATCACCAGCGCGCGTTTCTCGCTGAGCGTTCGGCGCTCTTTCGGAGCGGGTGTGCGGATGGAGCGTTTGCCAGAGAGGTACAGCCCGGTGATGCTCGCGGGCTCATCGATGATGTCCTGGACGGTGCCGTTGGCCACGACGCGCCCGCCGTGCACGCCCGGCCCGGGGCCGATGTCCAGCAGCCAGTCCGCCGCACGGATCATGTCCTCGTCGTGCTCGACGACCAGCACGCTGTTGCCGATGTCGGCCAGGCGGCGAAGGGTCGTGATCAGCCGGTCGTTGTCGCGCTGGTGCAGGCCGATCGTCGGCTCGTCGAGCACATACGCCGCGCCGACCAGCCCGGAGCCGACCTGCGTCGCCAGGCGGATGCGCTGCGCCTCGCCGCCGGAGAGTGTCGCGGTTCGCCGGTCCAGCGAGAGATACTCCAGCCCGACGCTGCTGAGGAACCGCAGGCGCGAGTGCACCTCCTTGAGCACGGCCTCGGCGATGATCTGCTGCTCGCCCGTGAGTTCCAGCGCGTCGGCGAAGGCCTGCGCCTGGCGGATGTTCAGCCGGCAGAACTGCGCGATGCTGAGTGTCGCGTGCGGGTTGGCGTCGCTGGTTCGAGCGTGCAGGCGCACGCTCAGGGCCTCGATCTTCAGACGATCGCCCGCGCACGCGGGACAGGTCTTCTCGTGCATGAACCCGCCGAGCCACTCCTTGATGAACGACGAGTCGGTCTTCTCGTACCACGCGCGCAGCAGAGGCGCGACGCCGGCAAACTTCGCGTCGAACTTCTTCTCATCCGCGGGCGTTGCGCCCTCGAGCAGCACGCGCTGTTTCTCGGGCGCGATGCTCGAGAACGGCGCGCTGGGCGGGACGCCGAAGTCCTTGCAGAACCGGCGCAGATGCCGGCGGTAGAACGTCCCCATCGGCGCGGGCAGCCGCCACGGCGCGATCGCGCCCTCGCTGAGCGAGCGGTCGGGCTCGGGGACCATGAGTTCGCGGACGAACTCCATCACGACGCCAAGGCCGTGACACTCCGGGCACGCGCCGTGCGGCGAGTTGAACGAGAACAGCCGGGGCGAAAGCTCCTGCAGCGCACACTCCGGATGCTCCGCGCACGCGAGGCGGTCGCTGAAGACGCGGTCGTACCACGACTCGCCCGATGCGTCCCGGGTTTCCTTGCTGTCCCTGGCGTCCTTGCCGGTGCCCACGGATTGATCGATCGCGATGATCACGGTGCCGTTGCCCAGTTTCAGCGCTGACTCGATGCTCTCCGCCAGACGCTGCCGCGCACCCTCGGCCTCGCCCTTGAGCACGAGGCGATCGATCACCGCCTCGATGTCGTGCTTGGCGTACCGCTCGAGTTTGAGCGGGTTCTCGCCCTCGTCCTTGAGCGCCTCGCGGATCTCGACCACCTTGGTGTTCACGCGCACTCGGCCCCAGCCCGCCTTCTGCATCTCCACGAGCACATCGCGGTGGAACCCCTTCTGCGCCCGCACCACCGGCGCCAGCACCATCAGCCGACGACCCTCGCCGAAGGCCATGACCGCGTCGACGATCTGGGTGCTGGCCGTCGCCTGAATCGGCAGCCCGCAGCGTGACTGCACCGTGCCGTCCTTCTTGACCTTGGTCGGGTGCCAGCATGTGGGCCGGCCGCAGCGGGCGAAGAGCAGGCGCAAGTAGTCGTAAATCTCCGTGCTCGTCGCGACGGTCGAGCGCGGGTTGCTGCCGCTGCTGCGCTGCTCGATCGCGATCGTCGGCGGCAGGCCCTGAATGTCCTCGACATCGGGCTTCTTGAGCTGATCCAGAAACTGCCGGGCGTACGCCGACAGGCTCTCCATGTACTTGCGCTGGCCCTCGGCGAAAATCGTGTCGAACGCGAGCGAGCTCTTGCCCGAGCCTGACAGCCCCGTGATCACGACGAGTTTGTCGCGCGGAATGTCGACGTCCACGCCCTTGAGGTTGTGCTCCTTGGCCCCGCGCACGCGGATGCACCGCGCGGGGTCCAGGCCGTGAGCCGAGGCCAGCGCCGTGCGCGATGTGACGGGTACTCCGGCATTCGGCAGCGAACCGGTCACCACGGGCACGCTCCGCCCGGCGCTGACGACCACCGGGCCCGCGCTGACCGTGACCCCGGGCCCGCCCCGCGGCGATGAGGTCGATGAAGTCGATGATGTCGATGAAGCCACGCGAAGGCCTTTCTGCGAACACATGCGGAGATTCAGAGTGTCGTCACGCGGGCCACGGCTTCGGGCCGTCGTGCCCGCCGGGCCGACGCGGAGTCACTTGGTTACAGAGGGTAGTGCCGGCGCCGTCGTGGGGGCCGTCGCGGGGGTCGTCGCCCCGGGGACAGTGGGGGGTGTCACGCCCGCCGGTCCGGGCGTGCCGCTCCCGGTCGCCCGGCTGCGTCCGACCCAGAGCAGCCCCAGCAGCACGAAGCCGATCGCCACGCCCATGAAGTACGTCCCCAGGCGTGAGCGCCATTCCTGTTTGCGCTGGCGTCGCTCGAACTCCGCCAGGGCCGGTTCGCTGAGTTTGCTCATCGTGCGCTCCTGAGTCGTGCTTTCACATGCCCGTCTTGCCGCGCTTGCGGGGCTTCTTGTTGGGGCGGACGCCCGGCATGCCGGCCTTGCGCTGGCCCGGGTCGCGTTCGCTCCCGCCGCCGCTCCGCCGCGAGGGATCGACATCGCTCCGGCGGACCTTTGCGTTCGGCGCGGCCTTGATCTTGCCGGTGCTCAGGGCCGCCACCTGGTCCCGCAGACGCGCGGCCTTCTCAAAGTCCAGTTGCTCCGCGGCCTGGAGCATCTCGCCCTCGAGTTCCCGCACCAGTTCGCCCACCTCGAACTCCGGCTCCTTGGCCCGCACCGCCTCGCGCGCGGTGCGCCCGGCGCGGAGTTCCTGCGCCAGGCCCTGACGCAGCGCCTTGACGATGGTCGTCGGCGTGATCCCGTGCTGCTCGTTGTAGGCGATCTGCTTGCGCCGCCGACGCTCCGTCTCGTCGATGGCGCTCTGCATCGCCGGCGTCATCTTGTCGGCGTACATGACCACGTTCGAGTTGACGTTCCGCGCCGCTCGGCCGATCTGCTGGATCAGGCTCGTGGGCGATCGCAGGAAGCCCTCCTTGTCCGCGTCGAGGATGCACACCAGCGAGACCTCGGGCAGGTCCAGCCCTTCGCGCAACAGGTTCACGCCGACGAGCACGTCGAACTCGCCCTTGCGAAGGTCGTTGAGGATCTCGACGCGTTCGAGCGTTTCGATCTCGCTGTGCAGGTACCGCACCCGCAGGCCCTTCTCGTGGATGTACAGCGTCAGGTCCTCGCACAGCCGCTTGGTCAGCGCCGTCACCAGCACGCGCTCGCCCCGGGCCACGCGCTCCCTGCAGCGCTCCAGCAGGTCCGGCACCTGCCCGCTGGCGGGCTTGATCTCGATCACCGGGTCCAGCAGCCCCGTCGGGCGGATGACCTGCTCCGAGACCTCACCGCCGACACGCTCGAGTTCGTACGGCCCGGGCGTCGCGCTGACGAACATCACCTGCGGCACGATCCGCTCGAACTCCTCGAATCGCAGCGGGCGGTTGTCCATCGCCGCCGGAAGCCGAAAACCGTGATCCACCAGCACCTGCTTGCGCATCTTGTCGCCGTTGTACATCGCCCGGACCTGCGGCAGCGTCACGTGGCTCTCGTCGATGATCAGCAGCCAGTCGTGCTCGGGGCGCTTGCGAACACGCCACAAAGGCACGCCGCTGGCCGGGTCGACCTCGGGCTCGATCTCGTCGTCGCCCGGCGAGTAATCGAAGTAGTCCATCAGCGTGAATGGCCGTTCGCCGGGCTGTCTGCCGTCAAAGTACCGCGAGTAGTTCTCCACGCCGTTGCAGAAGCCGACTTCGTCGAGCATCTCCAGGTCGTACTTCGTGCGGGCCATGAGGCGCTGGGCCTCGAGGAGTTTGCCCTCGTTGCGCAACTGGTCCACGCGCTGCCGCAGGTCCTCGCGGATCTGGGCCGTGATGCTGGCCATGCGGGCCTCGTCGGTGACGTAGTGCACCGCTGGGAAGATGAACACCCGCTTCTCGTCGGCCAGGAGTTCGCCGCTGATCGGCTCGATGAGGCTGATCCCCGCGACCTCGTCGCCGTCGCCGCCGCCGAGTTCCACGCGGATCGCGTACTGCTCGTACGCGGGATAGATCTCCAGCACATCGCCCCGCACGCGGAACATGCCTCGCTTGAACTCGATCTCCGCCCGCTTGTACTGCATGCTCGCGAGGCCCAGCAGGAACCGTCGGCGATCAACGACCATGCCCGTCTCGATGGTCATGACCTTCGAGCCGTAGGCCTCGGGCGAGCCCAGGCCGAAGATGCACGAAACGCTGGCGACGACGATGGTGTCGCGCCGGGCCAGAATGTTGCTCGTCGCCGAGAGGCGGAGTTTGTCCAGATCGTCGTTCCGGCTGGCGTCCTTCTCGATGTAGATGTCCCGCTGCGGGATGTACGCCTCGGGCTGGTAGTAGTCGTAGTACGACACGAAGTAACTCACCGCGTTGTGCGGGAAGAGCTCCTTCATCTCCTCGTAAAGTTGTGCCGCGAGTGTCTTGTTGTGGCTGAGAATCAGCGTGGGCTTCTGCGTGCGGGCGATGACGTTGGCCATCGTGAAGGTCTTGCCCGTGCCCGTCGCGCCGAGCAGGCAGGTGAACTTCTGACCCGAGTTGATCCGCTTCTCCAGCGAATCAATGGCCGAGGGCTGATCGCCCATCGGCTTGAACGGCGAGACGACCTCGAATGGCCGCTGACGCAGGAGCATGGGTGGAGCGTAGGCCCCCTGTCAGGGAAATGGAAGGGTAATGCCGCGGTCGCCCGCAGTCCACGCAAAACCAGCCCGATGGGCCGGTTCTACCTCGCTCATCGAGTCCGTCTCAACCCGAGCCCGCGTTCGCATCCGCGTCGCGGTACGCTGCGTCATGCTCAACTGGCTCTTCTCCGCCATCGCCATCGCCCTCGCGGGGGCGATCATCGCTCTGGTCCTCCTGACGCGCCCGGCGAGCGCCCAGCCCGCCCCCGCCCCAGCCCCGACACCGCCCGCCGAGGTCGTGCCCCTGCGCCTGGGCATCATCGGCCTGTCTCACGGCCACGTCGAAGGCCTGCTCTGGCAGGCCGGGCAGCGCAAGGACCTGGTCATCGTCGGCATCAGCGAGCCCGACCGCGCGCTTTTCGACCGCCTGGCCAAGAAGTACAACATCGATGCGTCGCTGTATCACGCGACCGCTCCGGCCATGCTCGACTCCGCCAAGCCCGAGGCCGTCAGCGTCATGGGGCCGATCAGCGAGCATCGCGCCGCCGTGGAAGCGTGCGCCCCCCGCGGCGTGCACACGCTGCTGGAGAAGCCTCTCGCGTTCTCTCGCGATGACGCGCACGCTATCGCCGACCTGGCGCGCACGCACAAGGTCCTCGTGTTGACGAACTTCGAGACCAGTTGGTACGCCAGCCTCCGCGAGGCCAAACGCCTCGTCGACGCGGGCGACGCGGCCCCCATCCGCAAGATGATCTTCCGTCACGGCCACCGCGGCCCGAAGGAAATCGGCTGCTCGCCCGAGTTCCTCGACTGGCTCACCGACCCCGCACGCAACGGCGGCGGCGCGGTCGTCGACTTCGGCTGCTACGGGGCCGTGCTCAGCACCTGGCTCATGAACGGCCAGCGCCCCACCAGCGTCACCGCCCGCCTGACAACGCTCAAGCCCGACGTCTACCCGCGCGTCGACGACGACGCCACGATCGTGCTCACCTACCCCACCGCCACGGCGATCATCCAGGCCTCCTGGGCCTGGACGCACGACAACAAGGAAATGGACATCCACACCGAACGCGGCTCGCTCCACGCGGGCAAGTGGAACGACCTGACACGCCGAGACCCCGACAAGCCCGCTCGCACACTGACGCCCGCGCCGCTGCCGGCACACCTGGCCAACGAGTGGACGTACCTTCGCCAGGTCGTCCGGGGCCAGTGCGAGGTCGATCCGCTGTCAAGCCTTGAGTTCAACGTGATCGTGGCGGAGATTCTGGACGCGGCCAGGGGTGAGCGTGGGGCGGTGCCGGCACCCCGTTGAGTGCTCGGCCTCTCGCGTCAACCTGTGGTGCTGGGTCCGATTGGCGATTATTCGGGTGCCGTTCGCATCGCGATCCTCCGCCCTCGTCAATCTGGGCAACCCGCCCCGCTCCCTCAATGAAGTTTCGCACCGGCACCGCTGGTCTTTCGGCAGATACCCTCGCAATATCCCCTTTATCCACTAGAGTTCCCTGCTGTCTACGGAGCCCATGCCATGATCACGAACACCCGGGCCAACCCATGGTCATCGCGCCTCGGCCTGCTCGCCGCAGTGCTCGTGCCTCTTCTCGGCCTCCCGCCCCGAGCGCACGCCCAGCCCGGCTGCGAGCAGTGGCGCGACGTTGGCACCGATTTGCCGGGGGTAAACGGATACGTCAACGCCATGACCACATGGGACCCCGACGGCCCCGGGCCGCGGCCGCGGGTTGTCGTCATAGGTGGGCAATTCGGCGTTGCGGGGAATGTCGCCGCGAGCAATATCGCCTCGTGGGATCCCATTTCCGGGCAGTGGTCGGCGCTGGGGACGGGCGTGAACTCCGACGTGTTTGCGCTGGCCGTCTTGCCTGACGGCAATCTGATCGCGGGCGGCAGCTTCTCGGCGGCCGGCGGGTCATCGGCGAGCAACATCGCCCGATGGAATGGCTCCTCCTGGACGGCCCTGAGCACGGGCACAAATGGCAGCGTCTATGCCTTGTCGGTTGTACCCAATGGCGATCTCATTGCGGGCGGCGACTTTAGTCAGGCCGGATCAACGCCAGCCAATAGCGTCGCCCGCTGGAATGGCTCGAGCTGGGCACCACTCGGGGCAGGCACAAACAGCAGAGTGAGCGCCATGACTGTTCTACACACTGGCGACGTTGTCGTGGGCGGAGGCTTCACAGAGGCAGGGGGGGCGCCGGCGAGCAACATCGCCCGCTGGAATGGCTCGTCTTGGTCGCCGCTCGGATCTGGAACGAATAACAGCGTCCTCGCACTGACAACGATGCCCAATGGGGATCTCATCGCAGGAGGTTGGTTCGGGCAAGCCGGCGATGTGCCGGGTACCCGCCGTGTCGCCCGCTGGAATGGCTCGTCCTGGTCCGGGCTGGCATCGGGGGTGAGCGACCGGGTCGACGCTCTTGCGGTCCTCTCCAACGGCGAGTTGATCGTGGGGGGCTCATTCCAAACGGTTGGTTCCGCTACTCCCGCCAACTTCGTCGCGCGGTGGAATGGATCAACGTGGTCAGCATTGGGATCGGGAGTCAATTACTCAGTGTCGGCTCTCGCGGCACTGCCAGGGGGCGGCGTCCTCGCGGGAGGGTCCTTCTCCATTACTCGCGACCTCGTGGTGGTCAGAGGCGTCGCACAGTGGAACGGTTTGTCTTGGTCCGCCGCCTCACCATCGCCCTCGTCAAGAGTGGTCGGCCGCATCAGCGCGATATCCGCGCTTCCGAGTGGTGGGCTGGTCGCCGGTGGGGACTTTCTGGGCGAATCCGATGCGCTGAAATGGAACGGCTCATCTTGGTCCACGCTCGGATCCGGGCGGCCTGAGCCCGCCAATGCCATTCTCGCCCTCTCGAACGGTGACGTAATTGTCGGTGGATTGAGCAACCTGTCGGCGCGGAACGCGGTCATCCGCTGGAATGGCTCGGATTGGACCCCTCTGGGTACGGGGATCTGGTTCGGAGGAATCTTCAACACCGTATACGCCCTCGCAGTCCTTCAGAACGGGCACATCGTGGCAGGCGGAGATTTTCGGACCGCCGGCAATACGCCAGCGAACAACATCGCGCGATGGGACGGCCTTTCCTGGGTCGCCATCGGGTCTGGCCTAAACGACAGGGTCAATGCCGTCGTAGTAATGCCCAACGGCGATCTCATCGCAGGCGGTCGATTCACGACCGCCGGTGGGGCTCCCGCCAGCCGCATCGCTCGCTGGAACGGTACCTCGTGGTCTCCGCTGGGATCGGGACTGAACGGTGACGTCTTCGCGCTCGCGATACTGCAAGGTGGCAGACTCGCGGCCGGTGGCTTTTTCACCACGGCGGGCGGCGTGACGGCGAACAGCGTCGCCGTATGGAACGGATCGTCGTGGTCCGCTTTGGGATCAGGCATGGACGGAGTACTTGCCCTCACTGAGCTCCCCAACGGTGACATCGTCGCCGGTGGCTTTTTCACCACCGCCGGCGGGGTTCCGGCCAACCGCATCGCCCGATGGAACGGTGCCGCGTGGTCGGCAATCGGAACCGGCTTCGACTCAGCTGTTCGCGCCGTCGCCTCCTTCGACCCCGATGGCCCCGGCCCCAAGTCCGCTCAACTCGCCGTGGGCGGCGACTTTGGCACTGCCGGCGGCAAGGTCTCCCCGTACTTTGCCGTCTGGGGCTCGTCCATGGACTCGGTCTTTCGCAACCCCATCGGCGGCAACGCCACGCTACCCACCAACTGGGCCTGCTCCACACCTCCCGACGCCCAGCAGACCATCCTCTTTGATCGCGTCGCGGCCGGCGTGAGTCTCCAGCCGGCTTACACCGTCAGCACCACCGCGCCGATCATCGCCAAGCGACTGTTCGCCAACACCGACACGGTCGAGCTCAATCTCTCCGGCCGGAACCTCACGCTCACCGGCGGGCCATCCTTCATTGAGCCGCCCGTGGTCGTCGGCGATCGCGTCGGCGGCTTCGATGCCCGCCTGCTTCTGCGCAACACCGCCGGCAACCCGCCCGCGACGTTCACTGCCGCCGGGCTCGCTATCGGCAACGCTATCGACCCGCTGAACAACGCCGTGTTCAGCTCGCGCGACGCCGCCCTCACCACGCTCATCACCGGAAGCATCGAGGTCGGCAGCAAGAGCCGCGGCACGCTCGAAGTCCGCGACGGCTCCACGCTCCGCTACGGGCTCGACGCGGAGAGTTACGTGGGTGCCGGCTTCTTCACCGCCGGCGCGGGCACGACCCCGAACGCCACAATCTCCGTCTTCGGCGGCGGCAGGCTCGAGTCCGCCCTGCCCATCCGCGTGCTCTCCCTCGGCTCCGCCATCGGCGCACGCTCGACCACGACCATCACCGGCACCGGCTCGCGCTGGACCGCCGAGCAGACCGACCTGCTTATCGGCGACCTCGGCTCGGCCACCGTCAACATCACCGGCGGTGGGCAGTTGATCACGTCCACCACCAACAACCTCATCCTCGGCAGGTCGCCATCCTCCACCGCCAGCGTCACCATCGGCGCCGGCTCGAACTGGACCGAAGCGCTCCAAGCCATCAACGTTGGCGGCGCCGGCGGCACCAGTCAGGCCACCGTCAACGTTCGTGCCGGCGGCTCCCTCACCGCCTCGGCGATCAGAATCTTCCAGGGCGGCTCGCTCACCGGCGCGGGCACCATCCAAGGTGACGTCTTCAACGTCGGCACGTTGCGTCCCGGCGAGTCGCCCGGCACCCTCACCATCGAGGGCGACTACCGCCAGATCCCCGCCACCACGGTCAGCTCTAGCTCCGGCGTGCTGGAGATGGAAGTCGCCGGCGACGCCCCCGGCCAGGCCGACAAGCTCATCGTCACCGGCCCCGCCGAACTCGGCGGCGGCCTGTTCATCAACTTCCTCGACAACTACCGCCCCGCCCCCGGCTCATCGCTCGGCCTGCAACTGGTCTCCGCCGGCGTCCTCGACCCGGACGCACGCTTCGATGTCGCGTACCTCCCGCCCGTGCTCAGCCCCGCCGGCATGCCCGATGGACGGTTCCTCAAGGTCGAGTACCCCGCCGCCGCGCCGCTGGGGATCCGCGCCGCCGGTGACATTACATTGGCCCTCGGCTCGCTCGGCTCGCCCATTACGTACCTGCCGCCCGATGGCGCATCGGTCGACGGCACGCCCACCGGCGTGGCCATCGGCGACCTGAATGGCGACGGGCTCGACGACCTGGCCATTAGCGTCCCGTCGTCCGCCAACCCCACCGGCACCGGCGGCTCGGTCGTCATTCTCATCAACCGCGGCGGCGACTGGCAGGGCTTCCCATCCGCCGGCGGGCCGGGAAGCATCCAGCTCGCCACCGCCAACGAGCCCCGCGGCCTGGTCATCGCGGACATCGATGGCGACGGCCGCAAGGACCTTGCCGTCGCCAACGCCTCCAGCAACACCGTCTCGCTCTTTGCCAACACCACGCCCGCGCCGGCCTCGGCCACTTTCGCCCCCGCCGGCAGCGTCAGCTTCCCCGGCCGACCGGTCGACCTCGTCGCCGACAACTTCAACGGCCCGGACCGCCGCGATCTGGCCGTCGCCTGCGAGGACGCGGATCTGGTCAGCGTGCGCCGCGCGGTGGGCACGGGCTTCGTCTTCGACAGCGCGGCCGTTTCGATCTCCATGGGCAGCAAGCCCCGCAGCGTCGCGGCGTTCAACCCCGATCAAGATAAGGACGTCAACCGCAAGAAAATCGTCGCGGCCTACTTCGCCAGCAACACCGTCGGCGTGATCAATACCGCCAGCGCGACCGTCGGCGGCAGCCTCACGCTCAGCCCGCTCCAGACCATCAACGTCGCCCCCGGCCCGGTGAAGGTCGTCGCCCAGCCGCTGGTTCGCACCGCGGGCGTCAACCGCATCGCCTTCACCGGCGGCGGCGCCGTGGGCCAGGGCCGAACCGTCCTGATCACCGTGAACCAGTCCGCCGCGAGCAACGCGACCGCCAGCGTCATCGCCCCCAACCCCGACCCGGCGACGCAGGCCACCGTCCCCTTCAATCCCGCGGTCGACATCCCCGCAGGCATCGCACCCCGCGGCGTGATCGCCGCGGACCTTGATGCCGACCTCGATGATGAACTGGTGATCGTCACCAACGTCGGCACGAGCACCACCCCGGACTACAAACTCCGCGTGCTCCGCAACGATCTGCTCACCGGGACCACGGCCAACCAGCAACTCGCATTCGTCTTCGATCGCGACATCGACGCCGGCGTGAACCCGCTGTTCGTCGTCCAGGGCCGCTTGGTCACCGACGACCCCAACGCCCCGCGCGATCTTGTGACGGTCAACGACCCGCCCGCCATCGCGTCCAGCCCCGCAGACGCCGCGACGCTCGGCCAGGAACCCAACATCCGCCCGCTCCGCAACCGCACAACCACCACACCCCTCGGCTGCTCCCCGGCCGACATCGCCAACACCGACGGCGACCCTCTT
>VYLX01000029.1_pt1 | contig 32184 bp, 24 predicted proteins | sample 5114181 | NCBI WGS metagenome assembly VYLX01 (sample SAMN12291812, study PRJNA351875) | freshwater metagenome | isolation source: freshwater lake | place: USA: Michigan, Sherman Lake | collected 2011-08-08
CCCCCGCCGCGACGACCGCCCCCTCCGCCGGCAGCGCCTCGACGACCGCCGCCGGCCCGGTGGACCCGAGCGACCCCGTCGCCGTCTCGCGCGTCCGCGAGCGTGCGCTGGAGGTTCTGGGCAAGGCCGTCGATCAGGGCAGCCCCGAAGAGCGCGCCAACGGCATCGAGGGCCTGACCCAGGTGCCCAATCGTCTGCCCCCGGTGCTGCGGCGGGCGCTGTTCGACCAGAACCCCGGCGTGCGTGCCGTCGCGAGCATGGCCATCGCCCGCCTGCGCGTCGCCTCGCTGGTCGATGAGGTCCGCCCGCTCCTGAGCGACCCGTCGTCCATGGTCCAATGCGCCGCGATCTGGGCCATGGCCGCCAACGGGCGCCCGGTGGACCAATCGCCCCTTGCCGGTTTGCTCCGCCAGCCCGAGCCCCGCCTGCGGGCACAGGCCGCGTTCATCATGGGCGAAATCGGCAACCGCTCGGCCGTCGGCCCGCTCAAGGACGCCGCCAGCAGCCCGCTGCCCCGGGCCAACCCCGCGGAGGTTCGGCTGATGAGCCTCCAGATCGCCGAGGCCCTTGTGAAACTGGGCGAGGAGGACGCGGTGCACGAGATCCGTGCGGCCCTGTACCCGTCGCGCCCGGAAGACCTTGAGGCGACGGCCCTTGCGTGCCAGATTCTGGGGCAGGTTCGGGACCGGCCGTCAACTTCACAATTGGTGTATCTGACGGCGTGGAACGAGCGTCAGGAAGGCCGGATGCCCGCGGAAGTCCGCCTGGCCGCGGCCGCCGCACTGGCGAAGCTGGGGAATCCACGAGGCGGCTTTATCGCCGACGAATTCGCCCGGAGCGACCAGCCGACGCTGCGGGCCCAGAGCGCGCAGGTCTACGGCGAAACGGGACGTTTTGAGCATTTGCCGGCGCTGAGCGGGCTGGTGAACGATACGAACCGGCTGGTTCAGATCTCCGCGGCGACGGCGATTCTGAAGATCGTTGAAGGTGACACCGGGGCCCGGACGGGCGTACGCTAGAGCCCGGCATCGGTGGCGACACCGGGTCCGTTCGCACGGCGCGAGCGGGCATTTGACAGCGACGACGGCTCGCGACATACTCGCGACCCTCAATGACGCCCGGGATGTGGGCCGGTCGTCAGGACAGTTTCGGGGCGACGCCCGCCCCGGAGCGAAGGATTTCAGGAGCAGCCTGTGCACACCGTTACGAAGATCTTGGTCGTCCTTGCCACCCTGTTCGCGGTCGCGCTGTCGGCGCTGACCATCGCCTTCGCGTCCAACGCCCAGGCGTTGCGAGACGCGGTGGGCAACGAGCGCAGCCTGCGAGCGGGCGCACAGAACGATGCCGCCGCCGCCAACGCCAAGGCCGCCGCCGAGGAGAGCAAGTGGCGCGAGGTCTACTCGACCGCGACCGCCCGGGCTCTGGAACTCGAAGGCCTTGTCAACACGCTGCAGGCCGAGCGCAAGACGCTGCAGGATGAGAAGCGCGCCGCCCAGCAGGACGCCGAGCGCAACAAGAACGAGATCGCCGAACTCCGCGTCGCCACGCAGACGCAGGCGACGGTGATCAAGAGCACGACCGAGGAGCTCACGGCTCTGCGGAAGAACGTCGCCGACGCCGCCCGTCGCGAGACGGAACTGGTCGACCGGCTGAACGAGCTCGACGGTCAGCGCCAGGTGCTGGCTCAGAACGTCCGTGCGCTGCAGGAGCAGCTCGCCGAGGCCAAGCTCGCCGTCGAGGCCGCGGCCCAGGGCCGCACCGCCGGTGCCGCCGACCGTCCGATCGAGGCCAGCCAGTTCATCGCGACGCGGGTCAGCCGTGTGATGAAGGATGCCGCGGGGAACGATGTGGCCGTCATCGCCGAGGGCAGCCGCGCGGGCCTGAAGCCCAACATGCGTCTGACCATCAGCCGCGACGGCGCGTTCGTCGCGAACCTGATCCTGACCAGCGTCGACACGGGCGAGGCCGTCGGCCGTGTCGAGAAGCTCGGCCGCGAGGTCAGCGTCAGCGTGAACGACACCGTCCTCTCCCGCGTGAACTGATCGTCCGACTCTGCACTGAATCGACCTCCGCCCGGGGTGCCCTCAGGCCCCGCGCGTGAAACGAAGGAGCCTCCGATGGGTCAGTTTGGCATGAATCTCCCCGGCGGGCGTCGCATGGTCGGCTCGGCCGGCCCCGGCGTGTACGACGGCCTGCTCGCCGCCGCCGTCGTCGCCCTCGTCGCCGCGTGCGTCGTGGTCTGGATGCAGGGCTCGATCATCGGCCCCGACGGCAGCGCCATCGGGACCCACGCCCGCGACGCCAGCACCGGCGAACTCAACCCCAAAGAGCCCAAGCTCAGCAACTAAGTCCCCCGGGCCGCGACCGAACACGGATCCTTGGGCTGGCTGCACGCTGAATGAACGGCGTGCGGGCCGATTCCCGACTCCGCCGACAGCCGGCACCCATTGGAAACGCCCTGCCACCCCCGTCTCGACCCACGGCGAAAATCCCGCCCATCAGCCAGGCCGAAACACCCTCAGACTTGACCTTCGCCGCCAGACGGCTAGATTTCCTCCCCCCCTTGGCGCTCTCGACAGGCAGCACCAGGCAGGGCACGACTCGTTGCAGACATCCCGGGGCGGTAGCTCAATTGGTTAGAGTACCGGACTGTCGATCCGGTGGTTGCGGGTTCGAGTCCCGTCCGCCTCGCTTGAAACGGCCCCGATCGGGGCCGTTTTTCTTTTTGGCCGAGCCACTGCTATGTCGTGGGGCGCGGCGAGCACCGCAAGAACTTCTTCGACCGCGAACCACACGCGGCGGCGCGAAGGGCCGTGAGCGTCGCCTTTCGCTCGCCATCGGGCTTGTTTGGCGGGTAGGGCAGCGCATCGACGTATGACCGTGCGAGCGTCTCAGCGGCGGCCTGTTCGCGCATGGGGTCAAAGACGCGGACCAGCTCATCGGCCACAGACGCGGGAAGCGGTTCACGCCGTGAGCGAAACGCGCTGCTGAAGCACGCTGGCCATGTTGATCGGCGGACGCGGCAAAGCTCTGCCTGCAACGCGGGGAAGTCAGACTCCCCCTCTGCGTTCACGAGCACGGGCGCGGTGTCATATCGGAACGGCGGATGGGCGGGGGTCCACACGATCTCGCATCGGTCCCGGTGTTTCACCACGCGGGCCGGAGGTGTGAGGTGGACAAGCCGGAAGCCGAGCGGCCCACCTTGGGCGAACGCGAAACGCGCCCCTTCCAGTTCGTGCGCCCGGCGCGGGTGCATGAGGTTCCGGGAGTGACACTTCGTACACCCGAAACTCCCGAACTCATAGAACGGGTCGGCCCGACTCTCCGTCGGATCGGCCCGCTTCGGTTGCCGAAGGTGAACCACGATGACGCGGGCCGTGCTCATTCGATGAAGTTCCGCCGCACGAGCGGCATGTTCTGACTTGCCCACCATTGCGCGAAGCCTGCCGGGTTGCCCAAGAGGGGCATACTCCCGCTCATATTCAGCCACGAACTCTTCCGGGGCGAGCCGTCCGCTTTCACAAGCCCGCCCCATGCGGCTTCCACGTCGGGCCTGAGATAGTAGTTCGATGCGTCGCGTTTCTCTCCAATGGGAATGCACCGCTCGCACCGGCCCGACACTCCGGGGCGGGCGCGGACGACGATGTCGCGCGGTGCCCGATCCGCCTTGCGAGTGTGCGCGTTCTCGCCGCGTCGCGCATCTTCGACGGAGGGTGCGAATACAACCTCATCGACAACGTACACGCCCACCACCGCGTAGACCAGATCATCGGCGGGGCGGATCGGCTTGAACGCTGAGTAGAAAACCATCAAGTCATCCGGCTTGAAGTCGCGTAGATCGCGCCCGCGAACGTCGCCCACGTCGCCATAGGTGAGGTGCTCGTAGTCGGGGTCCAGGTGCATCGGTCGCCCGCGCTTTGCATCCATCCGACTTCGCCAGTAACGGGCGTTCGCACGGTGCTCCAAGAGGAATCCCATGAGCGGGTCTGCCACTTCATCGAAGCGGCGTTCGCACCCCGGATGGAAGGCGACGCTGTTCTCCGGGATGGGGATGTAGACGAAGCGGCCCGAGTCGGGGTCAACGGGGGCGACCCAGTTCCCGCCTCCATCCGTCCCGTCCGCTCCTGTTCGAATGAGAATCGCTCGCATAGGGGTAGTATCGGCGCGGTCTGGGCGTTTGTCCCGGAGACCCTGCCGTCACGCCGAGTACGCCACGCACACCGTGATCGGCGTGCGATCCCCTACTGCCCCAGCGCCCGCAGCACCACCGTCGCGTAACTGCCCCGCGGCAGCATGAAGCGAAGTTCCCGCTTTCCCGCTCGGCCGGTGCCCAGGTCGTCCCGCTCGGGCCGTGACATCGCAAACCCCGACGCGAGCGTCAGCAACGGGCGATTCACCGAGCCGAACGTCGGCCGTCGAAGGTGCTCGATCCGCAACGCCCCCGTACCCGCCAGCCCCTCATCCCTCATCGCGGCCTGCGCCCCGGCGTGCCACGCACAAACGTCCGACCCGCCGGCGACCCCCAACAAGTCCGCCGAGTCCGCCGAAACGTCGATCTCCGGCGAGAGCGTCGGCACCTCGAGCCCCGCCCAGCCCTCTGGCGCCGCGTCCGCCGGCAGGAACAGCATCTCGCCAAACTCATCGTCGGCTCGCAAGACCGCATCGCCCGCGCACGCACGCACCATCCGCCGAACCGTCGCGTTCCACAGGTGGCTCTGGAACGCCTCGACGTGCATCTGCGTCATGGCGTGCGGCAGCGCCGCGTACGCCTCCCACATCGCCCCGCCCGCGGCGAGTACCTCGATCGCCCTGCGCTCGGGCATCACGGGCAACTCGCGCGCCAGCACCTCCCACTGCCCCCACTTGGTCGCGGCCAATCGCGTGAACTCGCGCTGTCGGCCCATGTCCTTCCGCGCGGGCGTCGCGATCGCCAGCCGAAGGGCCTGCTCAAACTCCCCCGCGATCAGGGCCCGAGCAACGAACCCGTGCCCGTGACGGGCCGAGCCGAACCGCTGGGCGCCGAAGTAATTCACAACCCGCAGTGCCGCCTCCGCTCGGCTTGGGCCGACGTTCAGCAGGTCCGCCCGCTCGTTGAGCACCTGAACATCCGCAGGGTGCAGATCTCGCACGACGATCGTGAACTCGTTGCCCTCGATCATCGCCGCGTCCATCGCCCGCTCGCTCCAGCCGACGCGCTCCGCAGTCCAGCCGTGCCCCCGCACCTCGCCGCTGAGCGATCGCACACGCCCCGCCTGCTCGGGCCGAACCGACACATGCTGCACCGTGCACGCGTGCTTGTCCTTCAGCCCCGCATGCTCGATCAGCCCCGCTCGCACACCCAGCGCCCGCGCCAGGTGCGACACCGCCTCGGGCGTCGTCAGCGACCGCTTCTCCAGCCGATACACCGCGTGCGGCGTGCGCTCGCTCGCCGCATCGCTCCAGCCCGCAACCACCGACCCGAGCAGCCGCTCGATCACCACAAAGTCCTCTGGCTGTCGGCGGATCGTCATCGCGACTCATGCTACGCGCACGCACAAATGAAAGCCGCCCGGACCTTGTCGGCCCGGGCGGCGATACTCACTCATCAGACTTCATCCGGGCTTAGCCCCGGAGCAACTGCAGCGCCGACTGCGGCTGCGAGTTGGCAAGACCCAGCGAGTTCTGCGCGGCGGCCGAGAGAATCTGGCTGCGCGTCAGGCTCGCCGTCTCGCGGGCAAAGTCCGCGTCGCGGATCACCGACTCGGCCGCGGCCGAGTTCTCGAGCGACACGCCAAGGTTCCGGATCGTCGCGCCCACGGTGTTCTTCTGGAACGCACCCAGACGACCACGCAGAGACGAAACCTGACGGATCGACTCATCAACCGCCTTGCCGGCCTTGACCAGGTCGCCATCGACCACGTTGAACGCCTTGCCCGACGCGAGGCTGCTCAGGAAGCCCGTGTCGCTGTTGCCCAGCTTGCGGGTCGCGATGTTCTGCACACCCAGGGCGACCTTGCCCGCGATGTCCACGCGGCTGGCCAGCTGGAACTCGGCACCACCGCCGGAGATCGTGAACGCGCTCACGCTCGAGATCGCGTTGGTCCGCGTCGCCGTCGCCGCGTTGAAGGTGATCTCAACGTCGAGGAAGTCCGTGTTGATCCGGGCGTTGCGACCCTTGCTGGTCGCGGCCACGCCGTTGATCGTCGCGGTGATGTCCTTGCCCTCATCGCGCACGCCGTTGCGGGCGACGTTCGACGAGAACGCCGTACCACCGGAGGTATTGATGGCGTTGGCGTTGCCGGTCTGGGCGTTGTACACGCCCGAGCCGCCCGTGATGCCCGCCGAGTTGACAACCTTCACCGAGACGAAGTTGTCGCTGCCGAACTCGGTGCTGCGCAGCTGCACGGCGTTGGACGAGCCGCCCGACGTGAAGGCCGAGGCCGAAACACCCGTCACATCGGTGTACGTGTTCACCGCGTCGATGATCTGCTGACGCGTCGTGCCCGAAGCGAAGCTCAGTTCGCGCGAGCCGAGCTTGCCGGAGATCTCGATCGTGAACAGACCCTGCGAGCCACCGCCGAGGTTCAGGCTCGTGCCCGTCGACAGGAACAGGCTGCCCTGCTGCGCAGAGCCCGTCACCAGCGCCTGCACCGCGACGGTGCCACCCTTGTTCACCTTGGCCGCGTTGACGCGGAAGTCGCTCACGCCCGACGCGACGCCGGTGGTCTGGAAGTCAAAGTTGCCGTTGAGCAGCTTGACGCCCTGGAAGTTCGTCGAGTCGGCGATCCGGTCGATGGTCTGCAAAATCGAGTCGATCTGCAGCTGGTTTGCCTGCTTCTCCTCGGCCGACAAACCGGCGTTGTTCGCCGTCGCCGTCACAAGCGACCGCAGGTCCGTCAGCAGGTTGCTGACCTCCTGCAAACCACCCTCGGCGATGTTCACCAACTGGTCCGTACGCTCGGCATTGCCGATCGCCGAGGCCAGCGCGCCCTTCTCGGCACGAAGATTCTCGCTGGCGATCAGACCTGCGGGGTCGTCCTTGCCGCGGTTGATCCGCAGACCCGTGCTCAGACGCTCGAGCGTCGTGTTGAGCTGCGAGTTGTTGCCCGACAGGTTGCGCTGGGCAATGAGTGAGGCCGGGTTCGTGTTGATACGTGACATTCGATCGTTCCTCCGTGTGTCGGCTTGCGCCGCACGAGTCCTCATCCGCGCCACCGGGCGACGGACGCCGCTCGACGCGGCCACACGCCGCGAGAGCCTCCCTGAGCCGACGACATCCGTACCGTCGGCGACGCACGCCCCTGCAAAGAACACGCGTCACTCTCGGCATCGGCTTCCGCTCGCCACGCCTCGCCCGCCCACTCACCCGTTGAAGCATCAACCCGCCCCCGGAACCGGCGCACCCCGCACACCTTCACACCAGGCCCGTTCTCCGGACCAGCGCAACGTCCCATCCGGCCGGCACCGCGCGTTCTCGCACCTTCGCGACACGCAAAAGCAAAAAGAAAGCCGCCCGGGTCACATCGACCCGGGCGGCCCCGAAAGATCTCGGTTGTCCATCAGGCCACCGGGCCCGACGGCTTACTCACGATTTAGCCTCGGAGCAACTGCAGCGCCGACTGCGGCTGCGAGTTGGCAAGGCCCAGCGAGTTCTGTGCCGCAGACGACAGGATCTGGCTGCGGGTCAGGCTCGCCGTCTCCTTCGCGAAGTCGGCGTCGCGGATGACGCTCTCGGCCGCAGCCGAGTTCTCGAGCGACACGCCAAGGTTCCGGATCGTCGCGCCCACGGTGTTCTTCTGGAACGCACCGAGTCGGCCACGCAGAGACGAAACCTGACGGATCGACTCTTCAACCGCCTTGCCGGCCTTGACCAGGTCGCCGTCGACCACGTTGAAGGCCTTGCCCGAGGCCAGGCCGCTCAGGAAGCCCGTGTCGCTGTTGCCCAGCTTGCGGGTCGCGATGTTCTGCACACCCAGCGCGACCTTGCCCGCGATGTCCACGCGGCTGGCCAGCTGGAACTCGGCGCCGCCGCCGGAGATCGTGAACGCGTTCACGCTCGAGATCGCGTTGGTGCGCGTCGCCGTCGCCGCGTTGAAGGTGATCTCGACGTCGAGGAAGTCCGTGTTGATCCGGGCGTTGCGGCCGCGGGTCGTGGCCGCCACACCGTTGATCGTCGCGGTGACGTCCTGACCGGCGTCACGGATGCCGTTCTTGGCACCGTTGGCGTTGAACGCGGTCCCGCCGCCGGTGTTGATGGCGTTGGCGTTGCCAGCCTGAGCGGTGTACACGCCCGAGCCGCCGGTGAGGCCGGCCGTGTTGACAACCTTCACCGACACGAAACTGTCGCTGCCGAAGTCCGTGCTCTTGAGCTGCACGGCGTTCGACGAGCCGGTCGACGTAAACGTCGAGGCCTGCACGCCGGTGACATCGGTGTAAGTATTCACCGCGTCGATGACCTGCTGACGCGTCGTGCCCGAGGCGAAGCTCAGTTCACGAGAGCCCAACTTGCCGGACACTTCGATGGTGAACAGGCCGTTGCCGCCACCCGCGAGGTTCAGGCTCGTGCCCGTCGACAGGAACAGGCTGCCCTGCTGCGCAGAGCCGGTGATCAGGGCCTGAACAGAGACCGATCCGCCCTTGGCGATCTTGGCGCCGTTGACGCGGAAGTCGCTCACACCAGAGGCGATGCTCGTGGACTGGAAGTCAAAGTTGCCGTTGAGCAGCTTGACGCCCTGGAAGTTCGTCGAGTCGGCGATCCGGTCGATGGTCTGCAGGATCGAGTCGATCTGCAGCTGATTCGCGTTCTTCTCTTCAGCGGACAGACCGGCGTTGTTCGCCGTCGCCGTCACAAGAGACCGCAGGTCCGTCAGCAGGTTGCTGACCTCCTGAAGACCACCCTCGGCGATGTTCACCAGCTGGTCCGTACGCTCGGCATTGCCGATCGCCGAGGCCAGCGCGCCCTTCTCGGCACGCAGATTCTCGCTGGCGATCAGGCCTGCGGGGTCGTCCTTGCCGCGGTTGATCCGCAGGCCGGTGCTCAGCCGTTCCAGGGTCGTATTCAACGACCCGTTGTTGGCGGAGAGATTCCGCTGGGCGATGAGCGAGGCGGGGTTCGTGTTGATCCGGGACATAATTCCTCCGTGCGTGGGTTCGTCTGCAATGCCGAACCGCTCCGGCAACAAGCCGGATTCGTGTTCGTGTCTGCGGGCAACACAGAGCCCGTCAGGACGCCTTGCGCGCCCGGCTTCCGTACCGGACGCTCAGCACCGTGAGAAACTCGCGGGGCTGTGACGGAAGAATCGGAGTTTGCTCCGCGCACCGTTCCCGCTTGCCACACCGAATCACTCGGACGATCTTCGCACGCCCGCACAGTCGTTACCGCCCGCGCAGCCGCTCCAGAGCGATCCGGTTATGGGGCAGCGCCACCCGCGCACCTTCGCGCACCCACCCGCCCGGATCGTGATCTTCCCTGTTGGGGCTCGAAATCGCTGGTGCGATCGCCAGCTCGATTCCCCAGCCGATAGGCAATCCCCGCGCATCGCCCCGTCGCCACTCCGCGCCCGAGAACCCGCCCGCCGCTCACGCGCATTCCCAAAACGAAAGCCGCCCGCGTCTGGTTGACGCGGGCGGCGATGTTCACTCTGATCTGTTCAGCGGGCCTTAGCCTCGCAGCAACTGCAACGCCGACTGCGGCTGGGCGTTGGCCAGACCCAGCGAGTTCTGCGCCGCCGATGCCAGGATCTGCCCGCGCGTCAGCGCCGCCGTCTCGCTGGCGAAGTCCGCATCACGGATGACACTCTCGGCCGCGGAGCTGTTCTCGAACGACACGCCGAGGTTCCGGATCGTCGCGCCCACGGTGTTCTTCTGGAACGCGCCGAGCCGACCACGCAACGCCGAGACCTGACGGATCGACTCATCAACAACCTTACCGGCCTTGACCAGATCCCCGTCGACGACGTTGAACTGCTTGCCGGCCGCCAGGCCCGACAGCAGCCCCACCGACGAGTTGCCCAGGTTCCGCGTCGACACCGACTGGATCCCCAGCGCCACCTTGCCCGCGATGTCCACCCGGCTGGCCAGCTGGAAGTCCGCACCGCCGCCGGTGATCGTGAACGCGTTCACGCTCGACACGCCGTTGGTCCGCGTCGCCGTCACCGCGTTGAAGGTGATCTCGACATCCAGGAAGTCGGTGTTGATCCGCGCGTTGCGCCCCTTGGTCGTCGCGGCCACGCCGTTGATCGTCGCGACAAGATCCTGACCGGTGTCACGCGTCGCGTTCTTCGCCGCCTGAGAGGTAAAGAGCGTCTGAGCCGCAGAGTCCGGAGCGTTCGCGTTGGTCCCGATCGCCCGATACACGCCGGCGCCAGCACCCTGAATGTTCGCGGCGTTGACAACCCGCACCGACACGAAGCCGTCGGTCCCGAAGTTCGTGCTGTTGAGTTTCAGGCCCGCGCTGGTCGAGGAGTTGAACAGGCTCGCGCTGACGCCCGTAACGTCCGTGTACGTATTGATCGCGTCGACGATCGTCTGCCGCGTCGTGCCCGAGGCGAAACTCAACTCTCGGCTGCCGAACTGGCCCGCGACCTCGATCGTGAACAGACCCTGGGTCCCGCCGGCGAGGTTCAGACTCGAGCCCGTCGAGAGGAACAGGCTGCCCTGCTGCGCGCTGGTGGTGATCAGCGCCTGCACGCCGACGTTGCCGCCCTTGGACAGCTTCGCCGCGTTGATGCGATAGTCGCTCACACCGGAGGCGATCGCGTTGGCCGTGAAGTCCAGATTGCCGTTGAGCAGCTTCACGCCCTGGAAGTTCGTCGCGTCCGCCAGACGATCGATCGTCTGAAGGATGGAGTCGATCTGCAGCTGATTGGCCTGACGCTCCTCGATCGACAGCCCGGCGCTGTTGGCGCTGCTGGTCACAAGGGCCCGGACCTCCGTCAGCAGGTTGCTCAACTCCTGCAACCCGCCCTCGGCGATGTTCACAAGCTGGTCCGTCCGCTCGGCGTTGCCGATCGCCGCGCTCAGGGCCGACTTCTCGGCTCGCAGGTTCTCGCTGGCGATCAGGCCGGCCGGATCGTCCTTGCCGCGGTTGATCCGCAGCCCGGTGCTCAACCGCTCAAGGGTCGAGTTCAGCGAGTTGGTGTTGTTCGACAGATTGCGCTGAGCAATGAGCGACGCGGGATTCGTGTTGATACGAGCCACTTGAAACCTCCGTGCACGCCGAGAACTCATCCGATCGACCCGTCCGCGGAACACACGTCCGCGAACCCGTTGTCGATCCTCGGCACCCGTCCGCGAACTCGCGAGCAGGTCCGATCTTCCCTGCCTCGGCATCCGTACCGAGAACAGGTCGGTGGACCCGAGAATGGGTCCCCGACCGTCAGATAATCGAGATGATTTGGGTGCGTCTTGAGGTTACTGGTCAAAGTTTCGTCGTTATGCGCGTCATAAACGACACAGCCCCACCCTCTCGCAAGGAGAGAGTGGGGCCGCTTGTTGAACGATTATGGGCCTTCAAAGCCCGTTTTCGGACTTCCGCCGCCCGCGGAGTTAGGTCCGCAGGAGCTGCAGGGCCTGCTGCGCCTGCTGGTTGGACAACTGCAGCGCCGAAGACCCGGCACTGGACAAAATCTGCGCTCTTGTCAGATTTGACGTCTCCTGAGCGAAGTCCGCGTCCCGGATCACGCTCTGGCTGGCCGTCAGGTTTTCGATCGCAGACTGGATCGACCGCACGTTCGTATCCAGCGTGTTCCGCTCCAGCGCACCCAGCCGCCCGCGGAGCACGGCGATCTCATCGATCGCCGTGGTCAGGATCGCCGAGGCGTTCGTGAAGTTCCGACTGTTCAGGTCGTTGGTCCCGCCCGAGCGGATCGAATCCATGAACTGAAGCGAGCCGTTGACGAGCGTCCCGCCCAGGCGGCTGGCCGCGATCGACGGCAGGCCCACGGAGATCTGCTGGCTGGCGGTGATCTCGCCGCCAAGTTGGTACAGCGCACCGCCGCCGGTGATGTTGAACGTGCTCTGCGCCCCGTTGCGGGTGGCAAAGGCCTGGGTCAGTTGCAGATCCAGCGAAAGGCTCGTGGCGTTGGGCAGCGAGAGCTTCAGGCCCTCGCCGGTGCCCAGGTTGCCGTTGACGATCGCGAACACATCCCGACCGGCATCCCGATTGGCCGAGACCAGTTGCCCGCCGGTGACGAGCGCCGCGACGTCGATATTCGCCGGAACCGCCGCGTTGCTGGTCAGGGCATACGTCTGGAAGTTGCTCGCCGCCGAGGGGTTGTTGAGTTTGCGCACGCTCGTGAACTGGGCCGAACCGAAGCCGATCGACGAGAAGATCACGCCCGAGTTCACATTGGCGTTGTTCAGCGAGGCCGAAACGCCCGTGGCTTCCTTGAACGCGTTGACCGCCGAGACCACCTCGCTCAGGCTCAGGCCCGACAGGAACTGCAGCGTCTGCACGCCCTTTGGTCCGGAAACCTCGAGTGTGACCGACGACTGGAGCCGCCCGTTGCCGAACGGCCCGCCGGCATAGTCGCCCCGCAGGTACAGCCTGCCGGTCTGCGCGCTGGCGACAGTCTCAACGTCGACCTGGATGTTGCTCCGCCCGGCAAAGTTTGCGCCCAGGATCTGCGCCTTGGCCACGGCACTGGACCGCACACCGGACAGGATGTAGTCCAGCGAACCGTTGAGCAGCTTCAGCCCGCCGAAACTCGCGGCGTTGGAAATCCGGGTGATCGTCTCGATCGCCGAGTCGATCTGCAATTGGTTCGCCTTGCGCTCCTCATCCGAGAGCGCGCCGGTGTTGGCGGCCTCAACGACCAGAGCCCGAACGGAATTGAGCAGATCCGAGACCTCGTTCAGCGATCCCTCGGTGGTCGAGATCACCGAACTGGCCCGCTCGCTGTTGCGAACCGCCTGCTGCAGGCCGTTGATCTCCGAGCCGATCCGGCTCGACACGATCAGGCCCGCTGGATCATCCGCTCCCCGGTTGATCCTCAGGCCGGTGCTCAGGCGCTCCAGCCGGACATTCAGGTCCGACTGGGACCGCGCCAGGTTGGCCTGGGCGATCATGCTCGGGACGTTGCTGTTGATTCGTGACATGGCAATCCTCCGTGATTGCTGCTGGACTTTCCGTCGATTCGTCGCTGCGCGACCCGGTTTCGTCGTTCGATTCGCTCCGCACACCGGCCCCCGGCACCGCCGGGGACCAGATCACTTCCGTCGCTCCCTCCCGGCCATCAGCCGGTCCGCTTGGTCGCTTCGACCAGCCCACCAACCCCACCAACACCTCCGCCGCCCCCCGCCGCTCCGCCCGCTCCGCCGCCGTGCATCGGCACCGCGTGGATCGGCGTCACCCCCGAAACCGGCCGCACGCCCGTTCTGGGCCGCAACGGCTGGGCCAGCGCGCTGCGCACCGCCCCAAGGTCTCCGCCGGCGATCTGCGCCGCCCGCTCGTTCTCGGCCTTGATCGCGTCGTACACCTCCTTGCGGTGCACCGCGACCCTCGTCGGCGCCGTGATTCCCAGTCGAACCTTGTCCCCCCGAATGTCCACGATCGTGATCTGCACATCATCGCCGATCATGATCGTCTCGTCTCGCTGTCGGCTGAGCACCAGCATGCTCGGTTCCTTCCTTGCATCTCTGGCGAGTTCGGTCCCCGTGAACCGTCGGCCATCCCTGGCCTGCTCGCTTCCTCACTCGTGCGCATCCGCCGCGCATTGCGCTTACGCCCGCCACCCCCGCGCCCCCGCCCGCAGATCCCATCAACGCTCCGCTCACACCGTCGATCACCGCTCGACGGCCGCGAGCATCACGCCGACGCAGCCTTCCGCCCGGCCTGCGCACTCAGCGCCACCAGCGGGTGCCGTGTGGTCCACTTCTTCTCCGCGAGCACGAACTGCTCGCCCACACGCGTCCGGCTGTTGACCACCAGCGGGCCCTGAAGGTTTCCCGTCAGCGTCTGATCAACCTTGTTCACGATCACGAACACCTGGGCATCGCTCAACTGGCTGATCCCCATATCCGCCATCTGCTCCGGACGGATCGGAACCGAATAGTCCGCCACGAAGAAGCTCGGATCCGTCACCACGAACGCCAGGCTCGGCTCCTCCACCGACTGCAGCCAGTAGAAGCACGCGTCCTCCGCCGGCTCCAGCAGGCAGAACCGCGTGTAACTCCCGAAGCCCAGAAGGCCCTTGGAGAAACTGATCACCCGATCGTCCGAAATCGTCACGGTCCCGAATCGCGTTGTTCTCACATCCATGCTCGAACTCCACCTCAGAGGCCTCTTGCCCGCGCCCCGGCACTCCGCCGGGCGACATCCTGTCGTCTCCCCCGCCGAGGCCAGGCCGGCGAAGGTTTGGGGGTCGTTCCACTTCCGCTTCCGACTCGCTCAACCCAGAAAATCAAACAACGATCGGCTGCCCAAGGCATTGGCGGTCCTCAGCCCCGCCTCCAACTGAGTCTGCAACTGACTGAACCGGGTCGCCGCCGCCGCAAAGTCCACTTCCTGCAGTTCCGACCTCATCTTCTCATCGAGCACGATCCGATCCGCCAGATCCTCATCCGCCTGCTTGACCCGCGCCGAGTACGTCCCCACCAGCGCCTGCGCCGCCGACAGCCGATCCGCGCTGGCGGTCAACCTCTCCCCAGCAAGCGTTATGCCAGTCGAGTCGTTCGCCAGAAGGGCCTGACGCAAATCGATCAAGTCGCTGAAAAGATTGTCCACGCGCAAGTTTGCCCGATCCCGACCGATGTATCTTGCGCTCCCGGCATCAAACGTCAGGTTCGTCAGCCCGAGATCCTCCGCCGCCCCCGAATTGTTCAGCCCCGTGACCACGATCGCTCCCGGCCCGACCCCCTGCCCCAGCGCGAGCCCGTTCGGCCCATTGACCAGCCCCGCCGTGAAGTCCCCCGCACCCAGCGCCGGGGCCGCCGGATTGTTCTGCGTCCCGACCGCCGAGGCGAACTGCGCGGTGATCCGCGCCAGCACCGTGCTCACCGTCGCCATGTCCGCCGGCCGAAGGTCCACATCGAACCACTGCCCGTTGCCCAGCGTCACCCGAAAGTCCGTGTTCCGGCTCGGGTCCACCACGCCGGTCAGCGGGTTGGTCACGTTGTCGACAATCTTGACCCCGCGCCCCTGGTTGAAGTCCGTGATCCTCGTCGCGGCCGTCAGCGTCCGCAGACCCAGTTGCGTCGCCGACGTTCCGCCCCCGGCCTCCTCCACGCTCAGGTTCAGCCCGGCGACCTCGTTGAAGATGTCCAGCCCGCGTCCGTCGCTGCTGATCTGCACCCGCGCGCCGATCCCCGAACTCTCGATCAGGTTCCGCACATCGTCGATCCGCTGCGCGCCGCTGAGGTTGATGTCGCGCACCACCGACTGCGCGCCGTTGTTCAGCCTCAGCCGGATCGAGCCCAGAGGCAGCGTCAACCCGGGGATCTGCGACAGCGACGTCGTCATCGTCAGTTTCGCGTTCAGGTCCGCGCCCTGGTTGTTCACGGGAGTGAACGCCGCCTGCGTCAGGCCCAGGTCCGCGCCCGTCGTCGCGTTGGTCTGATCGGTGAACGTCAGCGTGCCGCCGGCGACAATGTCGAACGTGATCCCCTGCGTCCCGACGCCCACCGCGCCAAGGTCCAGGATCGTCACGCTGTTGGCCGTCTCGTACTGCCGGATCGCCCCGGAGATCGCCGCGACCACGTCCGCCACGCTCTTGGTCTGCGTCAGGTCCACCTGCGCCACCGGCCCGCCGTTGAACGAGAACTGCACCACCCCCGGCGTCACGCCGCGCCCGCCCGCGCCCAACAGATCCGACAACTGCGTCGAGCCCGCGGGCTGCGGATTTAGGTCGAGCGTCGCGCGCTGGCGTGCCGACACCTCGCCGATGGCGTTGTTCCCGCCGATGGTGATCGGGATGCTGTCGCCCGTGCCGATGTCCGTGAGCATGCCCGTTCCGCGCGCGCTGTAGCGGATCCCACCGTTGAACGACTCCACCGGCGGCCTATTGGGCACGCTCCCGCCGAAGTAGTGCACACCAGAGACGTTGCGGTTGGAGATCGTCAGCAACTGCTGCATGAGCGACTCGACGACCACCGCCTGCTGCGCGCGCGTCGTCGGGTCGGAGTTCACGCCGATCTGGCTGCTGGCGATCGTCTGGGCCTGACGCACAATGTCGGTCGCATCGCCCAGACTCGAATCTAGCGCCCCGAGCACGCTCGATGCATGGGCCATGCTCTTCTTCTGCTGGCTCTGCGCAGAGAGCCGATCGATCAGGATCGCGATCGCACTGGCCGACACCGAGTCGTCGCTGGCGCGCGTGATCGCGTTGCCCGAACTGATCTGGTTCTGCACATCGAACAGGCTCAGATTCGTCCGCCCGAGATTCGCAAGCGTCACCTGCGACGCCAGAAACTGCGACACTCGGCTCACACCCGCGGGTAACACACTGGACATGGTCGCTCCGTTCCGTTCTCGTTCCGCCAAAATCAGTTCCGCTCAGATCCGATCCGCCCGCCTCAGATCAACTGCAGCAGCGTCTGCGTCATCTCATCGACCACCGTGATGAACCTCGCCCCGGCCTGATACTGCCGCTGATAGTTCACGAGGTTGATCGCCTCCTCATCCATGCTCACGCCCGAGATCGACGACCGCTGCGCATCGAGATTCTCCCGCACCAGCTTCGTCGCCTCCGCGTTGGTCTTGCTGCTGGTCACGCGCACCGCCACCGCCTGCGTCGCGCTGTTCCACGCCGCGTTGAACGTCTCGCCGTTGAGCCCCGTGATCGTCTTCTCGCGCAGACGCGACAACGCCAGCGCCGCGCCGTTGTCCGCACGCGTCCCGTTCTCGATCCGCGCCGCGTTCAGCGTCGCGGGCGAGGCGACAAGGTCGCTCCGCACCGCGACGTCGCTCGCGTCCTTGCCCGTGAAGTACGTGTTCACGCCCAGCACCGCCAGCACGCCCGAGGTGTCATCCGAGAAACTCACGCTGAACCCGCTGGCCGCGGTCACCACCAGCCCCCCGTCCGGCCCCGTGCTGGCAGAGAGATTCGCCACCCCGCCCAGGCTCGCGATCAGCGAGTTCATGCTCGTGTCATCGCCGAAGCCCGGCGCGAAGGTCGAGTTGATCCCGTCGAGGTCCACGGGAATGCTGACCGTCTGGCTCGATCCCGTCGCGTTGTTGGTCAGCGTCACGTTGAACTTGCCGCTGGTCGGCCGGAAGTTCAGCGCCTGGAACGTCACGTTGGCCGGATCGTTGAACGACCTGGCAAGATCGCTCGTGCCCACCGGCGTCAGTCCCGCATAGCCCGACACCGGCTGCCCGTTGGTCCCCTGGCTGTAGATCCGGTTGACCTCGTGGATCAGGTTCTTCGCGATGTTGTCCACCCGCTGGATCGTGTCGGTCACCAGTTCGTTGCGCTGCCGCATGAGCGAGCCGACGGTGCCCGTCGTGATCGCCAGTTTCTCCTGGTTGTCCCGCGTGGTCACGGAGATCACCGTCGTGCCGTTGTCGTTCTCGAACTTGAGTTGCAGCCCGCGCGACCGGCCCGCCAGCACCACCGGCTGTGACGCGACGAGAATGTCCACGTTCCCGTTGGCCTGCTGCACCGCGGTGATGTCCATGAACTTCGACAACTCCGTGATCAGCGCGTCGCGCTGATCACGCAGCCCGTTGGCCACGCCCTGCCCGTTCTCCGCCGTGACGATCTGCGTGTTCAGGTTCGCGATCTGGTTCAGCAGGTCGTCCGCCCGCAGCACGCTGGTGCCCAGTTCGCGGTCGACCTGCAGCCGCTGATCGACCAGTTGCGACCGCAGGTTCTTCACGTACGACGCGAGCTGCTGCCCCTGCTGAACCACCAGTGCCCTCGGCCCGCCCGCGCCGGGAGTGTCGGCCAGCGTGGACCATGAGTTGAAGAACGCGTTGAGCTGCGTCGAAAGGTTCGTCCCGCCCAGCGCGTTCATCACGTTCTCAACACCGCCCAGCAGCCGAAGGTCCGTCGTGCCCGCGCTCTCGGCACTCAGCCCGCTCCACAGCCGCGCCTGCAGCGCGTCATCGACCTGCCGCCGGATCGCCTGGACATTCACCCCGCGACCGATGAAGTTCCCGCCGAAGCGCGTGTCCTGCGTGGGCGTGAGCGACAGCGTCTGACGCGAGTATCCGGGCGTGGTGGCGTTGGAAACGTTGTTCCCGGCGATCTGGATCGCCATCTGCCCCGCCGTCAGGGCGCTGCGTCCGATCTGCAGGCTGGTTGAAAGACTCATGCGTTCGTCCCTTTCCGAGCCGCCCGTTCCCGTTGCTCACCGACCCGCCGACTCCGCCGCTAGCGTCCCGCATCGCATCACTGGGTCATGTCCAGCGTCGACACCACCGTGCTCGTGTGCACACCCGCCGCCCGCTGCCCGGGCCGCCCGTACGTGCCCGTGTGCGTCAGCCGCAGCGACACCTGCTCGAAGAGGCTCCGCATGTGAACCATCAGCGACTGGCTGGCGGTGCGGATGACCCGCTGCTTCTCAACCACACGCTCCATCACCACCCGCAGCGCCCGGGCCTGCGAAACCAGCCGTTCCCGCGTCGGCTCGCCCGCCCGCATCGCGACGCTCGTGAGCGTCATCTTCGTCGGATCAGGCGCGCCCGCAGGCTGCGACAACTGCCAGCGCAGGCTCACGCCCGCGATCTCACGCAGCAGCGCCGTCCGCTCCGCGTCCAGTTCCGCGAGCATCCTCCCGGCGACCTGCTCCCGCTCCACGCACAAGCCGATCCGCGCCGCATCCGCCCTGCCCAGCGCATCGCGATGCTCATCAAGCAACGCCTCGAACCGAACGTGGTGCACCATCAGCCCCTCCAGCAGAGCCTCCAGACGCTGCGCTTGCAGCGCCGTCAGCCCGCCGACCGATGCCGACGCGCCCCCCGCACCACGGGCCATCGCTGGATCACGCATCTTCGTGCTCACGGCCGACCTCCTTGACCACCGCCCGATACCGCCGAACCGATCGACGCCTGCCGAGCATCACCACGCGCCATGATCGCCGACGCGCTGCTGCCCATCGCCCGCAGCATCGCCAGAGACTCCGCCCCGTCGCTGGCCCCCTCGCTCGCGTCCTCGCCCCCGCCCTCGCCCCCGCCCCGTCCCTTCAGCCGCCTGCTGTTCAGATCCCCCGCCAGCCGATCCACCAGCCCGAACTTCGACGCACGCACCACCTCGCCCGCCATCACCTGGTCCAGCAACGCACCGAACGACCGCTCCGCAGGCCCCGGCGCAAACGGCGCCGCGGCTCGGTTGCTCGCACGAAACTCCTTGAGAATCGGCTGCACAAACGCGATCGACACAAAGTCCTCCGCCGCCTTGCGCGCTCGCCGGGCGGACTCAACATCCGGATCCGTCGCCGACTCCGCATTCACCCCGGCCGCCACCGGCCGATTCAGCACCTCGCCCCACACACCCCGCCTCGCCCCCGCCAGGTCCACCGCACGCGACGAAGCGAACGCTCCGCGGCCAATCGCCGCCGATTCAATCCCAAAGTTCGTACGCCCATCAACCCGCACAAGAAACCTCCAGTCGTCCGCCTCTTCACTCTGCCACTGTGCCACTCGGCCACTCGGCCACTGTGCCACTTCTCGCTCAGTCGATCACCAGCCGCGCATGCAGCCGGCCCGAGCGGTGAATCTGCGTCAGGATGTTGATCTGGTCCTCGATCGGCACGTCCATCTGCTTGAACGCCGCCAGCAGGTCCTGGATCCGCGCCCGGTCGCTCACACGCGAGGTCGTCCCCACGCTCGTCCAGCGCGTCGTCCGCGTGACCGGATTCTGTGGCGTCGGCGGGATCACCGGCTCCGTGCTCGTGATCACAAGGTCCTTGTGCGCGATCGCCACGCTCGACACTTCCACATTCCCCGTCACCACGATCGACCCCGTCCGCGTGTTGACAATCACCTGCGCCGGCAGCCGAAGCAGGCTCGGGCTCATCGTCGCGGTCATCACCTTCCCGATGAACTTCGCGCTGTTCCCACGCTCCGCCGCCGGAATCGTCACCCGCACGCTCACATCATCAACCGCCTGCGCCAGCGGCGCATACGCCTGCGACTCCTCATCGCTCTCCGGCTCCGGCGCCAGCGCGTTGATCGTGTCCGCCAGCTGATCCGCCACCGCAAAGTGCCGATATGTCGGCTCAAGAATCAGCGTGAAACTCTCACGACCCACCGGCGCAAGCACGTCCGCGATCACCCGCGCGCCCATCCGCACACGCCCCACCGTCGGCGTCGCCGGGTTCTCCACCACGATCGGCCCCTCGGCGATCGCGTACACGCCCTGCCCCGGCAGCGGCCCCGCCATCGGCGAGAGAAACAGCCTCCCGCCCGCCAGACTCGTGCTCGTGTGCGTCGTCGTCACGAACACGTCCAGCGTGTCATCCGCCCGCGCACCCTGCGCCGGAATCACCGCCGTGATCGCCACCATCGCCACGCTCTTGGCCTTGGCAAGGTCCCGCAACTCCGGCATCGGGTTCCCGTTGCTCTCGTAGAACTGCGCGAGCGGCCGAGCGATCACCGGGTCCGCGCCCGAGTCCCCCGTGCCCTTGAGACCCATCACCATCCCGATCCCGCGCAGCACGCTCTCGCCCTGCCCCTGAATCCGCGCGATCTCCTGAACGCTCACCACGTCCGTAAGGCTCACCGTCGTCTCGCCCCCCGCCCCGCCACCGCCCTGCTGGCCCGACTGGCCCTGCTGGCCCGGCTGGCCCATCGCCTGCGCCGTCAGCGCGAGCATTGCGCCCGTGAGCGCAAGAAAGCCAAGCATCGCGCAAAGCCAGTGTCGCATCGTGTCGGCCTCCGGGGCGTTCGGTCGCCCTCAACGAGGCCAATCACAATCGCCGTGCCAATCTCAATCGATCCCCATCGCCGCCCCCACCCGCTCGAGCATCTCCCTCCACTCCCCATACCGATACCCCAGCCCGTGACGCTCGTGCACCCCGCGAATCTCCCCCAGCAGCCGCTCGGTCAACTCCCCCTGCCACCCCTGCGCCGATCGATCGCAGAAGTACACCCTGCAGCCCAGCGGCTTGATCGCGTGCACGCCGCAGAGATTCGCCACCTGAAACGGACACCCCCCACCCTCCCGAGCGATCGCGATCCCCTCGCGCGTCAGCGCCATCGCCGGCTCCAGCCGACGCACGCAGTACGCCGCCTCCAGCCCCGTCACGTACAGCCGATGCCCCGCCTTGGCAAAGTTGCAGCACCGCCCCGACGCCCAGCACGCCGGGCCGCGCCCGGCGATCTCCGCCGACGCCCGCGCATAGATCCCCTCAAGCTCCACCGACGCCGCCGAGCCGACCGCCGCGTGGTCCAGCCACGCCGACGTGATCGCCAACTCGTCGGGATCGTCAAACTGGCGACTACGAACGGTCATAGTTCCACGACGAACCTTCGCAGTTCAGATCTCGATGATCTTCCGCTGAATGCGGATCTCCGACACCGGCACCAGCGTCCCCTTGCCCAGTCCGGGGCACTTCTTCTGCGCGTCGTCATAGTCCTCGCGCGTCGCGATCACGCTGCTCCACCAGGGCCAGGTCTTGCACTGGCGTGGCCGGGCCTCGTACAAGCCGCAGACCGCCTTGCCGGGAATCTTCTGGCGATCCAGGAAGACGCAGTCGTAGCCGTGCTTGGTCTTGCGCTCGTTGAGCGATCGGCCCAGGGGCATCATGTGCGTGTGCTCGGCGAGAAACGCCTCCATGGTCATCCCCAATTTGCGGGCCATGTCCGAGCACTCGTCATCATTGACCAGCACGTACCCCGTCGGCCCGGTGCAGCAATTTCCGCACATCGTGCAGGAAAATCGCAGCCCCTTGCCGCCTTCGGGGCCATCGGGCTGGGCGAACCACTCGACATCGGCCTCACCCCCTGCGGAGGTGACCTGTTCGGGTTCGGTGTTCTTGCTCGTTCCACGGCTGGGCATGGGTGTACTCAGTGTGCCGCCATCGCGTGCCACGCGCCGACGGCGGACCAGTTGACCACATTCATGAACGCGGCGACGTAATCCGCACGCTTGTTCTGGTACTTGAGGTAGTAGGCGTGCTCCCAGACGTCCACACCCAGAATCGGCGTGGTGCCCCAGGCAAAGAGGTCCTGCTGACGCTCGCTGGCCATGACCATGAGCCTGTTGCCCATGGCGTGGTTGATGACCAGCCACGCCCAGCCGTTGCCCTCGACCGTTGCGGCGGTGCTGCGGAACTGGGCGCTGAAGGCGTCGAACGAGCCGAAGGACTGGGCGATCGCCTCGGCGAGTTTGCCCTCGGGCTGGCCGCCACCTTTGCCGCCCTTGTCCTTGGGGGCGTGCATGGCGTTCCAGAACAGGGTGTGGTTGGCGTGGCCCGCGGCGTTGAAGGCCAGTTCGCGCATCCAATGGCGGTGCATCGCCGCGTCGGCACCGGGTTCGCGGAGTTTGGCGATCTCGGCGATGGCCTTGTTCAGGCCGTTGACATACGCCTGGTGATGACGGCCGTGATGGATCTCCATCGTGGCCTTATCGATGTGCGGCTCGAGCGACTCAGGGGCATACGGCAACGGCGGGAGACTGAAGGTGCCCTTGGCGGCGTCGAAGCCCATGGACTCGGGCGAGAATGGCCACTTCACGGGCGAGGGGGCACCCGGGACGGGGCTGGTGGGCAGGGTGTTCTGGCCGTTGGCGAATCCGGGGATCGCGGCGATGGAGGCCATGCCGGCGACCGCGCCAAGGGTGCTCAGCGTGCCCAGGGTGCCGAGGACTTCACGACGGTTCATGCTCAGTGGCTGCTCGTTCATGGGAACTCCTCAGGATGACGGGGTGTAAGTGGACGACGGGAGTGACGTGACGCGCACTCAGCCGCCGCCGACGAGGGTGACGACTTCGATCGTGTCGCCCTCGCGCAGGGTGTGCTGTTCGTGGGCGGCCTTGCGGACCAGAGCCTTGTTGACTTCAACGGCGCACGCGGCGGTGCCCAGCCCGAGATGCTCGATGAGGCCGCGGACGCTCGATCCATCGGGCAGGTCGATGCTCTTGCCGTTGACGATCACCTTCATGCAACAGTCTAGCGGCGTGGCGGCCTGTATGCTGCACCGATGCACGACGACGACAAGCCCGCGAAGAAGCCCCGCAAAACGCCCGCAAAGAAGGGCACCGCAAAGGCATCGGCGCAGGTCGGCAAGCCGGCGAAGAAAGAGAAGACCCGGAAGACCAAGTCTCCGGAAGTTCAACGCACCAGCAAGCCCATCGATCTCTCCTACGTACCCGAGCCGCGGGAGAAGATGGATGTCAACACGAACTGGCTCCGGGCGGTGCGTGAACCGACCAATCCGCGGCTGGTCCCGATCTCATGGCTGTTCACGGCGCGCGAGTTCTCGCTGATGAGGGTCGGCTTCCTGCCGTGCGTGATGGAGGAGAAGTGGTTCATCTACCTGCGACGCAACAGGTTGTTCCTGATGCGCTCGTGGACCATGGCGGTGGCGTATGTCGTGGAGTTCGTGCCGCGGTCGCCGCGCCCGGGCACGGTGCTGGCGAGACGACTGCTGGTCTCGCAGGACCCGGAGTACTTCGAGCCGCTGACCGACACCCAGGCGGCGTTGCAGTGCCAGATGGTGATCTCGGCGGTGCTTTTCGGGCAACTGTTCTTCCCGAAGGGAGCCGGACTCGACGCGAACCCGATGATGTCCTGGTCGCTGCTGGGCTCAGCGCTGACCCGTGGCCACGACTGGGACGCGGAATGATCGGCGGCTCGGCCGCGCGAGGACTCAGACGCGCCAGAGGCTGCTCGTCCACGTCAGGCCCGCGCCGAAGGCGACGAACAACACGATCATTCCCGGCTTGATCTTGCCGGCGATCATGAGTTCATCGAGCACCAGCGGCACGCTGCCTGCGCTGGTGTTGCCGACGCGGTCGATGTTGACGTGGAGCTTTTCCTGCGGGATGCCGAAGCGTTCGCGGGCGGCATCGAGAATTCTTGCGTTGCTCTGGTGACAGACGAAGACATCGACCTGCTCGGCGGAGATGCCGGCCTTGGTCAGTGTCTCGGCGATGAGTTCCTGGAACGTGCCGACGGCGAACTTGAACACCGCCTTGCCGTTCATCTGAAGGCAGCCCAGTTTCGTCGTCGTGCGGTCAACGCCCTCGGGAATCTGCCACTCCTCGGCGGGCTGATACAGGTCGGTCCAGCCGGTGCCGTCGGCCTTATTGACCTGCGCCAGGCAGCCGCGGGACGGGTCGCTGTCGGCGACGAGAACCGCTGCGCCCGCGCCATCGCCGAAGAGGATGCACACGCCGCGGTTGTGATAGTCGAGGATGGCGGTGATGGTGTCGCAGCCGATGATCCCGATGGCCTTGTGCGTGCCGATGCGGATGAGGTCGTGGGCGACGTTGAGCGGATAGACGAACCCGCAGCACGCGGCCCCGAGATCCCACGCCGCGGCGGTGCCCGCGCCAAGGTCGGCCGCGACGAGGCACGCGGTGCTGGGGCAGCGCATGTCCTGGCTGATGGTGCCGCAGATGATCAGGTCCAGTTCGCTGGCCTTCATGTTGGCGGCGGCGAGGGCCTTTCGAAGGCTCTCCGTGCAGAGCCAGCGGTTGCTCTCGCCCTTGGCGCGGTCGCACATTCTGCGCTCGCGGATGCCGGTGCGCTGCTGGATCCACTCGTCGTTGGTCTGCACGACGCTGGTGAGAAGCTGGTTGGTGATGACCGTGCTGGGCAGTTGGCTTCCCGTGCCGGCGATGCGGACGCCGCGGACGGGAATGGGCGGTGGCATGATGCCTGCGACGGCCAGAGCGGGGGCGTGCGCGGACGATGAAGATGTGTCTGCCATCAACTCCGAGCATACGCCGGGGAGCGTGGTTCAGGCGGCGGTGGAATCGGGCTGGCCTGATGGGGCGCGGGCGGAGGTGGCGTGGGCGGGCGTGGCGACGCGACGGGACGAGCCGGGTCTGGGCAGTCCGCCCCCACCGATGAGCGTCAGCATCGCGACGCAGCCGAAGACCACGATCGCGCACGCCGGGCGGAGCACCGAGTCGTTCGTCGTGCCGAGCAGCGCGGGGGAGACGGCGTGCGCCACGCCCAGCACGATCGAGACGATCACGAGCGAGTATCCCATGATGGCGCGCTTGAGCGGTGGCTCTGCGAGCAGGCACAGAGCGCCGAGCATCCCCACGCCCGGGCCGAGCAGCACGTACGTGTTGCCCTCGGTGCGCGGGCTGAGCAGGAGCATGGACGCAGCGCAGAGCACCATCGTCATCGCCGCGCCGTACACCGGGCCAAGGCGTCGCACGGCGCTCCAGCAGAGCCCGAGGGTGCCAAGGGCGATGGCCACGCGGAGCGCCGTCATCGCCGACGCTCCGGGCCAGAGGCCGAGGGTCGTGAGCATGCCGCCAAGGTCGGCGAACGTGCGCGAGTCGAGCCCCGAGGCAACGCGGATGGTCTCTATCGCGGCTCGGTACTCGCTGAACACATACGCCGGGGCGTGCATGAGCATGGGCATCAACGCCGCCGCGATGACGGTCGGAACCAGCCGCCACATCTGCCCGGGCCAGAGCGCCCCGGCCAGCAGGACCCCGACGACGCCCGCGGGCTTGCAGACAACCGCGAGCGTGAGCCACGCCGCGCCGGACCACCACCGGCGCTCGGCGATGCCGACAAACCCCATGACGATCGCCCCGGCCATGAGCACGTTGACCTGCCCGTTGAGCAGGCTGCCGAGGCTCGCGGGGATCGCCAGCAGGGTCATCATGAAGAAGTACTCGCCGTGCCCGCGGGCGCAGAGCAGGCGGGCCAGGCGGCGCAGCGACAGGACGAGGACCGCGCCGGAAAAGACACGCCAGAGCACATCGCCGACCGCGACGCGGATGGTCGCCGCGCGTTCTTCGCCGACGTGCGGGCGTGCCAGAGCGGCGACGCCGCGTTCGATGAACGCTTTGGGCACGAAGACCATGACCGAGAGCGGCGGGTAGATCCAGCCATCGCCGCTGACCCGATCCGCGGGCGGGTACATCGATCGTCCGTCGATCCACGCGGTGGCCGCATCGCGATAGACCTGCGTTACGCTGTTGGAACCCCGCCCGCGTGCGGCGGGGATGCAGACGGCGACGATGACGACAAGCCACAGGAGCCACGCGGCCGGGTGCGTGCCGGCCTCGATCCAGTTGCGCCGGTCGAGGATGTGCGTCGCGATGCCCGAAAGGAGTCGTCGCATGATCGAGCACGTCCGTCGGCACGCATCCGCGCCCTATGGCTGCGAGGTCGGGTCAGGTCGGCCGAGGTTCCGGCGGCGCGACACGCGCCGGCCGGGGAAGGCGACCGGCCCGGGCCTGATCGTCCAAGTCAGCATATCGGGCAAACTCAACACGGGGGCGGTTGCGCAGTTGATTCAGGGTCGATTCGAGGAGCGCGGCCAAGCGGTCGCCGCTGACCCGGTGGACGACGCTCGGCAGCCCGAAGCCGTCATCGACATTCAGATCGCAGAGTTCCCACGGGTGGAAGTACAGCGCCAGGTGCCCGTCGTGCGCGAGGGTCCATCGCGACATCATCGCCGTGATCATGCGCGGGGCGTTTTTATATGACAGCCAGAACAGCGGCCAGCGGACAATCGGCGAGCATGAGGCCGGGATCATCAGCAGCGTGCGCCCCGGCCCAAGATCCACGAACGTCGGCAGGCGCGGGCGCCCGAGACGGTTATACCTGCCGGGCAGCCAGATCGGGTTCTCCGATGCGGTGTATGTGTACCCCGCGTCGAGGATCGCGCGCGGATCGGTCCATGCCAGGCGCGCCCGGCGGAAGCCGCGGACGGTTACGCCCGGGCCGGCGATCCGGGCGAGTTCGGTGCGAGACTCGAGCAGGTCGGCGTCGACAAAGGACGAGTGACGCACGCCGTGGGAAGCGAGTTCGTGGCCCTCGCTGACGAGCCGGCGGATGAGCGTGGGGAAGGCGCGGGCGATGGCGACGGTGGTGAAGAAGGTCGCGCGTGCGCCGAGCCGGCCGCAGAGATCGAGGGAGCGTTCGAGGCCCTGGCCGCCGATGCGGAGTTGCTCGGCGGGATCGATCGGCCGCCCGTACTCGAGCGGGATGTCGAACTCCTCGGCGTCGAAACTCAGCAGGATCGATCGCACGCCCATGATCAGCGATACCGTCCGCGCCAGGCGTTCAGCCGGATGCGCAGCAGGCTCAGGAACATCCGGGGCGGATCGCGCAGGAGTTTGACGCTCGAAGGCGTCTGGCGGTGCGCCGGATCGACCTCCGCGGGCATCTCCGCGATGGAGCACTGACGCTTGCGGGCGATGAACAGCAGTTCGACATCGAACGAAAAGTCGCGGATGGTCAGGCGACGGAAGATCTCCCTTGCCGCGGCCATGCGGAAGCCCTTCAGGCCGGCCTGCGTGTCGCGATACGCCCTGCGGAGGCAGATGCGCGAAAGCGTGTTGAAGCCGACACCCAGGAGCGTTCGCAGCAGTCCCTGCGGCCCGCGGCCGGCTTCGCTCATGTGCCGAGAGCCAATGACCACGTCGAACTGATCGAGCTCGCGGGCCATGTCCAGCAGGTGCTCCGGGGCGTAGGCCAGGTCGCCGTCGATGAAGACGAAGCGGTCGGGCGAGCCGGGGCGGGCGGGCTGATCGAGCGGGCCGGTGAGGGTCTCGAGCGTGTGGCGGAGGATGCCGGCCTTGCCGCGGTTGGTGCCGCCGGCGAGGAAGGACAGTCGCGGGGCGAGGCTCGGGGTCCGGGCGATGATCGAATCGACGCGGGCACTGATGATGCGGGCGGTCTGGTCGCTCGAGCCGTCGTCGGCAAAGACGAAGGACATGGCGGGATGCCGCTGCGCGAAGGCGGCGATTGCGTCGACGGACCGCTCGGCGATCGCGGCCTCGTTGTAGACCGGGAGAACGACGAGCATGCGCTCGGCGGATGCGACGGCGGGGGCCGCGGACGCGGCGGGGTTCAGATCAACGACGCCGACCGGAGCGGCGTGGGGGATCTGATCGTGGTGAGGGGAAGATGTGCGGGAGGTCGAGCGGTGAGCGGACGCGTTGCGAGCGACACCGGACGTGTCGTCGGCGAGAGCGGTGCAGGTCGGCGTGGGCTGTGGGCTCGACATGAGCGGGGAGTGTAAGCCGATGAGGGAAGGGAGATCGAGGGCCTCTGGGGAGGTGCATGGGAGGGGATGGAGGAGTCTGGAGGGAGCACGAGGCAAAAAAGAAAAAGGCCCCGTCCAGGTTTACCTGAACGAGGCCAGAAGTCGGCAACGACCTACTTTCCCGCTGAGCAGTATCATCGGCCATCAGAGCTTAACTACTGTGTTCGGGATGGGAACAGGTGTCTCCTCTGACGTGTGGTCACCGACAAGGCCTTGCGACGCCGTTTGGCGGAGCAAGCGAAGACCGGATTGGACGGAGCGGCGGGCGGTGAGGCCAGCCGCGGATGTGAATGAGAAGACAAGCCGAGCGAATGAGGACGCTCAATATTGACTCATGGTGGGGCCGACCAAGGATCGTGCGAATGAATTCGCGACGACCGGTTGGCGGCCGAACCTTTGACCGTTAGTACCGCTCAGCTGAGGACATCTCTGTCCGTGCACCTGCGGCCTATCAACCTGGTGGTCTACCAGGGGTCTCACGTCTTTCGACAAGCAAACCTGGTCTTGAGGGGGGCTTCCCGCTTAGATGCTTTCAGCGGTTATCCCTGCCGCACGTAGCTACCCAGCGGTGCATCAAGCGATGCAACTGGATCACCAGGGGTGCGTCCAACCCAATCCTCTCGTACTAAAGTTGACTCCTCTCAAGTTTGCAACGCCCACAACAGATAGGGACCGACCTGGCTCACGCCGGTCTGAACCCAGCTCGCGTACCACTTTAATCGGCGAACAGCCGAACCCTTGGGACCGCCTTCAGCCCCAGGATGTGATGGGCCGACATCGAGGTGCCAAACCGCGCCGCCGCTATGGACGCTCGGGCGCGATCAGCCTGTTATCCCCGGGGTACCTTTTATCCGTTGAGCTACGACCCTTCCACTCGGGATCGCAGGATCACTATGACCTACTTTCGTAACTGCGCGACCCGTCGGTCTTGCAGTAAAGCCGGCTTATGCCATTGCACTCTTGGCACGGTTTCCATCCGTGCTGAGCCGACCTTTGCACTCCTCCGTTACCTTTTTGGAGGAGACCGCCCCAGTCAAACTGCCCAGCTTCCACTGTTCCTCGCCCAGATTCATGGGTGTCGAGGTTAGGCCACAAACGTAAACAGGGTGGTATTTCACCGGTGCCTACTCATGGCCAAAACCATGAGGTCAAAGGCTCCCACCTATCCTACGCAGTTCATGCTCGTGACCAATGAAAACCTACAGTAAAGGTCCACGGGGTCTTTCCGTCTTGCTGCGGGTAGGCGGCATCTTCACCGCCACTTCTATTTCACCGAGTCGGTCGTGGAGACAGTGCTCCAGTGATTACGCTATTCATGCGCGTCGGAACTTACCCGACAAGGAACTTCGCTACCTTAGGACCGTCATAGTTACGGCCGCCATTCACCGGTGCTTAGATCGCGAGCTTCGATTGCTCTGACCCACTCTCTTGACATTCCGGTATCGGGCAAGCGTCACTCTGTATACATCGACTTGCGTCTTCGCACAGAGCTGTGTTTTTGATAAACAGTTCCCAGAGCCTTTTCTCTGCGCCCTCCCTTACGGGTAGGGCCCCCTTATCGCGAACTTACGGGGTTAATTTGCCTAGTTCCTTCACGACCGTTCTCTCGAGCGCCTGAGGCTATTCGCCTCGCCTACCTGTGTCAGTTTTAGTACGGGCTCGCCCGGCTTTTCGAGGAACTCCCTTTCTCTGCAACGGCCTTACGGCCTGGTGATCTGACACCTCCAGCAGAGTCCAGAAGTCCGCACCTTATTGGGCATTGGCTCAGGAATATTGACCTGATTTCCATCGACTACGCCTATCGGCCTCGTCTTAGGTCCCGGCTAACCCTGGGCGGATTTACCTTCCCCAGGAAACCTTAGGCTTACGGCGAGCAGGATTTTCACCTGCTTTATCGTTACTCAAGCCTGCATGTTCACTTGCTGACGCTCCATGGACCGTTCCCGGACCACTTCTCCGCCCCAGCAACGCTTTCCTACCACTCTTGCGAGTCCGCAGCTTCGGCTCAATGCTTATTCCCGATAATTTTCGGCGCCAAACTCCTCGTCCAGTGAGCTGTTACGCACTCTTTAAATGATGGCTGCTTCTAAGCCAACATCCTGGATGTCTCAGCAGTCTGACTTCCTTACGAACTGAGCATTGATTCGGGGCCTTAGCTGGCGGTCAGGATTTTTCTCCTCTTGACCTCGGATATTGTCACTCGAAGTCTTTCTCCCGCGCTCATGTCTGTGGCATTCGGAGTTTGGTTGGACCAGGTGACCGGGTAGGCCCCTAAGTCCATCCAGTAGCTCTACCTCCACAAACCATACGCGAGGCTACCCCTAAAGGTATTTCGGAAAGAACAAGCTATCTCCCAGTTTGATTACACTTTTAGTCCTCCCGTCAGTTCATCGCAGAACTTTTCAACGTTCATGCGTTCGAGCCTCCAGGCGGAGTTACCCGCCCTTCACTCTGACCGACGGTAGATCACTTAGGTTTCGTGTCTCGTCCGTACGACTAAGCGCCCTATTCAGACTCGCTTTCGCTCCGCCTCCGGTCCGTTAGACCTTAGGCTCGCCGTACAGACGAACTCGCAGGCTCATTATGCAAAAGGCACGCCGTCACCCCGAAGGGCTCCGACCGCTTGTAAGCGCACGGTTTCAGGTACTCTTTCACACCGTTCATCACGGTACTTTTCATCGTTCAGTCGCCTTACTGATTCGCTATCGGTTGTCAAGGAGTGCTTAGCCTTGGAGAGTGGACTCCCCATATTCAGTCCCAGTTTCCCGAGCTGGAACCTACTCGAGGGCTCCGCGGTTCACGATTACAGGGCTATCACCTTCTATGGCCGGGCTTTCCATCCCGTTCACTCGTTACACCGCTTCATCCGCGTTCGCTCGCCGCTACTGACGGAGTAGCTGTTGCTTTCCTTTCCTGCAGTTACTTAGATGTTTCAGTTCACTGCGTTCGCTCCATACCGCCTATGCATTCAGCGGTAGGTGACCTATTGGTCGGGTTTCCCCATTCGGAGATCCAGAGATCACAGCCTGGTTACCGGCTCCCTCTGGCTTATCGCAGGTTCCCGCGTCCTTTATCGCCTCTTGACACCAAGACATCCACCGTGCGCCCTTGTGGTTCGACCGCCAACCCGTCGCCGCGATCTTCCGATCACGACCCCGGATCGACGCAACCATCATGAGCTTTATCTTGAGTCCCTCCGCTCAACCAGGCCTAGGCGACCTGTATCTCGCTCGGGGATTAACTTTCCTCATTGCGCTCGACTTGTCTTTTCATTCACTAACCTGTCGACGTCTCCACCTCGCATCCCGGCATCGCCGGAACGCCGCCAGAGCCCGCCCGATCGTTTGCACGACCGATTGGCTCCAGCTCTTGAAGACGCGACATCCGTCCGTATCCGGTTTTCAAAGACGTTTGCGTGTTGGCCCGTTGATCCCCGGATTGCTCCGGTCGTCTTCGGCACGCGTCCCGCCGCGGCTGGCGGCGGGTGGGTGGAGAGTCTAGCCCTTCGCCCCGTTCGGTCAAGTGCCCATCAAGCACTCGTCAAAGATTTTGCGAATCTCCACATGACATCCACGCTTTCCGACATTCTTCAACCCTATCAAAATCCAAAAGAAACCCCCCGCTCCCTTCCATTTTCCGACCCGATCAAGCCTCCGTGCCCCCATCTTGACCCATGACCGTCCCGCCGTGCCTTACGGGCGAAGCGGGCCGCCCGGCGGGGACGTCGGTGGAGCGGGAGGAGTGCCCGCCGGGCTCGGTGCCGGCTGGCCGCTCGCCAGCCGCTTGAGCGCGTCCTCGCCCGCCTGGTGAGACTTCTGCAGCCGATCAAACTCCGCCCGTGCCCGGTCCTCGCTGGGGCGACGCACGACCACCGCGCCATCGCCCTCTCGCAGACGGGCGAAGAACTGCGGCCCGCGGCCACCGCCGCCCGCCGCGTCAGGAATCGCCGCGACGTCCAGCAGGAAGTAACCCTTGAGCGCGTCGACGATCTGGTCCTTGACCGGCAACTCCACGCGTCCTCGCGTCGGCTGGCCGCCGGTCGCGCCGCCGCCACCGGCACCCCCGCCGCCCGCTCC
>VYLX01000030.1_pt1 | contig 32172 bp, 25 predicted proteins | sample 5114181 | NCBI WGS metagenome assembly VYLX01 (sample SAMN12291812, study PRJNA351875) | freshwater metagenome | isolation source: freshwater lake | place: USA: Michigan, Sherman Lake | collected 2011-08-08
CAAGGCGATGAACGCGCCGAGCGGCGGGAGCGCCACTGCGACCGCGGCACCCGCGGCGATCAGCAACGACGACATCGCCGCGGCGATGGCGGAAGGTCAGGCACAGGCCGCGTCGGCGACGCCCCCGATCGGCGGCGCGGGGACACGCCCGTTCGAGATTCCCAGTTTCGACGCGGGCGCTGGGGCGAAGGCGCCCGAGGGGCTCGACCTGCTGGGCGATGTGAACCTTCACGTCAAGATCGAACTCGGACGCACGCGCATGCTTGTCGAGGACGTGCTGCGCCTGGGCGAGGGGAGCGTCATCGAACTGGACAAACTCGCCGGCGACCCGGTCGATGTGTTCGTCAACGACCGACCCGTCGCCCGCGGCGAGGTGCTGGTGCTCAACGACAACTTCTGCGTCCGCATCAACGAGATTCTGTCCAACACGTCGGATCACGAATAGCCGGGGTTCTCTCGGCGGCATCGGCGGAGCCCGATGTCCACGCTTAGCCAGGATGGCGACATGGGCGGTTTGCAGACAATCACGCGAGTGCTCCCGGTGTCGGTGGCGATGCTGTTCGCGGTTGCCGCGCTCGCGGCGCCGGGTGCCGACAACGCCAGCAAAGGCGGCCAGGCGGACTCGTCGGCGCAGACGACTCCCGCGGAACCCGTGACGCCCGCACCCGCCGCGGCGACGCCGCGGGGTGATGCAGCGCGAGGCCTGGGCCCACGCGCGCAGGCGGCAGCTCCAAATGCGGCGCCGACCGCTGCCCCCGCAGAACCATCGACGATCATGAGCATGCTCGTGCCGCTGGGCGTGGTGCTGGGCGTCATCATCGCGTGCGCCGCCGTCTTCAGGCGTGTGGTGATCGGCAACGGCACGATCGCCGCGGCCTTCGGGGCCGGGGGGCGGGCACCGTCGGGCGTGCTGGAGGTTCTCGGCAGATTCCCGATCGCGCGCGGGCAGACGCTCGTGCTGCTCAAGCTCGATCGGCGTGTGTTGCTGGTCGGGCACTGTTCGCCGACCCGCGGCGGCTCGGGCGGGTTCTCGACGATCTGCGAACTCTCCGACGCCGAGGATGTCGCATCGATCCTGATGAAGGTCAACGAGGGCTCGGGCGACTCGCTGTCGGCAAAGTTCAACGAACTGCTCAATCAGCAGCAGGACCTGGGCATCGAAGACATGACACGCAGAGCCCGCGGCACCATCGCCGACACGGACGATCAGATGGGCGTCGCACCGTTCGAGCCCCGTTCCGGCGGCGGCATTGCGGCACGCGTCGATGTCCTCAAAGCGCACCTCTCGGGCAAAGCAAGGGGTCGGGCATGACGCGCTGGCGATGCGTGAACATCCTGCGCGGCGTGACGCACGCGGTCTTGGCGATGCTCGCCGGCGTCGCGCTGCTGCTGGCGCTGCCGGTGACCGCGAACGCACAGGGCCTCGGGCCGATGCTGCCCGATGACGGACCGGAGGCGACGACGCCGGTCTCACCGATGGATGTGCTCACGCCCGGGATGAACCTCAGCGTGCCGCCCAGCGCGGTGCGAGGGCTGACGACATCGACCAATCCGCTCGAGGTTCTGGCGGACGCCGCACGGCTGATCCCCGGCGCGGGCGGCTCGCCCGCGTCGATGGTCAGCACGCCCGAGGACGGGAACCAGCGGCCTCGGGGGCTGTCCAGCGCGATCAACATCATCCTGCTGCTGACGGTCATCACGCTGGTGCCGTCGGTGCTGCTGATGTGCACGAGCTTTCTGCGGATCGTCATCGTGCTGGCGCTGCTCAAGCAGGCGCTGGGCACGGCGCAGATGCCGCCGAGCCAGACGATGCTCGGGCTGTCGCTGATCCTGACGCTGCTGGTGATGTCGCCGACGCTGGAGCGGATCAACCGCGAGGCGCTGGTGCCGTACCGCGCCGGCGAGGTGAGCAACTACGACGAACTCTGGGAGAAGGTCCGCCAGCCGATGCGGGACTTCATGTTCGACCAGATCGAGGCGACGGGGAACTGGTCGAGCCTGTACAGCATCATGAACTATCGCGGCATCGACACGAGCGACCCGTCGAAACTCACGCGTGCCGACGCGGACATGATCACGCTGATCCCGGCGTTTGTCATGAGCGAACTGAAGGTCGCCTTCCTCATGGGCTTCCGCGTGTACCTGCCGTTCCTGGTCATTGACATGGTCATCTCGACGCTGCTGATCAGCATGTCGATGATGATGCTGCCGCCGGTGCTGATTTCGCTGCCGTTCAAGCTGCTGCTGTTCGTGCTGGTCGATGGGTGGCAACTGGTCTGCGGCTCGCTGCTGCAGAGCTTCGTGGTGCACCCGGCCGCGACCGCTGCATCCGGTGCCGCGGCGGAGGGGGCGCAGGCGTCGATCATCTTCATCCCCATCTACGAGGCCGCCCGTCCCGCGCTCGCGGCGATCGGTCTTGCGTAAGGAGCTCCGCGCATGATGCACGACTTTACCGTGCTGGACATTGTGCGTGATGCGCTGCTGATCACGCTGAAGATCTCCATGCCCATCCTGCTTGCCGGGGTGGTGGTCGGTCTAGTCATCTCGATCTTCCAGAGCGTCACGCAGATCCAGGACCAGGCGCTGACGTTCGTCCCCAAGATCGTCGTGATGATTCTCGCGGCGATCGTGCTGATCCCGTGGATCGTCGAGCGGCTCGTGCAGTTCACGCAGGAGATGTTCGTGCTGATGTGAGCCCGGCCTTTGCATGCCCCGCACGCGGTCGATCATGGAACACCTCCTGCCCCATCTCGCACCCTTTGCCCTGTGCCTGTTCCGGCTTTCGGGCGTGTTTCTGTTCGCGCCGCTGCTGGCCAGCACCGTGATCCCGGGCAAGGTCCGCATACTCCTGTGCTTCATGCTCGCGCTGGGCATCTACCCCACGCTGCCGGACTCGTGGCTCCGGCCCGTGCCCGATGATGCCCTCTCGCTGGGCATGCTCGTGGTGTCGGAGGTCGCCGTCGGCTGCGTCATCGGCTTTGTCGCGATGCTGCCGATCGTTTCTGTGCAATTGGCCGGCCTGATCATGAGCCAGCAGATGGGCATGTCGCTCTCGCCCGTGTTCAACCCCGCGCTGGAGACCGAGAGCGAGCCCTTCGGCGAACTGCTGCTCTACACCGCCCTTGCGATCTTCCTGGCCATGGGCGGGCTCGAGTCGCTGTTCCTCGCCACCGCCGGCACGTTCTGGCACATCCCGCTCGGCGGCATGGGCGTATCGACCATGCCCGCCGATCTGGTCATGTCCACGTTCGTCGCGGGCTTTGAGGTCGCCATCCGCGTGACCATGCCGTTGATGGCCCTGCTGCTGATGGAGACCATCGCCTCGGCGTTTCTGGCCAAGACGATGCCGCAGTTGAACATCATGAGCATCGGCTTTGCGATCAAGATCATCATCGGGATGCTGGCGATGGTCATGGCGCTCGGCGCGGTGCACCTGGCGATCGAGGGGCACGTCACGCAGACAGGACGCGACCTGCTGGCCTGGGCCATGCAGGACCGCGTCCCGGGCAATACCGAACTCGTGCCGGCCGACGGCGTGCGCTGATCACCACTCCCGGCGACACTTCCGGAGACGAACGTGGCCGACGACATGGGCGAGAAGACCGAAGAGCCGACATCGCAGCGCCTGAGCAAGGCGCGCCAGTCGGGCAACATCGCCAAGTCCACCGACCTGTCGGCCGCCGTCGATCTCATCGGCGCGTGCATTCTCGTGTACGTCTTCGGCGGCTATCTCGTTTCGGGCCTTGCCGACATCATGCGTCGCCTGCTGGGCGATGCGTCGCTGGGCCAGTTCATCGACAAGCACGCGAGCGACTCGGTGCTGGTCTGGGCCTTTACCCGCGGCGCGCTCATGGCACTGCCCATCATGCTGCTGATGATGGTCGTCGCCTATGCGGCTCAGTTTCAGCAGGTCAAGTTCCTGCTCACCACCGAGCCCCTGCAGCCCAAGCTCGACAAACTCAACCCCGTTACGGGCTTTCAGCGGCTCTTCGGCGTGCGCAACGTCGTCAAGACGCTGACCAACACCGCGAAACTCGTCGTCGTCGCTGTCGTCGTGGTCATGGTCGTCATGTCGCACCTCGACACCATCGCGGGCCTGCCCGCGTTGCCTCTGGTCGCGGCGTTCGGGATGGTCGCGGACATGGTCTTTCAGCTCATCGCCTGGATCCTCGCGACGCTGCTGGTGATGGGCTATGCCGACTGGATGTACCAGAAGTTCCAGCACAATCGCGACCTGCGCATGACCAAGCAGGAACTTAAGGAAGAGCGCCGCAACGACGACGGCGATCCGGAGATCAAGGCCCGGCGCATGCGTCGCGCGCGGGAGATCGCCATGGCCCGCGCCAAGCAGGCGGTACCCAAGGCCGACGCGGTCGTGACGAACCCGACGCACTTCGCCGTGGCGCTCAAGTACGACCCGGACACGATGGCCGCACCCGTCGTCGTGGCCAAGGGCGAGGACTGGATGGCCTTCCGCATCCGCGAGATCGCGGCGATGCACGGCGTGCCGATCATCGAACGCCCGCCGCTGGCCCGCGCTCTGTACGCGAACGTCCCGGTCGGTCGTCAGGTCCGCCCGGAACTCTTCGAGGCCGTCGCCGAGGTCCTCGCGTACGTCTACCGCCTCAAGCAGAAGGCCGCGGCGGGGTGATCCGTGTCCCCCGCGGCCTCCATCGCCGCCGGCAACCCGCCTCGAGCGAGCCCTGAGACCCGACCTGCCAAAGGCCACTAGAACGTCCGTCCGAGCGACCGACCCTCGAACCACGCTGAGCACCCATGTCCACACCCGCCGAGACGAGCATGCCCCCGTGGTTGGAGCGACTGCACAAGTCGCGGGGCATTCTGCTGCCGCTGAGTTTCATCGCGCTGATGATGGTGATCGTCGTCCCGCTGCCGACGTGGGTGATGGACGTGCTGATCGCGCTGAACATCGCCATCAGCGTGGTCATTCTGATGACGACGATGTACATGAAGGAAGCGCTGGAGTTCAGCGTGTTCCCGTCGCTGCTGCTGGCGACGACGCTTTTCCGCCTGGTGCTGAACATCGCCAGCACCAGGCTCGTCCTGACCGCCGACGCGTCCAGCCCGGAAGCCGCTCTGTACGCCGCCGGCGGCGTGATCGCGGCCTTCGGCAGTTTCGTCGCGGGCAACTCGATCGTCGTGGGCGTCATCCTCTTCCTGATCCTGGTCATCGTGCAGTTCGTCGTCATCACCAAGGGCGCCACGCGCATCAGCGAGGTCGCCGCACGCTTCACCCTCGACGCCATGCCCGGCAAGCAGATGGCCATCGACGCGGACCTGAACGCCGGCATCATCGACGAGAAGGAAGCCCGCCGACGCCGGGAGAAGATCTCCAGCGAGGCCGACTTCTACGGCGCCATGGACGGTGCGTCCAAGTTTGTCCGCGGCGACGCCATCGCCGGCATCATCATCACCGTCGTGAACATCGTCGGCGGAATCGCCATCGGCATTCTCATCAAGGGCTGGCCCATCGGGCAGACCATCGAGACCTTCACCAAACTGACCATCGGCGACGGCCTGACCAGCCAGTTGCCCGCCTTCATCATCGCCATCGCCGCGGCGCTCATCGTCACGCGCTCCGGCGACAAGGAAGACCTGGGCTCGCAGTTGACCACGCAGGTCGTCAGCCAGCCCAAGGCCCTGAACATCACCGGCGGGTTCCTCGTGCTGCTCTCGTTCACGCCCCTGCCCGCGATCCCGCTGCTGTCCATCGCCGGCGTCCTCTTCGGCCTGGCCTGGCTCATGAACGGCAAGGACCGTCAGGCCGCCAAGGTCGCACGCAGCGCCGCCGCCTCGCCGATGATCAAGGCCGAGCCCCCGAGCCCCGAGAGCCTCCTGAAACTCGACACGCTCGAACTGGAAGTTGGCTACGGCCTGGTCTCTCTGGTCGACGTCAACGCCGGCGGCGACCTGCTCGACCGCATCTCCGCCATCCGCCGACAACTCGCGGCGGACCTCGGCTTCATCCTTCCGCCCGTGCGCATCCGCGACAACCTGCAACTGGCGCCCACGGACTACCGGCTCAAGATCAAGGGCGTGCCCGTCGCAAAGGGGCAGGCGATCCCCGGCAAACTTCTGGCCATCGACTCGGGCATCACCAGCGGGCCCATCGAGGGCATCCCGGGTAAGGAGCCAGCCTTCGGCCTCGATGCGTACTGGATCGACCCGACCCTCAAGACCCGCGCTGAGACGAGCAACTACACCGTCGTCGCGCCGACGCAGGTCGTCGCGACGCACCTGACTGAGGTCGTCAAGACCTTCGCCGCGGACCTGCTCACGCGCCAGGAGGTCAACGAACTGCTGGCCCAACTCAAGGCCCGCGCGCCCAAACTCATCGAGGAGGTCGTCCCGGCGATGGTCAAGACCGGCGACCTGCACCGCATCCTGCAGAACCTCCTGCGCGAACGCGTGCCGATCCGCGACCTGGAGACGGTGCTGGAGACCCTCGCCGACTGGAGCGGCAAGACCAAGGACCTGGACGTTCTGACCGAGTACGTCCGCAACTCTCTGCGGCGGACCATCAGCCAGCAGTACAGCGTGCCGACGGAGGAGGGCCGCTCGCGCCTGGTCTGCGTGACGCTCGACCCGACCATGGAGGACCTGATCAACGCCTACATCGACCGTTCCGCCGCCGGAACGAGCGTGACCATGCCCGCCCACGTCGCCTCGCAGGTCACGGCCCAGATCGGTCGCGGCATCACGCAACTGACCAACGCCGGCCACCAGCCCGTCGTCCTCGCCTCGCCGCCCGTGCGGGCCATCGTCCGCCAACTCCTCGAGCCCACACACCCGACCGCGGCGGTGCTCGGGTACAACGAGGTCGCCAGCGGGATCGAGGTTGAGTCGCTCGCGCTCATCACCGCTCCGCCCGCCGCCGGCCAGGGCCAGCCCGCCGCGGCGTGACGAACCCGCAGAAGCCTCTGGGCACGATCGAAACAGTCCACATTCCGCGGCTGAGGCGATCGCCTCTTGCCATTCTGCGATGAACCGGCGACAATCCGACCGACATACAGAACCTCGGGCATGGATGCCCTTCGGTTGTCTCGGCCACGGACGGCACAGATGAGACTCAAGACCTATCGCGCAAGCACTATGGCGGACGCTCTGGCCGCGGTCAAGAAAGACCTCGGGCGCGATGCCGTCATCCTGCACACGCGAATGTACAAAGTGGGGGCCATCTTCGGGCTTTTCGGCAAGCCGATGGTCGAGGTCACCGCCTCTGACACGGTGCGCGTCCCGTCCGTCGGCGGCCGGGCCCCGCGTCCCACGCCCCGCACCACTCAGCCCGCCCCCGCTCAGGGCCGCGATGACGATGGCATCATCGTCGAACTCAGCGGCTCGGCCCGCTCCGCAACGCCCCGCGAAGCCCGCCCGACTCGAGCCGAAGCCGTTCCCCCGCGCCAGCCGAGCGCGACACCGTCGACCGTCGCGCCCGAGCCCCGCACGCAGCGCGTCACACCTCCCGGCGAACGCATCGAAAGCACTCCGACGCGCGATGTCGCCCGCTTGGCGATCCAGAACGCTACCAGGTCGATGGCCCCCTCCGTCACCGAGCCGGACCGCTCGGCGGGCTCCGCACTCGCACCGCAGGAGCCGCCCGCCGTGGTCAGCAGCATCGTCGCCGACGAGCTGGCCGCGATCAAGCGAATGGTCGGACAGGTGCTCCAGAGCAACGCCCGCGCCGCCGCGACCGGCATCGGCCCGGTCTCGCCGGGCGTGCGCATGCCCGATGCCCTGCTCCGCCACTACGTTCGTCTGATCGAGAATGAGGTCGCGCAGGAAGTCGCCGACGAGGTTGTCAGCGCACTGCGCGACGAACTCACGCCCGCGGAACTGGCCGACGATGAGGTCGTTCGTGCCGGGGTGCTCCGCCGGCTCGCCGGGCTCATCGCCGTTGCCGACAACGCATCGCTCCCGCCTGCACCCAGCGACGGCCGGCCGCTGACCATCGCGCTGATCGGCCCCACCGGCGTGGGCAAGACCACAACCATCGCCAAACTCGCCGCGGCGTACCGCCTCCGCCACGGGCGACGCGTCGGGCTCATCACCAGCGATACCTACCGCATCGCCGCGGTCGAGCAGTTGCGGACCTACGCGGGGATCATCGGCGTGCCGCTGAAGGTCGTCCTGACCCCGGAGGAAATGGCCCAGGCCTGCGATGCGCTCCGCGACTGCGACGTGGTGCTCATCGACACCGCCGGACGCAGTCCCGCCGACAGCGCTCGGCTGGAGGAGCTCCGGCAGTTCCTCGATGTCGCCCGCCCGCACCAAACGCACCTGGTCCTCTCATCGGTCTGTGCCGAGCCCAGCATGGTCCGCACGATCGAACGGTTCGCCGACCTCCGCCCCAGCAACGTCATCTTCACGAAACTCGACGAGGCGGCGAACCTGGGCGTGCTCGTGAACATCTCCCGACGGATCGAAGGTCGGCTCTCGTACGTGACGACGGGCCAGGAAGTTCCCGATGACATCGAGCCCGGCCACCGCGACCGTCTGGCCCGCTTGGTGCTCGACGGGCCAAACCGTACCGATCCCACGCGATCGGAAGTCGTTGTCCCGATCAGCGAGCCCCGTGCCGTGCCCGCGGTCTGATCTTGTATCGAGCCTCATGTGAGCGTTCCCCTGTTCAACCTGACGCACCCGCCGTCGGCCCCGGAGTCCGGCTTGGCGATGGCTTCGCCGATGACGCCAGCCGCGCGGGGTGATCAGGCCGAGCGTCTGCGGCTGCTTACCCGGGCCTTCGACGACGCCGAGGTCCCACCCGCGTCGCCCGCGCTCATCCGCGGAGCGGGTGCGTCGCCCGCGCCGCTGCCGTTCTGCAACGCGCCGGTGCTGGCCATCGCGTCCGGCAAGGGCGGCGTGGGCAAGTCGAACATCGCGCTGAATCTGGCCATCGCCCTCGCACGCAGAGGCGTCCGAACGACCGTCCTCGACGCCGACGTCGGCGTCGCGAACATCGATGTGCTCTGCGGCATCAACCCGGCCCGACGCCTGGATGCCGCGTTCTCCGCCGGAACTACCCGACTGCGCGACCTGACCATCGACGCGCCGGGCGGCTTCCGCCTTGTGCCGGGCTCGGCGGGCCTCTCGCGCCTGGCCGACCTGACCGCGCCGCAGCGCCACGAACTCATCGCCCAGGTCTGCGAACTGGGCGACCATGCCGATCTGCTGATCGTCGACACCGGCGCGGGCGTCGGAGCCCTGGTGACGGCCCTTGTCGCTTGGGCGGACATGTCCCTAATCATCACGACGCCCGAACCGACCGCGATCGCCGACGCATACGCCCTGATCAAAATCGCCGTGGCCCGCGCGCCCCGACCTTCACTCAGGCCCGATATGCACCTGGTCGTCAACGCGGCGGACTCCGCGGGGGAGGCCGCCCGCGTGCACGCACGCCTCGCCGGCGTCTGCGAGCGGTTTCTGGGGCTCTCGTTGCCCATGGCCGGTGCGATCGCGGCGGACCCGCAACTTGTGCGGTCGGTGCGCACGCGTTGCCCGCTGATGCTGCGCAGTCCGGGCTCGCCAGCATCACTCGCGACGCTGGCCCTGGCAGAAAAGGTTGGTTCTGCGCTCGGGCTTACGCTGGATTCTGCCGCTGAACAGGCAGATTCCCCGAGCATTTTCCGGAGGTTCTTGGACCTCTGCAGGGGTGGTGCCGCTCCGGATCTTCGGGCGTAGAAAGTTCTTTCTTGCCCGCGAGGCTGATTTCGGCACGGCAGCAACTTTGCTCGGGTCAAGAGTGATTCTCGATCGACCGACACTCTTGAAGTCAAGAGGCCGGCGCGTTCAATGCGCCGCGAGAACGAGAACAGGCCGCTCGGCCTGAAGGCAACGACGCACTGGGAGATTCGAGCACGTGACACCGGGAACACCGATGCGAGTCATCGCGGCATGCCTGGCCTTGGCCGGGTTCGTGGTGGCGCTGATCGTCGGGCTCTGGGCCGAGAATCCGCTGGACGTGATCCTCTGGCGTGCGGTGCTGGCGCTCATCGCGATGAATGTCCTGGGGCTGGTGATCGGGCTTCTCGGTGAGAAGACGGTGACGATGGCGATCGAGCAGAGTCGAACCCGAGCCGAACGCGAGATGGCGAAAATGTTGAAGACCCCGGCGGAGGGACCGGGGAAAACTGGAGGAGAACTCACACCCCAGCAGGTTCTTTAGGGGATGAGTGTTGCGAAGCGGGAGCGTGCGTGTTAGGATCAGCACGCCTCTCGATGCTCATGGATGGGCTCGCTGAAGCAACGAAGTCCGGGATGGATTGATCCGGGCTTTGTGTGAACGACAGCCGGTGCGCGACGCGGGGAGCGACGCACGCCGAGACAACTGATTCGTTGAAGTGGTCAAGGAGCCGACCGTGTCCAAACTCAAGAACAGCGTGCCGTCAACTCCCGCCGCATCGTCAGACAAACGATCGGCGAGCCGTTCCGCGGGTCTGCCCGGCAAGGGCAGCGTCCCCGCGAACATCACCAAGAAGCTCGACGCCATGCCGGTCAACGACCTGTGGCGTGAGTACACGCGCTCGCGTTCGGAGACGATCCGCAACTACTTCTGGGAGCGTTACAACCACCTGGTGCGGTTCATCGCCGAGCGCACGTACGCGCGTCTGCCCGACGAGGTGGACATCAACGACCTGGTCAGCGCCGGGCAGTTCGGGCTCATGGACGCGATCAACGCGTTCGACCTGGCGTACAACGTCAAGTTCGAGACCTACTGCGCCAACCGCATCCGCGGCGCGATCCTCGATGAACTCCGCGCGATGGACTGGGTTCCGCGTCTGGTCCGCGTGCGCAGCGCCAAGGTTGCTCAGGCCGCGCAGCGATTCGAGATGCGCAACGGCCGTGCTCCGACCGAGGACGAACTGACGATCGAACTCGGCGTGGACAACGAGGAGTGGGAGAAGATCCACCGCGATTCCAAGGCCGTGGGCACCACCAGCATCGACCGCAAGCTCTTCCGCAGCGACGGCAACAAGGACGTCACGGAGATCGACATCATCAAGGACGACACGCAGAGCAACCCGGTCATCGAGAGCCAGCGCCGCGACCTGAAGGAACTCGTCACCAAGGGCCTCTCGCGTGCGGAGCGCCTCATCGTCACCCTCTACTACTACGAGGAACTGACGATGAAGGAGATCGGGATCACGCTGGATCTCAGCGAGTCACGCGTGAGCCAGATGCACTCATCGATCCTCGCCCGTCTCAAGACCCACATGCTCAACCGCCGACGCGAACTCGAGCCCATGCGGGCCTGAGCCGAATCGACACTCCAAAAATGCAGGCGGAGCCCCGAGCAACTCGGGGCTCCGCTCGTTTTTGCTCATGATGACCCGTGCGCCGTGGGCCGTTCAGACCACGCGATCACGCCCGCACAACGCGGGCACGCCGCAGGGCCGCACCCATACAGCCAGCCGTCCACGCGGCACGCTCGCCGCCCGGAGGTGCGAGAGGTAGCCCGCCAGGTCCTCCGCGTTGAATCGCGACAGGAATCGGCTGTCCACCATCGGGCTCAACTCGCGGATCTGATCGATCAGGCTCATCCGCACCGGGTCGGACTCGAACGCCAGGATCGAATCGCGGGCTTCATCAATCACCTTCGCGCTCAGCAGGCCAAGAAGCATGGTTTGTTCCCCGTTCCGTGAGGGTCGTGGGCTCACGCCGATCCGTCGCCGTGAGTGATTCCATGGGCTATCGGCCGACAAGCCTCAACTTCATGCCGTGAGTAATCGGTGGACAACCGCCCCGCAAATCGGCCCCGGCCTCCCTTCATCCACGATCGGTCGTGGTGTCCACCCCGCGCCGCCCCAGCCGACGGTGGTCGAGCACCGCCGGACCACGTCTACGGGCCTAATCTCAATTTCTTCAAATGGAGCACAAGTTGCGCCCGATTTTGTTCATCGAGCCGCCAATCCCCTCCCGCGCCGGCCTGTTGCGCCCGCTCACACCGGCCTCGCCGCCACCCGTGGGCATGACTCTGCTCGCGCGCGGGCACGCGCTCGAGCCGGGCTTTCTCGATGACCTGCGCGATGACCTCGACCTTCAGGCCCGGCGGGGTGCGGGTGCACACGCGTGCGTCGTCTGGTCGGGCACGCTCGGCGATGATCTCTTCGACGCCGACCCGCGCACCTGGGGCCCGCGCGGCCGATCCGCATGGGCCGATCGTTTGAGCGAACTTCTGGCCCTGGCCCGCGACCGCAAAGTCCAACTCTGGGTCCGCCCGCACGCACGCCACGTCGTCAGCGACGCACCGACGATCGATCGCATGCTCGCCGACCACGCCGGCGACGTTGCGCATCAGGACGCGCCGCTCCGCGTGCTGAGCGACCCCGCTTCGATGTTCACCCGCTCCATGCTCGCGTACAGCGAGGACCACTGGGAGCGCATGCTCTCGGCCACTCGCCGATGGGCCGGGATCAACGCCTGCGCGGGCGTGATCCTGGCGAACGTCCGTGAGATCGACGCCCCATCGACCGCCGAGGCCTCGCCCGTCGACGAGGGCCCGGCCCTTGCCTCCGCGCCGCTGTACGACGGTCTGATCCCCTCGGCCGTTGTCCGCACAATCACGCCATCGCTTCTGCCCAGCGGCGTGCCGATCGTCATCGCCCACGCACAGGACGAGGAACACGCCCGCGCACTCGCCTGATCGGCTCGACCTACCCTTTCCCGTTCATGCCTGCCCCCAAAGAACGTACAAGCATCAAGGTCCAGAGCGAGCGTGCCGTGCTCGCGGCGGTCCGTCTGCCCACCTCCAACTACGACACCCGCGACCCCTTCGCGGAACTGGCCAGTCTCGCCGAGCAGGCCGGCGCGGTGGTCGTCGGCACGCTCGAGCAGCACATGGAGCGCCCCGTCGCGGGCACGTTCATGGGCTCGGGCAAGGTCAAGGAACTCCGCGCGCTCTGCGATCAACTCAAGGCCACGCTGGTGATCTTCGACCACGACCTCTCGCCACGCCAACTCTCGAACATCGAGGAGGTCGTCGAGCGCAAGATCGTTGACCGCTCCGAACTGATCCTGGACATCTTCGCCAGCCGTGCAACGACCACCGAGGCCCGCCTGCAGGTCGAACTGGCCCAGCTCGAGTACACCTACCCGCGTTTGCGCGCCATGTGGGACCACCTCGAGCGCATCGTCGGCGCTGGCGGCCTGGCTGGCATCGGCACCCGCGGCCCGGGTGAGCAGCAACTGGAGATCGACCGCCGGCTCGCCCAGAAGAAGCGGCTGGCGCTGCGCGACCGCCTGAGCGAGATCGAAGGGCGCAAGCGCCGAATGGTGGCCGCGAGGAACGTCGACCACTTCACCGTGGGCATCGTGGGCTACACCAACGCGGGCAAGAGCACGCTGTTCAACACGCTGACCGCGGGCGGCGCGTACGCGGACGACCGCCTCTTCGCCACGCTCGTGACACGCACGCGTGACTGGGACGTCGGCGGCGGCTCGAAGGTCATGCTCAGCGACACCGTCGGCTTCGTGCGCGACCTGCCGCACAACCTCATCGCCAGTTTCAAGGCCACGCTCGAAGAGGCCCTGCACGCCAACGTTCTGCTGATCGTGCTCGATGTTTCCGACCCCGCGGCGGAACTGCAGTACGACACCGTCAACGCGACGCTTGACGAACTCTTCAAGGAGCAGCGAGAGAGCGAACGCAAAGCCGCACGCGACGGCGACGAGGCCGCGGCGACATGGCGCGAGCCCCGCCGGGTCCTGCTGCTGAACAAGATCGACCGCCTCAGTGACAACGCGCCGCTGCTGGTCTGGGAACGCCGTGTTCCCGGCTGCATCCCCATCTCCGCGCGAGACGCCGCGAGCCCCGGTCTGCTCCGCCTGCGGGCGATGATCCACGAACTGGCTCAGGGCGGCGAACGCACGCTCCGCCTGGTCGTCGGCCTGCGAGACTCACGGACGATCGACACCCTCGAGAAACGCGGCCAGGTCCACGACCGAGAGTACAACGACGACAACACCGTTACCATGCACGTGACCATCGGCCAGCGGGTGCTCGATCAGATCGCCTCGCTCGGCGGGAAATTCCGCGTTGTCGAGGCCGGCACCCCCGGCGTCCGAAGAGACTTCAGGCCCGCGCCCGCACCCGCCTGGAAGAGACCCGCCGGCGATGACACAGGCACCGCCACCTCATCGACACCCAACGCACCGCAACGCACAACGCGCACTCGCCGAGAGCAGCGGAAACCCCCGCGCGTGCCGTGAGTGGCGTGCGAGCGACCCAAAGAAACCCAGAGCACCCGAGAGCGGCTTGTCAGCGATGCTCCCGGGCCCGCCGAGACGCGCACGCGAAGCGTCGCGCGACCCGGGACCGACCGCCCGGCATCAACGCTGAACTTCGCTCAACTTCACCGCCGGCGTGAACTCGGCAAGCGAGGTGTCGCCGATGGCGTAGTGTTTGATATCGACGTTCATGGAGACGCGGAAAATCAGCGTGATCTTCTGGTCCGCCCGGCTTGACGAGACGCTGGGCAGGTCCGCCATCGCGTTGATCGGCCGCCCCGGCGTGAACCGCACGTGCACGATCGAGTTGTCCTTGTACACAAACCCGACGCACTGATACCGCGCCCCGTTGGCATCCACGAGCGCAGGAGCGCCCGTCGCATCGCGGGATTCAGCGGCGGTCATGTCCAGAATCGTCCGCGGGCTCACATCGATCTGAATCACGCCCACGTCCGAGCCGGCAAGGAACGAATCGACCACCAACGATCGGTCCGTGCCGCGCTGGAGCATCTGATCGGGCTTGAACTTCGCCTCGCCGTCGCGGATCTTGTTCTTGTCGTTGACCTCCAGCCCGCCGAGCGACCCGGCGCGGAGCATGACGGACTGGGGCAGACGATTGGTCACCAGCACCGTCTCGCTGACGGCCTCGACACGGATGCGCTGGGCCTTGCTCGTGTTGAGCGTTCCGCCCGCGGTCGCGTTGGTCGCGGCGCCGACACCGCCGACGCTCATGATCGCCGACGACTGGACCGCGCTGTTGCGGTCGGTCACGCTCGCAAACGCCCGCCCAACCTTCACCGGCTCGCCCGGCGGTTCGGTCGAGAAGTCCAGCAGATTAAAGCGAATCCCGCGGACATACAGCGCCACCGGTCGCCAAGCCTGCCCCGCCGCGGTCCGCGGCACGGGGAACTCAAACGCCGCGTTCGGATCGGCGCTGGCGCCGGGAGAGGCGATGAACACGCCCTTGGAGTCGAAACTCCACCGCCCAACTTGCGAAGTTGCGCCGTCGGCGTTGCTGATCATCGCGATGGGCTGGACCGCCCGCGTTTCCAGACCGTCGTACGACTCGATCACGAGCGTCGCCGCTCCGTTCCACCAGACCACCTGCCCGAACTTCTCGCGGGAGCCCGCGTTGAACTTCAGCACGAAGCCTTCGAGGTAGTACTGCCCGTTGTTCTGGCTCTTGAGCGCCTCGCCGTTGAGGTCCAGCACCGGCTTGGCCGTTGTGCCCGCCTGGCCGATGAGCGCATCGAAGCCGATCGCCTCGCTCGCACCAACGGTGTACCGCCCGACGACTTCCACATCACCCTTGCGCAGTGTGTGCCGCAGCGGCGAGTCCTCCGTGGGGCTCTTGCGGATCAGCGAGCCCGCCTCGGCCAGGTGCGGGTAATACCGCGCCAGGGGCGTGTCGGTCGACAGCGTGCCGCGCGAAACGAGGCTGTAGAACGCGGTCGTCAGGTCGTCCGCGGGGAACCAAAGGTTGCTCCCGCGCACGATCGATCCGGCGTTGTCGTAGACCGTGCGCTCGTGCTGGAACAGCGCACTGGTCCCGCGCATGTTGCCGATCGTCAGCAGCAGCATGCCCGCGACAATCGTCCCCGAACCGGCCCCGGCGACCGCGCCGCCGATGCCGTTGGCGATCGCGTTGAGTTTCATGTTCGCCCGCAGCGCCACGATCGTCAGGCCCAGAAGGGCGGCCAGCGACAGCGAGAAAATCAGCCCGAGGCTCGCACCCCAGACGATGTCGTTGATCCACTCCACCTGCGTCTGCTCCATGATGAGCATCGCCACAGGCTCCCAGAACGCCAGCGCGATCGCCCCGGCGCAAATCGTGCACGCAAGGTGCATCAGCGCCGAGAAGAACCCGCTCGCCACACCCCAGTACGCGACCCCGAGGGCCACGAGAATCACGGCAATGTTCAGAGCCATCGATCAGATCTCCGGGTCAGTCGTCCGGTCCACAATTCGTTTTCCGCCTTCGTCACGTCCCGTCTCTGCACAACCGCCCGGTGCGCCTCGCCACCGGGCCCGCTCGATTCGAATCACGCCTTGGCCGGTGCCGCCGCCGCGCCCTGCGCCGCGGGCGCAGGGCCGGTCGTCGCCCGCTGAACTTCCTCGACGCTCGTCACACCCGTCAGCGCCTTGCGGATCGCGGCCTGCGCGATCGAGGGCATCCCGCGCTTGCGGAACGCGGCCTTGAGCCCGGGGAAGTTCCCCGTCGCGATGAGTTCACGCTCCTCATCGTCGATCGGGAAGACCTCGAAAATGCCTTCCTGTCCAAGGTACCCGACGCCGCCGCAGGTCGGGCAGACCTCGGGCTTGTTCTTGATCAGGACCTGGCCGCCCTTCTTGAACAGCCGCTCGACCTTCGTCTCGCCACCCGTGAGTTTCTTGACCAGGTCCGGCGCTGGGGCGTACTCGACTTTGCAGTTCGGGCACAATCGGCGGAGCAGCCGCCCGGCGACGGCGCCGCGAAGGCCCTTGGCCGCCAGCGCGTTATCCCCGACCGCCCGCACATAGCCCTCGACCGCCGCGACCGCGTTGTCGCTGCGAACGCACGCGTACACCCGCGTCCGCTCCGTGTCGCTCTTGGCGATTTCCTTCGCCGTGTTCGCGTCGGGAACCTCCGCGACCGCCAGCACGTCCGGATCGCGACGCAGCATCGAACGCACCATCGTTCCGAAGTCCGCGCCCTCGGCCTGTGCGTCGAAGGCCTGATGCCGCACGCCCTCGAGCTGCAACTGCGGCTCGAACTCCACCGTCTGCACGCTCTGCGTGTACGCGTCGTGCATCGCCGCGATCGTGTACATCGTCGTCGTCCGCCCGCCGTCGGGAAGGCCCGCCAGCACCACCACGCCGCGCTTCTCGTCGGCGATGATCGCCCGAAGCGTCTCGAGTTGGTTCAGCGGCTCCTTCTCGCTGAGCAGACCCAGGTCCGTCGCGGCACGCTTGACCGCGATATCCGGATCGAACAGCATCGTCAGCCGCATGCCACCGGTGATCCCGATGCTCGTCAGCCGGACCTTGTGCTTGACCCCGTCCTTCTCAACGACCAGATCGCCCGTGAGTTTCCGCCGGCGATCGTTCACGTCCAGTTTCGCGCAGGACTTCCAGAAGTCCATGATCTTCACCGCCATCGCAGCCTGGATCGTCTCGCCCTGCGACTTGACGCCGTCGATCAGCCACACGGGCGAATACGCCTGGTCCTTGCCGGGCGTCAGGTCCACCTGGCTCGCGCGGGCGGACATCGCCTTGATGTACACGTCCTCCGCCGCGGCTCGGACCTCGTACTCGGGCGTCTCGGCCTGGGGCGGCTGCACCAGTTGCTTGTCCATTCCCCGGATCGCGAGCTTGACCACCGCCAGCGACTTGACCGCCTTCTTGGCCTCGCGCTTCTTCTGCATTTCCGAGAGCATCCGCAGGCCGATCTTGAAGTCCTGAGGGACGCGGTCGTCACGATTCGCCGAGATCGCATACGCCGCCAGACTTCCCGCCAGCAGCAGCGTCATCGCCGGCCACGCCACAAAGAACGCCCAGGGCTCGGCGATCGGCAGCCCGAAGCCCACCACCACCGCCACCAGCCCGACGCACAGGTGCGCCAGGTTCCAGTTCTCCCGCGGGAGGAAGAACCGCGCCGCGTGCTTGTCATACACCGTGCTGACGATCCACGCCCAGCCCGTGAGCGTTGCCAGCAGGATCAACGGCTTCCAGAAACTCACAAGAGTGAGCCCGTCCATCGCCAGCAGGGTCTGGTTGCTCCACATGCCGATCATGCCGACTCCTGCAAAAGAGATCCTGCTGCGCCGACCGGGTCGCCCGGCTCGGTCCATTCCTCGATCACCCGGGCCGCACTCGGCCCATCACGTCGAGGGCTCCAAGCATACCGACCTTCTCCGCCCGACGCGACGCCGGGCACCGATCCTCACGTCCCCGATTCCGGCAGCATCCGCCAACAGCCCTCAGCGTCATCCGCCCCTGCCCGCTCACCGGTCATCCCGCCCCCAAGGCCACTCCCAGCGACGGCGCTTTGGCAAGCCGCCCCGGCGCGGGGCCGGGGCGGTGAGAGTGCCTGAGTCGGCGTGATGGCCGGCCGCGGACCCCGAACAGCGCAGGGCCAGCCGGGCTTACCGGTTCGCGCCGCCGAGTTTCTTCAGACGCATGCGGAACTCGTCGGTGTTCGGGCTGGCGTCCTCGGCCACGCGCAGGTGGATGAACTCCTTCTCCACCAGTTCGACCAGCGAACCGTTGAAGTCGATCATCCCGCTCTGCCGCGCCTCGACGCTCTTGAGATACTCACGCAGCTCGCCCTCGCGAGCCTCCAGAATGAACTTCCGCACCAGCGGGTTGTTGATCAGGATCTCCAGCCCGGGGATGCGCGGGATCTCCGGCTTGAGCGTCGGCAGCAGTTTCTGGTACACGAACGCGCGCATCTGGTACGCGAGGATCCGGCGAACCTGCTCGATCTCCTCCTGCTCGAAGAGGCCGTAGATTCGGCTGAACGTCTGCGTCGTGCTCGAGGCGTGGATCGTTCCGTACACCAGGTGGCCCGTCTCGGCGGCGTGCAGCGCGGCCTCGAACGTCTCGTTGTCGCGCATTTCGCCGACGAGCACGATGTCCGGGTTCTCACGCACCAGCGCACGAAGGGCGATCTTGAAGTCCAGGCAGTCGATGCCGATCTCGCGCTGGTTGATCGTCGCCTTCTTGTCCGTGAAGATGTACTCGATCGGGTCCTCGATCGTGACGATGTGCACGGGCTTGCGCTCGTTGACATAGTCGAGCATCGCCGCGATCGTCGTCGACTTACCCGAGCCGGTCACGCCGCTCAGCAGCACGATGCCCTGCGGCTGCATGGCGATCTCGGCCATCGAGTCGGGCAGGTACAGGTCCGTGAACTTGCGGATCTTGCTGGTGATCAGACGGGCCGCGACGCTCAGTTTGCCGCGGGCCTGGAACAGGTTCACGCGGAAGCGGTTGTGATCGTCATAGTCGTACGCGAAGTCCACCGATCCGAACTTGCTCAGGTCGCGAAGCTGATCCTCATCGAGGATGTGCTTGGCGATGTGCAGGAACTCGTCCGCCGTCACCGGCGCGGTGTCAAGGCTCTTCAGCGCGCCGCGCAGACGCACGACGGGCGCCTTGCCCGACTTGAGCAGCAGGTCGCTCGCCTCGAGCTTGATCGCGGCCTTGAGAAAGTCGCCGAATCGTGTCGCGTGCGGGTCGTGCTTCTGGTCCGGGTCCAGGTGCACGTGCCCGTGAGGTTCCTCGTGACGCTTGGTGTTCTTGGATGAATGGTCGATGACGCTGTGCTCGCTCATGCTGCTCTCGGCTGTGGAAGGTTGTGAAACCCCGCCCCCGACCACGCGATGAACCGCGAACGCCCGACGGACTCTCGCGGACGACTGTAGCCCGCGCACGCGGGCCGCTGTCATGTCGCCGGTTCGCACCGTGCTCGCCGCGGTTCCGGCACCCGGGCGTGCCGGCGAAAAGAAAAGCGCCCCGGCTCGGGCCGGGGCGCTGGGTGATCAACAGTGGGAGGGGTGCGCCGGTCTGATCGGATGGCGTTCGCCCGCCTGACCAGCCCGATGACGCTCATGCGGAGTCCGGGTTATCGCCGTCAATCCGGGCAGCGATGCCGACGACCGCTCAGTTCAGCGACAGCAACTGCTCCAGAGTGGGCTGTGCGCCCTCTTCCTGTGCCCGCTGTGCCTCCGCGGCCTCCTTGAGGGCACGGTTGCCCAGGAAGTTCGCCTCCAGCTCGACGCGGATCTTCTCCATCGCCTTGTTCTGGATCTGACGCACACGCTCCTTGGTCACGCCGATGATCTGGCCAACCTGCTCCAGCGTCATCGGCTTGTCCAACTCGCCGCTCTCAAGCCCGAACCGATGCTCGATCACGGTCCGCTCGACTTCCGTCAGCTCGGCACGGTTCTCGAGCACGATCCGCTTGACCTCGTCCGCGGCGTCCTTCTCGAACGTCGCTCGCTTGGTCTCCAGGAAGTTGCTCCGCTCGAGCTTCGGGTCAAAGTCCGTCGGGAACCGCTGGCGATACTTGCTCAGCTTCATCCCCTGGCGGCTGAACGCCTTGAGGATGGCCCGGCACGCGTACGTGCTGAACTTGTACCCGCGGCCCGCGTCGAACTTGTCCACCGCGCGAAGCAGCGCCATGTTGCCCTCGCTGACCAGGTCAGCAAAGTCAACCTCGCTCATCCGCGTCCGCTTGGCCATGGCCAGCACCAGCGCCAGGTTCGTGTTGGCGATCTGCGTCCGCACAAGGTCAGCCCTGCGGTACCAGCGCAGAACATCCTCCGCCTGCTCGCCCGTGGGCTTGCGGCTGGTCGTCGCCCAGACTTCCTGCTGAATCTTCCAGATCCGGTACCGCGCGAAGTTGTACTGATGGAACAGCACCTTCTCCTGCGCACCGGTCAGGATGACCTGCTGGGCCGTCTTGATCGTCCGCGTCCGCCCCGAGAGATCGTCCATCACGGGGTGGTACCACGTCGTGTCCGGCTTCGGGATCGGCGGGGCCTGATCGTAAATCTTCAGCTCCGCGTCCTCCTCATAGAACGCCGGCGAGTCGATGAAGTCCTGCTCCTGGTCAAGGATCGCCGCAAGGAGTTTCTCGTCCTCCCGGCTCAGCGTCCGCTTGACCTTGCGCGGCGCGTCGGCCTTGCCCACCTTCACGGGCTTGACCTCGGCAAGATCCACGCGATTGCGTCGCCGATGCTGCTGCAAAGGCGAAACGCTCGCGGGTGTCATAGGCATCAATGGGGTGCTTTCCATGGGCTTCTCGTGATCGTTTTCCTGTCCTGCGTGCTTCAGTCTGCTCGTTCGTCCCGCCCCCTCGGCGGTCATGCTCTTGACTTCAACCCGTGCGTCGACGTTCGCCGTCGCCCCCGCCCGGGTCTGTGTGTTCTTCGTCTTGGAGTTCTTCGCAGGAATGCCCGCGCCTCCACTGTGTTGCTTCAATCCGCCGCTTCGGGGTTCCCCCCGACACGCGAGTCACTGCCAACCAACCAACCGACCCGCGGGATCATCATCCCGCACTGACGCCTCCAACTGCAACCCCTCACCACCTTCTTCAACAGGTCGCCCGCATCCTGTCACCATCTTCCACAAGCCTTCCGGGTCACGCTCGCGGCCTCGTCTCCATATACGTCGTTGGGCTGCATTCGTTTCGTTTCGTCCCGGCGTTTCCTACACATTTCCTTTACTTCATCTTGACCGAAAGTCCGTTTTTGAGGACGGAGAACCTCTCAAACATACGAAAATACACCAGACGAGGGGAATCGAAATCACTCTCCCGCTCGCCGCATCCTCTGCCCCTTTCCAGATATCCGTCAAAAACAGATCGTCAGTCTGTTTCTCGTCGCCTCGGGGGGTTGAACAATACCACAAACATCTTCTAGAACAAGCGTTGTGGGTGACAAAGTCTCCCCTGTCTGCGCCTCACCGCTGAAAGTCCTCGATTCTGCCCGGCTTTCCTGTCTATCCTCGTAAAGCCCGAACTGTCGATCCGTTCGCCGATTCGGGCCCTGTCCAACCCCTCACACACCTTTCGGGAGTGATGATCCATGCCGTACACCCTGCCCGCGCTGCCATACGCCCTTAACGCTCTTGAGCCCCACATCGACGCCAAGACGATGGAAATCCACAGCCAGAAGCACCACGCGGCGTACGTCACCAACGCCAACAAGGCCCTGGAGGGCACCGCTTTCTCGGACCTTCCGGCGGAGGTCATGATCACGCGGCTGGGCGAGCTGCCCGAGGACAAGCGGGCCGTGGTCCGCAATAACGCCGGCGGGCATGTGAACCACTCGCACTTCTGGCGCATCCTCGCGCCGGCGGGTAACGGCGGCGGGGGCACGCCGTCGGGCGAACTGCTCGAGGCCATCAACGCCGCGTTCGGCTCGTTCGACCAGTTCAAGGCCCAGTTCGCCGAGGCCGCCACGAAGCGCTTCGGCTCGGGCTGGGCATGGCTGTGCTGGCACAAGGGCGAGAAGAAGCTCAAGGTCTGTTCCACGGCCAATCAGGACAACCCGCTCATGGGCGGTGCTCTGGCCGGGTGCGAGGGCACGCCGATCCTGGGTCTGGATGTCTGGGAGCACGCGTACTACTTGAACTACCAGAACCGTCGTCCGGACTACATCGGCGCGTTCTGGAACGTGGTGAACTGGGCGGAGGTCGCCCGCAACCTGTCTGCGGCGCGGGCCTAAGTTTGACGGGTCGTCGTCGGTGTGTGTGAACCCCCATCGGCCGCTTGAGCGTGCCTGAGAGGTCTGTGCAATGAGCAAGAACGTCTTCCTGACCATGTGGCTGCTGACCCCCCTGGCGATCGTCGCGGCCCTCGGCCTGGCGGTCGATCGCGAAGCCGCCAAGAAGAGCCAGCAGAAGGTCGCGCAGGCCCGAACCGCCGCGCTGCTCGCATCTGCAACGGGCCAGCCCGCGGCCGAGGCCGGCAAGGCCGCCAGCGCAGCGCCGGGCGCGAAGATGGTCCGGCCCGAGTCGCTGGAGCAGGGCTTCGTGCTCGTGGTCAAGGACGCGGCGGGCCTGGCCAGTGCCAACAGCCCGATCCACCTCGCCGGAAGCCACAACGGCTGGGACCCGAGCGACAAGTCCAACGTGCTCACTTCACGCTCTGACCTGCGCTGGCAGATTATTGTTCCCAAACTCAAGAGCGACGCCGGTCTGGCGTTCAAGTTCACCCGCGGCAACTGGGACACGTGCGAGGTCAGCGACGCGCTCGCGGACATCGACAACCGCTCGCTGCCGATGGTCGACGCGAGCAAACTCGCCCCGGGCGAGAAGCCCATCTTCGAGTTCGTCGTGACCAAGTGGGCCGACCAGCGGCCCAACTCCGCGGCTCGCCCCGACCTCGATCCGTACTACACGATCAGCGCCACGGGCACGGTGCGCCGCGTGCAGGTTGCGGGCGGCGGCGTGCCGGCGCTGCGTGATGTGCTCGTCTGGCTCCCGCCGGGCTACGAGGACGAGGCGAACAAGGACCGTCGCTACCCGGTGCTGTACCTGCAGGATGGCCAGAACATCTTCATGAAGATGCCGACGGCCCCGGGCGAGTGGGGCGCGGATGAGACCGCGACCAAACTCATCGAGTCGGGCAAGGTCGAGCCCATGATCATCGTCGCGACGCCCAACAGCGGCCGGGGTCGCATGAGCGAGTACTCGCCGTTCCCCATCGTCAAGGACGTCGCCCCGCGGGGACGCGAGTATGTTCAGTGGCTCACGGGCGAAGTGATGCCCCGCATCGACCGCGCCTTCCGCACCAAGACCGGCCCGGCCAACACCGCCATCGGCGGCTCCAGCCTCGGCGCGGTCATCGCCCTGTACGCGGCGCAGACCCGTCCCGAGGTCTTCGGCGCTGTGCTGGCCGAGAGCCTTCCCCTGACCAATGCCGACGGCGCGGTCGCGACGCACTTCAGCGGCCAGAGCACCTGGCCCAAGCGGCTGTTCCTGGGCGTCGGTGGCAAGGAGTTCGACACGCCCGAGGCCAGCAAGCGGCTGGTCATCGCGACCCAGGCACTCGAGGCCGCGATCAAGACCAAGTCCGCATCGACCGCCGTGTCCCTGGTCGTCGATCCCGCCAGCGAGCACAACGAGCCGGCGTGGAGCGAGCGTTTCGGTCGGGCGCTGGAGTTCCTGTTCGCCAAGCCCTGATTGCCGGCGGGCCGTGATCGCTTCGGTTTGGCGAGCCAAGGCAGAAGATGTGAACTTGGGCGGTTTGTACGGCCTCACATATGCCTTGCCCGCTTGTCCCGCCCGAATGTGGTGAGTATCCTATCAACTGACACTTCCTGTGGGGAGTAGCCTCCCGCTGATGCGGGGCTCGGTTCGTCAATACGGCAGGGTTTTCCTTGCCCGGACCGATGCGGACGCCCTTGGCGTCTGGTGCCAGACCACGGATCGACCTTGGCGAACTCGGCGCGGGCCGATCGCCCTTGGAGCGTTTCCGATGGTCTCTGCGCCCTCTTCGCCTACTTCCGCCGCCCGTGCCGATTCTTCGTTTTCGCGCTCCTCGCCAACCGGCGCGGCTGCCTCGTGGCACCTTGTCGAGGTCGACGCCGCGTTTGCACGGCTGGAGGTCGGCAGTGCGGGCCTGGGCGATGATGCGGTTGCGCAGCGTCGCGCCAAGCACGGGCGGAACGAACTGACCGAACGCGGCGGGCGCACGCTCGGGCAGATCGTCCTGGAGCAGGTCCGCGGGGTGATGATCCTGATGCTTGTCGGTGCCGCGATTCTGGCGCTTGCGCTGGGCAAGGCGGTCGACGGCGTGGCGATCCTCGCGATCGTGGTGCTGTTTGTCGTGCTGGGAGTGGTGCAGGAGTACAGGGCGCAGAAAGCCATCGCCGCGCTGAAGCAGATGTCCTCGCCCACGGTGCGTGTGCGACGCTCGGGGCAGGTGATCGAACTGCCCGCGGCGGACCTTGTCCCGGGCGACATCGTGCAGATCGAGAACGGCAACGTCGTGCCGGCGGACCTGCGCGTGATCGAGAGCGTGAACCTGCGGATTCAGGAAGCACCGCTCACCGGCGAGAGCGAGCCGGTTGAGAAGATCACGCACGCGCTGAGCGACCCGGAGATGCCGCTGGGAGACCGTGTGAACATGGCGTACATGGGCACGTTCTGCTCGTTTGGCCGTGGCGTGGGCGTGGTCGTGCAGACGGGCATGAGCACGGAACTGGGCAAGGTCGCGACGATGATCCAGAACGTCGCCCATCAGGCCACGCCCCTGCAGAAGCGGCTGGACAGACTCGCGAAGATGCTCGCGGTCGTGGCGGTGGTCATCGCGGCGCTCGTGCTCATCAGCGACGTGGTGCGGGGCGTGCCGATTTCGGACGGCCTGCTCATCGCGGTGGCGGTCGCGGTGGCGATTGTGCCCGAGGGCCTGCCCGCGGTGCTGACCTTCACGCTGGCTCTGGGCGCGCAGCGGATGCTCAAGCGCAAGGCGCTGATCCGCAAGCTCCCGGCGGTCGAGACGCTGGGCAGCGTGACGGTGATCTGCTCGGACAAGACCGGCACGCTGACGCAGAACCGCATGACGGTGACGGCGCTGGATGTCGCGGGCGCACGCATCGACGTGGCGGACCTGGGGCGTGCCTCGGGCAAGACCGCAACGGTCGCGTTGTCACTGGCGTTGCCGAGGTCATCTCCGGGCGCGACGTTGCTGCTGGCGGCGGGGCAGTTGTGCAACGACGCGACGCTGGAGGTTGCGCAGGGCTCGGGCGAGATGACCAGCGTGGGCGATCCGACGGAGTCGGCCCTGGTCTTCGCCGCGGCGAGGTTCGGGCTGCTCAAGCGGGACCTTGAGCGTGCGCTGCCCCGCGTCGCGGAGCTGCCGTTCGATTCGGATCGCAAGCGGATGACGACGGTGCACCGCCTGGGCGAGCCGGTGCGGATCGAGGGGCTTGTGCTGCCGGCGGAGGCCAGCGGCGCGCCGCTGCTTGCGCTGGTCAAGGGGGCGGTCGATGGCCTCATGCCGTTGATGACGAACATTCTCACGCCCGACGGCGTGAGGCCCATGACGGAGGAATACCGCCGTCGTGTGACGGCCAGCAACGACGCGATGGGCGCGGGGGGCATGCGTGTTCTGGCGATCGCGTACCGGACCCTCAGCGTCGCACCGCGCCCGGGCGAGCAGGATGTGGTCGAGCAGGACCTGACGCTCGTGGGCCTGATCGGCATGATCGACCCGCCTCGCCCGGAGGTTCGCGACGCGGTGGCGACGTGCAAGCGAGCGGGCATCCGCCCCATCATGATCACGGGCGATCACCCGCTGACCGCCCGCGCGATCGCGGCGGAACTGGGCATCACCACCAGCGACGGCAAGGCCGTCACGGGCGTGGAACTCGAGCGGATGAACAGCGAGCAGTTCCGCGAGGTTGTGCGCACGACCAACGTCTTTGCACGCGTCAGCCCCGAACACAAACTCAAACTCGTCGAGGCTCTGCAGGCCAACGGCGAGATCGTCGCCATGACCGGCGACGGCGTGAACGACGCGCCGGCCCTGAAGAAGGCCGACATCGGCGTGGCCATGGGCATCACGGGCACCGACGTGGCCAAGGAAGCCGCGGACATGGTGCTGCTGGACGACAACTTCGCGACGATCGTCGCGGCGGTCGAAGAGGGCCGGATCGTCTACGACAACCTCAAGCGGTTCGTGCTGTTCTCGATCGCGGGCAACATCGGCAAGGTCGCGATCGTCGCGGTGCCGCCGTTGATCGGTCTGCCCAAACTGCTCGTGGCGTTCCAGGTGTTGTTCAGCAACCTGCTGACCGACGGTCTTCTGGGCCTGGGCATGGGTGTGGAGCGCGGCGAGAGCAACGTGATGAATCGGCCGCCGTATCGCCCGGATGAGAGCATCTTCAGCCGTGGCGGCGGCTGGCATGTGGCGTGGCTGGGCTCGCTGATCGCGGTGATGGTCATCGGGATCGCGTGGTGGTATCACGAGCGTCTGACCGCCGCGCTGCCGGACGGCAAGCTGCCGGAGTTTGTGCTCGATGAGGCGGGCAAGGCGACGGTGGTGCCCACGACGATGTACCTGCAGTTGCTGACGATGGTGTTCATGGTGCTGGCGATCATTCAGATGCTGCGGGTGCTGGGCATCCGAAGTTTCGTGGATCCGATCTGGAAGTCCGGCCTGTCGGGCAACCGCACGCTGGTGGTGATGCTGGGCGTGGCGGCGACGCTGCAGGTGCTGGCTGTGTTCTTCCCGCCGACGCAGCAGTACTTCTCGACGACCAGCGAAGGGAATGTCGGGCTGATCGCCGTGGGCATCGGCCTGGCGTCGGGCCTGATCGTGCTGATCGCGATGGAGATCGAGAAGGTCGTTCGTCGTCGGGGCGTGGAGGCGTAAGGCCCCAGCGGCCATCGCACCGAACTGAAACACAGACGCCGAGCGGCGATGAACCGCTCGGCGTTGTGCTTTGGAGTTGGCCCACATGGGCCGGGATCGGCGGATGAGCGTTATCGTCCGACAGCGGTGTCGTGGTTCACGCCCTCGGGCGTGGGCACGGCGACGGGCACGGTGGTCGGCGGGGTGGTGCCAGTGAACGAGAGCGAGTCGACCGCGATGAAACTCGTGTACGCGCTGACGAGGTTGTGCTCCAGCGCCACACGCTTGATCATGCCCGGAAGTTCTGCGAAGACATCCGGAGGCGAGGTGTCGGCCATGTCGGCGATGAGGTGGCGTGCCCAGAGCGTGCGCAGGATCGGGCGTGTGGCGATGGCCTGGCCCGCGGCGCTGAGGCTGGGCGAAACGGGGATGAGGACGTTCGTGCCCGCGCGCATGCCGTGGACATCGATGGTGGCGGGCGGCTGGCCGGTGTATCGGCCCATGATGACGACAGGACGGCCGACGAAGACGTCGGGAAGTTGCGAGGGGAAGATGCCCGAGATGGTCCCGCTCGTCGACGAGAGCGAGAGGTCGGTCATGGCGGGCTGGGCGACGCGCTCGAAGAAGGCGTCGATGATGGCTTCGGGCTGATCGCCCGACGCAACGTGAGCGACGGCGCCCCGGCCGGCCTTGGCCATCTGATCGAGCAGGTAGCGGTTAGTGGATGAGCCCACGCCGAAGGAGAAGATGCGGGCCGCCCCGAGGCGTGCGCGGATGGCGGTGAGGATGTCGCCTTCGTTGCCGATGTAGCCATCGGTGAGGAAGAGCACGGTGCGGAGTCGGCGTGTGTCGTGCGGGAAGTTCAGCGCGGCGTTGATGCCCGTGAGCATCTCAGTGCCGCCCTCGGCGCGGAGGGCTCTGAGATACGCGATCCCGCGCTCGATGTTGCGCGGGGTCGCGGCGATCGGCACCGGGCCGAGGCTGCTGCTGCGGGAGGCGAAGTTGATGATCTGGAACGTGTCGCTGGGCGAGAGTCGGCGGAGCGCGCGGGTGATCGCGGTGGTGGCCTGTTCGAGCGGTCGGCCGTCCATCGAGCCCGAGGTGTCGAGCACGAAGATGAACTCCTGATCCTGTCTGGGCAGAAGGCTGGTCGACTTCGGCGGCACGATCGTAAGCATGAATGTGCCGCCGGGCTGGCTCTGGTCGGCGTCGGGCTGAACGTGCAGCGAAGAGCGCATCGTGTCGCCCGCGACGGCGATCCGCAGCACAAAGTCGCGGTTGGGGATCGCATCGCTCGAGGAGAGCGTGACCTCGGCCCGGCCCGGGGCGCCGAACATCTTCGTGTCGATCGCGTGCGATCGGCTTTGCAGCGATTCGAGTTGCACGCCCATGTCCAGCCGCACGCGCACGCTGATGTCGTGCCCGCTGCGGGTCTCCGGCGGCAGGTATGTGACCTCTGTCGGCTGGCCGCTGGTGCCGGACTTGCCGAGGGTTGTCGCGCCGATGCCGGTGTATGTCGCGTCGGGGTTGTAGCGCGGGCCGACGACCATGGGGAAGACGAACTCGTACGCGTTATCGACGTACGCGAGCGTGTGGAAGTACGTGATGGCGACATCGATCTGGCGGCCGGGCTCGATGTTCGCGACGCGCTGCGTGAAGATGTTGGGGCGGTCCTGCTCCAGCAGCGCGGCGTGGCGGCCCTGGGCCTTGGCGGCCTCGTAGATCTGGCGGGCCTCGTCGCGATCGCGGATGATGCCGCGGATCGTGCGGTCGCCGATGGTCATGACAAAGTCGTTGATCGCGGCGGACTCGGGCAGCGGGAAGACGTAGACCGCTTCGATCTTCTCGCTGAAGGGGTTGTGGAACTGCTGGCTCACCGTGACGCTCGAGAGCGAGCCAGATATGTCGGCAGTGACGGCGGTGTGCTTGAGCGGAACGGGGATCGTGCGCTGCTCGCCCGCGTTGGGCGTCGGGGGCGCGACGATCATGCAGCCGCTACCGGGAAGTTCAACGCCCGGCTTCGCGGCCGGCTGTTCGGCGCGATAACGCTGAATGACCCAGACTTCCTCGTTGAGCGCGGGGCGCTGGCCCGGGACGTCGGGCAGTCGCAACGGCATGACGCGGGCGGGGGCGCCGCGCTCGCCGGCGTTCTGGTTCGTGGGTGCGCCCGGACGCTCGAGCCCGCCGTAGCGGGGCGAACGGGCGAAGTCCTCGGTTCGGCCGCCGACCTCTCGGCTGGTCGCCATGTTGGGGGCGCCGGCGTCGGAGGGCGGGATGGACGCCGGCGCTTGAGGTGCGGCGGGCACCGCGGACCTTGCCGGCGCGGCCTCGATCTGCCCCTGCGTGGCCAATCCCGCGAGCGTTCGCCGGCGCGCTTCGGCGGGAGAGTCCGGAGCGACGGACGGCGAGATCATCGGCGGGGCCATCTTGAGCAGTGCGGTGTCGCTGGCGGCGGGAGATGCGGTCGGCGTGCCGCTCCACGGCTCCGACGCGCCGCCCGCGGTGCCGATGGGTGCGACCCCGCCGCCAATAGGTGCGGCGGCAGTGGGAGGAGAGTTCTGCTGAACGGAGCAGCCCTTGAGCACGAGCAAACTCGTCGCGGAGAGTGTGCCGAAGGCCGCGCACGCGGCCAGCACCATTGCCGAGAGCCTCCGCGTCCGCTGGCCGGTATGTTGCTCAGCTCGGCGATCGGACGAGCTGTCGGTGTTCGGAGTGTTGTCGGGGTTGCTCACTTGGAGTCTCCAATCTCAAGAGAAAGAGTCGCCGGTACCGGGGCGGCGGCGGCGTCAACGCTCGCGACGACGCGCGAGCGCAGCGTGTCCAGGGGCTGTGCCTGACCGGTCCATGCCACGTGCAGCCGAGCGACGCGCACGCGCCCGGCCTGGCCCTGCGGTGCCTCGGGCTCGCCCGCGGCAAGGCCCGGTGCGACCTCGGCCTGTCGCACGCCCTGTGCGATGCCCGCGAGGATGATGCGGCTGTTCTTCAGTGCCGCGGGGTCGTAGTACGGCGTCGGCGCAAACGCCGAGCCCGCGGCCCCGCCCTCGACGCCGACCAGCGACAGCGCCGGTGGACCGAGCACCTCGACCTGATACGCCGACAGCGCGCGATCGCCGCCGTCGACGAAAACGTCGATCGCCTGGAACGTCGTGCTCGTCGGCGCGGGCTGCACGGCCTTCGCGGCGGGCGCGACCACGCGCCCAGGGGCCATGGCGCTCATCGGCGCGAGTGAGCACGCAAGCGCCAGCGCGAGAAGGCCAGCGCCGAGCCGGCGCGGTGAGCGCGGAGCCGGGCGCGGGCCCGGCCGCGTCGTGATCATGTCGGTCGTCGTGGGGTTCATCGCGGTGCTCCGGTCTGGGCCAGGATCATCAATCTCGGCAGCCCCGTCGCGTCGGGTTGCTGCAGCGCGAGCGTGAAGTTCGAGAGGCTCACTGCCCGCTGCGCCAGCGCATCAACATCCGCCGGCGTGATCACGCCGTCGGCGTCGGCATCCAGCGACGGGTCGAGCCCCGCGGCGTCGAAGGTCCTTGCGCCGGCACGCAGCGCCGCGGACAGCCGCATCGCGTCGGCGATTGTCGGTGCGGCCACGCGGCCGCCCGGGCCGCCGAAAGTCGACCCCGCCGCGGCCAGTCGCCCGGTGATCGGGTCGGCGCGCGGCACGCCCGCCGCGTCCATCGTCGATGCGCCGCTTGTGGTTTCTTTGGTCGCGAGCGTGCCCGCGATCGGCGTTGTCGGCGTGCGCGCGGGCCAGAGCGTCCAGAGCGCCACGCCCAGAACCAGCGACGCCGCGAGCGCCGCGCCGACGGTCGCGAACCGGCGCACAGGCCGGGGGCGCCCGTCGATTCTGCCGATGACCTCGCGCGTTCCGTCGAAGCGTTCGCGGGCGATCGCGTCGATCCGTGCATCGAGGCGGACGCTGGGCGTGCGGCCCGCGCCGTCGATGAGCGTGGCAACATCCCGCGCGAACCTCGGCGAGGGCTCGCCGTGCGGCTCGGGCGTGTTCGGCGTCGGGGTGGTCTGGTCGGGGCTCATCGTCGTCTCCATGTGCATGCACCGCGCGGGTGCGGAGGTTCACGAATTTCTGAAAGTCTGTCGGCGGACCGCTCGCGCTTGGCCCTGTTCAGGCGCTGTTCGGCCGGTGCCGATCCTCGGTGACGCCGAAGTAACGCCGCGTGCCCGGGTCGGCGCGCAGCGTCGCGAGCGCGTTGAACAGTCTGCTCTTGACGGTGCCCACGGGGATCTCCAGCACGAGCGAGATCTCCTCAAGGCTCATGCCGTCGACGAACCGAAGCACCACGACCTCGCGCTGGGCCGCGGGAAGGACCATGAGCACGCGTCGAAGGGCGTCGAGCTGGTCGTCATCACCACGGGCACTCGCGCCGGGCACCGGCCCGCCGCGAACGCTCAGGCACCCGGCCAGCGCATGGTCGTCGGTGCTGGCGTGTCGAACGCGCGAGCGGCGGAGGCGCAGCGCGTGGTGGCGAATGATCGGGAACAGGAACGTTGTCAGGCGCGAGGTGAGCACAAAGCCGGGGAACTTCCCGGCGAAGGTCTCGAAGGCCATCGCCACGGCGTCCTCGGCATCGTTCTCGTCGAGGCTGTAGCGCATCGCCACGCGCATCGCAAAGCCGCGGTAGCGCACGTAGACCTCGCCAAGGGCGGTGCGGGCGGCCGCGCCGCCGGCGTTCAGGCGCTCGACGAGTGTGAAGTCTTCGTCAAGGCCGCCCCGGGCGAGCGAATCCTCCGCGGCGAAGCGGCCGAACTGTGCAAAGAAGCAGAACACGAGCACGCACCCTCATAAAGTCCCTTCACGAGCGACGGCAGCGTACCCGATCACGCGGGCGTGCGTGGATCGCCCGCTGGCGACGGTGATCGTGACGGCCGCGGCGCTCGCGCTCTGTTCAGGTCCCCTGGTCCACTTGTCGGAGGTCCGCATGAAGCTTCGAATCGCCGAGAGTTCCGCCCGCGTTCTGTGTGGTGTGTTCGCGGGCGCTGTTGCCGTCCTTGCGGTCGTCGCGACGGCTGCGACCGCTGCGGCTGGCCGGCCTGTGCCGATGCCGCCGCCGGCACCCGCACCCGCACCG
>VYLX01000032.1_pt1 | contig 32147 bp, 28 predicted proteins | sample 5114181 | NCBI WGS metagenome assembly VYLX01 (sample SAMN12291812, study PRJNA351875) | freshwater metagenome | isolation source: freshwater lake | place: USA: Michigan, Sherman Lake | collected 2011-08-08
CATTTTCAGGGTCATTACGCATACTTCATGGTCGGAGCACGCTTTCGCCGAAGGCAAGCAAAGATCGCACCCCGCGTTCGGCAACCCCCGGCGTACCGTCCCCGGCCGACATGGCTCCGCTCTCGCTCCAACATGTTCGTCTGCTGATCGGCTCGGCCGAGGTGCTGAGTGTGCTGCCCGTGACCGATCGCGGGGCGGGGCTGGCCGGGGCGCGGTGGCAGGAGTTCAAGCGCGACGCCGGGCAGTTCACGGGCCTGCTCACCTCGCCCGGGTCGGAACTGATCATCAAGGGCCTTTCGTGCGATGGACCCATGCCGCGGCTGCGGGCGCTGGTGGGCCGAACTCGGCTGCATCGGCAGTATCGCACGACGCAGCGCTTGGCGGCGCTAGGACTGCCTGTGGTGCCCGCGCTGTCGCTGCTGAGCGCGAGCGTCTCGGGCGTGGCCCATGTGCTGCTGGTGATGGACCGGGCCAGGGGCCAGACGCTGCTGGAGTTCCTCGCGAATGCGGCATCAAACGCGACGGGGAACGCCGCCACGAGCGCCCGCATGCAGCACCGCGTGGCCGACGCGGCGGGGCGGCTGGTGGCCCGCGTGGTGGCCAAGGGCCTTTTCAACCGCGACCACAAGCCGTCGAACATCATCGTCACCAGCGCGGGGGACGACGCCTCGCCCGCGACGCTGAGCATCATCGACGCGGTGGACTTCCGCAAACTCACGCCGACGCTCGTGTTCCAGGCGCCGACGCGGATGCTCGCGTCGATGATCATCGAGCCGACGGGCGTGGGTGTGCGGCCGCGATACGCCCTGATGCGTCGGGCGCTGCGGGCGTACCTTGAGGAGTCGTGGCACCTGGCCTCTCGCAGCGACGCCGACGACGATGAGGCGATGGACCCGATGTGGGAGCACCAGAGCGCCCGGGCGTTCTGGCAGAGCGTGGGCGAGCGTGTGGTCCGTCACGGCGACCCGACGCCGAGGGTCAACCCGCTGGCACGCTGAGCGGAACGTTCGTTAGCACGGTTCATGTGCCCGGATCATGGCATCTGCAGAAAGCGGAGCATCACGATCATCAGCGCGATGACGGTCGAATTGTGAATGAAGTGCGCAACGATGCAGGCGATGAGGCTCCCCCGCCACTCGCGGAGCATCGCAAAGCCCAGGCCCAGCATGATCACCGGCCCGAGCATGAGCAGGGCGTAGCCGTGCATGAGCCCGAAGACCAGCGCGCTGCCCGCGCCGGCGAGGGTCCAGTGCAGGCGCGAGCGGAGGTGGCGGTACAGCCCGCCGCGGAAGATGATCTCCTCCAGCAGCGGCGCCCAGACCGTGGCCAGCAGGGCAAACGCGACAAGCTGCCATCCGCCAGCGCCCGCGACAATGTCGATGATCGGATTGTTCGCCGGCGGGGGCGGTGAACCCAGGAGCATGGACCGCACAAAGGTCCACGCGAGCATGAGCACCACCGACGCGACCGCACCGAGAACGAACAATGGCACGACCGCGAGATAGCCGATCACGCCCGCGGCGATCTCTCGCGCCAGGCTCGACCGGGTGCCGTCGGCCCGGCGAAGGGTCAGGCCCAGCATCGCCCGCGTGCGCGACCACGGCACGCCACGGAGCAGCGGGTAGAACACCACCAGCAGAAGAGCCCATTGCAGGACCATCGCGACGGGCGCGATGTCGAGGCCAGGCATCGCCATCGCCAGGCTCGCGGTGACGACCTTGAGCATCACAAACCCGGCCATGAACACCGCGAGCACTTCAACGCCCATGCTCCCGCCGGGCAGAGGAGCCGCAAAGTGCGACTTCAACTTGCCGCCGAATCGGGCGATGCTGGCGAGCGCGAGCAGGATCAGGCCTGTGAGCAAGGCCAAGATGGCCACGCCGCCGATGGCGACCATGCCGATGAGCAGGCCCGGGCCGCCGCGGGCGATGGCAACCTTGTCCGGGTGGGTGTCGGGCTCATCGCGCGTGACGAGCATGCGACCGATCCAGCCGTGATGCGCGATGAGCGCATCGCGCTGCTCGGGCGTGAGAGCCGCCGGCCCACGCTGGAGCGCGGCAAGGGCCGCGTCGAGGTCCTTGATCAGCAGTTCACGGATCGCCGACTGCCGCGGGTCGGTGTTCGAGGCCGGGTCTCCATCGGCGTCGAGAAGTTCGCGTCGCAGTTCGGCGATGGCCGTTTCCGCCGCGCTGTTGCCAGACAAGCCGCCGGGCTTTTCGGTCGCGGCGAGCAGGATGAACGCCCGCACGCGCGAAAGCGTGTCGGCCTCGCGGGCCTGCGTAAACAGGGCATCGGCGAACTGGACATCGAGCGCCGGCGAGGGCATCGCCGAGGCGAGTTTGACGTACAGCCGCGCCTGGATATCCGTCGGGTCCATCGAGGGCGGCTCGATGCTCACCGGCGCGCTCGGCGTGCCGCCAGAGCCCGACAACGCGGACGAGCCCAACTGCTGCACCGCGACGATCACCGCCAGCAGCACCGCGCACAGCACCCACGCGATCCGCCCCGCCCCGCGTGAGCCCGGATCCGGCCCCGGCCCCTCGCTCCGCGAATCTCGGCCATCGGCACCGCCCGCGCCGCCCCCGATGCCGCCCACGGCACGGGCATCAAACGCAACCGGCGTTGTATACGGCGGGAAGTTGCTCATGCGATGATCCTGATGCGCCTCCGGCGCACTCCGGGCACGCCCGTCATTACTTCAGCCGATCGCTCACCAGCGCGTGCAGGCTCTTGAGTTCCTCCGCCTTGGCCCGCGGCATGACCAGCGTCGCCTCCGGCGTGTGCACGACGATCAGATCCTCGCACCCCAGCAGCGCGATCGTGTGCGTCGGGTCGCTCGAAACAATCGTGCTGTTCTTGCTCGCCACCGCCAGCGCGTGGTTCGCGTCCAGTTCTCCGCCCACGCGGTTGCCATCCTTGTCGGCCGCGAGCGTCTCGGCGTAACTGGGCCACGACCCCACGTCCAGCCAGTTCAGGTCCATGATCACCGTCGCCACATGCACCTTCGGGTCCGTGCTGGCCGGCTCCATGATCGCATAATCCACGCTGATCTTCGGCAGCGTCGGATAGACCTCCGCCAGCACCTTCTGCTGGTCCTTGGTCCCCCAGGCGCTCTGGATCTTCATCAGCCCGTCGTAACTCTCGGGCTTGTAGCGCTTGATGCACTCGAGCACCGTGCTGGCCTTCCACACGAACATGCCGCTGGACCAGCCGAACATCCCGCTCTCGAAGTACGCCTGCGCCCGCTGAGCATTGGGCTTTTCGACGTACCTCGCGACGGAATACGCCAGGCCCTCGGTGCCCTTGACGCCGTGCACCGCGGGGCCGCGCTCGATGTATCCGAACCCCGTCGCTGGATACGTCGGCTTGATCGAAAACGTCACCAGCCGCGACGGGTCGGCCTCCACCAGCCGGAACCCCGCCTCGACGCAGCGCTTGAAGACATCCACCGGCTGAATCACATGGTCCGCGGTGAAGACCGCGAAGATCGCGTCCTTGTCGAGCTTGTGCAGCACCGCCGCGGTGAAGCCCACCGCGTTGACCGTGTCGCGCGCCGCCGGCTCGCCCAGGATCCGATCGTCGGTGAACCCCGGCAACGCCCCGCGCACCGCGGCGCGGTACCCCTCGCCCGTGCAGATGTACCGGTGCTTCTCGGGCACCAGCCCGTCGACACGCTCCGCGGCGACCTGCAACAGGCTCTTGGCCTGCGCGCCAGACCCGCGGATGAGGTTGAGCAACTGCTTGGGTCGGTCCAGCCGACTCATCGGCCACAGTCTGGTGCCGGCGCCGCCGGCCATGATCATCGCGTAGCGCATCGGAGTGAACTCGATCCCGGGCGGGTGTTGAAGAAAGCGGTGGTCAGTGGCCAAATCGCCGACATCGCGCAACGAGTCATCTTCGCAGGACACTTCTCGCCTGCGCGAGAGGATACACCCCCGGCCAACCGGCCGTCCGCGCTCGCTCGCGTCCGCGCTTGGGATGCTGCACTCTTGATCGTTCAGTTCGCCCCGCCGCTGAAGACCGCGCGAAGGACAACTTCAACATCCAGCGCTTTGCCCTCGGCACGCGAACCTTCCAGCCGCTCGATCGCCCGCGCCACCTTCCGCTCCGCCTCAGATCGCACGTCGCCCATCCGCACCAACGCCTCGATCGCGTCCCGCTCCGTCGGCGGCAGCCGAGAGCCCGGATCGAACGCCTTTCGAGCCCCGAAGGCCGACAATCCGCCCGCACCGCCCGCCGAGCCGGCGCGACCGTCGCCCGCGCCGTCCATCACCCCCGACGCCGCGTACGACACGCACTTGCCCTTGAGTTCCGCGATCACCGTCTCGGCCATCCGCTTGCCGATCTCCGGCAGGCCCGACAGCCCCTTGGCGTCGCCCCGCTCGATCAGAAGCGCAATCTTCGCCACTGGCTCGGCCATCACCCGCAGCGCCTTCTTCGGGCCGATGCCCTTGACCGTCGTCAGCAACTCGAAGAACCGCCGATCCTCGGGTGTCGCAAACCCCAGCAACCTCGGCGTGAAACTCGCACCCTGATTCATCGACTCCAGGTGCGTGAGCGTGTGCAGTTCCACCCGCTGGCCCTGGCTCAGCGCCAAGCCCGCGCTCAGAAACGACGGGATCAGCACCTCAAGGCTCAGCTCGGCGTCGCCAAAGGCCACCCGGATCATCGCCGAGGCCGGGGGCTCGGCGTCGACGTGCTCAAGTTGGCCGGCCACGCGGGCGATCACGGGTGGAGCATAGTGCCCCGAACACGCCCCCGACAGACCCCACACGGGCCTCCAACCCACGGCGTTTGGCCCCGGATCTTCGCACACGCGTCCGGATCCAGCCGATAACCCTGCTGCGGGCCGATCGCCCGCGACCATGCCCACCATTCTCGGCCCCGCCGACATCCTGATGCCCCCCGCGAGCAGCCCGCCGGCAGCGAACGCCGCCGCCCCCGCGCTGCCGACGACCGGCGTTGTGCTCATCGGTACGCTCGCCAGCGCGCGGGCCATGGTCCTGCAAGCCGCGGCCCTCGATCGGCCGCCGATCATCGTCGGCGTGGTCCTCGACGCCCCCGGCACGCTCGCGAGCCCCGACCCCGCTCTCCCGCCGATTCTCGGCGTGATCGACGACCTGCCCGCGCTCCACGCTCGACACCGCTTCCGCCTCGCGCTGGTCAGCCTCGGCTCGTCGCTGGCCGACCGCGTTCGGCTGGTCTCGCGTCACCTCTCGACCCTCGCGCTCGAAGCCCGCTGGGTGCCCACGCTCGAGGACGTCCTCAGCGGCGCGGGCGTGACGCATGTCTCGCCCACAGCCACCGCCGCAAGCCCCGCGCGAGCGCCGACCGTCACCCCAGGCCCGCGGCTCAGCGCCCCGGCGATCGACCCCGTCGCGCTCATCGGACGATCACACTACGAAATGGACGAGCCCGCCGTCCGCCGGATCATCCAGGGCAAGCGCGTGCTCATCACCGGCGCGGGCGGCAGCATCGGCAGCGAACTGGCCCGCGTCTGCGCCGCGCTCAACCCCGAGCGCCTGCTGCTGATGGAACGCTCAGAGAACGCCCTGTTCCAGATCGATCACGAGATGGCCCGGCGCTTCCCGGGCGTCGCCCGCAGCTCGCTGCTGCACGACGTCGTCGACGCCGACCAGACACTGCGGCTGTGCCTGGAGCATCGCCCGCAGGTGGTCATTCACGCGGCGGCTCACAAGCACGTCCCGCTGATGGAGGACCACCCGGCCCACGCGGTGAGCAACAACCTCTTCGGCACGCGCAGCATCGCTGACGCCGCCGGCGCGGCGGGGGCCGAGCGCTTCGTGATGATCTCCAGCGACAAGGCGGTCAACCCCACCAGCGTCATGGGCGCAACCAAGCGCCTGGCCGAGCTGTACGTGTCGAGCCTTGCACAGGCCGGCACGTCACGCAGCGCGGGCGACGGCTCAGGCGGCTCGACGCTCTACAGCATGGTCCGCTTCGGCAACGTGCTGGCCAGCGCGGGCTCGGTGATCCCCGTTTGGAGCCAGCAACTGGCCGAGGGCGTGCCGATCACCGTGACCGACCCGCGGATGACGCGGTACTTCATGACGATCCCCGAAGCCGCGACGCTGGTCATGTCCGCCGCGGCTCTTCACGCCGACGCGGGCTCGGCCCCGGTCTTCGTGCTGAACATGGGCCACCCGCTGCGGATCGTGGACCTGGCCGCACGCTTTGCGCGCCTGCACGGCGTGCTGGTGCGCATCGACTCGCAGAGCATCCCCGTCGCCGCCCGCGACGCCCTGGCCGCGACACCCCTGCCCGAGAGCGACCCGCTGAGCCCCGATCAGGCCCGCGCGCTTGCGATGGGCATGAGCCCGCTGGAACTGGGCATCGCCACGATCGTCTTCACCGGCGCCCGCCCCGGCGAGAAGCTCTACGAGGAACTGGGCTACGGCGCCGAGCAACTGGCCGCGACCGCCCACCCGGGCGTGACAGTCTGGACCGCCCCGACGGCGCGGGCCGACCGCACCAGCGCGATGCGGATGATCGCGGAACTCTCGGGCGTCCGCAGCCCCAGCGCCGACAAGGCCAGCGTGCTCTCGCTCATCCGCAGGCACGTGCCGGAGATGGCCACGCCACCCCGCGACGTCGCCGCCAAGTGATGGGGCGATCAGCAATGAAAAGCGTCGGCACCGAGCGCCGACGCTTGTGAAATCACATCAAACTGTGAACTTCGAAGATCCGGTCACGAACCTGCCGCTCTCACCTCGGCCCGATGACCGTGAACGTGAAGTTCGCCGACGTCAGCACGCTGATGCCGTTGCGGATCTGGATCGTCGCGGAGTCGAACCCGATCGATGTGACCATCACCGACAGCGATGAGGCCGACAGCGCATTGGCCGTGAGCGCGGGCGATGAGGTAAAGGGCGTGGCGAAGGTGATCGTGTACGTGCCGGTGCCCGTGTTGGTCACGGCGTAGCCCGTGCCGTTGAGGATGCCACCGCTCGATGACACAATGCCGTACATCAGCCGCAGGTCCACATCGCCCGCCGCGGCGCGGAGCTGCCCGCTGTCGCCCAGCGCCACGCTGCCGCGCACGTCGAGCTTGGCCGCCGGCGTGGTGGTCCCGATGCCGACGTTGCCGTTGTCGCCGACGATGCGCATCCGCTCGGGCTCCTCGAAGCCCGCGTGGAACCGGATGTTCCCGCTCCAGCCCTCATTCCAGAAGTTCCAACCGGCAAACATCGCCACATCGCCGCCGTTGCTCACGCCGGGCGTTGGCGATGGAGCCGCGTTGTTGCTGTTGCCGCCGCGCAGCCGCAGTTCGCCGCCGGGCGTGCCGAAGCCACTGAGGAACGGCTGCCCCGCGGCCTGAATCGTCAGCACCGACCCGGACAGATCAACCTGGTCGACCTGCGGCCCGCCGATGGACGCCACCAGCGGCGTCGGCGTGTTGCTTCCCAGTCCGAGCGCGGTCGCCGCCAGCGGCGTCGCCGTCATCCGCTGGCGCGGCCGCAGCGCCGTGAACACGCCGCTGCCGGCAGCGCCCGCTTCGACCTGCAGCCACGTCGCGCGGTCGCCGGGAACCGGCAACCCGAAGTCCACCGAAGTGGTGAACACACCGCCGACCAATTGCACCGTGCGATCGGAGACCGGCCCGAACACCTGGTTGACCAGCGAGTTCGACGACGGATGATCCCACAACGTAAAGCGCAGGTCCGCCGCCGCGTCGGGCGCCACGCCTTCCAGGCGGCCCTGGTACGTGAACGCCGTTGATGAGATCGGCGAGGACGGAAAGCCGAAGTTCCCGAACTCGATCTCCCAGCCATTCGTGATGAACCCATCATCCCCGCCTGCAAAGTCCTGCACGAATAGCTGCCAGAGGCCGTTGACGTTGCCGCCGGTCAGCTCGCTCAGGCTCGACACCCGCGGGATCGATCCCGCCGGAGCCGCGAAGGTCGCACTTCCACCCGCCGGCGCAAATGTCCCTGTATCGAGCGGAGAGGGTAACGGCGTCGTCGACTCGCCGCCGAAGGTCAGCGTCAAATCATTGACGGCATCCCCATCGCCGTTGAAGTTGAGCAACTGGATGCCGCGGCCATCCGGCGCCACGAGCAGGACCGCGACATCCCCCGGGAACGTGTGCGTGAAGCCCTTGAGCCGCACGCGCACGCCGTTGACCTGCGTGACGCCGTTGACCAGCACGTTGCTCGGATAGAACGGCGAAGGACCGAAGTTCGGGATCGGAATGCTCGTGATGTTGGGGAAGACCTGCGCCTGTGCCGGGGCGACAAGCGCCAGCCCCAGCGTCAGACCCGCCGTCAGGACCACAGTCTGGCCCCGCATAGGGCCCAGAGTCGCACCCACCGCCGACAACACCCGCGTCCCAAAGCCCATTCGCCCAGTACCCATGATCGATCACTCCTGATGTTTCGATGTGCCGCTGCCAGAGGACGCCACGAGGCGATCCGAACGTATCGGCCCCGACCTCTGCACGCAAAGCCACGCACCCGGACAGGGCGCAGGACTCTGAGGATGTCAAGATACACCCGCAACCCGCCCGACCCATGCGAAAATCCAGATTCACCCGCCGAACATCCACGCAACACGATGCGAGCGTTTCGCCAACAGCGATCGCCCGTGCCGCCGCCCTGTCCGCGAGCGACAAACTTGAGACATGATTAAGGGGGCCTTACTGACCGTCCACACCCGTCGCCACGCACCCGGGGGCGCGTGTGCCAATCACGCCGAACTCCGCATTGACCTCGCCCCTCGCGCCGCTGCCCCATGCTGGCCGGCCGCTCTGCCGCTTTGCTTCCCGCCGTTACTGCTTCTCCGGCCTCTCGCCCGCGGCCATGAGCCGCTCGCCGTGCTCAGGAGTCATCGTTCCCTCTGCGACATACGCCGCGATCTCACGACGCGTCCGTTCGCGCTCCGACGTCCGGTGCATCCGTACGACGTTGTGCACGACGATCCAGAGCGCCACCACCATGCAGAAGATCACCCAGTCATCCATCGCACGCACTCCTGCCCGCCCCGCCGTTCGCCTCTGCCCGCCCCGGCCACGCTCGCCAGACCCGTTCCCGCGATGATCTCAGGGTAGAGTGGTTCCGAAACCCCACGCCGACGTTTCATCTAGGTCAGCCCAAAGCACGAACGTCGGCCGGAACGCATCGTGCCAAGGTCGGCAGGCCCATGCCGCCACCATCCAAACATCCCCCAAGTTTCCAAAGCGCCCCCTTCGCCCCCGCACAGCCTTCCGACCCCGCACCCCCTCCGCACCCTCACTTCCCAACCTCCGCCTCCGCCCTTCCCGACGAAGCATTCAGCACTACCCATGCCCCGCGGCGCCTCCAGTCCGGACCCCGACCCCGTCGCGCTGCTGCTGCGGGCCTATCGCCTGGGCGCGTTCCCCATGGCCCGCTCGCGTCACGATCCGCGTGTCGAGTTCTACTCCGTCGATCGACGCAGCATCATCCCGCTCGACCCCGCGCCCAACCTCCCGGGCGGAATGCACATCCCAGCCTCGCTCGCCCGCCGCGTGCGCTCGCGGCGGTTCATCATCACCACCGACCGCGCCTTTGAACACGTCATCAACGCCTGTGCCGAGGAACGCCCGCAACCCGACGCCGACGCCGATGACGCCGCAGACGCCGCCCCCGGCACCTGGATCAACGACTGGATCATCAACGCCTACACCGCGCTGCATCACGCCGGGCACGCCCACAGTTTCGAGGCATGGCTCGAGGATGAGCCGACCGCGGCGCTCACGCGCGAGCCGACGCTCCGTCTGGTCGGCGGGCTCTACGGCGTGCACATCGCCGGCGCGTTCTTCGGCGAGAGCATGTTCTCCCGCCCGCACCTCGGTGGCACCGACGCCTCCAAAGTCTGCCTGATCCACCTCGTCGCGCACCTGCGCCGGCTCGGCTGCTCGCTGCTGGACACCCAGTTCTCCAACCCCCACATGGCCCGCTTCGGCCTGGTCGAACTCGACCACGATCGCTACGCCGCCGCACTGGCGCGTGCCCTTAGCGCGCCCGCACTCTGGTCGCCCCCCGACCCCGCCGACGCCATCGCGATGCTCCAGCGCCCGCTCGCACCGTGACGCCACGCCGCAGCGCTAGACCCTCCCGCGGTCGTGATCCGCGCCCGGCGCCGATTCCGTCGGCCTGTTGGCCGTGGCATCTATCGCGGCCGCGCTGCCGCCCCCGTTCGCGCCCGGCGTGCCCTCGCGTCGGCCGCTGCGCAGCCGAACCGCCAGCACCACCGCGACGCCCAGCATCGTCACGCCGACACCAAGCCCCGCGCCAACCGCCAGCATCGACCGCTCCGACTCGCCGGCGCTGGCCGCGCCGCCGCTGGCCGCGCTTCCACCGGAACCGCTTCGAACGGCAGCAGCCGCCGTCGTGCTCATCTCCGGGTGCTCCTGCCCCGCATCGAACTTCACCGCCCGCGCGACGGCCGCGAACTGCGGCCTCGCCGCGGCGAACGCGCCCGCCGGCGCAACCCCCGCGATGGAGACCAGCGAAGAACGGCCGAAGCGCAGCATCGTCGCGTTGACACGCGCCCCGCCGCCCATCGCCGCCCCCCCGGACGCCCCCGCATCCATGCGCACCACCACCGTCCCCATCGCGCCGTCACGATCGAACGACACCTCGCTCAGCCCCAGCCCCGGCGCAACCTTCTGCCCCTGCTCGGCGAACTGCCGGGCCAGTTCATCAAGCGAGGGCACCACCTCGGCCGATGGCTCGCCCATGATCATCACGGACACGTTCTCATCTTCGGCGCGAACGAGCATGACCTGTGCCGGCTTGCTCCGCCCGCCGCTGGCGGTGTACGTCGTGTTGTTGAACGCCGCCAACTTCGCGTCGCTGGCGACGCGCCACCCCGCGGGGACCTCCAGCGTCCAGGGCTGGCCCTGCACGCGCAGCGTCTGCGCCCGCGCCGTCGGCACGCACACGCCGAGCATCGCCACGATCGCGACGACCAGCGCGACAACACGCGTGTGCGGACGCGACGCCGGCCCGCGGAGCTCATCGCCGCCCGACACAATGCTCATGGTCCGATTGGTGCTCATGCCGTGCTCGCTTTCGCTCTGGTTCGTGGCATCGATACTCGCTTCGGTGCGAAGTGGCGGGTTCGCTCCCGCGTGCACCGTCCACCCGCAGACTCCGCCATCACCCCGAGAGACGCGTCCGACACCCCCCACAATTCGGCATGAAACGAGGCCGCGTCTCCGCGAAGACCCGTTCATGCTCGCACCAACGCCGGAAGGCACTCGATCGAGCCGCAGAAGAGTTACCTCCGGCAATCGCCCGACTCTCGCAAACTTTCCCTCGCTCGCCTCGTGGACTCGCACCGAGTCACGCGCCGCAGCGTACCATGTTGTCCCACTTGAGACTCTTTCGCGAAGGATTCCTGATGACCATGTTGAGTTCGCCCCCCACCGATCTCCGGCAGTCCACGGCTGTTGCTGACGCGCTCAGCGAAACCGTGCTCCCGGCCGTCGGAGGCGATGCCCCGCTCGCAACCCCCGCTCTCCGCTCCGCCTACGCCATCGTCATCGTCGTCCCCATGCTCGGCCTGCTCGCCGCCATCGCCATGAGCTGGGGCTTCGGCATGCAGCCCATCCACCTGATCCTCCTCATCGGCGGGTACATCCTCACCGGCCTGGGCATCACCGTCGGCTTCCACCGCCTCTTCACGCACAAGGCCTTCACCACCAGCCGATTCATGACCGCCTTCTGGGCCATCCTCGGCTCCATGGCCGCCGAGGGCAGCCTCTTCATCTGGTGCGGCGTGCACCGCGTCCACCACCAGTTCAGCGACACCCACGCCGACCCCCACAGCCCGCACGCCGTCAGCGCCCGCGCCGTCGCGCTGGCCGAGGCTCAGTCCGCACACGTCGACGCGCAGCGCAAAGCCAGCATCGTCGCCGGCGACGCCGAGCCCGCCGCCGATCACGATCACGACCATCATCACCACGATCACGACGACCACGCCCCGGGCTTCCGCGGCCTGGTCTCGGGCTTCTGGCACGCCCACGCCGGCTGGCTCTTCCGCGCTCACCCCGCGGACATGGAGCGTTACATTCCCGACCTGCGAAACGACCCCGTCCTCCGCTTCGTCGACCGCTTCTTCTTCCTCTGGCTGGCCATCGGGCTGATCATCCCGGGCGTCATCGCCGGCCTCGTCACGCAGACCTGGACCGGTGCCGCACTGGGTGTCCTCTGGGGCGGCCTTGTCCGGATCCTCGTGGTGCACCACATCACCTGGAGCATCAACAGCGCCTGCCACCTCTGGGGCGCCCGCGATTACGTCTCCCACGACCACAGCCGAAACAACCTCATCTTCGGCATCCTGGGCCTGGGCGAAGGCTGGCACAACAACCACCACGCCTTCCCCACCAGCGCGCGCCACGGCCTGGCGTGGTGGCAGTTCGACCTCTCCTGGATCATCATCCGCGGCATGGAACTCGTGGGCCTGGCCCGCAACGTCCGCCTGCCCAGCGCCGAACGCCTCGCCGCCAAACGCCGAACCGCCTGAGTCCTCATGGCCAGCCCGACACGCGTCGTCGTTCTGTTCCCGCTCAAGACCGAGCGGCAGCAACTGGCGCAGACGCTCAAGGACCCGGATCTGGCCGGAGTCGAGCTCCGCACCGGCGGCCTCGGCGGCGAACGCATCACCGCCGCCGTCGAGGCGCTCGTGAGCGAACACCCCGCGCCAGCACAACGCCCCGACCTGGTCGTCCTCCTGGGCTGCGCCGGCGGCCTGCGCCCGGGGCTCAGCGGCGCGCCGCCCGTCGGCATGGTCATCGACGAAGCCGGCAACGAGTTCATCCCCTCTATCATCCCCGCCGGCGATGACGAGCAGCCCGTCACGCTCCTGGGCGTCGACACGCTCGTGCCCGACGTCGCCGCCAAACGCACGCTGCACGCCCGCACCGCCGCGGACATGGTCGACATGGAGTCCCACGCCTTCGCCCGCGCATGCTCTGGCCACGGTCTTCGCTGGGCCATCATCCGCGGCGTCTCCGACACCGCCGACGAAAGCCTCCCCGACTACATGCGCTCATGGATCGACGATCAGGGCAACTATCGCCTGTGGCGCATCGCCCTCTCGCTGCTGTCAAACCCCGCGCGGATCAAAGAGGTCCAGCGCGTCGCGACACGCTTCGGCGAGGCCATGAAGGCCACCCTCCCCCGCCTCAAACTCGCCCGCAACCTCGCCGCGGCGAATCCCCAATAATCTCCCCGCACACACGTCGCTTCCCACTCTTCATTTTTCTACCGCTTCGCGACTGCGTCACTCTGTCACTCCGCCACTGTTCCACCGTGCCGCCCCCCTCCCCCCTCCCAGCGCACTGGCCCACGCCCCTGACCGGCACCATCGTCGTGCTCGGCGGGACCTTCGACCCCGTGCACATCGGGCACATCGCGCTGGCACGTCGCGTCGCCGAGTCGCTCTCGATCACTCCGGGCACCGCCCCGCCCGTGCGAACGCTCTTTGTCCCAGCCGCCCGCTCGCCGCACAAGGCCACCGGCCCGCGCGCCAGCAACGAGCACCGCGTCCGCATGCTCGAGATCGCGCTGGCCGGCTGGCCCGAGGCCGGCGTCTGGACCGACGAACTCTCTCGCCCCGCGCCGAGTTACACCGTTGACACGCTCGAGCGCCTGCGTTCGCTCGCACCGAACGCAGCGCTCCGGCTGCTGCTGGGTCAGGATCAGGCACTGGCGTTCCATCGCTGGCGCGAGCCGCGACGGATCATGGACCTGGCCCCGCCCATCGTCCTGCCGCGTCGCCAGTACGCAGGCTTCTCCGCCGGCACCGCCCAGAGCCCGCGCGCGTTCGCCGACGCGCTGCGCGTGAGCGGATTCTGGAGCGAGCAGGAAGTCGACCGCTGGTGCGCCGCGATGATCGACGTCGGGCTTCTGGAGGTCAGCAGCACGCACGTCCGCTCGCTCCTGGCCGTGGGCACCATCACCGCCGACGCCCAGGTCGGACCGTACCTGCCGCTCGGCGTGCTCGAGTACATCCGCGAACGCGCCCTCTACGAGTGATCGCACCGCGCCGCACCGATCAACGTCCGCCAAAACGCGGACGGGGCCGGACGGATGTGTCCAGCCCCGCGAGCGCGTTCCAAACAAGACCGGTCATTCCCCATCATCCCGCTTCGGCACGCGGATGCGCCGCGTCGTAGGCCTGCTTGAGCCGCTGGGCCGTCAGATGCGTGTACACCTGCGTCGTGCTCAGGCTCTGGTGGCCCAGCAGTTCCTGCACGCTCCGCAGGTCCGCGCCGTTCTCCAGCAGGTGCGTCGCGAAACTGTGCCGCAGCGTGTGCGGCGAAATCTTCGGGTCCAGCCCGGCGCTGCAAAGGTACTTGTCGAGTTTCCGGCGCACGCTCCGGCTGCTCAGCCGACCGCCGTGCTTGTTCATGAACAGAACCTTGCCCGCGGTCCCGTCGCTCCAGAGCCCCGCGAACCGCGGCTCGCTCCGGACCATGCCCATGAACCGGTTGATCGCGCCGATCGCGTGCGAACCCAGCGGCACGATCCGCTCACGCTTGCCCTTGCCCCGCACCCGCATCGCCTCGCCCTGAAGATCCAGGTCGTCGACATTGATGTCCACAAGCTCGCTCACGCGGATGCCCGTGCTGTACAGCGTCTCGAGCATCGCCCGGTCACGCATGCCCAGCACATCGCGCTGGTCCGGCGTGCTCAGCAACTTCTCGATCTGCTCGATCGCGATCGCCTTGGGCAGCCGCTTGCCCTGCTTGGGCGTGCGGATCGCCAGCATCGGGTTCGTCGGCGCCAGCCCGCGACGCTCGGCCCACTTGAAGAACGATCGCAGCGTCGCGATCTTCCGCGCCATCGTCGCCGGCGAGTACGAACTCTCGCCCAGGTGCGACAGGTACCCGCGCACCGTCTCGCTGCTGGCGTCGAGCATCAGCGTCGTCAGGCAGTTCGGCCCGCCGCCGATGGTCCCCACAACGCCCGACTGCGCTGCACCAGTGCGTGAGCCAGCCTTGATCAATCGCTCCTGATACGCCTGTTCCTCCACCGCCTCGGGCACCTCCTGGCCCAGTTGCTCCTGGAGATAATCGAGGAACTGACGCAGGTCCGCGCCATAGCACCGCGAGGTGTACTCGCTGAAGTGCCGCTCGTTGCCGAGGTAGTTGAGAAAGCCGTTGACGACTGGCAGGGTGGACATCCCGGTCACTCCGAATCCGTCAGCCTTCCGTTGCCGACGTTCCGAAGTGTTATCGACCGCCAGAGGGTCCATCTCAAGCCCATGCGCCGAACAACGTGCGGATTGTGACGCCTGTACGGGTTATCCGCCCCGCGACGGATCGGTTCCCGCACCCATCGCCGAGCCTCCCCCACGCGGTTTCCGGGCCTGTCGGGCCTGTTCCACACCCTCCTGATCCGCCGGAATCGCCAACCGTAGCCGCTCTTCCTGAATCAGCCGGTGCGCCGCGTACCACGCCGCAAATTGCGTGTACAACTCCATGCTCGCCGTGTACCGCTTCCAGCCCAGCGCACTGTCAAAATCATGCCGCCCCTCGGCGTACCGACGCACGTTCATCAGCACGGCGTGATTCGCCGAATCCAGGTGCTCGCTGATGACCGACAACGGGCGATCATCCCCCGCCGTCAGTGCCGCGGCCATGTCCCGGGCCTGAACCTGAATCGCCTGCGGATCGCCCCCCACCGCCATCGCCCGCCGAGCGCCGAAAAGCCCCAGATTCAGCCCAAGTTTCGGCGGGTCGTACGGGTCATACGCCGTGATCGTCCCCACCACGATCGCATCGGCCCCCACCGCCTGCGCCAGCCGACGCGCATCGCTCGGCGTCCGCACCTCGCTCATCCCGATCGCCCGCATCGCCGCGAACGTCCGGTTCAACGGCAGACACGTGATCCCCCGCGTCTCACCCAATCGGGCCACCAGCGCATCGGCCACCGCGTTCGCATCCACCACGCTCACGCCCGACTCGTTCCGCAACGGCGCCACCGCCCACACCGGCTCGCCCCGACCCGCCGGGTACGGCGCAACCAACGCCTCCGGCGGCACAAGGTCCGGCCGACCCTGACACCCCGGCGCAACAAGTGCGCACAACCCCAGCATGAACAGCACGACCTGCGCAAGCACTCGGTTCATGCCCGAAGAACCGCAACGCCCGTGCCAGCCCTACGCGCATCGGTCTGTCTCGGGCGCGGGGCCGCCCCGCGACCCAACCATTTCGTCCGCTCGCTCGCCGTGGAACCCGCCCCGGCCCGATCCATATCACTGATCACCTCATGACCACTCAACCGACCAACTCCGATCCGAACACGCCGCCGACGGAGGCGCCATCGCCCCCCGATTCCTTCGCCCTCGACGGCAGCCTTCCGCCCAACCCCGACTGGGGCAAGTCCAAAGCGCCGACGAGCGAGACCCAGTTCCTCGCCGGGCCGCGCTCGCGCATCAGCGAGGCCCTCCGCGTCGCGCGCATCGGGATCGAGTTCATCCGCGGCTTCCGCGCGCTGCACTTTGTCGGCCCCTGCGTCACCGTCTTCGGCTCGGCACGCTTCCCCGAAACACACCCGGACTACCAGCTCGCCCGCGACGTCGGCGCTCGGCTCTCGCGCATCGGCCTGACGGTCATGACCGGCGGCGGACCGGGAATCATGGAGGCCGCCAACCGCGGCGCACGCGACGCCAACGGCCCCAGCATCGGCTGCAACATCGAGCTCCCCCACGAGCAGCACCCCAACCCGTACCTCGACAAAATGGTCGAGTTCCGCTACTTCTTCGTCCGCAAGGTCATGCTCGTCAAGTACTCCTACGCCTTCGTCGTCCTCCCGGGCGGCTTCGGCACGCTCGACGAACTCTTCGAGGCCGTCACCCTCGTCCAATGCGGCAAGATCTCCCACTTCCCCATCGTCATCATGGGCCGAGACTACTGGGCACCCATAGAAAACTTCATCCGCATCACCATGCTCAAAGCCGGCACCATCAGCCCCGCCGACCCCGACCTCCTCCTGTTCACCGACTCGCCCGAAGAAGCCGTCGAGCACATCCGCCGGGCCGTCGCCCCCGTCCTCAAAACCCGGGGCGTCAATTCCCGATAAACTCTCACCATGGCTCTTACACGCTCAAGCAATGACCGAATGATCGCCGGCGTCTGCGGCGGAATCGCCCGCCACCTCGGCTGGAACTCCACCCTGACCCGCATCCTCTACGTCGCCGTCTCCATCTTCTCCGTAGCGTTCCCGGGGATCCTCTTCTACATCATCCTGTACTTCCTGATGCCGCGCGAGTGAGACGACACCCGCCGTGCTCCCTTGCCGATTCGAACTTTGAGCTTTCCTTCGCCCCCCGCACTTCCTTTGCCCCCCGCACATCCCCAGCCCGCCGATCTCCCTCCAGTCTCCATGGTTGTCTTCGACCTTGGCGGCGTCGTCGTGCGCATCTGTCGATCGTGGGCCGAGGCCTGCGCCGCCGCGGGCGTGCCCGATCGCGATCCCGAAGGCACGCTCATGGCCCCGCAGGCCACCGACCGCCGACTGCTGGTCCGCGCGTACGAAACCGGGAGTATCGACTGCGAAGCGTTCTTCGCCGGCATCGCCCGCACCACGCGCGACCTGTACACCGTCGACGAGTTCCGGCGCATCCACGACGCGTGGATCCTCGATGAGTATCCCGGCGTCGCGACGCTGATCGACGACCTCCACGCCGCGGGACTCGCCACCGGCGTGCTCAGCAACACCAACCACCGCCACTGGCTCCAGCTGACCACCGGCCCCCACGGCCCGGCCAAGTTCCCAACCCCCCAGAAGGTCCAGCACCTTCACGCCAGCCACCTCCTGCAACTGGCCAAGCCCGACTCGGCGATCTACCACACCTTCGCCCGCACCGTCGGCCTGAGCGACACCCCATCAGCGCTGCTGTTCTTCGATGACCTGATCGACAACGTCGCCGCGGCCCGCAGCGCCGGCTGGCAGTCCATGCAGATCAACCACGCCGGCGAGGGCGACCAGAGCCCGGCACACCAGATGCGGGCCGAACTCAGGCGACGCCGCGTGATCGCTTAGAGCGCCCACTGCGTCACTGCGTCACTGCGTCACTGCGTCACTCCGCCACTTTGCCACTTCTCGCCCCCACCATCCCCCGCGTGCACGCATCCGCCACCCACGGCAGCATCGTCATCACGCTCATCCCGAACCGCACAAACGTCCCCTTCGCCCCCGTCCACACCTCCGCACGCGGGCGACGCAGGCACGCCACCACGCGCTCGGCCACAACCTCCGCCGGCTGCGCGAACCAGTCCGGCGAGTGCTCCGCGATCGTCCCACGGCCGCTGCGCACCTTCGTCTCGTCGAAGAACTCCGTCTTCGTCGTGATCGGGTGCACCGTGCTGACGATGATCCCCTCGGGCTCGAGTTCCAGCCGCATCGCGCGGCCAAGGTGCGCCTGCACCGCTTTGCTCGCCGAGTATGCGCCGTAGAACGGCAGCGTGACCCGCGCCAGGCACGAACTGCACCAGAGCACATGCCCCCGAGGCTCGCGCGTTGGCCGCTCGCCCGCTCGCCGCTCGCGCGCACGCATCAGCGCCACCGCCGGGCGGACGACGTTCAGCGAGCCGTACACATTGGTCTCCATGATCGCGCGCAGGTCCGCGTCGCTGGTCTCCATGACGCTGCGCTCAAGGCCATACCCGGCGTTGGCGAACACGCCGTACACGCCGCCCGTGTCGCGAAACTCCCCTTCGGCCTGCTCGATGAACGCCGCGCACCCCGGCGCGTCGATCACATCCAGGGCCCGCGTCGTCACGCGCACGCCCAGCCCGCGGCAGGTCTGCGCGACCTCTTCGAGCTTCTCCACGCGCCGGGCGCACAGCGCCAGGTTCATGCCTTGACGAGCGCACGCGATGGCCGTGGCCATCCCGATGCCCGATGACGCCCCGGTGATCACCATCGCTCGCCCGCGCAGATCGATCGCCATGGCCAGAGCGTACCGCCTCCGCCCGCGGCCCGTCCGTCCCGGCCCGGCTCAGACTCCCAGTTCGCGTGCCCACCGCGCGTTGGCCGCGCGGTCGGTCAGGTCGTAACTCAGCGCCGTCAGCGTCATCCGCTTCTCAAACAGCGCATCGACGTCGCTCCCGGGCTCCATCTCGTGAAAGTCCATCGGCGATCCGCTGGACCAGTAGTACGTCTCGCCCAGCGGGTTGCTCCGCTTGTCGAACGAATCGATCATCCCGTGCGTGTTCATCGGGCACACGCTCAGCGCGGGCGTGGGTCCGTCACGCTCGGTGATCGGCACGTTCAGGTTCATGCACGACCGCGGCCCCGGCCCGCCCGAGCTCATGATCCGGTCGATCACGCCCCGCGCGTGCCGAGCCGCCACGTCGTACCGCGGCTCGCCCGCGCCGTGGTGCAGGCTCACCGCAATCGACGGCACACCCAGAAACGCCGCCTCCAGCGCCGCGGCACAGGTGCCCGAGTACAGCACATTGATCCCCACGTTCGCGCCCATGTTCATCCCGCTGATGCACAGGTCCGGGCGCGACCCCGGCCCGAACCGCGCGGGCCACAGCGTCGCCAGCGCGAGCTTCACGCAGTCCGCCGGTCGGCCATCGACCGCGACGCCGCCCATGCGATCGTTCACGTGCACATCCTTGACGATCAACGGCTGGCGGAACGTCACGCCGTGACCCGTGGCGCTCTGCACCGTCAGCGGCGCGACGACCATGATCTCGCCCAGCGCCGTGCCGCACGCCGGCGCGAGCCCGGCGAGCGCATCGAACAGCGCGATGATTCCCGGTGCGTGTATGCCGTCGTCGTTGCAGAGCAGGATGCGCATGGGCCCAGTGTAGAGCCCCGCGCAGCCAACGAAAAAGGCCCGGGCGCTGGGCCCGGGCCTTGGTCGAATCGTGAATGTTCCGGCGTCGCGTCAGGTCGTCCGCGCGCCGCTGTCGGCCGTGGCAGACGACTCACCCGCGGGCGTCGCGCCCGCGGCCGGTGCCGCCGGTGCCGCCGGCGTGCCTTCCTTGACGTCAAAGTACAGGAAGTCCTGATCCTTGCCGTCCTCGTCGGTGCGCCGGGTGATGGTGACCTTCGAGCCGCTCTTCATCTCGCCCGAGAGCAGCATCTCGCTCAGCGGGTCCTCGACATACTGGCCCACGCTGCGACGCAGCGGGCGAGCGCCGAAGTCGGGGTTGAACCCCTTGTCAATGAGGAAGTCCTTGGCCCTCTGGTCCAGCTCCATGCTGATGCCCTGCAGCCGCACCCGCTCGGTGACCTTGGCCACCTCGTACTCGACGATGAGGTTGAGGTTGTCCTTGGTCAGCGGCCGGAAGACCACGACATCGTCCAGACGATTGATGAACTCGGGGCGGAAGAACCGCTCGACTTCCTTCAGCAGCACCGTCTTGATGTTCTCGAAGCCCGTGTCGGCGGTCTTGACCACCTGGGCCGTGCCGAAGCCGAAGCCGCCGCCGCCCTTGATCAGGTCCGCGCCGATGTTGCTGGTCATGATCAGGATGCAGTTGCGGAAGTCGACGTTCCGCCCGAACGAGTCGGTCAGACGCCCCTCTTCCATGATCTGCAGCAGCATGTTGAACACGTCCGGGTGCGCCTTCTCGACCTCGTCGAGCAGGATCACGCAGTACGGGCGGCGACGCACGCGCTCGGTCAGCTGCCCGCCCTCCTCGTAGCCGACGTACCCGGGGGGCGCGCCGACCAGTCGGCTGACGTTGTGCTTCTCCATGTACTCGCTCATGTCCAGCGTGATGAGCGCTTCCTCATCGCCGAACATAAAGTCCGCCAGCGCCTTGGCCACCAGCGTCTTGCCCACGCCCGACGGGCCGCAGAAGATGAACGATCCCATCGGACGCTTGGGGTCCTTCAGACCCGCTCGCGCACGCCGGATGCTCTTGCTGATCGCCTTGATCGCGTCGTCCTGCGACACGACCTTCTTGTGCAGTTCCTTCTCCAGGTCCAGCAGGCGCTCGGCCTCTTCCTTCTTCAGCCGCTTGAGCGGGACGCCCGTCATCTTCGAGATCACCTCGCTGATGACATCCTCATCCACAATGCCCGCGGCCTGGTTCGCTCGCTCGCGCCACTCGCGCTGAACCTGGTCCTTCTTCTTGCGCAGCTGCTCGGCCTTGTCGCGAAGTTCCGCCGCACGCTCGTAGTCCGCGGCCTTGACGGCCTCGTCCTTGTCGACCGTCAGCTTCTCGATCTCGCCCTCGATATCCGCCAGGTTCGGCGGCTTGGTCATGCTCTTGATCCGCACCCGCGCGCCAGCCTCGTCGATCGCGTCGATCGACTTGTCCGGCTGCACGCGACCGGTGATGTACCGGCCCGACAGCTCCACCGCCGCCTTGATCGCGTCGTCGGTGATCTTGACCTTGTGGTGCTGCTCGTACTTCTCGCGCAAGCCCTTGAGGATCTCGATCGCCTGCTCGTTGTTGGGCGGGTCGACGGGGATCGGCTGGAAACGCCGCGCCAGCGCCGCGTCCTTCTCGATGTACTTGCGGTACTCATCGAACGTCGTCGCGCCGATGCACTGGATCTCGCCGCGGGCCAGCGCCGGCTTGAGCACGTTGCTCGCGTCGATCGCGCCCTCGGCACCGCCCGCGCCGACGAGCGTGTGCAGCTCGTCGATGAACAGGATCACGTTCTTGGCCCGACGAACCTCGTTCATCACCGCCTTGATCCGCTCCTCGAACTGCCCGCGGTACTTCGTGCCCGCGACCATCATCGCCAGGTCCAGCACCACCAGCCGGCGATCGTGCAGAATGTCAGGAACCTCGCCCGCGACGATCCGCTGCGCAAGGCCCTCGACGATGGCCGTCTTGCCGACGCCCGCCTCGCCCAGCAGCACCGGGTTGTTCTTGGTCCGTCGGCACAGCACCTGCACCAGACGCTCGATCTCGTTGGCACGCCCGATGACCGGGTCCAGCGTGTTCTCACGCGCCAGTTCCGTCAGGTCACGACCGAACGAGTCCAGCGCCGGCGTCTTGCTCTTGGCCGCGGTGCGAGAGCCAGCGCCCTCGGACCCGCCGCCGCCCGCCATGCCGGGCTCGCCACGCCCCGCCGCCGGGTCCTTGCCCGCGCTGGGAGAACTCGTCGACTCCTCGCTCTCGGTCCCCGCGCCCAGAAGGTTCAGAACCTCCTCGCGCACCTGCTCGAGCTTCAGCCCGAGGTTCATCAGCACCTGCGCCGCAACGCCGTCGTGCTCGCGCAGCAACCCCAGCAGAAGGTGCTCCGTCCCCACGTAGTTGTGGTTCAGGTTCCTCGCCTCCTCGATGGCGTACTCGATCACCTTCTTGGCCCGGGGCGTCTGGGGCAGCTTGCCCATGGTCACAACTTCCGGACCCGGCTTGACCAGCTTCTCAACCTCAAGACGCACCTTCCGCAGGTCCACGTCCAGGTTCTTCAGAACGTTCGCGCCAACCCCCGAGCCCTCCTTGACCAGGCCCAGCAGAATGTGCTCCGTCCCGATGTACTCGTGATTGAACCGCTGGGCCTCCTGGTTCGCCAGGGCCATGACCTTGCGTGCACGATCTGTAAAGCGCTCGAACATGTGTGCTCCCTGCGGCTGGTACTCACTGGCCGCCTGTCTGTCCTCTGTACTCGGGCCGCCGCCTCGTGGCCCATCTCGTCGTTTCGTCACTCTAGGCGATTCAATCAGGACTTCCGGGTTCACCCGCAGTCCACGCTTATCCGACGTTCCACCCCTCTCCATTCGCCCGCCAGCCACGATCAGACCTTGGGGCTTCCCCTTGTCCGCTCATGACCCCATCGCTCCGCGCACGCCGACTCGTGACCCTCGGCGTTCGCTGACCATGCCCTGTTATCGACAGCGACGGGCGTGCCGTTCGCCGAATCGCACAACTTGACCCTCAGTCCCCCGCCCGGGTCAAAAAACGCCCCTCACATCCTGACATTCAGTCAGGGATCGCCCCGAATCTGCTGGAATGGCAGCCCGCACACTCTGAACCTCGCGATCCTCATCCCCCGTGCTGATCTCTGATCCGTGCGCGCCGGTGCGATCGCGGCTCAAGTTCGTGCCGCATTCAGGGGCTGGTCAGCCGCTCCAGAGCCTCGCGATATCGCCCGAGCGTGCCGTCCACAACCGCCGACGGCAGTTCCGGCCCGGGTGGTGACTTGCCCCACGCTCCTCGCGTCGCCAACTCCTCAAGGTACTCGCGCAGAAACTGCTTGTCGTAACTCTTCTGAGGCCCGCCGGGGCGGTACGTCTCCGCCGGCCAGAACCGCGAACTGTCCGGCGTCAGCGCCTCGTCGATCAGGATCGGGTCGCTCCAGACCCGGTTGAGTTTCGCCCCGTCCTCGAGCGTCCGCCCGAACTCGAACTTCGTATCCGCGATGATGATCCCGCGCGACAACGCATGCTCCGACGCCGCGGCGTAAATCTTCAGCGACAGATCCCGCAGCGTCGCGATCGTCTCCAGCCCCACGCGCTCCGCGGCCTCTTCGAACGTGATGTTCTCATCATGCCCCGTCGCCGCCTTTGTCGCGGGCGTGAAGATCGGCTCGGGGAGTTTGTCACACTGCTTCAGCCCTGCGGGGAGCTTCACGCCGCAGACCGTGCCGGTCGCCTGATACTCCTTCCAGCCCGAGCCCTCGAGATACCCGCGCACGACACACTCGATCGGAATGACCTCGCACGCCCGCGCGAGCGTGAATCGGCCGTCCAGCCACGCGCGAGCCGCGGGGTCCTTGGGAATCGCCGACGCCGGCAGGTCGCGCAGGTTCGTGCTGATCACGTGCGTCTGCGCCAGGCGCTTGCGTGCGATGAAGTCGAACCAGAACGTGCTCATCTGCGTGAGGAGCCGACCCTTGCCCGGGATGAGCGTCGGCATGATCACATCGAACGCGCTGATCCGGTCGCTGGCCACCAGAAGCAGCGCATCGGGCCGATCGGCCAGCGTGTACACCTCGCGCACCTTGCCCGAGCGCAGCAGTTCAAGGCCCAGATCGGGCGTTCCCGCGTGCGATCGGCCGGTGCCGTTGACGTCGTGCGTGGTGCTCATGCGGCAGAATAGGGAGCGAGGGCGAGACCTCGCACAGCCGCAAAAAAGATAACGCCCGCTTTCGCGGGCGTCGGGCCGGGGATGCTCTCCCCGGGGATGATGTTTGAGTATATCGTCAATTCGATGAGGAGCAATAAAAAACCATGGCATCTGGACGAGTAATCGCGTAAGTGGACGGCTACATCCTGTACTTCGGCCTCAAGGCCAAGGGTCGCCGCTATCTGTGGCTTGATCTCAAGTCGCTGATGGATCGATACCTACTCGAAAACCAGAGTCTGATCCAAGTAAAATACTTCACTTCTCGCGTCCAGTCACCCCACGAGTCGGTTTTGCGTCAGTCCCGGTACATCGACGTGCTCCGCGAGAGCGGAGTAACGATCATCGAGGGGCGGCATGGAGGAGACCCGCTCCGGTGCGAATGCGGAAGAACGATCTCGATGCCGGGCGAGAAGATGACGGACGTCAACATCGCCCTTGAGGTTGCCCGCGACTCCTTCAGAAATGAGTTCGATACCGCGTTCCTCGTGACTGGGGACTCGGATCAGGTTCCAACTGTGAGGTTGGTTCGGGAGGTCTCGCCAGCCCAGCGCGTAGTCGTTCTCTTTCCCCCTGAACGAGTTTCCAAGCACCTTAAGGGCGTTGCACACGCGGCCCTGAACATCAATGAGGCGAATCTCCGCGAGTCTCAGTTTCCAGAGAGCGTCAAGCTCGTCAGCGGGGTCACGATCGAGAGACCGGACCGGTGGAGGAGCTAGCGAGCTCCGCTTCGAGCCATCGCTTGCCCGTTCGCATAACCTCCCTCATGCCCCTGCCCCGCATCGCCATCGTCGGACGCCCCAACGTGGGCAAGTCCTCGCTCATGAACATGCTCGCCCATCGCCGGGTGAGCATCACCGATAACACCCCGGGCACCACGCGCGACCGCGTGATGGCCATCATCGACCTCGAGGGCGAGAGCGCCGATCAGCCCATCATCAAGGCCGAACTCATCGACACCGGCGGCTTCGGCGTGTACACCGTCGAAGGCCGTCAGATCGACAACGGCGGGTTCGACCTGGCCAACCTCACCGACGACATCGAGGAGCAGATCGCCCGCGCCATCCGCACCGCCGACATCATCCTCTTCGTCGTCGACGCGCAGGACGGCATCACCGCGCAGGACCGCCAGATGGCCCAGCTCCTCCGCGAAGGCGGCATCGCACGCCGGCGCAAGGGCGGCTCGCCGTCCAAGGGAGCCCCGGTCAAGCCAGGGAGCAAGGACGCCCTGACCGACGACGACGCCCCCAGCTCGCCCGTCGGCGACCGCGTCATCGTCCTGGCGAACAAGGTCGACGGGCCCAAGTGGGAACCCCACGCCATGGAGGCCGCGGGCCTTGGCTTCGGCGAGCCCGTGCCGGTCTCGGCGATGAACAACTACAACCGCCGACACCTCATCGAGTTCCTGCACGAGAAGGCCCGCCCCGTCAAGGCCGCCCTGGACCGCCGGGGACGCGAGGTCGATCGCCCCGCCGACCTCATGCTCGCCATTGTCGGCAAACGCAACGCAGGCAAGAGCACGCTGGTCAACAAACTCGCCGGCGAGAAGCGCGTGATCGTCTCGGAGATCCCCGGCACCACGCGCGACGCGGTGGATGTGCGCTTCGAGATGGACGGACGCTCGTTCGTCGCCATCGACACCGCCGGCCTGCGCAAGAAGAAGAGTTTCAGCGACCGCATCGAGTGGTTCGCGCTGGAGCGCATGGCCGAGGCCATTCGCCGCTGCGACGTGGCGATCATGATGATCGACGCGACCGAGCCGGTCAGCCAGGTCGACGAGCACGTGGCGCAGATGCTGGCCAAGAGCTTCAAGCCCTGCGTGATCGTCGTGAACAAGTGGGACCTGGTGCAGGGTAAAGCCGTGCGCCTGGGCGAGGGACGAAAGGGCAAGCAGGGCCAGAAGGTCACGCCCGAGATGTACGAGGACTACCTCCGCAAGGAGCTCAAGGGCCTCTGGTACGCGCCGATCTCCTTTGTTTCCGCCGACCGCGGGACCAACGTCCGCCCCACCATCGACCTGTCGTTCGAACTGCTCGATCAGGCCCGCTCGCGCATGACCACCGGCAAGCTCAACCGCATGCTCCGGTCGATCATCGACAAGCAGGGCCCCGCCAGCGGCACGGGCCAGTTCGCCAAGGTCCTCTACACCGCGCAGGTCGCCGCCAACCCCCCGACGATCGTGCTGGTCGTCAACACCCCCGACCTGTTCACCGCCAACTACCTCCGCTTCCTGCTCAACCGCCTGCGCGAAGAGTGCCCGTTCCCAGAGGTGCCCATCCGCCTGGTCGTCCGCGGCCGCCACCGCGAGGAACTCTTCGACGACCAGACCGAGGAACGCATGGCCCGCGAAGTCGCCCAGCAGCAGGGCGAAGACCTCCTGGCCGAGGCCCTCGGCGGCGCGGCCGTCACGCACCAGGATCGCCCCGGCGGTAAGCGCATGGTCGAACTGCGCGAACTCTCCGAAGATCAGGCCCAGCAACTCTTCGGCTCATCCGGTGCCGACGACTTCGACGACGACACCGGCGACGCCGATGACACCGATGACGTGGACGACGGCGACTCCGAGCAGGATGACGCGGACACCGCCGACAGCCTCGCCGCGGCTCGCGCAGGGCGAGCGGGATACTCACGCATGCCCGATGGGTCGATCGTCTTCGAGCCTTCTCGGCAGAAAGCCCCATCCGCCAAGCCAGCCAAGGCCGGCAAGCCCGCGAAGCCGATCCGCTCGTCCAAGCCCAGCCCGTCGGCCAGGCCCGTCGTCGCGCGTCACTCCAAGTCGGCCAAACCCGCAAAGCCGGGCAAGCCGGCCAAGCCCTCGACCACAGGCACGCCCGCATCGGGAAAGGCCTCAAAGCCGGACAAGGCCGCGAAGATCGCCGCACGGCAGGAGCAGGAGCGGTTCAAGTCCAACATCCCGGGCTCGGATCGTCCGCAGCGCCGTTCGCGAAACCTGGGCACCATTCCCCGCGCCCGCTCGGCCCGGAATCAGCGTCGCAAACCCTGACCGGCACGGGCCGTCCCGCCGACGACCGTGCTCGCGGGTTCATCCTCGCCCATGACCCGCGTCCATTCCAGACGCGGCGCTTCGCACTGCCCGCCCTGAACGCCCAGCGAGGCGATCAGCGGCGAGCGAGCGAACAGCAGCCTGGCACCGTCGGCGTTGTCCGACGGCGCGATACTCATGCTCAGCACCCCCGGCGCGTCGATGTGCATCAGCCCGTTGTCGCGGTCGACCACGACGCTCCCCTGCGCGTCGTAGCTCTGCGATTGACCATCGCCCAGCATCATCGCGCTGACACCCGCGCGCCGTCCGTCCAGCCGCACATTCACGCTGAGCCGGCGCGAGCCTTCGCCCGTGCCGATCTCCCAGAGCACGCGCATGCCCGACCGCCGGGTCTCGCCCGTGAGCGGGGTGTTCGCGGGGGTCAGCGTGGGGGCCATCGTGGGAGTGATCGTTGCGTGGTTCATGTTCAGTCCTCAATCCTCGTCGATTCGGCGATCGCCGACGCCGTCGCCCGCAATTGCTCGCCGGGCAGCTCGGCGAGTTTCGATCCCATCGCGTCCACCAGGTGAATCAGGTCCAGCAGCGCATCGAGCCGCTCATTGTGCCGCGCCAATCGCTCGGCCTGCGCCGGGTCCGCCGGAGTCGCGCCCACACCGGTCATGTCCCGCAACTCGTGCAGCCCCACCAGCACCGGCTGCACCTCGCGCTTCATCCGCTCTCGCACGATCGCCTGCACCAGCGCCCACACATCGCTCTGCGCCCCGAAGTACTCCTTGCGATCCCCGCGCTTGTGCACTCGGTGCACCACCCCCCAGTCCACCAAGGCCCGCAGCGACATGCTCGCGTTGCCCCGGCTGATCTCCAGCCGAGCCATCACGTCATCGGTGCACAGTTCCTGCCCGGTGATGAACAGCAGCGCGTGAACCTCGGCCATCGTGCGCGAAATGCCCCACGTCGAGCCCATCTGGCCCCAGGTCGCGATGAAGCGGTCCTGTGCCGAGGTCAGGATCTTGTCGCTGGTTCGGGATGGCGCATCGTGGTCGTTCATCATGGTGAAGATACCAAGGATTCGACTGAAAGTCCACGGATGTTTCAGAACTGATTGAAACAAGTACCGAAATGATCAAAAACAAACCGACAATCGGTTTATTTATCGGGCAGGGGTAGGTATTACTCTGTATTTGCGATCAGCCCAGCGTCAGGTCGGCGACGCCGGCGGCGCCGACGACGCAACTGACCACGCCGTTGATCGTGAAGAACGCCATCGGCAGCCCGGCCAAGCCGCGGCGGTGGAGGACGACGTGTTCGAGCACGAGCAGCCCGGCGGCGAGTGCGACGCCCGCGGCGAAGATCAGGCCCAGGCGCGGGTCAAGGCGGAGGGTCGCCAGGAGTGCCGCGATGGCGAGGATGTGCAGCGATCGGCTGATCCACGCCGAGCGGCGGGGGCCGAGGGCCGCGGGGATGCTGTGCAGCCCGGAGTGGCGGTCGAAGTGCTCGTCCTGCAGGGCGTAAATGATGTCGAAGCCCGCGACCCAGCAGGCGACCATCGCGGCGAGGGTGAAGATCGCGGGGGTGCGGGTCAGGGCGGCGGGGTCGATGGCGATGGCCGCGGCGATGGGGCTGATGGCCAGGGCCGAGCCGAGAAGGACGTGGCAGAACAAGGTGAAGCGCTTGGCGTACGAGTACACCGCCAGCCAGGCGAGCACAGGGATGCACAGGTACGTTGGCCACGGATTGCCCAGCAGGTTCCAGAACGCGGCGCAGCAGAGGCAGAAGGCGATGGCGCTGGCGACGGCCATGGCGATCGCATCGGTGCGGGCGAGTTTGCCGGAAGCCACCGCGCGGCGGGCGGTGCGCGGGTTCATCGCGTCCAGCCGCCAGTCGGCGATGCGGTTGATGAGCATGGCCCAGGTGCGGGCGAAGACCATGCAGACGACGACGAGCGTGAGTTGCACCGCGACGCGGGTCCAGCCTTCGACGTTGAGCATGCCGCTGGTCGGCGCGGGAGTGCCCGGCGCGGGCAGGGCCAGGAACGCGCCGAGCACGGCGAACGGCAGCGCGAAGATGCTGTGCGAGAGCTTGATGTCCGTCGCGGCGACGACGAGCCGGTCCAGGCCCTGCGCGGGGGCGGCGGCCGGGACGGTGCTGGGAGCGGCGGCGGGAGAGGGCTGGGCCATCTGGCGAGGATAGGACGCCGTGGGCCCATCACCGCACGCCCGCGTCCTGTCGACTCGGGGTATGCTGCGTCAGGCGTGATCCCGGCGAACCACCTTTGCGGCGCGGAGGATGATCATGGACGCTCTCATGGCCTTGTGGCTCCCGGTGCTTGTGTCCGCCGCGGCGGTGTGGGTCTGGCACTTTCTGTCGTGGGCGGCGATGTCGCTGCACGCCAAGGACTACGACGGCCTGCCCGATGAGGATCGGTTCATGAACGCGGTTCGGGAACTGAACATCCCTCCGGGCACATACGCCTTCCCGCATGATGACGCACGCGCCCGGGCGAGCGACCCCGAGTTCGAAGCCCGTTTCAAGGCCAAGTGGCAGGCCGGCCCCATCGGGCTGATCAACGTCTGGCCCGCCAAGATGAGCATGGGCGGCAAGATGATCGGCTCGTTACTGGTGAATCTGCTCGTCAGCGCCCTCATCGCGTATCTCGCCAGCATCACACTCAAGCCCGGCGACGGCTTCCTGCGTGTGACGCAGGTGGTCGTGACGGCGGGGATCCTCGCGTACTCGTTCGCGCAACTGCACACGGGCATCTGGTTCAACGCCAAGCCGCGGGCGATGATCATGGCGGTGATCGACGGAGTCGTGTCGGGCGTGCTGATCGGCGTGATCTTCGCGGCGTTGTGGCCGGGCGGGTGAGTGTGCCCACGGGGCCGTGGCGTGGGTCATGCAAATTGATTGATCGGTGCCATACGCCCGCTCGTTCGGAGACTCGGGAGCGTGGCACCGGTCCCGTCCCAGTTCGTAGAGCAGCGGAGATTCGGCAACCATGAACTCAATGAAATCGGAACTCAAAGAATGCCTGTGCTTCAATCTTGATAGCGAACTGGACACATGGATATCACAATTTGGATTCGCGCGGCGAAAAAACACGTTGCTCTATTCACGAACACTCCCTGAGGCTATTCAGTATATTGAGATTGCCCTTGAGATTCATCCGAAAGATAGGCCCGATGCTGCCGCCATCGTCTTTCCATTTCTTGAGGTGAGAGTGGATCATGTGAATCGGCTGCTTACGAATATGACGGACGGTGATACAGCTTTGATCGGCGCCCCTAACATCACGCTTCGAGAACCGATCGCGTTTACTTCTGGCGACAACGGGCTAGGGGCAAGGTGGCCTATCTTCCAGCCAGATTCGGTATCGGAGGTCGTCCGCGAGATGCAGTCTTTTCTTCAAAGATGGACGCTCCCGTTCCTGGACACCTACTCGACCCCGAGGGGCATTTGTGACGCCTATGAGCGTGGCGACGCACGGGTTATCAATGACTTGTCGCAGAAGCTTCGGGTTGTTGCGGCAATGGTGTTGTGTGATCGTAGCAATGACGCCGTTGGCGTCATGGAAAAGTGGTTCGGCCAGTCTGGCCCGCGGAAGCGCTACCAAAGGGTATTCGATTACTTGTCGGCCAAGAACTGAATGCCAACTGCCATCAGCCGGAGACCGTGGACAGCGTGGCACCGGTCCCTTGCCACCGACTCCACGAGCTTTGTCGGGGAGTCGGTGAAACAGCCCCGGCAATTCACGCACGATCATTCACTTGCGGACGCGGTACCGCCGCTCGTCCGCGCGGTCAATGGGCTTCGCGAGATCTTGGCGGGTCCGATGCTTGAAGTTGCCCGCCGCTGCGATCGATGCTTACACATCCGCCACGCGCTCAGCGATGCGCAGCCCAAATGCCTCCAGCCCGGGCAAGTCCGCGGCGGAGTTTGTCAGCAGTCGCAGCGTGGAGAGCCCCAGTTCGCGGAGGATCTGGCCGCCGACGCCGAAGTCGCGCATGTGGCGGGGCAGGCCGGCGATCGATGCGCCCGAGGCGGCGCTGTCGGGGTGCGTCAGGCCCGGGTCGTCGGTGTTTGTTGCATCGGCGGCGTTTCGGCGGACGCGGTTGAGCGTGCGCTCCAGTTCGCTGTGCCCGCCCTCGGGGCGGAGGTACACGATCGCGCCGCGGCCTTCGCTGGCGATGCGGGCCATGGCGCGGTCGAGTGTGATCGCGCCGGGCGATGCGGGGGCGCCGAAGAGGTCGGTCAGGATGTTGCGTCGGTGCATTCGCACGAGCGTCGGGCGGTCGTCGGCGGCGATGCGCTGGTGAGCGTCGAGCGAGCCGACCCCGCCGAAGGTCAGGGCCAGGTGCGGCAGGGGATCGACGAGGGACTCGAAGGCGATGAGGGTGAACGTGCCGTGGCGCGTGGGGATGGGCGTGCCGACGGCGGGGTCAAGGCGGCGGACGAGGGACTCGCGAGCCAGACGGTGCTGGATGATCTGCGCGACGGAGCAGAGCTTGAGATTGTGCTGCTTGCAGAAGACTTGCAAGTCGGGCAGGCGGGCCATTTCGCCGTCGGGCTTCATGACCTCGATGATGAGGGCCGCTGGGGTGAGGCCGGCGAGGCGGCAGAGATCGACCGAGCCCTCGGTCTGGCCCGTGCGGACGAGCACGCCGCCGTTACGGCTGCGCAGGGGGTTGATGTGCCCCGGGCGAACGAAGTCATCGGGGCGAGAGGCGGCGTCGATGGCCATCTGCACGCAGCGTGCGCGTTCGCGGGCGGAGACGCCGGTGGTCCCGCCGTGGCGGGGGTGGAGGTCGATGGAAACGGTGAACGCGGTGCCTCGTGCGGAGGTGTTGACCGCGGCCTGGGGGTGCAGGTCCAGGCGGTCGCAGTCGGCCTCGGGCAGGGCCAGGCAGAGGTAGCCCAGCGCGTGCTGGAGCATGAAGGTGATGGCCTCGGGGGTGACGAACTGTGCCGGGAGGACCAGGTCGCCCTCGTTCTCGCGGTTTTCGTCGTCGGTCAGGACGACCATCTTGCCGTCGCGAAGGTCGGTGAGCACGTCCTGCATGGGCGAAAAGGGCATGGAGGTCAGAATAGGCCCGGGGCTGGGGGCCG
>VYLX01000033.1_pt1 | contig 31836 bp, 29 predicted proteins | sample 5114181 | NCBI WGS metagenome assembly VYLX01 (sample SAMN12291812, study PRJNA351875) | freshwater metagenome | isolation source: freshwater lake | place: USA: Michigan, Sherman Lake | collected 2011-08-08
TCCTTGATGTGCCGCCGGCCGTACGGCAGTCCCACCGCGTGCCCGCAGGCCGAAGGCCTGCCCGTTCGTAGCCGGGGCGTGTCGCGAGTCCGCGAGCGACACCCCCGGAGTGCGCACGCCAGCGCGTGCATGCCGCCATTTGTCCCGCAGCCTGAAAGGCTGCTCGCAACGCCCGCATCTTCGACGACCCCTTCAGGGTCGCATCAACGCGCGGCACCACCCGGGGGTCGCGCTCGCCGACTCGCGTGACCCCCGGCTACGAACGGCGCAGCCCTTCGGGCTGGATCTGACAACACCGCATCGCACCTCGCCGCTATTCTCAATGATGGCCTCAACGCTCACCAAGCTGCTGCTTCATGTGACGTTCTCGACAAAGGACCGTGCTCCGCTTCTCCCAGCAGACATTGAGGCCGATCTCTACGCGTACATCGGCGGGATCTGCCGGCGACTCGAATCGCCATTGCTCGCAATGGGCGGCACAGCGGATCACGTTCATCTCATGGTGAGCATGAGCAAGAACATCGCCCTCGCTCAGCTCATGCTCGAAATCAAGCGCGACTCCTCGCGCTGGATCAAGCAACACCATCCCGGGGTCGGAACCTTCGCGTGGCAGGACGGGTACTTCGCGTTCTCCATCGGTCAGTCCGCGGCCGAAACCCTCCGCTCGTACATCGCAGGCCAGAAGTCCCATCACGCCACCTTGGACTTCAAGGACGAGGTTCGCGCCCTGCTGCGTCGTTACGGCATCGATTGGAATGAACAGCACGTCTGGTCCTGAGCCACCAGTCGATGGTCCGCCATGCTTGCCACCCGCGTGACGCAGCGCGAGGTTGATACGCCGCGCAGGCCGAAGGCCTGCTCCCCCGCAGGCCGAAGGCCTGCCCGTCAGTAGCCGGGGCGTGTCGCGAGTCATCGAGCGACACCCCCGGAAGGCCGCACGCCAGCGTGTGCCCGCCGCCGTTTTTCCCGCAGCCTGAAAGGCTGCTCGCAACGCCCGCATCTTCGACGACGCCTTTAGGGTCGCATCAACGCGCCGCACCACCCGGGGGTCGCGCTCGCGGACTCGCTTGACCCCCGGCTACGAACGGCGCAGCCCTTCGGGCTGAACATGCGCTCCGTGCGGGGTGTACCGCATCGGCGGCGTTCCTTGATGTGCCGCCGGCCGTACGGCAGTCCCACCGCGTGCCCGCAGGCCGAAGGCCTGCCCGCCAGTAGCCGGGGCGTGTCGCGAGTCATCGAGCGACACCCCCGGAAGGCCGCACGCCAGCGTGTGCCCGCCGCCGCTTTTCCCGCAGCCTGAAAGGCTGCTCGCAACGCCCGCATCTTCGACGACCCCCTCAGGGTCGCATCAACGCGCGGCACCATCCGGGGGTCGCGCTCGCCGACTCGCGTGACCCCCGGCTACGAACGGCGCAGCCCTTCGGGCTGAGTCCGATGCGACAACGACCGCGACACCGGCTGAGACCCGGGAAGCGCCGCGCTCATGGAATCAACTGTCTTCGCCAAACACCGTCTCGACGGCCTCGCAGATCTCCTTCGCGGAGAAGCGACTGAGGTCTGGGTGAGACAGAGACATTCGACCCGATGCAGCCAGTCGGAGGCACTCAGTCGCGGAAAGTGTGCCTGTGGAAAGGGACGCGTTGCCCGCGACGGCAACGCCATCGCCGGGAGTGTCCACGTACGTCAACTCAATGAGCAGCGGAAGAAGACAGTGGTACGCTGAGTTCCAGTCCACTTGGTTATGAGCAAGCACGCTCCTTGCTGCATGAATCCACTTCCGCCCCGCCGGTCCGCTCCTGTTCCGGCGACGAGCCGACAGAGCAACCCTGACCCTCCACCTGACCGCGTACTTGTACCAGCCCTCACAACCGATCGCAAGACACACCATCGCCGCCCACTCCAAGATGGGCAGGACACGTTCCGACTCCTCCAGATCCGAGAGATGCCAGAGAATCGGCACATAATGATCGACGACAAGATACTCGTCGCCCTCAATAATGCCAAAGCCATTGATGCCCCGCCCATCGACAAGCGACTCCAATCCAGCGAGATCCGTTAAAACCAGATCCCGGAGCAACTCCTGGACATCCGCAAGCGAAATCTCCATCGCCGCAACCACCTCGGCCGCTTCGACGTAACCCGCACTCTCACAAATATGAAGCGAATGCTCACCGATCGCCTCATCGACCGCGGGATAGAGTTCAGATCGATCCATAAACACACTTGCTTTCCGGATGAAGGGACCGCGGCGGCACATCGCCGGCTGACTAAATTATCGCACCACCGGCTCGTTGGGCTTGGGGGTGGCGACGACTCCGTGCGGTTCGGCTTGCAGGTTCGATCGGCAGGGGCTCGTTTCCTTCTAAACAGGTCCAGCAGCACCGACTCCCCATCAAGGACCTGGGAGTCACTGGCACGGTACCGGTGCCACGCTCCCTCGACAAGATCAGAACTCCTCGACGAAGACAGCCTCCATTGCATCACAAATCTCGCGGGGCGAGAAGTGACTCATGTGCGGATGAGACAGCGACATCTGACCCAGCGCGGCCAAGCGGATGCATTCAACGACTCCCGGTCGCTCTCGCTCGCCCGGCGCATGGCTCTCGACGGCCGCCTCTGGCTTGGCGGACCCATCAACATACGTCAACTGGGTCAGAAGTGGAGCAAGTAGCCGAAGCCTGGAGTCCCAGTCCTCCGAAAAATACATGATCAACGCTCTAGCCGCATTGACCCACTTAGTCCCATGAAGCCCGAGCAGCACCCTTCGCCGAGCCGATAGTGCGATGACGATTCTTGCATACAGATATTCCACTCCGTCCGGCGGGATCAACATATCAACGTCGACCACAAGAGCAAGAGCGGTCGCCCACTCGATCGCGGGCATGGCACTTGCAGACGTGCTGAGCCGGGCAACGTGCATCAACACATGCGAACAACTGTCTCCGTCATCGAGTGCCGCCCCGACACCATGGACAAAGTAGCCACTGATGAGCGCACTGACGCCCGCGATGTCCGTGGAGAGCAGCAGCCGCAGTGTCGGAACGAGATCTGCATAGTGAGGCTCGAGCGAGACAATTCGATTTGCGCTCTCAACAATCTGAGGCAACTCGTCCTTGATCGCACCGTTGAGCGCATCATGAAGCTCGGAGATATGACTGTACATGGAAACATCCTCGTGACAAAGATCGTATTGGGGGCGTGGCAGCGCTGCCTCCCCAAGCCGGTGCGGAGTTGGCTGTGGGTTCGATCAGCATAGGTTCGGTTCCCTGCGCGGACGTCCAACCACACCGACGCCCCATCAAAGAACGGGGCGTCGCTGGCACGGTCACGGTGCCGCACTCCCGGGATCACCACCGGACTTCTTGGCAAGCTTCATCAACGCATCATTGATCCCATCTGCGGCCTCGGAACTTCTCCCGCCCGCAATCCATGGAACCTCGACCGGATCACTCCCATCAGCGATGAGTAAAACCGACCACGATCCCCCTGCCTCATTGCCATCGTACTCCGTCGTGACGTGCGCTGGAAGCGTAAAGCTCTGGTGCCAACGAGCGCCATCGACCCGCTCGACCACAAGGCGTGCTCGGCCATCTCCAAGGGGCTCAAGGAACACGTCAAGGTCCGGCGCGCGGTTGGGAGTACCGATCAGCACCCCGATGCCCACCACCACCGCGAACACAATGACGCTGAATACCGGCGAGTGAGAGAAACTGCGCCAGACAAGTTGCCCGCCGATGTACGCCGCTGCCACGATGAAGCCCACAGCAACCAGACGGCGCAGAAGCGGCTCGATTCTGAACGTGTACGCGAGCAGACGTTCCTGGTGCTCCATATGCGATCCCATCGGCCACGGATCTGCTGTCTCGCATGAGAGTGTACAGGGTTTCGGCAATTGTTGGTGGCGGGGCGTGAACTTCGCAGAAGTTCCGCATCGTTCGCCGTCGCGGCGGGGGGCGTTTCGCGTGGGCAGCAAGGGCAAGCGTCGGCACGGCAGCGCCGACCTACCACGATCGCCAAATCGATGGCCGATGGCCGAATCCCGATGGCCCCCCGCCCAGCGGCTCACTTCGGCGTCGTCCGCAGCGTCTTCCAGCCGTTCTCGCCGCGAAGCTCCTCGAACCGCTCGGCCATCGCCCGCACAATCCGCCCCTCCCGCACCTGATACTCCGGCCCGAGGCTCGCCCGGATCGCGATCGCCTGCCTGCCGTCCGCACCCGCCTCGCCCGTCGGCCAGACCTCCAGCACACCCTGCCGACCTTCCACCATCAGCACCTCGTAACGCCGACGCTCGCCCACCACGCCCACCCGCCCCGGCGACGGCGGCCCGCCCAGCGACCCCAGTGCCGCGCTCGGGTTGCCCATTCCCGCGGGCACGCCCGTTTCCTCAAGGGTCAGAATCGCCACCTCGCCCTCGGAAATGCCCCAATCCACCGCCGCGGCCACGTCGTCCCACTCGGCCATCACCACCGCCTCCGACGGCCCCGTCCCCGGCACCGTGCTGCACCCGGCCGTCACCATCACGCCCATCAGCGCCCCCACCATCGCCGCGCCCAGCACCGCCCGCACCCGGCACCACGCCAAAATTCCGAGCCTCCGGGGCCGACTCTCCATCGCCGCCGCCCGCCCCGGCGGAACCGCACCCGCACATGTTCCGAATATCATCGGTGAAGATCCGTGGTTTTCCGGCCGATGGATTCTGGGGCTCGGCCCGGCACCCGCTCGGGCCGTAGGATACCGACGAGAATCGCAGCAGCCCGGCGGCAGCTTCGCCGGGCCGGACAGGATGGGGCGTGGGGTTGCCGAGGTCTTCGGGCCCGGCATTGGAGGTTGGCCGCTGGTGGACGTAGTCATTGTGGTTCCGCCTGGCATCGAGCGCGTGAGCGTGCTCGGTGCTGCCGATCGTAACGCGAAAATGATCCGTGAGGTTCTGGGCGTTCGTGTCACGCTCAGAGATGAACAAATCCGCATGTCGGGCGAGGCCCACGCTCTGGCCGCGGCCCGCCGAGTGTTCGAGGCCCTGATCGCCGACGCCCGCCAGAACGCCGGGGCGACCTACGCCACCCGCCGCGCCCTGCTGGAACTGCTGGGCCAGGCGATGCACGAGGCCAGCAGCGCCCCGATCGATCACGCCGACCCGGACCTGGCGATGCAGGCCGACGATATCCGCCGGGGGTTGGGGGGGCACGCCCGTCCCGCCCGAGCGCCGCACGCCGAGGACGACCCCGGCACCGGCCCGCTCTGGGGCGACACGCTCAATGTCTACGTCGCGGGCAAGCCCATCCGCGGCCGCACGCCCAACCAGCAGGTCTACCTCGACGCCATCCGCGATCACGATGTGGTCTTCGGCATCGGCCCGGCGGGCACGGGCAAGACCTACCTCGCCGTCGCCGCCGCGGTGCACATGCTCAAGGCCGGGATGGTCCGCAAGGTCATCCTCGCCCGCCCCGCGGTCGAGGCGGGCGAGAAGCTCGGCTTCCTCCCCGGCGACCTGGCGCAGAAGGTCAACCCGTACCTGCGCCCGCTGTTCGATGCCCTCAACGACATGATGGACTTCTCCACGCTCAAACGCTTCATGTTGAGCGACGTGGTGGAGGTCTGCCCCCTGGCCTACATGCGCGGCCGAACGCTCAACCGCTCGGTCATCATCCTCGATGAGGCCCAGAACACCACCCGCGGCCAGATGAAGATGTTCCTGACGCGAATGGGACAGGGCTCGCGCCTGATCATCACCGGCGACACGACGCAGATCGACCTGCCCGACCCGCGCGAAAGCGGCCTGATCGACGCCGCCCGAACACTCCGGCGCGTGCCGGGCATCGCCATGGTCACCTTCGGCGAGAGCGACATCGTCCGCCACCACATGCTCCAGCGCATCGTCGAGGCCTACGCCCTGAGCGAACAGGCCCGCGAAGACGCCCGCGCCGGCAGAAGCCCGCGCCCGGCCGCCATCGCGCCCGACATCGCCACCGCCGCCAAGTCGTCGGCCGGGCAGTCCGGCGGGCAGTCCGCCGGGCCGTCCGCCGGGCCCGACATCACCACCGCCGCGGGCTACTCCCGCGCGCCGGAGCATTCCTGAGTGAGCCCCTCGCCAGGCCAGAGCGGTGCCGGCCCTTCGCCCAGCGCGAGCGCCCGTTCCCCCGGCCCGCGCACGCGCCTCTCGGGCGTCCGCGCGGGCGTGCGTGAGGGGCTGATGTCCTGGTTCGTCATCACGCCCACGCGCGGGATGAACTTCCTGATCATCCCCGCGCTGGCCAGCCTGCTGGCCGGGCTCATGCTCTGGACCCGCGCCCAGCCCCTGCTGGCCCCGGGCATGCTCGCGCCCGAGTCGCGCCTGGTCCGCACCGCCTTCACGCGCATCGATGACGCGGCCACCGCCGTCGACCGCGACACCGCCGCCAAGCGCGCCCCGCGCGTGTACGTCTCCAACGAGGCGCTGTTCGACGAGATCATCACCTCGCTGACCAACCTCCCGCGCGTCGTTGCCGGGGCCGAGAGCCTCGCGCAACTCACGCCCGAATGGCGTGTCCCGTTCTCGCTGACCGAGCCGCTGTTCCGCACCGTCCGCGAGCGCACGGGCACGCCCGAGGGCATGGACCTCTGGCAGCGCCGCGTCGCACGCCTCGAGAGCGAACTGCGCCGCATGGCCATCGTCGACAGCGAGTCCAGCCTCGCCGAACTTGCCGCGATCAACGAGCGCGTCGTCCTGGTCCGCGCCGATGCGAGCACCCGCCCCTCGGGCGTCGGCCCCGCCGAACTTGAAGTCCGCAGCGCGTTCGTCTTCAACGCCTCGGCCCCCGAAGCGGTGCAGGCGATGCGCAACGCCGCGGCGACCAGCGGCTTCTCGGGCGAACTGCTCGAGGTCGTCGCCGGCAGGCTCACGCACGTCCCGACCGACATCCTGCCGAACCTCTCGACCGCTCCCGTCCCCCCTCCCACGCCAGACCAAGACCAGACCGCCGCCGCCCCGAACGCCGGCACCGTGCCGCTCATGCCTGGCACCGCCCCCGTCGCGTCCCCCGCGCCTGCCGCTCCTGCCGCGACCGATTCGCCGACCGCCCCAGCCGCCGTCGCCGTCGCAACGCTCCGCCCGACCTATCGACTGGACCCCGAGCGCACGCGCCTGCGTCAGGACGCCGAGGCCCGCGCCGTTCCCGATCGCACGATCCAGTACCCCGCCGGCTTTGTCATCTTCGCCCGCGGCGACACGCTCACCGACGAGAAACTCGACCTGGCGAGGCACGAACACGGCACCTTCCGCGCCAACGCCGGCAAACTCCAGTGGTGGCTCGAAGAAGCCGGCGTCCTGGGCATGGCCCTGCTCGCCGCGCTGGCCACCGTTCTCTACACCGGCATCTTCGCCTCCCCCGCGCCCGGTGCCGCGCCCGGGAGCACATCGGGCACGCCCGGCGCTCCGCTCGGCGGCGGCATGTCCGCGAGCACATCGCCCGCCACACCCCTTGGCGTCGGCGCCGCCTCGCGAAGGCTCCAGGTCGCCGCGGTCCTCATCGCCGGGCTCTCCGCCGCGGCCATCATCGCCGTCGTCGAGCCGCGCGCCGTGCTCATCGCCATGACCGCGCCCATCGTCCTGAGCGTCATGATCCTGGCCATCGCCTTCGACCGGCGCATGGCCCTGGGCGTCGGCAGCCTCATGGCCCTGCTGGCCTGCATCTGCCTCCATCAGCCCGCCGCCACCAGCGCCGTCAGCATCGCCGCGCTCTCCTGCGCCGCGCTCCGCCTCCGCGATGTTCACTCACGCAGAGCGCCCATCAGCGCCGGCTTCTGGTCGGGCGTCGGCACCTTCGTCTCCATCGTCCTGCTGGGCAGCCTCCTGCGCCCTATCGCCGACGGCGCGATCCAGCAGACCGTCATCGACGCCGCCGTCGCCGCGGGCTTCTGCGTGCTCGCCGGCGTCATCGTCCTGGCCTGCATCCCGCTCATCGAGCGCGCCTTCGGCGTCACCACCGGCATGACCCTGGTCGAACTCCGCGACCCGCGCCACCCACTCCTCCGCCAACTCCAGCAGCGTGCCCCGGGCACATACAACCACTCCCTCAACGTCGCCAGCCTCGCCGAAACCGCCGCCGACGCCGTCGGCGCAGACCCGCTGCTGGCCTATGTCGGCGCGCTCTACCACGACGTCGGCAAACTCAACAAGCCCGAGTACTTCGTCGAGAACCAGACCCCCGGCATCAACCGCCACGAAAAACTCTCCCCCGCCACCAGCCTCCTGGTCATCGTCGGCCACGTCCGCGACGGCGCCGAACTCGCCCGCGAGCACAACCTCCCCGCATCCCTCATCCACTTCATCGAAAGCCACCACGGCACCACCCTCGTCGAGTACTTCTACCACCGCGCACGCAAACAGGCCGAGGCCGCCGGCATCCGCTCGGGCGAACAACTCCCGCAGGAAATCGAGTACCGCTACCCCGGCCCCAAACCCGCCACACGCGAGGCCGCCATCCTCATGATCTGCGACGCCTCCGAGAGCGCCGCCCGCACCCTCACCGACCCCACCCCCATGAAACTCGAGTCGCTCGTCCGCGCCATCGCGCACAAGCGACTCATGGACGGCCAGTTCGACTCCAGCGGCCTGACCCTGACCGACATCCACAGAATCGTCGACGCCATCAGCCGAACGCTCGCCGCCATCAACCACCAGCGCCTGGCCTACCCCGAACCCGACCGCCCGAAGCCCCCGCCCGCACCCCCCGCCGCTCCACCCGCCGCACCGCCCGCCACGTCACCCGTCGCCAGCAGCAGCGCCGCCCCGGCGCCGCAGACCGGCCCGCTGGTCACAACGCCCGTCGGCTGATCGCTCGCCCACCGGCCGGCCGCCTCGGCCACTTGCATATCTCCGCAAACGCAGTACACTTTCGTTGGCCGGTCGTTCTGACCGGTCGGCTGGTGTCGGCACATCTCGGCGTTTTTCTCCGATGGTCGGCCCCGCGTCAAGGTCCGAGCATCGGGGGCGTTCGGCTTCATCGGCATCACCGCCGCTCGTCGCCGCCGCAAAGCGCCGTCCTGTTCCGCCGCCTCCGGGTCTCTGTGGGTCCCGCCGGGCACTCAACTCGGCGGGTGTTTCCGGGGCGGGGTGAGTGGTGGACGGGGGCCGGGTGACAGCGGGGCAAGGGGCAGACGCCGGCCATAGCCGGGCGGCGGTCCGAGTACGCTCGGCCGCCGCAACGAAGATCGCCGTGCATTCAAGATCACCACGCCGCCGCTACGCCCGGATTGCATCGGATGCTCCGCTCCGTAGTCATAACGCATCAGATGGAGCCGCAAAGATGTTGAGGGTTGATTTCTGCCATCATTGAGGTAGGATTCTGCGGATCCGCTGGCGTTGTGCATTCTGATCGCGCACGCCGGGGGGTGAGCCCAACCCGAACCAGAGGTTTCGTAATGGCAGATCAAGTGACCAAGACCGCTCCCGAGCACTCGCCTCTGAAGCAGAAGCTCATCGCTCTGCTCATCTCGGCCGTTCTGCTGGGCTTAGGCGGGATGATGATCTACGCCCCCTCGACGAGCATCGCGCCAACCGAGGACTCAACACGCCGAACGTCCCTCATCATCAAGGTCATGGACCTGATCTGGTCGATGCCGACGGGGATCATTCTGGCACTCCTGGGCCTCCTGTTGCTGATCGGCATTTTCACGAAGAAGGAAGAGAGCGCCTCGGCTCCCAGCGCGGAAAGCAAGACCAACTGACACCGCTGCGAGCGGAGCCAGAGACGGGCTCGCACACCGCCGACTCCCCGCCTCCTCTTCGTTTCCCAACTCTTCGCGTCTTCGCGCGATCGTGCCATCCGCACGCCGTCACTTCCCCCGCACCCGCAGTTCGCACGCCGTGCCGAAGCGCGAGCAGATCGCGTGCTCCGCGCACACCCCGCCCGTCGGCCGTGCCTTGCACGCGCGTCGCCCATGAAAAATGATCTGGTGCCCGGCGCTGCACCACTTCTCCCTCGGCAGCAGCGCCATGAGCATCTTCTCCGTCCGCGCCACCGTCGCACCCTTGCTCACCAGCCCCAGCCGCTGCGCCAGCCGGTGCACATGCGTATCGACCACGAACCCCACGTTGATCCCGAACGCGTTGCCCAGCACCACGCCCGCGGTCTTGCGCGCCACGCCCCGTAGCGTCAGCAACTCATCCATCGTCCGCGGCACCTCGCCACCGAACCGCTCCACCACGTCCCTCATCGCCGCGACGATCGACCTGGCCTTGTTGCGAAACAGCCCGATCGTCCTGATGTACGGCTCGATCTGCTCGGGCGTCGCCGACGCAAACGCCGAGGGCGTGGGGAACGCCGCAAACAACGCCGGCGTCGCCTTGTTCACGCTCACATCCGTCGCCTGCGCCGAGAGAATCGTCGCGATCAGCAGCTCGTGCGGCGTGCGATACACAAGTTCACAATGCGCATCGGGATAGTGCTCCTCCAGCGCCGCCAGCACCATCAGCGCCCGCTCACGCTTGGCCGCCGTCACCCGCGGCAGCGCCACGCCGACATCATCCGCCGTGACAGACATACCCACAGCCGACGACTTCGCTTTGCCCACACGCTTGGCCCGCACAGCCCGCTTTGCCTCCCCGGCCCCCCCGCTCCCACCTGCCCGTCCGCCCGCGCTCACGCCCCACCGTCCGCGCGTCCGCGCGCCGCGACGCGACCGCTCCGATCGGTCCACAGCGACAGCACCAGGCTCAGCGCCACGCCCCCGGCGATGATCGACAGCGCCGTCGATGCCCGCGGATGATCCGCATCGAACGCCGCCTTGTGCTGCGCCGCCGCCTCGTTGCTGCCCGCCTGCGCCGCGTCGTAGTGCAGCCGCAGCGCCTTCTGCATCCCCGGCGTGAGCATGAAGAAGTACCAGCAGAACACGCACAGCGTCATCGCAAAGATCGCCACCCGCGCCCCGACCAGCATCGACCGCCCGCGCCGCAGCGTCAGGATCGCGATGATCCCCAGCGTAAGGATCGCCAGCGTCGCGCACACAAACTGCACCACATCCGTCGCGAAGAACACCCGCTGGGCAAACATCCCGCCGACCAGGATCGCGTGATCACCCGTGTACTTCGCGAAACTCGGCAGCACCGGCCCGATCTCCCGCGCCAGCGGGAAGATCATCGCCGCCGACGCCCCCGCCACCAGCAACGCCCCCAGCCACACCCCAAGCGCCGCCGAGTGCACCGCACGACAGATCTGCCACAGTCGTTCCATGCGTGAGCATACGGCCGCACGACGCGACGCTCCCGACGAGATCACTCCCGGCGCACAGGCTGATCATCGAGTACCCGATACCCCGCGCGCGTCAAACCATGTGGCTGGCGCTCCCGCCGGCATCGGGCGCTCAGCGCTCGTAACGACGGATCTTGGGCAGGAAGAACACCGCCGAGGTCGGGCTGGTTGTAAACGTCAGGTATCTCGGGCGCTCGATCGTCGGCTGCTCGGGCTGCTCCCACTGGGCCGTCGCGAGCATGGGCCCCGGGGGCACCGCACCCAGCCGCCCATCGCCGCGGGCGAACTCGGGCAGGTCCCGGGCATTGACGCTCGCAAGTGCCGCGGCCGTGCTGCCGGGCAGAAACACGTCCGAGGCAGAGGCCGGTGCCGGCGAACGCACCGACCGAGTCCCGCCACCGACGACATCACCCGCAGCCCGCTCCGGCACGCCGGCGCACCCGCCCGCACCCATGCCCGCCACGATCATCGCCAGCGCGCCGAGCGCCAGGCCACGCCGACGACCGCGATGGGTGATCTCAAAATTCGGCTTTATCATCGCGCACTCCCGAACGCTGGCTGGGGTTCTTCATGTGGCGTGGCCTGTGCAGGCGCACGCCGTCAAAGGACAGGTACAAACTGCGTGCCCGACACGGGACGCGCCGACGGCTCTGCGGATCGGCGCGATCACGCTTCGATCATGCTGGCAATCGCGGCGAATCAGGGGCCATCTTGAGCTGATCACCGATCGCGAGCACCGCGGCCTGCCGGCGGGTGTTGCCCGCGGGCAACAGCCGGAAATTGCGAGGTGTTCACGCACCAGCGGAAAATGTCGCCCCACCGTGAACTTCACGCCGGGGACGGTCGTAGAACAGGAGTCTTCACGACACTCTCCTCCAACGACTGACCCCCACACGAGCGTGGGGGTCTTTCGTTTTTGGCCGGCTCGGGAAAAGTGGACTGCCGATCTGGTTCTGCGGGTTCAAAAAGACACCGGCCCGGGACAAGCCCGGGCCGGTGAGAAGAATCAGATTCTCGTGCAATCCGCAGGGCGGATTAGCGACGACGACGGCCAGCGACCAGGCCACCGAGGCCCAGCAGAGCGGCGGCGCCGGGGGTCGGGATCCAGGTGTACTCGATGGTCCAGTCGGCGCCCGCGTCGGTGCCAGCCTGGAAGATCAGGTTGCCGCCGCCCGAGCCACCGGACGAGCCGATGCCCGTGATGGTGACGCCAGCGACGTTGCCCGTGCCGATGTAGGCGGCGAAGGCGGCGAGGACGGTCTGGGAGAGGGGGGCGGACGAGGCGTTCATCGTGCCCGAGGAGAAGCCCGAGGTGCCGCCGAAGTCCTGCGTGCCGTCGAAGGCCGAGAGGCTCTGCGTGCCGTTGGCGACGGGGATCGTCGCGAGGCTGATCCCGGCGGGAGCCGAGACGATGACCGAGGCCGAGACGTTGTAGTTGACGTCAGCGGGGGTCACGTCGAGGTTCTCAGCGTTGACGAAGCCGCGGGCCTTGCCGGTGACCGTCAGCTTGACGCTGATCAGATCAGAGGCGCTGGCGCCGAAGGCGGCCGGGTCCCACTGGGTGACGTTGGCGATCGGGGCCGAGAAAAAGTTCGTGCTCGACAGGGCGTACGAGCCCGAGTACGAGACGGTACCGGCCTGGGCCGCACCGGCGATAGCGAGCAGAGCAGCAGCAGCAATGATGTTCTTCATAATTCAGATCTCTCCAAGTCTTGTGGGACGGGTTCTAGAGTGCAAGAAAGTCTGAGCACAATGCTCAATGTCTCCGGTTTTCCGGCCGGGACGATGAAAAGTACCATCTCAAATGGGCTTCGGCAACCAAAACAGCGCAGTGAGTCTTTGGATTCTGGATACTTTGCGCCGTGTTCGCAAAACTCCCCCCCGCGTTCGAAGGAGAAATCGGGACAGTTCGGTAACCCTTAGAGGGGGTTTCGCCGACCATAAATAAACCGACAGTCGGTTTGTTTTAGGGCTCGGGGGTCGCGGTGCTGCGAACATCCGCGAACTCTTCGGGCGTGCCCCACGCCAGAATCGCCCACCCCGCGCGGCCGCCGGAGGGTGCGGCCTGATTGGGCTCGATCCGGATCACGCCCATCGCCAGGCCCACCTGGTGCCAGAGGGGCTGCGAGCGGGTCGGGGCGAAGGCTTTGGCGTCGATGCGCCAGTAGTTCGGCTCGACGGCGATGCAGGCCTCCAGGCGGTGGAGCTCGACATCGGCCAGGCCCGTGACGCGCGTCAGGTCGCGGAGGTCGGCCTGCTTGATCCGGCCGCGCTCGCGGGCGGCGAGGACGTCGTTGGCGAAGGCGTTGCCGTCGGCGTCGGGCTTGATCGCGCGGGGGATCGCGGCCAGGACGTTGAGCGGCGCGGACTGGATGCTGACGCGGCCCGGGCCGCGGGTGCGGAAGCGGGTGTTGCCCTCGGCGGCGAGGAGGTCGGCGGCGGCGTTGAGGATTACGGCGGGGGCGGGGTCGCTGGGTGAGTTCTCGAACTTGAGTTCGCCCTGCGCATCGGTGAAGCGGACCTCCACGCGCGTGCCGTCGTTGAAGGTCAGATCGAAGCCCAGTTGGCCCGAGGCCGGGTCGATCTCTGGGTTTCGGCGGAAGGTGGTGGTCCAGAACTCCACGAGTTCGCGCAGGCCGGCCTGGAGGTGGTGGACCTCGTAGCCGTTCATCTGACGGGTGGTCGCCAGCCGGTTCAGGCCCTGGCGCTGCAGCGCGATGTTCAGCGCGATCGCCGCGACGAGCAGCACGAGCATGACCAACGGCAGGGCGAAGGCCCGACGCGGCACGTTCGGCTGGCGGAGCGATCGGCGCGGGGTCACCGGCTTGCTCCCGTGGCGGGGGCGAGGCGACGGCCGGCCGGTGCGCTGGATCGGCCCGGAGCGCCGGATGCGGGCGCGCCGTCGACATCGGGCACGGCGTCGTCGCGGAGTGCGGGCTCGGGCTCGGGGTCCTCGGCGGCGGTGGTCCACTGCATCTCGAACATCCAGCGGTACTCGCGGCCGTTGAGCGTACGGACGGACATTTCGCAGTATGCGGGCAGCTCATCGGCCTGTGTGGCGGAGATGGAGTCCTTGAGTTCGCGCTGCTTGCTCTCGGTGTTGGTCTTGAGGAACTTCCAACTCACGCCGGCGATGCGTGACGCGACGGTGATGCGTTTGATGGGCGTTCGGCTGGTTCCTTCGCCGGGACGTGTGCCGGCGGGATAGATGACCCAGTCGATGTCGTAGCCGATGACGGGCGAGCCGTCGGGGTTGCGGGGCATGGAGGGGTCGAACGCGACGCGCCCGTCGCGACGCCACGCGGATGCGCCGCCCTCGCGTGCGGTGTGGGGGCGGATCTCGAACGCGCCGCGGGTGATGCCCTGCGCATCGGGCGTGCCGTCGGGATTGGCGGAGCGGATGGGTGGCTCGGCGACGACGATCTCGAGGCGCTGCCCGCCGTCCAACGTTGATTCGAGGATGATGCGAGGCTGGCGTGCGGCGTCTTCCTTGATGCCGGGGGGAGCATCGCCCATGGTCTCGCCGGCGGCGGCATCACCCGCGGACCCTGTTGGGGCGCCGGGGGGTGCCGAGGAGCTCGCGCCGCCCGCAGCAGCGGCCGCGGCGGAGACCTCTGCGCCGGTCATGGTGCGCGAGCCGGTGCCGGTGCCGGAGCCAGAGCCAGTCCCAGAGCCGGTGCCTGGTGCTGCTGGGGTGCCGTCGGCGTTGAAGGAGCCGACGGGGTTGGCGGCGCTCGGGGCGGGTCGGGCGTTTCGCTGGCGGTCGGCCATGACGAGGGATCGCATGGCGCGTTGCACGGTGGTGTGCAGGCGGGCGAGTTCCTGCGTTTCTTCGTAGTGAGCGGCGGCGTTGCGCTCGGTGACGCGCATGCCGGCGAACATCGCGACGCAGGCGATGAGGACGATCCCGCCGAGCATCGCGGCGAGTGAGACCTCAAGGAGCGTGAATCCGCGGCGATGGGCGAGCATGGGTGGCTGAGGTGGACGAGCGTGCGGGTGCGGGCGTGAGGAGACGAGCGGAGCCTACTTGGGCGATCCGGGGGGCGGGCGTGGGCCGGGGGCGGTTGGGGCACCGGGAATGCCCGGGTTCATGCCGCCGGACATCAGGCGCTGCATGAGGGCCATGGATCGTGCCTGATCGCTGAGTATCCAGGCGGCGCTGTCGGGGTTGCGGGTCATGAGTGCGAGCGGGCTGTGGACCCGGCGGAGTTCGGCCAGTTGCTCGCCGGCGATCGCGCCGCCCGCGCCGTCGGGGCGGCCCTCGTTCACGCGGATGATGAGCAGTCGCAGCGTATCGGCGGCGTTGCGGCCCGAGCCCTCGCGCGGGGCGTCCATGACCGAGTCGGCGGGGGCGTCGATCTTGAGCGGGAGTTCTTCGAGTTCCCAGGTGTAGAAGAACCGGCCGTCGTCGTAGTACCGGTTGAGACCCTTGAAGGCGTCCTGATCATCGAGATACTGGAGCATGAGGCGGTTGGCCACCTCGTACGCGCCGAGGCGCTGCTGGTGAACAGTGTTGGAGCGGTGCACGAAACTCTGCACGCTGGTGATCGTCATGGCGATCATGGCCAGGAGGAAACTGGCGAGCAGCACTTCGAGCAGGACCGAGCCGCGTCGGCGGACGGCGAGCGGCAGCCGGCGCGTTGGCGGGCGCGGGCTCGGACGCGTCGCTGAACGGGCGTGCTTCACCGGGGGGGTACTCGATGGGCGATGCGGGACTGCTGGCCGGGCGGGTTGGTCGCGTGCCCGGGAGCGTGTGCTCACTGAGCGGGGTTGTTCATGGTCCAGAGGTCGATGTCGTCGGCGGTGCCGAACTGGCGATCGGGGCCGGCGCTCATGAGGTCGTAGCCGCGGTCGGGGTCGGCGGAAGAGCCGGGGTAGCGGTAGACGAATGCGCTGCGCCACTCGTCCTTGGGCTCGTCCTGGAGGTACTTGGAGGGGCCAGTGAAGAGCGGCTGGAGGGTGTCGGGATAGACGCCGTTGCGGCCGTTGAACTCCAGCAGGGCGTTCTTGATCTGGGTCATTTTGACCTTGGTCGCGTCGATGCGAGCGGTCTCGAGCCGGCCGCGGAGGGCGACGATGGTGACGCTGGCGAGGATGCCCATGATGAGGACGACGAGCATGATCTCGAGCAGCGAGAAGCCGCGGCGCGAAGTTGCGGCGGGGGCGGCGGCGAGGGCGAGCAAGAACGGTCGGCGGGGGTGGCGGTGCATGGTGAGTGCGGGGGTCATGGGAACCTCGGGGCGGTGCGGTGGATCGTGGCCGGGAATGTGTACCGCGGCGACGTCGGCGGGGTTGCCGACGAAGCGCGGGATTATAGGGAGTATCGGACGATTGGCCCGGGGGCTTTTGGGGGCGGGGGGAGTGGCGCAGTGGCGGAGTGAAACGGGAAGTCGGGGACGCCGGCTCTGAGGCTTTGCGAAGGGCCGGATGTGCGGGGCAGGAGCGGGAGAGGGAGATCGGGCGCGGGGGTGTTGATCGGAGGCGAGCGATCCGGATCTTCGTCGGGGACTCCTCAGATCCGGCGTCTGGGGGGAGGGGCCTCATGAAGAGACCCGAAAGAGCTGCCGTTCAGGCTGCAAGCTAAGTTGCCCAGAGCAGCATAGCGACGATAACAAGGAATGTGGGGACTGCTACGAGCGCAGAGAGGAGACAGACGATGAGGTTCCACCTATCGGCCACGACGGAAGGCCCGCCGATGGAGCCTGCACGGATGACCGTGGGCCCCGCGAGCAGCGCCAGGATCAATGGCAGCACGACGAACATCATGGGCCAGAGCAACATCAGTGCTTCGGTGCGCGGCGTTATCGCGAGGACCGCTGCAGACATAGCGAGGAATGCGAACAAGGCCGAGCATCCGAAGAGCCATGCTCGACGATGACGGGCACGCCGGACGGGCTCGAGTTTGATCTGCCAAGCGATGTTCGAAGTGTTGGGTGGCGGCGGCATGGAATCGACGCGCTCGCCCTTGATCGCGACGAGCGCGACTGACCAGATGACGGCGGTGCGCTCGGCGTCATTCCAGAGCCCGCACTCGGGGCATTGAGCGCGGGGAGGAAGGCCGGCGAGGTTGAAGGCACAGCCGAGGCATGTCATGCCGTTGGTTTCGATGGCAGCGCGGGCGATGGCGATGCCGCGTCGGCGGGCGACTTCCCACACGAGGGCGACGGGCAGCACCGGAAGCATGAAGGCGAAGAAGACCCACCAGCTTCGCGAAATCGCCGCGAACCCGAGACTCGCGAAGAAGAGTGCGACCATCAGCACCCGCGCGATGAACGCCGTGCGGCGGAGGGTGGCCAGGGCGTCGGGGAGCTTGGTGAGCGGGGCGGGCATGAGCAGGCGTGGCACAGTGGCGCAGTGAAGCGGGGGCATCGGGGACGCCGGCTCTGAGGCTTTGCGAAGTGCCGGATGTGCGGGGCGGGAGGGGGCGGGGGAGATTGTGCACGGGGGCGTTGATCGTGGGTCGTGCGATCCGGATCTTCGTCGGGGACTCCTCAGATCCGGCGTCTGGGGGGTCAGGGGGCATGCTGAAGGCTCGGCGGATCAATGCTCGGGCGGGTCGGTCGTGGGCCATGCGGCGAGTGCTTGCTCCAGTGCCGCGATGAGGCCCGGGATGTCGCCGACGGCCGTCTTCCAGACTTGCTCGGTGTCGATGCCCCAGTAGACGTGGACGAGGATGTTGCGGGTCGCGACGATCTGTCCCCACGGAAGCGAAGGCACGCGCGATCGGCCCTGGTCGGAAACGCGAGCCGCCGACTCGCCGATGACTTGCAGGGCGTTGACGACGGCTCGGCGGAGCATGGAGTCCTCGTCCATGTCCTGCCTTGATCTCCCCGCGACGTAACGACGAACATCCATCGCGGCCTCAAGCATGTGCGTGAGGCGCTCGCGGTCGTTCGGCCCGCCGTGACGCGCATCACGCGGCATGCAGCGGCCTCGCTTCACGCAGAACACGATCGCGGAAGAGGTGAGAGAGCATGGGCGTGGTGCAGAGTTGCACCTCGCGGCGCAGGAGGTCGCGGAGTTCGGCCTGCATGCCCGCGAAGGTCAGGAGGCTGGGGGTCATGCCCGGCGCGAACTCGACGAGGATGTCGATATCGCTGGTAGGCCGGAAGCCGTCGCCGTCCTCGGGCGAGGGGGCGCGGAGGATGCTGCCAAAGAGCGAGAGGCGGGTGATCGCGTTGCGTTCGCAAAACGCGGCGATGGCGGATTCCGGGAAGTTCACGCCGTTGATGAGCATGATGAAGCGTATGGCGGAAGCAACGATGAGAAGAGAACCGAAGCGAAAATCGGCACGGGGTGCCGACCTACCCAAGTCAGGCGAAGGTGCAGACGTGCCAGTTCTTCTTGCCGCGGCGGAGCGCGAGGATGGAGCCGTGGAGGAGCGAGGCGGGGGTGATGATCGCGTCGGCGGTGGCTTTGGTGCCGTTGATGCTGATCGAGCCGTCGCTGAGGAACTGGCGGGCTTCGGACTTGCTCTTGGCCAGCGAGGTTGTTGCGAGCAGGTCGAGGAGTTTGGTGCCTTCGCCGTCGAGTGATGCTCTGGCGTGGGTGGTGGCCGGGGCGGCGGCGAGGACTTCCAGCAGCGTGTCCTTTCTGAGCGAGGCGATATCGCCCGAGAACAGAGCCGCGGCGGCGCTCTCGGCGCGGTCGCGCTCGCTGGTGCCATGGACCAGCGCCGTCGCCTCGCGGGCGAGCAGGCGCTGCGGGTGGCGCGCGCCGGGATCCGCGGCGTGGCGGGACATGGTCTGGGTGATCTCGTCGACGCTGACGAGTGTGAAGGTCTTGAGGAACCGCTCGGCGTCGGCGTCGGCGGCGTTGAGCCAGAACTGGTAGTACGCGTACGGGCTGGTGCGGTGCGGGCTGAGCCAGATTGCGCCGGACTCGGTCTTGCCGAACTTTGAGCCGTCGGACTTGGTGATCAGCGGGGTGGTCAGGGCGTGGGCGTTGATGTTCAGGGCCTGCGGGCTTTCGCCGCCGAAGGCGTGGGAGACGGCTCGGCGGATGAGGTCGGCGCCGGAGATGATGTTGCCCCACTGGTCGCTGCCGCCCATTTGCAATGTGATGTTCATCGCGCGGTGGAGGTGGAGGTAGTCGAAGGCCTGAAGGATCATGTAGGAGAACTCGGTGTAACTGATGCCGTGATCGCGGCCTTCCAGCCGAGAGCGGACGGAGTCGCGGACGATCATCTGGTTGACGCTGAAGAACTTGCCGACGTCGCGGAGGACTTCGAGGTAGCCGAGTTTGCCGAGCCAGTCGAGGTTGTTGACCAGCGTGGGCTCGGGCAGGCCGGCGTTGGCGAAGATGCGGGCGAAGATGGTGCGGATGGATTCGACGTTGGCGCGGACGCGGTCTTCGGTCTGCAGTTCGCGTTCGCTGGACTTGCCGGAGGGGTCGCCGATGAGGCCCGTGCCGCCGCCGAGGAGCGCGACGGGATGGTGGCCCGCGCGGGCGAAGCGGACGAGAAGCATGAGGGGGACGAGGTTGCCGATGGTCAGGCTGTCGGCGGTGGGGTCGAAGCCGGCGTAGGCGGTGCGCGGGGCGCTGGCGGGGTCGGCCAGGTGCGCGTGCAGCGCGGGCTCATCGGAGCACTGGTGGATGAGACCTCGGGCGTGAAGATCGCTGAGAAAGACGCTGGTCGGCATAGGCCGAGGGTATGTCGGGCGTGCGCGGGCGCTGGGCGGGGCGGGGGGGCGCGGGGGGCCGAGGGCTCAGGCTGGCTCGATCGTCGCGGTCAGGCCCTTGCTCAGCAGGCGCTCGGCGTGAAGCTCGGCCAGTTCGCGGTGCGTGGTCAGCACCAGCGCGACGCCGGTTTCGTGCGCCTCGAGCGTGACCTCCACCGCGCGCTCGATGCGCAGGCCGGCCAGCGAGACCAGCGTGCGAACCACATACTCCACCTCGTTTTCGTCGTCGTTGTGCAGCAGGACCTTGAACGGCGGGAGGTGATCGACCGGGCCATGCGGCTTGGGGTCGACCCGCGCGGGGCGTGCGGGGGCGGCCGGGGCGGTCTCCTCGGCGGCGACGGCGACGGTGGACGGCTCGGACGCGGGCTTGGGATCGGGGTCGGGCATCGGTCGCCTCCTGTGGGCCGGGCCGGTCGGGCGCGGGGGGAGATGCGTTGAGCGTATCCAATCCGCGGCACTTCGCAAGAGGCAAACAACCCCCAGTGCGAAGGTTGTGCCGAATCCTCACGAAACGATCGCCCGCGTCACGACGTCGCCGAGCTCGGCGGGGCCGATTGTCAAGCCGGGCCGGTCCGTCGGCCGAGAGTGGGGCTGTGTCCCTCGCCGCTCAACGCCCCGAAAGTCGGAACACCTTGCCCGCCGGGGGCGTTCGGCTGGATTGGGACGGGAAAGAGGATTCGAAGAACTGGCTGGAAGTGGTCCGCGCACGGGCCGACGGCGGGGCGGGGCTGGTGCGGGCGGGGGCGGTTGACTGGTTCGGCGGCGGCGTGCTGGCGCACGGGGACAACCTGGCGCTGCTGCTGGCCATGCGCGGGGCACGGTTGCGCGGGGAGGAGGGTGCGGCGGCGGAGGGGCGTGCGAGTGCCGCGGCGGGTGTGCCGCTGGTCGTGATCGACCCGCCGTATGCGATGCAGTCGGACCACAGCGTGGTGCAGGTCGGCACGGGGCGGAAGATCGAGCATGCGTACAGCGATCGGTGGGGCTCGCCCGGTGCGTATCTCTCGTGCATTTACCTTCGGTTGTCGCTGATTCGGGATGTGCTCAGCGACGACGGGGTGCTGTTTGTGCACTGCGACTGGCGGGCGGATTCGTGGCTGCGGGTGGTGCTTGATGAGGTCTTCGGGCGCGCGTGCTTTCGCAACGCCATCACCTGGCGGCGTGCGCCGAACCTCGGGGCGCAGGCCGCGAGTCGGCAACTCGGGCGGACCAGCGACACGATTCTGGTGTACTCGCGCACGCCGGGCTCGGCGTTCCGCGGGCAGGTGCCCATGCGGGTTGAGCCGGTGGCGCTGACGCGCAGCGGTCGCCCCGAGGGGGCGCGGTGGGATGAGAGCGCCAAGGCGTTCTTCACGACATCGCCCAGGGGCGACTATACCGATGAGTCGATCGCCCGGCTGGAGGCGGAGGGCCGGGTGCTGCGGTCGGCCAGCGGGAAGGTGGCGATCAAGTACTACCTGGTGCAGAACGAGCAGGGGGCGTGGTGCAAGCCGGTGCCGATGGACACGATCTGGACCGATGCGCAGGTCCGGCCGTTGCGGCACTGTTCCAGGGCCGAGCTGGACATCGGGTATCCGACGCAGAAGCCCGAGGGGCTGCTGGAGAGGATCATTTCGTGGGCCAGCGTGCCGGGGGATCTGGTGGCGGACTTCTTCGCCGGGTCTGGGACGAGCCTGGCGGTGGCGCATCGGCTGGGTCGGCGGTGGCTGGGGTGCGACCAGAGTTCGGTCGCGATCCGGATCACGGCCGCGAGGCTGGGCGGAAGGAATGCGAACAAAGTGCGAATCGTGAAGACGGGCCTTCGGTCGCGTGTGAAGGTGGGGTGAATGGTGAATCGGGGTGAGCCGCCGGGCGGGCTCGGGGGCCTGAAATCAAGGGAAGTGTCACAAAATGGCACAAAAAACCGGGTACAAACTCGACAGAGCATGAATACGCGGTATGTTTTGACACAACGTGTGATCCCCCTCAGGGGGCGTACGTCGCCGGGCGTTCTTGCTCGGTACAAAGTCGGGAAGAAGGAGCACCCCGTCAGGCGAAGTTCACCGGACCGCGATGGCGCGATGGGTCTGTTCGAGCGATCGGACGGCCCGCGATGCCAGAAGTGGAACGGGAGGGACTGGGGCTTGGCGGAGCCGCGGGGTTGCGGTGCTCATGATGACCGGCTGGTGGAACGCGGACGAGCGAAAAGCGCTCGGGTCGCGCACGCGGATGGGCGTGCGGAACCCGTGCGAGTGGTAAAGAAGAGGCCTGCCGTGAGGTAACTTGCGGCGGGCCTTTCTCGTTTTGGATCGAGGGGCGGTGTGGGGTGTAGGGGACTCACTCGAACTACGGCATCGTGACCAGACGCGGCCACGGCGGCGGCGACGGCGAGGCCAGGCTCTCTAGACAACAGAGCCATGCGCCGAAGTGCGGACAACGCTGCCTTAGAGTCTCGATGCCGATCCGCTGGAGCACGTTCGGCGAGGCGGCGACTTTGCCTCCAGCGTACTCGGGAATCTGGGCAATGATCCGCTTCGACGGCGCAGTTGCCGGACCCTCATCGATATGCTCGGGGGACGGAAACTCTTCAGCAGTATTGGCCAGAGCCTGAGCCTCTGCGGCCCGACTGGGATAGGACTCAGCGAGTTTGTCCGCACCAGCGAAGATTAGCGCCTCGAATTCATGGAGTTGGATATACGGCAAGAACCGCGGGTCGTTCATGCTGGCGGCGATGGCTTGCTCGATATGGCAGACCCGCTTGAGTGGATCCGAGAGCCCGGCGGCATCGGATCGGCCGGGCGTTTCGAGGGGAAGTTTGTACAAGTCGAACATCGTGGTGAAGCGGGCATCGGCACGCCCATCTTCGCGCCGCCAGAAGTCAATGTCCCGGGCCGCTTTGGTCCAATCGATGAGGCCGCCACGGTGAATCCGGCCTCGGCCCCTCGACATTTCGACACGACGGGCAGCGCAGCTCACGTCATGGTGCCCGAGGTGCGGGCCGAGCAAGCCGTTGACGAACGCCTCCTCGGCGTGTCCCTCGACGATGAAGTTCAGGCGGACCACGCGGTGGGCCTCCCGCCGAGCACGTTCTTCTCCCATAACTCGCCGACTGAGTATTCCGTCAACCATTCCTTGAGTTTGTCCGGCGATGGACGCGTGAGCGTGGTCTCGCCGGCGTGACGGCCTGCAACAATGATCTCCGACGGATCGAACTGGTCCACCAACTTGGGCGACTGCGTAGCGACGATAATCTGCGCGTGCAACGAGGCGGACTTGATCAGCGACGCGATAACCTCGATGGCAAAGGGGTGGAGACCCAGCTCGGGCTCATCGATGATGATGACGTTCGGCAGGAGTTCTTCGGGCTGGAGCAGGAGCGTGATCAGCGCCATCGCGCGCAGCGTGCCATCGGACAACTGGTGTGGTCCGAACCGGCCATCGGGATCGACATCCCGCCAATCGAGGAATACGTCGCGATTCTTGTCGCGGCTTGGTTCGAGCACGAAGTCCTTGAAGAATGGGGCGATCTGGCGAATCGTTTCGACGATGCGGTCGTAATAGGGCGCGTGGCTTTTGCGAAGTCCGTAGAGAAACGCGGCCAAATTCCCACCGTCAGTCGCGAGCCATGAAACATGATTGACGTAGCTGGCCTGGCGCATCGGCGAGGTCGCGGACGTGTCGTGAAACTGGAAGACACGACAGGACCGGAGCAAGTGCTGAACGACGCCAGCGGTCTTGTGCTCCTTGGCTTGTTCAAAAAGTCGCGTTTCGCGATGGCCCTCCCCCATTTCTACGCGAATCGGCTGAACGAAATGCGGACGGCTGAACGTCGCCTCTTCCTTCATGAACATCAGTGCACCATGACTCGCCAAACCGAGCCTGAACGAGTACGTGCTCTCGCCGGTCTCGGCTTCAAAAGTCAGGGCGACATCGAGAACTTTGTTTTTCGGTCCGTAGTGGAGCAGTGAACTCGCTCGACCGGAGCTGCCGACGAACGACTCCAACTCGCCCGCGACCAAGGCGCTGATCATGTGAAAGACCGCCAGAAAATTCGACTTGCCAGCACCGTTCGCGCCGATCAGCACGTTGACCATGCCCAGTTCGACATCGGCCTTGCGAATAGACTTGAACCCTTCGATGATGATTCGCTTTACATGATTCACGGGATCACCTGCTTTCGCTGGATGCCGAAAATTGAGAGAGTCGTTGATCTCGGCCGTGCTGCCGACATCGCCGGAATCCTTAATGCCCTCCAGCAAGATGATTCTAGAGCGTCGGGGAGTTGTGGACCTAAGAGACACGACCCCGCCGGAGCGGGGTCGTTGGGAAAGAGGCATGGGTTGCCAGCCCTTCTCGGGGCAGGGTCGGCGGCGATCAACCGCCGAAGAACGACGCGAAGAACGCGGTGAAGTCGCCGTTATCGACGGTGCCGTCGGGGCCGGGCTCGCCGTCGGTGTTGGCGACGTCGGCGACGAGTCGGGCGGGGTCGGAGGCGTCAAGGAAGAAGGCGGAGAAGAAGGCGGAGAAGTCGCCGTTGTCGACAAGGCCGTCGGGGCTGGGGTCGCCGTCGGTGTTGGCGACGTCTGCGGTCTTGAAGGCGGGCAGGACGATGAAGACGACGTTGTACGCCTGATCGCTGCCGACGCCGGCGTTGAAGGTGGGGTCGACGAAGGTGGCGTTCTCGTCGTAGTCGTAAACGATCTTGGCGCGGAAGGCCAGAGCGCCGAGGCTGATGGGCGTGCCGTAGGCGACGGGCGGGGCGGACTGGCGAGCGTTGAAGTCCTGGACGATGTTGCCGGACCACGTTGCGCCGGAGTCGACGCTGTCGGCGTCGGCGGGGCCGAAGAACTGGATCTGGTAGTTGCGGGTGCTGTTCAGGCCCGGGAGGACGTCGTTGAGTTTGACGAGCAGTTCGAGCTGGTAGCCGTCGGTGACGGCGTCGTAGTTGGCGCGGATGAGGCCGACGGTGTTGATATTCTGGGGGGTGGCGAAGAGCTGGATGGTGGAGATGAAGTAGAGGTTGCCCATGCGGTCCATGGCGGGGGCGGAGATGGACGGGCCGTTGGTGGCGGAGGGGAAGACCTCGTTGTAGCGGGCGATGCGGCCGATGGGGTTGCTGGGGTTGGGCGTGCCGGCACCGTCAAGGGAACCGAGGATCAGTTTGCTGTTGGCGCCGGTGGCGGAGCCGGAGTGCGCCGCGATGGTCCAGACGGCGGGGCCGCCGGCGGCGGGAACGCGGGCGACGGCGAGGTAGTTGTCCATGGACTGCGGGACGCTGGCCGCGCCGCCCGTGGCTGCGACGCCCGCGGCGGCGAGGAGGTCGCCCGAGGGCAGGACGGTCATGGCGACGGGCCCGTTACCGCCGCGGAAGCAGACCTGGCTCTGATAGTTCATGAACTCGTGGTTGCCGAGCGAGCCGAAGACGTTGCCGGGGTTGAAGTTGTCGGCGCGGTCGAAGAGGTTGGCGGTGGCGGTGGGCAGTTCCAGTCGGGTCTGGCTGTCGACGCTGCCGTCGGTATTCAGGCCCCAGAAGGACAGGCCGCGGGTCTTGGTGGCGCTGGCGCCGCGGCTGAGTGCCGAGCCGACGCCGGCGTCGTTGGTGCCGTTGCTGAGCGGGGCGAAGATGCTGGTGGTGATGCCCATGGGGCCGCGAGCGGCGGCGCCGGCGGGGAGGTAGGCCTGCGTGGTGGTCGCGGCGGAGCCGGCGGTCTGCTCGAAGCGCATGTTGTTGAGGAAGTCGAGCCCGACCGCGACGGTTCGGCCCGCGACGCTGGCGGGGATGAGGGTCGGGGTGGTGATGTTCTCAACGAGGTTGAGCAGGCGGACGGTGGCGGCGGCATCGCCCAGGCCCAGGCTGGCGCGGATCTGCGGGATGAGGGTGGCCGAGCGGGCGGCGATGTTCACGCGGTACCAGTTGCGGGTGCTCAGGACGTCCGGCCCGTTCATGGCGAAGCCGTCGGCGTAGAAGACGATGGTGCCGTTGGCATCGACCCCGCCCAGACCGAAGGATGCGTTGCTGGTCAGACCGGCGGCGGCGGAGCCCTTGTTGGTGGCGGCGTTGATGCGCGAGACGTAGAGGCGGTTCTGGCGGTTCGGGTCGAAGCCGATGAGGGCGCCGATGATGTTGTTCTCGTCATCGGAGTCGCCGAAGATGGTGTTGGGGCCGCCGGCGAACTCCATGAAGCCCAGAGCGAAGTTCTGGGCCTGAATGCCCGCGGCGCTGATGGACGGAGTGGCGACGGAGTTGTTGCGGGCGGGGTTGACGCCCAGGGCCGGGGCGTTCCACGCGCGGTACGTGGTGCGGGCGAGCGGGCCGACGGGCGTGAAGCGGTTGCTGAGGGCCTGCGCACCGATGAGGTGGTTGAAGTACACGGGCGCGGGGGAGACGCTGGTGCCGGTGCTGCTCTTGACGGTCGGGGCGATGTAGTAGCGGTTGCCCCAACTGGTGGTGATGGTCGTCATGTCGACGACAAAGTTGGTGATCTGATGCGGGTTGACGCCCACGGTGTAGGCGCTGAGGGCATCGCCCGGCAGACCCGCGGCGATGGAGACCGAGTCCTGCGCCATGGCGCTGGCCGAGGCCAGGGCCATGCCGGCGAGGCTCGCGATCAGGAGGGGGGAGACAGTGCCGAACGACGAACGGATTTTCATAGGTGACTCCGAATCCTCACACACTGACGCCGGGATCTGGCCCCGAGCGGGATTGACACAGGCACGATTCAGCCACGACAGGGCATCATTCGCCCATCGGCCGTCGGCGTTGCCGATTGCCGGTATACACGCGCATATTCCTTCAACAACCGAACTTTCATCGAACAGACCAGCGGGCCGTGGAGTGCGACCGCGCAAACCGGGCCGGCGGGGCCGCATTGGGCCTGAAGGGAGTGTACACCGGATTCATGGTCTGCCAAGAGAAGATGCGGTGTCCTTGAGTCGGCCGTCGACGACTTGTTTCTGGCGTTGGAGGTACTCGCGCCAGATCGGGTCGGTCTCGAGTTGGAGCGCGGTGCGGATGCGGTCGCGCTGCTTCTCGGACCGCACGTCGCGCTGATCGTCGACGCGGATGCTGTTGCGCAGGGCGGGGAGGTAGTTCGGATCGCGGGCCAGGGACTGGTCGTAGAAGGTCGCCGCGTCATCGAAGTACCGCTGCTGCTCCCAGAGTGCGGCGAGGTTGGCCAGCGGACGCGGGTCGCGGATGTCCAGATCTGCGGCGCGGCGGAGTGCCGCTGCGGCCTCCATGTTCTGGTTCTGCTTCATGAGCAGGACGCCCAGGTTGTTCCACGCCGCGGAGAAGTTCGGGGCCTCGCCCACGGCCTGGCGGTACAGGGCGATGGCCTCGTCGGGGCGCTTGGCTCGCTCGGCTTCCTGAGCGCGGATGGAGAGTTCCTGTGCGCGGCGGAGTTTGGCGGCGTTGTCGTCGCCCGTGATGTCGGGGCGGTCCGCCCGTGACGGGCCGGTGCAGCCGATGCCTGCGATCGCGGGGATGATCAGGGCGACGGCCCAGAGGCAGGCCAACGCGGCGGAACGTCGGCGAGGAAGAAGGACAGTGATGCGCGTCGTCACGCGGGTGCTCCTGCGGGATGGATGAAGGACGGGGGTCATGGTCGTCGGCGGGGGGAGAGGCAGAGGGGCAGATGGAAGCGCTTGGAAGGGAAGAAGCCGGGGGGAGATGGCTGGGACTCTGACGATCAGCAGGATTCGGTCATCGGCCGGTGCGTTCCCAGCGGAGGAACTCGACGGTGCCGGACCAGGAGGGTTTGCCGTCGGGCGTGCCGACACCCGGGGCGACGCGGAACTGGGAGAGTTCCAGGCCTCGGACCTCGCTTGGCGCTCTGCCGAGCCAGAGGAGGATGCCCTCGGCGGGCTGGTTGGTGAGGGTGACGGTGTACTTTCGACGAGTGAAGCCGCCGGGGTTCTGGGCGCCGGAGACGATCGCGTCGCTGACGCGCAGTTCGCTCATGCCGACCTCGCGTGCGGCGTCCTCGAGTTTGCGGACCGCCTGCGGGTCGGGATCGAAGCGGCCCTCTGTGCCCTGAAGTTGCGTGTTGATGGACTGAACATCGCCGGCGAGGAAGCGGATCTCGCCGGTTCTGCGGGCCTGGTCGGCGGCGGCCGAGCGGGCCGAGGCCAGTCGGGCCATGCCGACGAAGACGAAGACCAGCGCGATGCCCAGCAGCACCACGCCCACAATGACCGCGCCCATGGGACGGTTTCGGCGTGAGGCCGAGGAGGCCTGGCCCAGGAGTTCCAGGCGGTCATCGTCGCTCAGGGTGATGCGTGAAGCGTTCATGGCGCGGCGGGGGTCCCTGTGTCGGGCTTGAACTCTGGGGCGTTCGGAGCGGGGGTGGCGGCCGGGGCGGGCACGGGGCCGGATGCCGGGGGAGCGACGGGGGCGGACTCCGGGGCGGGAGTTGGCTTGGGCTCGGCGACGGGGTCTGGCTTGGGTTCTGGCTTCGGCTCTGATTTGGGATCTGGCTTCTTGGCCGGGGTTGTACCGGCGGCAGCGGCGTCGGTCACGCGGGACCAGTTTCCCGAGAGGCGGTAGCCGCGGGTGAGGTTGCGGGGCTTGTAGTCCGGATCGGCGGCGGCGTTTGGCGGGGGCTGCATGGGCGGGACGTTGGCGGTGCTGCCGGTCCAAGTGATGCGTGATCCCCGTGCGGGGGCGCGGTTGATGGCCTGTTCGAAGCGGGGGCCCAGGTCGGCGTCGGAGACGGCCAGGGTGATGGTGTTGGCCAGGCCCGAGGAAGCGAGCTGGAGGGTGCGGAGTTCGGCGATCCCGCCGTCGGCGGTGACCTGCTGGAGCGTGCGCATGACGCGTACGAACTCTTCGAGGATCGGCGGCTGGGGGACGAGGAGTTCGCGGTCCTTGCGTTTGCCGACGAGCCAGCGGTCGAGGAACCCGCGCGGATCGGGCTCGGTTTCGGGCACGCGAACGATGGGGGCAAGGCCGGCGAGGATCTCGGCGCGGTCGCTGGCCGCACGCTGGCCCTGGGCAGTGGCGTCGTCTGCGGCACGGAAGAGCCACCACCCGATGGCGGCCAGGCAGATGCTCGCGGCGACGAGCGAAATGGCCCACCACTGATAGACGGTGCGCGAGATACGCCCCGGCCTGCGGGAGAGGTCGAGCATCGAGGCTCGCGGGTCGGCGATGATCGCGCCGGCCTCCTGGCGCTTGGCCGCGGCGGGGCCGGAGGGGAGTGTGTCGTTGAGCGTCTGGACGGCCCGGCGGAGGGTCGCGGCGACGGGGTCATCCTCGTCAACACCCAGCGCGTTGCACAGCCCCGCGCCCGATGCGCCGCCCCAGGCCTGATCGATCGCGCCGGCCAGCCGCGGCGCCCCGCCCAGAGCGTCGAAGTCGCCCAGGTTCAGCGCCATGACCCGCGGTGCGGCGACGACGATGCGCGTGGGGGAGATGCCAAGTTGGGCCGACCAGGCCAGCCACTCGTTGACCAGTCGGCCGAGATCGGGGCGGGAGACCTCCAGCGTGCTCGGCTCGGCGGAGCGGACGGGCTCGTCGCCGGCGCGAGGCAGGTCGGTCACGTCCGAGAAGTCGCGCGCCGGGAGCAGGCCCGGCGGGCGCGTGTCGGCACGCGAGGATGCGTCGGCGGTGGCTTGGGGGCTGAGGGAAGTGCTGGCGGCTTGGGCGGCGCTGGCCGGGTCGTCGGCTGTGCGGAGGAGCATGCTGCCCGTGGCGAGGATCAGGTTGCCGCGGGACCACGCCCAGATGAGGCGGCGCGTGGATGGATCGATGAGAACCGTGGCCTGACAGTGCGCGGGGGCCTGAACGACGGCGATCGGGGCGGTGGACGCGATTGGGGCGGCGCGCGAGGCGGTTTCGCCGGGCTCGGTGGTCCACGCAAGGGGCATGGCGTGCCAGAGGCTCAGGACGTCGCGCGGGGTGATGCCTCGGCTGTCGAGTTGATCGAGGAACAGGCGCGCGGCGAGATCGGGAATGGCGGCCAGTGCCATTCGTGTACGTTCGGGGGCGTCGGCGGGCTTTGGCGCGGCCTGGGCGGGCGTGTCATTGGCGGACCGGGAGCGGATGAACCTGCCCTGGCGAGCGGGGCGTGCGACCTGGGGGGCGAGCGGCTGGGCGCTGGCGTCCTCGCCCGGCTCCATCGCACCGAGCCAGGAGGCGCGGTCGTGGTGCTGGGTTTCGTCGTTGTCGGCCTGACCGGCGCGGGCGTTGCGGAGGTGGGTCAGGACGATGTGTTCATCGGTGCTGGGGGCGGAGATCCAGGAGCAGCGTGCACCGTCGAGATCGAGGCAGAGGGTCAGTTCGGGGTCGCCGGCGGCCTGGGTGAGTTGATCGATGGTCCAGGAGGCCGCGGCCTCGATGGATCGCGCGGGGGTTGCGCCGGCGACGCCCTGCGGCGCGGACCAGGAGGCCCGCCCGCGCGAGGTGATGAACGTCACGCCGGTGATGGCCGCACCGCGGGCGGCGCGGTGGAGATACACGACGGCGTGGCTCACTTGCCTCCCTCATTCTCGTTCTCGGGCAGGTCCGAGATCGACGGGATGGTCTGGCGCTCGTTCTCGGCGCGATGCTTGATGAAAGCCTGGATATCGGGGTCGTTATTGCGGATGGCCGAGTAGAGCTTGGGGTTGGACTGCTGGATCGCTTCGAGTTGCTTGGCGTCGTTGACGATGTGGTGCAGGTTCGACGGGACTTCGCGGCCGCTCTGCGTGAGCATCTTGCCCGGGGCGGCGACGCCCATGCGCTCGCGGATGATCTGGCTGGGGTCGACGCCCCGCTCCGCGGCGGCCTTGCGGATCTCGCTTGCGCGCATCCCGGAGGCCGCTGCGCGGCTGGCCGGGGAGGCGTAGGCGCTGGCGCCGTTGGGGTTGGGGTTGGGGTTGTTGAACGCGGGCGTCGGCGCAGGGGGCATGCTCGCGGTCGCGGGCTTGGCGAGGTACGCCGAGGAGGTCGCGCCGGTGACCTCGGCAAGGCCGACCTCGCGGCGCTCACCGTCGGCGGTGCGGAGCACGACGCGGTCGGCGTGGATGGCGTCGACGGTTTCGTTCTCCACCGCGTCGCCCTCGGCGACCATGCGCTGCTGCTCGTTGATCACCAGGATCGCCCGGCGGTATGACGGGCCCAGGATCGACCCGGCAAAGCGGATGGCCGCGGCGACCGGCGCGGGCGGAGTCTCGGGCGTCGGGTCGGTGCTGGCGACCGGCGCGGGCGGGGGCTTGGGGACAGGGGCGGCCAGGACGTTGAGCAACCCGGCGAGGTCGGCCGGGTCGGCCCCGGCGATGGTGGTCGGTGCGGCTTCGGCGGAGGGGCGGGTGGTGCCGGCGGGCGTGGTCGTGCCGGCGGGGTTCGCGGCGGCGGGGTCGGTGCTGACGGCATTGCCGCCCAGGCCCGTCGGCAGGATGAGGAACGCGCCGCCAAGGCCCAGAAGGCCGGCGGCCATCAGCCGAGCATTGCGGAGATGTCGCTTGGCGAGAAACTGGTGCATGGGAGTACCTTTGGATCGACTGGATCGGCGAACGGCACGAGACTGAAGTAGTTTACGGCCAGATCGGACGGTTGGCCGCACATTCTTGGGATCGGGGACAGGAGTTGGCGGACCCGAACGGGGGCCGTGTGAGGGAGATCGGATCGGGTACACTCGCGGACGTGTCGCTACGCAGGCACCATTACGAGCGGGCGTTCGAGCAGTCGCTGCGGGATCGGCGGATTCCGTACGTGAGCGTGGATGATGCTCGCAAGGCGTTGCTGCCGGAGGGCGCGGGGCTGAAGGCGACCTTCGCCGCGGGTGATGATGCGGGGGGTATGGGAGGTATGGGGGGCCGGGAGTCGGAGGCTCGCAGCGGCGGGGCCAGCGTGAGTCTGGCGCTGAAGAGTTTCGACTTTGTTGTGTATTCCGAGGGCGTGAACCTGCTGGTGGATGTCAAGGGCCGGAAGGTGGCGGGTCGGCAACTGACGGGGCCGGGGGGGCCGGGCG
>VYLX01000034.1_pt1 | contig 30621 bp, 23 predicted proteins | sample 5114181 | NCBI WGS metagenome assembly VYLX01 (sample SAMN12291812, study PRJNA351875) | freshwater metagenome | isolation source: freshwater lake | place: USA: Michigan, Sherman Lake | collected 2011-08-08
GGCCGCGGCCGCCGAGGAGCGCGCTGCGCAGGCCGAGCAGCAGCGGGCGCAGGCCGAACGCGGCACCATCGAAGGCGAACGCAAGATGCTGGATCTCCAGCGCCAGCGCGATGAAGCGATCAAGCGCGGCGAGCTCGCCGCCTCGGAGTACGCACGGTTCATGGGCGAGTTCGAGGGTCGGATCAGCGCGGCCGGGGGGACGCAAGCGGCGGCCGGTGGTGCGCCCGCGGTGGCGGGGCGTGCGCAAGTTGCGGCCGGGGCGGTCGATGGCGAGTTGCTCGTGCTGGAGATCCGCCGCGAGGGTTCGGTCTACGCGCTCGAACAAGTCCGCCGCACCCCCGCCGGTGCGCTCGTCCGCCACGGCACTCGCACCCGCCTGCACCCAGGCGGCACCGTCGCCATGACCGTTCGCTACGACAACGGCCGGCTCGCCGATCAGCGGCTCATCGCCGTCGATGAGAAGGGCGACCGGCTGCTCGAGGGCGAGGTGCGTGATCAGCGCCCCGATGGCGAATGGGTCTGGTCCATGGCCGGTACGCCCATCGGCCGCGAGAGTTGGAGCCGCGGCGTGCTCAAAGACCTCTCGCTCCGCACACGAGACGGCACCTGGACCACGCCCGACCCCGCGCAGCGCTCTCTCTGGCTCAACGATCGCCGCGGGTGGTTCGCGAGCATGCCCGAGCTCATCCGCGATGTCGATCAGAAGAAGTAGCCCTCCGCGTTCGCATACGCTCGGCCATGCCCAGCGGCCAGCCATCGGCGAACCATCATGTCGGCACCGGCCGGGGCGTATCGCTGGCCGTCTTCACGCTCCTTTCGTGGTCCAGCGTCCCCCTCTTCCTGCACTGGTTCGCCGGTCCGGACTTCGGGCTCGAGGCCTTCAGCCAGAACGGCTGGCGCTACGGCATCTCGGCCGTATTCTGGCTGCCGTTTCTGGCATGGGCGTTCTTCGGGCCCGGCCGTGGCGGCGGCGGCACCGCCGGGCTCCTGCGCGCGTCGATTGTTCCCGCCGCGTTCAACATTGCCGGGCAGACCGCCTTCGCCTGGGGGCCGACGCTGCTCGACCCAGGGTTCTTCAGTTTCATCTTCCGCGTGCAGATCATCTTCGTCACGCTCGGGGCGTACGTGCTCTTTGCCGGCGAGCGCGACACGCTGCGTCGGCCGAGGTACTGGCTGGGCACAGCGCTGGTTGTGGGCGGATCAATCGTGATGATCGCGCTGAAGCAGCCGGCGGATGCGGCCGTCGCGGGCGCGAGCGCTTCATCCGCGGCGCACGGCCCGTCGCTGCTGGGCATTCTGGTCGCGCTGGCCGGGGCGGTGCTGTTCGCCGGCTATGGACTGTCCGTCCGCGCGTGCGTGTCGCAGTACCGCCCGATCCTGGCCTTCGGCGTGATCTGCCAGTACACCGCGGTGGGCGTGATCGTGCTGATGTTCATCTTCGGCTGGACATGGCAGCGGCCCGCGACGGAGTTCTCGCTCTTCCAGATGGGCATGCTCGTGCTCAGCGCGTTCATCGGCATCGCCCTTTCGCACGTGTCGTACTACGCATCGCTGACGAGCCTGGGCGTTGCCGTCACGGTCGGGATCATCCAGTTGCAGCCGATCGTGACGGCCGTCGCGTCGGTGCTGCTGCTGGGCGAGCGGCTCAGCGTCGGGCAGTGGGCCGCGGGCGTTGTGGGGATCTTCGGCGCGCTGCTGATGATCTCCGCCAGCCGGGCGCCGATGGCCGCGGCGGCGGTCGAGGAGTGAGCATCGCGAGGGGCGGCGGCCGGAACGGCGCAGCGCAGCGCGGGCTATCCTCGTGACATGGCAGAGGAAAAGAAGCGGAATGTGCCGGCATCGACCCCGCATCTGGAAACCATCGAGCCCGTGGGCAAGCGCGTGCTCATCCGCAAGGACGACGACAAGAAGCAGACCAAGCGCGGCGTGATCCTGCCGGACAAGATCGAGATCCCGACGATCACCGGTCGCGTGGTGGCGATCAGCGCGCAGGTCGAGCGCGACCCGGACTACACCATCGCCAGGTACGACCGCGTGCTGTTCAACCCCAAGCACGCCGTGCCCGTGGACTTTGAGGGCGACAACAGGTTGTTTGTCATCCCGGTCGAGGACGTGGTGGCGATCTTCCGGCGCGACGGCGACGGTGGGGGGCACTGAGCGCATGGGCCGGAGCGTGATGCTGCTGGTCAACCGGAGCAAGCCCGACGCGCGGGCCGCGGTGGCGTGCGTGCGCTCGGCGATCGAAAGCGCCGGCGGCCGCATCGTCGGCGAGATCGATGCGCTGCCCGAAACGGGCATGGGCCCGCCCCGGACGCTTGTTGATGCGCAGGGCGCGGAGATGCTCGTGGTGCTCGGCGGTGACGGCACGCTGCTGAGCCAGTGCCGGCGCAGCGTGCACCTGGGCCTGCCGATCATGGGCGTGAATCTCGGCAAGCTCGGGTTCATGGCCGAGTTCGACGAGGCCGCGGTGCAGAGCCAGGCCGCTCGGCTCTTCGGCGATGGGCCGCTGCCGATCAAGGAACGCTCGATGCTCGAGGTCGGCTGCCAGCGCGCCGGGCCGGGGGGCGACGGCGGCGGGCGCGGGAGCGAGCAGCAGGACTTCGGCGCGGGCTCGGCGGACTCGGGCGTGCACCATCTCGGGCTGGCGCTCAACGACGCGGCGATCGTCGCCGGCTCGCCCTTTCGCATGATCGAACTGGGCATCCGCATCGACGGGTCCGAGGGGCCCGTGGTCGTCGGCGACGGGCTGATCGTCGCGACTCCCGTCGGCAGCACCGCCTACAACGCCAGCGCCGGCGGCCCGATCCTCGCGCCCGATACGCACGCGCTGGTCATCACGCCGATGGCCGCCCAGAGCCTGAGTTTCCGCCCCGTTGTCGTCAGCGGCGGGAGCCTTCTCGAGGTGCGTGTGCTCCGGGCCAACGGGGGCGGCGAGAGTTCGGGCGACGAGACGCCGGGCGCCGGCGGCACAACGCTGATGCTCGATGGACGAGAAACGTGCAGGCTGCATCGCGGCGACCGACTGCTGCTGCGTCTGCACGACCGACGCGTGCGCTTCGTGACCAACCCGCAGACCGACTACTGGTCCACGCTGATCCGCAAAATGCACTGGGGAGCGCGGCCGCAGTTCCGGGAGGGGTGATGTCGGCGGCGGGCAGTCAGACCGATCAGTCGGTGATGCCGTTGATGATCTTCACGTAACTGGGCATGCGAGGGTCGGCGAACCGGTAAACGCCCTTGGCCAGCCGTCGCAGAAGCGACTCCGGCTGATCGTCCGACACAAGGCGTGTGAGATAGTTGTTCAGCGCCGGCTGGCCGATGGGCTTGCCGCTGATTGTCTCGATGGACTTGCGAAGATCGCTCGCCGTGAACTCGTCGCGCTCGAGCATCGCCGCGGCGAGGGCCGTGACGCGGTACATGTCCGTGTCCGCAGACCGCACCGCGGTGTCGTACGCGCTGCGCAGACTGCCCTCCGCGTCCCCCGCGGCCTGGCTGATCGCATTTCGAAGATCGTCGGACGAGATGGTCGACCGGCCGTCGGCGACGGCCCCTTCCGCGCACTTGAGCGCGAGGAGGTGGGCAAAGTGCGGAAAGCCCGCGCTGAGCTTGACGATCCGGCTGGTGGCTTCGGTATCGAAGAGAAGCTTCGCGGCTTTGGCGCCGCTTTCGACGATCTCGCGGATCTCTTCCTGGCTCATGCGCTGGAGCTTGGTCTCCTTCAGGCACCGCTGCACCGACGGATGTGCCGCGGTCAGCGTGGCCGCGTCGTCGGCGATGCCCACGATGAGCACCTTGAATGGCGAGGCACCGTCGCTGAGCAGCTTTACAAACTCCGCGAGTTTCGTCTTGTCGTCAGTGCGCCGAATCGCATCCGTCTCGTCGATCAACAGCAGCCCGGCGTGCCCGTTGATGTGCGAGGCCGCCACCGAGGGCTGAATGTCGAGCCGTCGCGCGATGGCCTTGCTGCCGCGTTCGCTGGACATGCTCGCCGCGGCACGTGCGGCGAACAGCCCCATGCCCGCCTCGCCCGAGTCCTTCCGCGTCACAAAGTGCTCGATCGGCCGGTCGAAGAACTTCAGGTCGTCCAGCGGGTCCGCGACAATCGTCTCGAACGTATCGTCCGAGTCGCACCGCTTGACGTACAACTTGCCTTTGACGAACTCCTTGAGAAACAGCCGGGCGACGATGTTCGCGAGCGAACTCTTGCCCACCCCGCGATCGCCGTAGAGCAGCGCGTGCTGCCCGGGAGTGTTCATGATCTCGATGAGCTTGCGAACCTGCTCGTGCCGACCGCGGAAGAGGTCGCGTTCTGCGATCGGCTGGTGCGGCGTGAAGATCTTCCGGACACCGGACTTGGTAATCCGCTGTTCTCGCTGAACTCCGAATGGATCGCTTCTGGATGCCAATTCCTCGCTCCGTGTTCGAGACGATCGTCGTGCTCCGTCTCAGTTCACCGCCGAGCACACACGCCTGGCCGCATCCGCAAGGTCCGTCGCAGCCTGCATGCCCGGGATCTCGCCCGCGGCCTGATTGAGCAGTTTGCGTCCCTCGGCGACGTTCGTGCCCTCCAGCCGGACCACCAGCGGCACCGGGAACGTGTTGCCCGTGCGCTGCTTGTAGTTGCGGGCCGCGTTGATGATCCCGTGCGCGATCACGTCGCACCGCATGATCCCGCCGAAGATGTTCACCAGAATGCCCTTGCAGCGCGGGTCGGACAGGATGATGCTGAACGCCTCGGTCACGGCCTGCTCGCTGGCCGACCCGCCCACGTCCAGGAAGTTCGCCGGCTCGCCGCCGTGGAGTTTGATGATGTCCATCGTCGCCATCGCCAAGCCCGCGCCGTTGACCAGACAACCGATCGAGCCGTCGAGCGCGACGTACGAAAGGTGATACGCCGCGGCCCGGCTCTCGGCGGGGTTGTCCTCGCTGGGGTCGTGAAGGACCTCGATGTCCTTGTGACGGAACATCGCGTTCTCGTCGAAGTTGAACTTCGCGTCGATCGCCAGCACCAGCCCGTCTGGTGCGTCCTTGGTCGGCGGGGTGATGATCAGCGGGTTGATCTCCGCCAGGTCACAGTCCTTGGCGATGAACAGGCGTGCGAGGTTCATCATCGTGCTGACGGCCTGGTTGACCTGCTTGCCCTTGAAGCCCAGCGCAAACGCGACCTTGGCCGCCTGATAGCGCTGGAGCCCGAGCGTCGGGTGCAGCCACTCCTTGATGATCGCATCGGGGTGGTCGTGCGCCACCTGCTCGATGTCCACACCGCCGAAGCGAGATGCGATAAGCACGTTCCGCCGAGCCTTGCGGTCCAGCGTGACGGCGAGGTAGAACTCCTCCTTGACCCCGTGCTCGCTGGCGCGGTCGGCGATGTCCACGCCCGCGGCGATCAGCAGTTTGTTGACCACCAGGCCCTCCGGCGGCGTCTGGGGCGAGATCATGCGGTTGCGCAGCATGAACATCGCCGACTCGCTCGCGTCGCTGGCCTTCCGCACCAACTTCACGAACCCGGCCTTCCCGCGACCGCCCGCGTGGACCTGCGCCTTGACCACCGCCAGCGGCGAGGCCTGGCCCTTGGTCACCTCTGCGAAGGCCGCCGCGGCGTCGTCGGCGCGGTCGATCATCCTCCCGGCGGGAACCGGGATGCCGAAGGATGCGAGGAGGTCACGGGCCTGGTACTCGTGGATCTTCATAGAACGGAGCGTAGAACGCGAAACACGTCAAATGGTCGAATCCACAATTTTCCGGTTCGCCGGGCGCGGTCGCGAACCCGCCGGCGGTGGGGGCTTGAGCGCACGCTAGGTGTCGCTACGATGGCCCTCGATGAGCACCCAATCCTCTCCCGCGGCTGTTCCCGGTCGGCTGGCACTCGCTGACGGCAGCGTCTTTCACGGCATGGCTTTCGGCGCCACCGGACGCCGCCTCTGCACCGCCGCGGAGGTCGTGTTCAACACCGCCATGACCGGCTATCAGGAGGCGCTCACCGACCCCTCATACACCGGCCAGATCCTCGTGATGACCAGCCCGATGATCGGGAACTACGGCGTCAACGCGCAGGACGTCGAAAGCGTCAAGGTTCAGGTCGCCGGCATGGTCGTCCGCGAACTCTCGCGGGTGCACTCGAACTTCCGCGCCGAAATGTCGCTGCACGAGTACCTGAGCCGGGCGGGCGTGCTGGGCCTGAGCGAGGTTGATACCAGAGCGCTGACCCGCCGACTCCGCACCGGCGGGGCCATGAGCGGCGTGATCACCGATGATGCGTCGATCACCGACGCCGACCTGGTCGCCCGCGCCAAGGCCGCGCCGAGCATGGCCGGGCAGAATCTGGTCCCCGCCGTGGGCTGCACGAGCGGGCAGAAGTGGACCGAGACCCTCGGCGAGTGGTCGCTCCGCGAGCAGTTGCCGGGCGTGGGGGTCGATGGCGTGATCCGGGGCGTGAAGGCCGCCGCGACCAACGGCTCCGCCGAGCGTCCGCTTCGGGTGCTCGCGCTGGACTGCGGCGCCAAGGCGAACATCCTCCGCAACCTGACCGATCGCGGCTGCGAGGTTGAACTCGTGCCGCACACCATCAGCGCGGCGGAGATCATCGAGCGATTCGAGTCCGGCCGGGCCGACGGCCTGTTCATCTCCAACGGCCCGGGCGACCCCGCCGCGGTCGGGGCGACCATCGCCACGCTCCGCTCGGTGCTGGCCCGCCGTGACGGCAAGGTCATCCCGACCTTCGGCATCTGCCTGGGCCACCAGTTGCTGGGGCTGGCCCTCGGTGCTCGTACGTTCAAGCTGCCTTTCGGCCACCGCGGCGCAAACCAGCCGGTCAAGAACACCCTGACAGGCAGGGTCGAAATCACCAGCCAGAACCACGGCTTCGCCGTCGACCCCGAGAGCCTCAAGGCGGTGGGGGGCGAGCCGACGCACATCCACCTCAACGACCAGACCCTCGCGGGTTTTCGGCTCAAGGACCGCCCGGTGTTCTGCGTGCAGTACCACCCCGAGGCCAGCCCCGGGCCGCACGATTCGTCGCCTCTGTTCGACGCGTTCGTGCGGATGATGCGCGAGAAGAAGCCCGTGAACTTCGAGCCGGTCGCGGTCGGCTGAATTGCGACATTTCGTAGTCGCATGACCCGGGGCGACCAGGACAGAACTATGAACTTCGTACACCCCCGTTGGGGTGCGGACGGCGGCGCTGTGTCCAAAAACAAAGCCGGACGATCACGAGGGGCGATCGTCCGGCGGGTGTTCCGTTGCGTTGTTCGTTGAACTTTGCCGATCGGCGTCCAGCGCCGAGGCGGGCAATCACTCGGGCTTGCCGCCGGCCATGTCGTAGATCCACGCGTCGCCGGCGCGCTTCCAGTCGAGGACTTCACCGGGCGCGAAGAACAGCTTGAGTTCGCGCTCGGCGGCCTCGGGGCTGTCCGAGCCGTGGATGAGGTTGTAACTGTTGGAGACGCCGAAGTCACCGCGGATGGTGCCGGGGTTGGCCTTGGAGCCGAAGGTCGCGCCCATCATGTTGCGGGCGATGGTGATCGCGCCGTTGCCGCGGAGCGCGAGGACGACGACCGGGCTGGAGGTCATGAAGCGGACGAGGCCCGCGTAGAAGGGCTTGGACTTGTGGGCCTCGTAGTGGGTCTCGGCAAGGCTCAGGGGGATCTGGGTCAGCTTCATGCCGACGACCTGGAGGCCCTTGTCCTCGAAGCGGGAGAGGATCTTGCCGCAGAGGCCACGCTGGACGGCATCGGGCTTGAAGATGATGAGGGTGGTTTCCATGGTATTCTCGCCTTGATGATGGGGTGTTGGGGTTTTTGCTGAGTGTCGGCGAATACGCCGCGGGGCCAACGATAGGCGTGAACGCGCCGAGCGGACCAGCGACGGGGCTGGACGCGAGAAATGCGGCGGCGGAAGGTGGACTTGTGGCTGAAGGAGCGCAAACTTCTAGAACACCCGCTGAAGCGGGCGGCCGAGCACCGATGGAGATTTGGTGCGTTGGCAGAGTGACGGCGATCGGGCGGCGGGGTGCAGGAGCGGTCAGTGAGCACAGCGATGCGTCGGACGTTCGGAGCGCGTGGTCGGTTGGTCCTCGGCGTGGCGGCGGGGCTGGCCTTGAGCATGCTGGCGGTCCCGGCGGTGCTCGCGCAGCCCGTGGTGGTCGAGACCGTGAACCGCTCGCTGGGCGGGGGCAACACCGCGCGCGGGTACTTTGCGACCGTGAACCTGAGCGACCCGGCGGTGGAGATCGTTTCGACGGGCGTCGCGCCCGCGGGCAGCGGCGACTCGGTGCTGACGACGGTGCCGACGTGGCGGACGAGTGTCGGGGCACGGCTGGCGATCAACGCGAACTACTTCAGCACGCTCACCGGTGGGAGGGCCGACATCATCGGTCTTGCGATCAGCGATGGCGTGCTCGTATCGCCCGCGCGGCAGTTCGGTGTGAACCCGGACCCGGCGATCGCGTTCATGAATGATCGGACCGCGCGTGTCGACTACATCGCCGCGGGCGCGTACAACGGCATCGTCGACGCGGTCGCGGGCGTTGGGCCGTCGAACACGGACTCGGTGCCCGGCACGTTTCTGATCGAGAACGGCGTGGGCACGGGCACGACGGCGCGCGTCGATCCGACCAATCGCAACCCGCGCACGGCGGTGGGTGTTTCGCAGGACGGGACGAAGTTGTACATCGCGGTCATCGACGGGCGCAATGCCGGCGGCAGCGCGGGCATGACCCTGCCCGAGCTGGCGACGTTCATGCTCGAGAAGAACGTCTGGCGTGCGATCAATCTTGACGGCGGCGGATCGTCGTCGTTCGTGTGGCAGAACGACTCGGGCACCGTTGTGCAGAACAACCCGAGTGACGGCAGTTTCCGTGCTGTTTCCAACCACCTGGGCATCAAGATCAACGCCGCGCCGAACGGGGCAGACGGCTTCACTCGGCCCATCCGCGGCGCGTGGATGCGCCCGCCGGCACCGGTCGGTGGCGCGACGCCGCCGGCGTACTTCGAGACGGCGTTGCAGACGATGGCGAGCGTCGGGCTTACGGACCTGTTCCTGGAGACGCTCTATCACGGCCGGGACACCGGCGCGACGGGGCAGAGCGCCTTTCCGCAGCGGTTCTCGTTCGACTACCTGCGAGCGGCGACACAGATGGCCAACCGCTACGGCGTGCGTATCCACGCGTGGTGCGAAACGGGGTATCTGGACTTCGGCACATCGCCCTCGGCGCTGCTGGCCGCGAATCCGGACTGGGTGGTCAAGCACGTTTCGGTCGCTCGGAACGATGCGACGAATCCCGATCCGTGCACGACGGTTCTGAACACGCTGACGGGCGACCTGACCAATCAGCGGTTCGTGAACCTCGGCAATCCGGGCGTGCGCGCGGTGCTGAATTCGTACTTCGCCAGCCTCACCGAGCGGTACTACGAACTCGAGGGAATCCAGGCGGACTACCACTTTTTCCCGATCGGCAACCCGCCGGCGAACCTTGATAACGTCACGCCCTGGAGTTACGACAACTGGGCGCGGGCGAACTTCCGCACCGCCGCGGGCGTGCTGCGTGATCCGCTGCTGGACGTGACGACGTGCTCGGGCAGCACGGCGAACTCGAACTGGCTTACGTGGAACCGGAACAACGTGACCGAGGCGCTCCGGCAACTGCGTGTGTCGGTGGACGGCGTGTCGAGCAGCCCGCTTTTCAGCGCGGTGAGTTTCGGCCCGTGGGACAGCGCGATCCATCGGAGCAAGGCGATCGACCTGCCCGGATGGAGCAACGTGAGCCTGAGCGACGCGTACTTCATCATGGCGTACAACGCGTCGACGACGGGCATCAACAACGACTTGCAGTCGGCGCAGACCGCGCTGCCGAACCGGCGCATCGTGGCGGGACTGGCGAATCTGGCCGGGAGCCGGCCCAGCGTGGGGCCGCAGATGACCACGGCGCAGGGTCGGGGTCTTCATGACTTTGCATGGTTCCGCGTCGATGAGTTCCTGGACGGCGTGAACGCGAACGCGGGGACGTATCGCAGCGAATTGAGCAACTGGATCAGCACACAGGCGGTGGCGCTGCGCAGCGATGTATCCGCCGATGGCGCGAGCAACGGGCGCGACGGGCGCGTCGATGGCGAGGACTGGCGATGGTTCTACAGCGTGTACACGGGCACGAGCGTCGCGCGCAACGCGGCCAACGACCGCTGCGACATCAACCGTGACGTCGTGATCGATGCCGCGGACGAGGTGATCTTCCGGCGCGACTTCTCGCGGCACGCCTTCGGCGAGGACGGCGTGGTCGATTCCCGCGACATGAAGTCGCTGACCTCGTCGTACTCGAACTCTGCCACGGGCCTGGCGGGCGTGATGAACCGCTGGGATCTCAACGCCGACGGGCGGGTGAATCTGCTCGACCAGCGGATTCTTGAGGGTTTCCTGACCAGCGCGGTGACCTTCGCGACCGATGTGAACAGCGACGGCGCGACGACCGTCGATGATCAGTACGCCTTCGCGCTGACGCCGACGGATGTCTGCGGCGATAGCGTTGCCAACGACGCCGACGCGATCAACCTCGAGTCGATTGTGCGCGGCGTCGAGCAGGGCACGATGCGCGGCACGCAGCGGTGAGATCCGATGTCGGCGGTTCATGGAACCGCGGCGGCCTGAGTGTCGAAAGATGGAGAACTCGCACGCCGAGCGGTGCACGTGGCGCCGGCTGTGCCGTTCGGAGCCATCATCATGATCATGAATCGGCGGATGTTCGCGGCGTGTATCGCCGCCGTGGCCTTGTCGACGGTGGTTGGTCTGGCGGTCGCGCCGGCGTGGTCGCAACCCCGGCGGACGATCAAGCCGGAGGTCGAACTGGTGGTGCCACCGGGGCGGTACTCGGCGATCGTCTTCGCGGCGTTCGGCTCCTCCGCGGCAACGTCGTACGCGGGGTACATCGTCGTTGGGGGCGACGGGACGGGTCGTCAGCGCGAGTCCAAGTCCAGCCGAGAGTTGCCCGTCGTCGTGCGTGGGGGCGAGACACTCGTCGTGCCCTTTGCCGTCGCGTGGACGATTGAAGCGGGCGATCGCGTCCGGATTGCCATCTCGCCGGATGCGCCGACCGATGCGCTGAGGGTGTGGGGCATCGCCGAGACAGGGCCGGTGGCGTTCCAGACTGAAGAAACTCGCCCATAGACCGCCCGCAGGCCGCCCGCAGGCCGCCCGCGGACTGCCCATAGACTGGCAATTTGGGCCTGGCGAGCGTCGCTGCAGCCAACCCCGGCACTGGGTGATTTTGGGGATGGACTTTGGGGACAGTTGCATCTGAGGGTATCGCTGCCCCTATTCTGAGGTATGGGCACAACGGTCCATCGCGAGACGATTGTCGTGACCTTGGGCTCGCCGAGGGGTGTCGGCGGCGGCACGTCCGGCGGTCACGGCGGGCGGCCATGGCGAATGCCGGGGTCGGGGCTTGGGGGGCCGATGGGTGTGATGTCTGGGTTTGTGCGTGTGTTGACGGCCCTCGTCGGGCTCGCGACGTTGGTGCTCGTGGTGGTGCTGCTGATCATCGCGGGCGTGGTGGGGGCGGCGGTTGTCGTCGGCGTCGCCGGGCTGGCGGTGTGTCTGGCGCTTCCCGTGGTGGCGTATGTCGCGATGATTCGTCGGTGGCCCGCGCTGCGGATTCGGCCGATGCACCGGTGGATCGAGCGGCGTTTCAGCGTGGCGAGCGCTATGGGGTTCGGCGGGGCTGGTCCGGCGGCGGGGGACTCAGACGGAACGACCGGCGAGGGGCGCGAGGGTGTTCGCGTTCGCGGGGCGGTGGATCGGTGATCGCCGGGGCGTGTGCGCATTCGCCCGGAGGCCGGGCCGAGCGGATCAGATCAGGCCCTCGGCTTCATCGCGGCCCAGCATGAGGTTGGCGTTCTGCACGGCCTGGCCCGAGGCGCCTTTGGTGAGGTTGTCGATGGCGCTGACGACGACGATCCGTCCGTCGACCACGCGGGCGTTGACGTGGCACATGTTGGTGCGCTGAACATCGTGCAGGGTGGGGGCCGCGTCGCGAACGCGGACGAACGGCTCGTTTGCGAAGGCGTTGTGCAGGGCGGTCATGACGGCGTCGGTGGTGACATCTCCCGACGCGGGGATGGCGTAGATCGTCGCGAGGATGCCGCGTTCGATGGGGAGCAGGTGCGGAACGAACAGGGGCAGGCACGGGCGGCCTCGCAGGCCGTGACCGCCGAACGTGGTCAGGGACTGGGCCATCTCGGGCTGGTGGCGGTGGGTGCCGATGGAGTACGTCGAGAAGTTCTCGCCGGCTTCGACGAGGGTGGTGTGGGCCTTGGGTTCTCTGCCCGCGCCGGAGACGCCGCTGGCGGCGTTGATGATGACCGACGCGGCGTTGACCAGTCCTTCGCGCAGGAGCGGGACGATTCCCAGCGCGGCGGCGGTGGGGTAGCACCCGGGGTTGGCGCAGAGGGTGCAGTCCCGCACGCTGTCGCGAGCGAACTCGGGCAGGCCGTAGACGGCGACGGCGAGGCCTGCCGGATCGGTGTGGGCGTGTGCGTAAGCCTTCGCGTAGATGTTCGCGTCCTTGATGCGATAGGCGGCGGAGAGATCGACGACCTTCACACCTCGCGAGAGCAACGCCGGGGTGTGCTTCATCGCGGCTTCGTGAGGCAGGCAGAGGAATGCGAGTTTGGCACGGCGTGCGATCTCGTCGTGGTCGATCTTCTCGCATTGGGCGAGGGTCTGACCCAGGCGGCCGGCCAGCCGGGGGAACTCGGAGTCGATCCTGGGTTGCGTGTCGCGAGCGGTGCCGAGATACGCGGCGTGCATGCCGGGGTGGCGAGCGAGGATCTCGATGAGTTCGAGCCCGGTGTAGCCGGTGGGGCCGAGAATGGCGATGGGAACGGACATGGCGCGGTTCCGAGAGGGTGTGTGCGGGGGCGGAGCGACAGATGGTAGTAAAGAAAAGCCCCCGCGAGAGGGCTCGCGGGGGCCGGGGTGCTGGCATGGGGTGCTGGCGTCGGCTGACTTGCTCCGACGGGCGAGCGATTACTTCTTGGCCTTGGCTTCTTCCTCGAGGGCCTTGCGGTAGTCCTCGACCTTCATCTCGGTCACCTCGGCTTTGGCGAGGATGGCGTCGACGGTCTTGTGCTCGCGGATCTGGGTGAAGAGCGTGGAGATCTGGTTGGAGTTGATCAGGGCCTGGCGGAGCTTCTCGGGGCGCTCGTTGCGCTCCTGGGCCATCGCGGCGATACGGCCGTTGACCTCGCTCTCGGTCACGCGGACGCCCAGTTTCTCGGCGGCGCGGTCGAGGAGGAAGAACAGTTTGAGGTCGCGCACGGCGTCGGCCGCGGAGGCGGCGCGGGCGGCGGCGACGGCCTCTTCGATGGCGACGGGGTCCATGCCGCGGTACATCATCTCGGAGCGGCGGCGCTCGAGGTAGCGGGTGCTCTGCGAGGCGCTGAGGCGCTCGGGGACTTCCATCGTGGTGCTGTCGATCAGGTGCTTGGTGACCTGCTGACGCATGACCATGGCCTGCTCGATCTGCACGCGCTGGTACAGGCGCGAGCGGAGGGCGTTCTTGATCGCCTCCTCATCGGCCAGGCCGAAGCGGGCGCAGACTTCCTTGATGTCGACGGGGATGATGCGGTCGATGCGGGCGGGGGTGTACTCGATGACCAGGTCCTTGCCGCGCATGGCCTCGGTCTCGTGGTTCTCCGGCCCCTTGGTCTTGACGGTGACCATTTTGCCTGCGGCCAGGGTGCCGAGTTGCGTGGAGAGGTTCTCAACGACCAGGCCGACGATCATGCCCTTGGGGGCCTTGTCGGCGGGCGGGACCTGCACGACGATGCCGTCGGACTCGAAGTAGATCTTGCCGTCGGTGCCCGCGAGTTTGGCGTGACCGGTGACATAGTCTCCCGGCTCGGCGTTCTGGCGTTCCTCGAGCGAGCCTTCCTGAACGCAGAGCTTCTTGATCTCGGCGTCGAGAAGGTCGTCGGTGACCTCGGCGAGGGGCTTGCGGACCTTGATGCCCTCGAGGCTGGGCAGTTCGAACTCGGGCGTGACCTCGACCTCGACCTCGAAGATGAACGGCTTGCCGTCGACCAGTTCGAGCTTCTCGAGCGTGGAGTCGACCGGTGCGCCGACGACGCGGAGCTTCTTCTCTTCGCACGCGGCCTGGAAGGCCTGGGCGACGAGTTGCTCCTTGGCCTGCTTGCGGATGCCCGCGCCGAACTTCTTCTCGATCAGACGCTTGGGGACGTGACCCCGGCGGAAGCCCGGGAGCTCGGCGTCGGCGGTGAGGGCCTCGAGCGAGGTGCCCAGCGAGTCGGCGACGGCCGAGGCGGGGATCTCGATGCGGAGCTTCTTGCGGCTGGGGCCGACGTCGGAAACTTCAACCTTGTTCTGGCTAATGCTGGACGTGATCGACATGAGGGCATCTCCGGGGTCCAAGGCCCGCGGTACACCCGCGGCGCCTCCCACCCGTGGTGCGAAGGGGAGGAGTTTAGGCCCTGCGCACGCCCCGGCACGCCCCGGCACGCCCGGGGTAGGCTTTGGGTCATGCCCGCCGATCGGCCGGAGATTTCGGTGCTGATGAACTTCCGCGGGCGCGGGCGGCTCATGGCGCAGGCGATCCGGTCCGTGCTGTCGCAGAGCTTCTCGGACTTTGAGCTGCTGCTGTTCGATGACGGGCAGCCGGGAGACCCGGCGGACGATGCGTCGGATGTCGCGAGGGTGTTCGAGCGGGAGGACGCGCGCGTGCGCGTTGTGCGGGAGCATGGGCCGGGGATCGGGCGGGCGTCGGCGGCGATGGCGTGTCTGGAGCGCTCGGCCCGCGGCGAGTTCATCGGGTGGGTGGATTCCGACGACCTGCTCGTGCAGACGGCGCTGGAGGAGACCCGGCGGGCGCTGCTCGAGCGGCCCGAAGCGGGGTTCGTGTACACGCAGCATCTGGAGATCGATGCGGACAACCGGCCCGGCGGGATCGGTCGGCGGTGTCTTGTGCCGTTCGATCTCGATCGGCTGCTGGTGGACTTCATGGCGTTTCACTTCCGGCTGTATCGGCGGAGCGTGTCGGAGGCGATCGGCGGCGTCGATGCGAGGTTTCTTGCCGCGGCGGATTATGACTTTGTGCTGCGGATGAGCGAGCGTGCGCCGGTGCTGCACCTGCCATCGCCGCTGTACTGCTATCGCGTGCACGGGGAATCGATCTCCGGCGGGCGGTCGGTCGTGCAGATCGGCGAGTCGATCCGGGCGGTGGAGAACGCGATGAAGCGGCGCGGCATCTGGAGCACGCGCGAACTGCGCATTCGGGTTGAATCGCACCTGCGGATCGTGCCTCGCGCGGAGGTGCGGTCATGAGCGGGCGTGTGCCAAGGGTGAGCGTGTGCATGCCGTTTCGGGATCGCGAGCGATACCTGCGTGCCGCGGCCGAGAGCGTGCTGGGGCAGACCGTTGCGGATCTGGAACTGGTGATGTTCGACGACGGCTCGCGCGATGGCTCGGCGGAGATCGCGCGGGCGATTGCGCGAGAGGACGATCGGGTGGTGCTGCTCGATGGTGTGAGTGAGAGCGTGGGCTTTGCCCGCGCTCAGCAGCGGTGCCACGACGCGGCCCGCGCGGCGTGTGTCGGCTGCGTGGATTCTGACGATGTGCTCGAGCCGCGTGCGCTGGAGATGACGCTGGCGCGCATGGAGCCTGATCCGCTGCTGGCGATGGTCTACACCGATCATCATGAGATCGATGAGCAGGGGCGACGGCTCGGGGCGGGCGATCGGTCGCGGCGGACGTACACGCCCGAGGCGCTGCTCGTGGACTTCATGACGTTTGCGTTCCGGCTCGTGCGGGCGGAGGTCGTGCGGGCCGTGGGCGGGTTTGATGCGAGCGTGAACTTCGCCGCGGACTATGACCTGTGCCTGAAGGTCAGCGAAGTGGGGGTGATCGAGCGGATCGACGCGGATCTGTACGGCTATCGGATGCACGGCCAGGCCACGAGCGTCCAATCGCGGCTTCGGCAGATTCAGGACAGCAGGGTGTGCGTGGAGCGTGCGATGGCCCGGCGCGGCATGGACGAGCACTCCGCGCTGCGCGTTCGGCTGGTGCCGCGGTTCGAGCTGCGCACGCGAGCGACGCCCGCGGGCGGCGAGCCGGTAAGGCTGGAGCCTGAGGCGTGGTTGTACGGGCTATGAAGCCGGTCGATGGGGTGATTGAACAAGCGGGCGATCGGGCGGGGCGGGATCAGTGCTCGGGCTTCGGGGGTTGGGCGGGGTCGTCCCTGGATGGGATGATCGCCGAGGCGATGACGGCCAGCGTGAGCATGCCCAGCACGACGGTGAGCGAGATCTGCGTGTTGATCTTGATGCTCTTGAGCGGCTCGGCGGCGGTGCCGAGGCCCAGGCTGTCGGCGAAGGGCAGCATGTGCAGGTGGGGCGGTGTGGAGAGCAGGAGCAATTTGACGCCCACGAAACTGAGGATGATGATCAGGGCCGGCTTGAGGTAGCGGAACTTGCGGATGAGGGCGGCGAGCGCGAAGTAGAGCGCACGCAGGCCCAGGATCGCGAAGATGTTGCTGGTAAAGACGATGAAGGGGTCTGCGGTGATCGCGAAGATCGCCGGGATGGAGTCGACGGCGAAGATGACGTCGGTGAACTCGACCATGATCAGGGCGAGCATGAGCGGGGTCATGTGCCGCACGCCGTCGATCTTCGTGAAGAACCGCTGCCCATCGAACTTGTCGGTGGTGGGATAGAGCCTCTTGGCGATGCGGAGGACGGGGTTCTTTGCGGGCTCGACCTCGGATTCGATCAGTGCCATCTTGAGGGCGGTGAAGACCAGGAAGGCGCCGAAGAGGATGAGGATCCAGTCAAAGCGTGCGACGAGTGCGGCGCCGAGGAAGATCATGATTCCACGCATGATCAGCGCGCCGAGAATGCCCCAAAACAGCACGCGGTGCTGGTACATTGGCGGGATGGAGAAGTAGGTAAAGAGCAGGGCGATGACGAAGACGTTGTCCATCGAGAGGGACTTCTCAACGACGTAGCCCGTGAGGTACTGATTGACCGCGGTGTAGCCGTCGACGGTGGCGGTTGCGCCGGCTTGTCCCAGGACGGGCACGTCCTTGCCCAGGTCCAGCCAGTGGTTCTCGTAGCCGAAGTACACGAACATCGAAAACAGCAGCGCGCAGGCGACCCAGATGACGGACCACGTCATGGCTTCCCTGAGCGAGACGACGTGGGCGTGCTTGTGGAACACGCCAAGGTCGAGCGCCAGGAAGAAGACGACCAGCAGGAGGAACCCGCCGTAGGCGTAGATCTTGGCGTCGTATGCGAGCACGAGGGTGGTGAGATCCATGGTGATCCTGTGTTGGAAGGAGGGACGCTCAGCGGGGGAAGAAGGTGCGGGCGAGTGCGACGCGGGTGCTGGTCCGAGCCGGCGAAAGAGCAAACAATCCCCGTCGGGCGACCGGCAGGGCCTGGCCGGGAGCCAACCCGGCCGGTGGGCAGGAGGTGAGCGTATGGTGCTTCAGGGCGAGGCGGAAGTGGCGGCGGTGCGTGTTGGCCGATTGGTCGCGGCCGCGGCGGAGCGTTCGGACGTTCGTCAGAGGATCATGGCGGCGGTCGAATTGCTTTGCGACGAACTCAAGTCGACGGTGGGGGCGGTGGTCGTGATGGTCGCCGAGCCGGGCGAGATGGCACAGATCGTGGAGGTTGTCGAGGGTGGGCACTGGCCCGAAGGGGCGCGGGACTCGTACCTGGCGTACCTCAAGGATGAGCACGGCGGGGACCCCTTCTACGCCGCCATGACAACGCGATTCGGCGAGTTGACGAACGCGGGCGATCTGCCAATGGCGTTCGCAAGGCGTGATCTTGTCGACGATGATGCGTGGTACGGCTCTCGGCACTACAGCATCTATCGTCGTCCCGCCGGCTTTGACGACTGCATATACACCACCGCGGTCGGTGAGCGTCTGGGCCAGTTCATCGGCGGGAGCCTTCATCGCGCGGTCGGCCTGAGCGCGTTCACGCCGGCGGATGTCCGGTTCGCATCGATGGTCTTCGCGTCGATCCGGCCGTGGGCGCTGATGCTGGTCCGGAATGAGCCGCGGGTCGCGACGATTCTTGGATCGCTGTCGCCCAGCAAGCGCAAGGTGCTGCTGGAACTCTCCGGCGGGCGGAGCATCAAGCAGATCGCCGATCGCATCGGGCTGAGCGTGCAGACGGTGCGGACATACACCAAGGGCATCTACTCGGCGCTGAACGTGCGCACACGCGGCGAGTTGCAGGCGATGTGCAACCGCGAGGGCCTGGCCGCGATGGTGACTGGTGACGCAAGCAGGCCCGGGGGCGGGCGCGTCGGAAAATGAAAGCGACCCGCGCGGGCGCGGGTCGCTGATGGGGACGTAAAGAGGTGTGTTCGAGCGGGCGACTGGGTCGACGCGGCGCGTCAGTTCTTGGCCTGCTCGGGGTTGACGATCATCGGCACGGCGGAGATGTTGGGCAGGTTGAGTGCGCCGATGAGCGCGGCGACGGCGGTGGCCTGCTGGTCCGAGCCGGTGTTCGCCAGCGTGCGAAGTTTGCCGATCTGGCGCTCCGTCAGGCGGTTGCCGAATCGCTTGGCGCTGTCGGTCACGCGGTTCATCAGCGGGATCATGTCCGACGGCTGGGCGGCCAGTGCCGCGTCCATCAGGGCCTGCTGAACGCGGGCATCGTTGATGAGGCTGAGCACGTCGGCGGTCCGCAGGCGGATCGAGCCCGTCGCGCTGTTCAGCGACGCGACCAGGGGCATCGCAGCGTCCATGACGTTGAACACGGGGCTGGAGGAGATCGCCAGATCTCGCAGGGCGGCCAGGGCGCGGGTCTGATAGATCGCGGCGTCGTCGCCGGTGATCGTGCCGCCGGAGACCTCGTCAACGAGCGTGCGGACGGCCTCGGCGATCTGGGCGGGCTCTGCACCCTCGCGCACAAGCCGGGTCAGACGGTCGCCCTTGAACTTCAGCGACAGTTCGGGCTCGGCCTGAGACGAGACGATCGCGACCAGCGGCGTCGCGGTGGTCTTGGGGCGAGCGCGGAGGTCGGTGGCGAGGGCCGAGGATGCATCGCCGCTCAGCGCGGAGATGACCAGTTCGATCGTCGGTGCCGAGGCGATGTCCGAATCGATCTCGGCCATCGACCGTGCGACGGGCAGAACAATGAAGCCCGCGGTGCGCAGGTTCGCGGCCAGCGAGTTGCCGCGTTCGAGGTCCGTCGAGAGCACGACGGCGGTGCGAGCGCCGGGGTTGGTCGCGGCGGAGGCGAGGATCGGGACGACGCGCTCGGAGCCGTCGAAGGTCTCGGTGGGCTGAGCGCCGGCCATCACCAGGGCCGCGTCGAACTGCACGCGACGGTTGGGATAGCGAAGGGCCTCGACCAGCGGTCGGCGGGTGCCGATGCCGGTGGCCAGCCCGCGGGCACCGGTGGTGCGCTGAAGGGCCTCGATCGCCCGGCGGGCCAGGAGCGTGTCGCGACGATCCAGCCCGCGGGCCAGAACACGCTGCGACACCGCGGGGCCGGCGGCGACGGCGTAGAACATCGCGTCGCGACGCGAGGCGGCGTACGACGGGTTCGTGTAGCCCTCGGGAGTCTGGGCCTCACGAAGGAAGTTCGCCGCGACCCACAGCGAGACCGCATCGAGGTTCTGGCTGTCCAGCGAGAGGGAACGCTCCGACAGACGCATGGCCACGGCTTCGCTGAACAGGCGCGTGTCGATCGCGGTCATCACCAGACCGATCTGCGGGTTGAAGTCCCAGAGCAGTTGCCGGTCCTCGCCCGGGAACATGACCAGCCCGTCGTCCTCGCGCAGGTAACGCTCGGCCAGCAGGCGGTGGAGTTCCGCGGCGTCGATGTCGGTGCGGACCTTGCCGTCGAGCTTCGTGATCGCACGCTCGGCCGCGGCGCGGACGGCGTCGACGCTCGTGGTCGCGCGGACCTCGTACAGGAAGGGCAGGCTGGTGGAACTGGGGATCTCGCTCAGGGCGGAGATGATGATTTCCTGGAACCCCGGCTCGATCTTCAGCAGCGCTGCCTGCAGCGGGGCGAGCGACTGGCGGCCCATGTCCACAAGAATCTGGAACGCCTCGGCCCGCAACGCGGGATTCTGTCGGTCGATCAGCGCCTTGAGCAACTGAGGCGTGGCGTACTCGCCGGCCTCGGCCAGACGCTCGCGGGCGACCAGACGCTGGCGTGCGGTGCCCAGCAGCATCTGGATGCTCGCGCCGATCTCGTCGGCGTTGCGGGCCTGCTCCAGTTTGCCGCGCTCGTACGCGCGGAGCAGCAGCGAGGAGACGTTCTCGATCTCGCCGACGCGGCTGCCGCGACTGGCGGCTTCCTCGAACCGGGCAAGTTCGCCCGAGCGCTCGATGAGCTCGACCAGGCCGCCCTTGCCGGACAGGGGCATCGCGCCGGCGGCGTCGGCCTTGCCGAAGGGCGCGGCCAGACGATCGAGCAGGGCTTGCGCGTTGGACTGCGCCAGGTCGTACCGGGCGATGCGAACATAGTGGATGTAGTCGCGAAGCAGGTCATCCGGCTTGGTCTCGTCGGCGGCCAGCGCGGGGCTGGCGACGATCGATCCGGCCAGCGCGGCGACGGAGAGCAGTCGAAGGGCGGAAGCGAGGGCGGAACGGCTGCGGATCCCTGTCGGCACGCGAGGCTCCTTGCTGGCGAGGAAGTCGGCATCAAAATTGGTGCGACATCGGGGCTCGACGCGAACCCGAGACGACGTACCACGGGCGGATGGCCGCCCTGAGGAAGGGAAGGTATCCGTTCAGTCGACGGGCTGTCAAACCAGCCGAAGATTTCGGCGACCGGACGGAACCCTGACGATCGCCGCCCGGGCGGCGACGGTTCTCGGTCCCACGATCGAAGTTCCGAGCCTGTGGATGCTCGCCGCGCACGCCCAGTGGTGCAGGCGCATGCCCATTCACGCCCAAGACGGGGTGCATCGACGATGCGTTGTTGAGTCGCCGCGGGGGCTGAAAGTCTGTCGCGGGGAGGGCTTCTGCTGATGAAGGTGCGAGAACTGCGCGGGCGCGGGGCGTCGAAGGCGGAACTTGCACGCAGTTCACGCCCGCGTCGTTAAGAGCGATCCAGATTCCGCCGATGACGAGCATCGACGACGGTGTGTTGGTCGTTGCCGCGGCGTTGGCCGCGGAGTTGATCTGCGCCGGCCCGCAGGGATGTGAGGCCGCTCTTTGGACAAGGACGCACGCGTATGCCCATTGAGAAGGATGTACTGACGACCGGTGAAGTGGCGAAGATCTGCAACGTCGCGCCGCGCACCGTGAGCAAGTGGTTCGATTCGGGGCAACTCAAGGGCTATCGCATTCCGGGGTCCAAGGACCGCCGAATCCCGATGTCGCACCTGATCAAGTTCATGAAGGCCCACGGCATTCCGATGGACGGCGTGATGACCGGTCGGCCCCGCGTGCTGGTCGTCGACGACGAGAAGGACGTGACCGAGCTGCTCAGCAAGCACCTGCCCGACGCCGCGAACTATGACGTGCGGATCGCGGCCAGCGGCTTTCAGGCGGGCATCGAGTGCGAGCGGTTCAAGCCGCATGTGCTGCTGCTGGATGTGCACCTGGCCGAGGGCGACGCGCGGGACCTTGCGCGGAGCCTCAGCGGCGAGGACGAACTGCAACTGACGCGCGTCGTGGCGATGAGCGGGAAGCTCACCGACACGCAGTTGGCGAGCCTGCGGTCGCAGGGCTTCGATGAGTGCCTGAAGAAGCCCTTCTCGATCCGCCAGGTCGTCGAGGCGATCGAGAAGTGCATGGCGATCGTGCACTGAAGTCGGCCGCGACCTCCTGTCGCACGAGCGAACGCTCACACCCCGCACTCACTCCGCGGGGCTGACTTTCGGTGTCGGGGCGTCCAGCGCTTTGGCCAGCACAGCGAGGTTGGATTCCATCAACGCGAACCAGTCGCCCGTGCCCAGCGGGTCGAGCGCGTCCACGCGGGCGCCCGTGGTCTCGGCGATGCGTTTGGCCGCGCGCGGCGAGAGTTGCGGCTCGATGAAAACCGTCGTAAGACCCTCAGCGCGGATCGTCTCGATCGCCTGGCGGATGGCCGCGGGCGTCGGTTCGCCCGCGTGCAGGCCCGCGATCGCGACGGCGCGGACGTTGTACCGGCGTTCGATCTCGCCGAAGGCGTCGTGCGCAACGATGATCGTGCGGCGCTTGGCCCCTGCGAGCGTTTCGCGATACGCCGCGTCGATGCGGTCGATGCGGGCCAGTTGCGCGTGCAGCGCGGGCCACGCGGCGAGCCGCTCGTCGATGACATCGTCGTACGAGCGGCTGCCCAGCATCTCCGGCGTGATGTGTTTCTGCATCACCGCCCGCGCGACGGCGCGTGTCAGGGCCGCGGCGTGCGCCGGGTTCAGCCACAGATGCGGGTCGCTCTCGTGCGTGCCGCAGACCGAGCATGAGTGGCCCGGCCCGTCATGGTTGTGCGCGTGCGCGGGATCGGCGGCTTTCTCGGCGGGGGCGTGCGACGCGTTTTCGTCCTTGTCCTTTGCGGCGGCGGCGTTGTCGGCGTGTTCGTGGGCGTGGGCGGTCGCCTCCAGCACGATCACGTTCCGCGTCGCGCGGGGGTTGGCCGAGAGGAACTTCTCGACCTGCGGCTCCAGCCCGGCGCCGATTTTGACCACGATGTCGGCCCTCGCCAGCCGGGCCAGCGATGCCGGCGGGATTTCGTAGCCGTGCTCCGATACGCCCGGGGGCACGAGCACAGTCAGGCTTGAGCCCGGCGGGAGCAGCCCTTCGACCAGGCCCCGGAGCGGCGCGATCGTCACGACGACGTTGAGCGGACGCCGAGCGATCGGGTTCGCCGGTGCCGTGGCGGCGGTCACTCCCGCGGCGGTGGGGGGCGCGGGCGGCGCAGCGAGCGCGGACATCGCGGCGGCCGCGAACAGCGTCAGCGCCAGCGTGCGTGCCAACGGCCGCAGCGGGCGAGCGGAACGAGCGGCGTGATGTGGATCCATGATCCCTCCCGGTGGGCGTTCCGCCGAGGCGACGGCGGGCGGCCGAGCAAGGTGCAACGGCGTTGCAGAAGAGTACCACGGTCCCGGGGGCTTGGCAAGCCGTCGCGTTCAGCCGCTTTTGACCGGGGGTCGGCGATAGACCAGCATCAACACCCATTTTCCGCACGCCGCGCAGCGAAGCCCGGTGCGTTTGGTGCCGTAGGCGTATAGCCGAACGTAGCCCGTCGTGCTCAGGGGCTGGTCGGCCTGACACTTCGGGCATGTGCATCGCCAGCCCTGTTCGTCGGTCATTCGGAGCATGGCGGGGCGGTATCGGCGGAAGACGGCCGACAGTACCGCCAGAAGGAGCAGCGTCAAGCCGACGGAGAGGGCGATGATCCACCACATGCCGTTAGCCTACCACGCGGAGGCGGACGGGGTCCATCAGGGGCAGCCGCGCGTCGAGCCGGAGGCAACGGGCGGGATAAGAACGATGAGCATTGAGACTACGGCAACGTGGCGCTAAACAAGCCGCGGAGAGGGGCAAAGGTCACGACTGCGCTTGCGTTGTGGATGTCCAAGTGGAGTTGGTGCCCGGCTCGGCTGCGATGTGGGAATGACGCGGTCGGTGAGGCTCGTGGTTCGGAACGGTCGAGTGGCTGTGCGGGTCAGGGGCAGCCGGAGAAGAAGAAGTTGAAGAATGCTGTGAAGTCGCCGTTGTCGACGGATCCGTCTGGGCCAGCACCGGAGAAATAGGTATCGCCGTCGGTGTTGGCGATGTCGGCGGCGGAGGGTGTTGGGGGGAAGGTGGGGTCTGCGAAAAAGGCATTGAAGAAGGCCGTGAAGTCACCGTTGTCGATGACCAGGTCGGGCGCTGAGCCAGAGAGCAAGGTGTTTCCGTCGGTGTCGGCGATATCGGCGGGGTTGCAGCCGGTGGGGACCAAGTGCAGTTCGGCGGTCTGGGACAGGGCGCTTCCACACGGCCCCGTGACGATGCAGCGGAACGGCCAACTCTCTGAGAGCGTTCCGGAGCCGGGCGCAGGCGGAAGCACAAAGCCGCTCATGCTCATGCTCGCGGTGGTCGCGCCCGCAGCCACCATGCTCTTTCCGCCACCGGAGTTCACGCCGTTGTCGATCATGATCCACTGCGTTCCAGGCCCTTCGGGTCGCCACTGCCAGAGGTAGCTGAGCGGAGCCGTGCCCGAGGCGACAACGTCAAGGCTCGCCGAGGAACGTAGGTTCAGCGTGCGTGAGGTCGGGCTGGAGAGGATCGTTGTTCTGGCGGTGCTTTCTCCGCAAAGCGCGACGCTCGGCAGTGGCCCGATCCATTGCACGCCCTCCTGACGCCCTGTGTTGCGATTAAATGCGATACCGACTACCACCGCGTTTTGATCATCCGTCCAGAGTCCGTTCGCTCCGCTCCAAAGATACTCCGACGGAAGAAACTGATGCAGATCGACCCACGAATCAGCAGAACCTGCCCAGAGTGCGGCACGCGCCGAAGAACCCAGTCGCACCTCGCCCGCCTGGTATACACCGCTCGCAGCCCAAGCAAACGACTCGCTCGAGGATGCGGGGTTCAGATTCACCCACGACTCCGGGGTGCCGCTCCAGAGGCTCGCAACGATAAGTCCCGTCCCCGGGAACCCAACCGTACCCACCTGATGCTGGCCGCTCATCGCGAACACCCATGAGTTCGCCGGTCGAGGAACTCCGGGGGGTTGGAGATCAATGCGAGACGCCGCGGATCCATTCCAAAGACTCGCCCGGCTCTCCCAACCAAACTTCGGATCGAACAGTTGAATGAGCCCTCCCTGCTGCGAGCCATTGGTGGCATACGCAAAGGACCTCTCAGCAGAAGGCGGATGCAGTTCAGTCCAGGTCGATGCATCCCCTCGCCAGAACCCAGCACGCGCCAATCCGTCCTCAAACTGAGCAAGACCGACCTGCTGATTCGCCAGTGCCCCAAGCGCGTATGAGCCCGTTGCGGATGCGGGGTTGAGATTGATGTAAGATGCCATGGAACCTCGCCAAAGCGCCGCGGTGCGTCGGTCCTGATTGTTCGGAAGTCGTGTCAGAACCACCCCGACCTGCTGGGAGTTGTCGGTGGCGTAGCCCCACGCTGCAACAGCACCCGTTGGAAGAAGCGAAACTGTTGGCCAGCCGTTCTCGTAGATCACGGGCTCGATGGTCTGGCCGAAGTTGAAGTTCCTGTTCACGAGCATCTGGCCGCCAAAAGCCGAATGCGACCCCAGGCCGGCGCCGCCCGTGTTCTGGCCCAGCGTCATGGCCGTCCACCCCGCATGCCGCCGAGTCGACGGGCGTATGGTCACGAACTGATCCCCTGCGATGCTCGCGAAGTTGACCATGCGCGGCTCGCCCGGGTTGGCGGTCCCCGGGGGGACGGAGCCGATGACCTGATTGGAGACAAAGTCGTGCTGCTGGCCGTTGACGAAGGCGGTGATCTTGATGGTGTCGGGGACGGTGTTCAGATGCAGCGCCGAGAGGGGGACGGCCAGCTCGATGCCGGTGGCAACGGCGGCGGCGGCGGCGGTGTCCGCCGGCCCGGTGCCCGCCGAAACGCCAGCGGTGTTGCTGTTGTTGTATGCAACGCGAATGTTCGAGGGCAGTTGAGCGCTGACGAGTTGGCCCTGTCCGCCGCTGGAGGCCACACCCGCGAACCAGCCGAATCCACCGCCGGCGGCGGGGAGTTCTGCAAAGCTGACCGTCATTGCGGACGAGAACGATGTAATGCTTATATAATGATCTGGTGAAAAGTCAGCATCAAAGGTCAATCCCGGCAGCGTGCCGTCGGAGCCCATCCGCACGAGGCCCGGCTCGGCACCGTCGTTGCGCAGGGTGTTCTGCCCGCCGGGGGCAGTGTCGAAGAAGATCTCCAGGCTGTTGGTGTTGGATTCGAGGTTTCCCGCGAAGTGCAGATAGAGGACGTCGTCAACAATGCGAGCGGAGAGGCTGTTGAGTTCGGAGCCATCGGCGGCGACTCCGTTGGTCAGGGTGTTGTCGCCGAAGTGGGTCTGTGTCGTCTGGACATGCAGCGGTGAACCATACATGGCATCACGAACGCCGTCGATCGTGAGGGGCTGGGCACAGGCCGAATCCGTATCGTCGTCGAACGTGACCGTTACGGGAGCGCTGATGACCGGCTGGCCGCAGGCGTTGAGGACGATGCAGCGGAACTCGGTCGGAGAGGTGGGGCGGTGAAGCGGGCGGATGACAAGCGTGGAGAGATTGGTGCGGCCGGTCGCGAACAACTCGGCAAAGATTGGGAACGCCGAGTTCTCGGGCTCGCCGCCCACGTCGATCCATGGGCCATTCCCTGAAGAACCCGGAGCGACGGGAGTTCGCCACTGCCACCGATAGGAAAGTGGGGTTGCGGCCGACGCGGTGACCGAGAGTTCCACGGCGGTTCGGCAGGTTGAAACCGGCTGCGGCTGCGCGGAGATGGTGGGTGGAAAGCACGGGCCGCTCCAAAGAAGGGCGACTTGCTGAGAAGTTGTGCGGTTCTCGGCGTAGCCGGTGACGAACACGGTGCCATCAACGGTGAACACGCCGGTCGCAACGCTTGAGTCGAAGCCGGCGGGGAGGAATGCGTGAAGGTCAACATAGCTCTCGGAGGTGCCCGCCCAGAGTGCGGCACGCGTCGAGGAACGCAACCCGAACTCCGTGTCGATGTTGCCGTCAACGCGGCCGACCTGGTACTGGCCGTTGGTGGCCAAGGCCCACGAGGAGTACGTTGACCAAACCGTCTCAAAAGGGACCAGCGATTCGGGCGGATGGAGGATGATCCTGGAGTTGGGCGTGCCGCGCCACATGCACGCGAAGGTACCCGCACGCTGGTAGAAGCCGACCTGGTTCTCCTCGCTCATCCCGAGAACCTGCGAGCCTGGATTGTCCAATGGAGTCCAGGACTCGGCGGTGCCTGACCACAAACCAGCGACGTAGAGTTCATTGGGATAATGAGAAATGAGCGCATAGCCGCCCTGACGGCCTCCGGCGGCGGCGGTCACTACAGACCCTTCGTATGCATCCGGTGCCTGTCCGTTGAAGAACCATTCCGCCAGCGGCGGCGCAACCGGATGAAGGCTCGTCCATGATGCGGCAGTGCCGTTCCAGAGGGCGGCCCACCTGTAGCCGTTGGATTCGGGAAACGTGACGAATCCACTCTGATGGGTGCCGTCGATCGCGTTCGCTGCGGAACTCCAAGCCCAAGGGGATTGGAGGTTGATCAGCGACTCGGCCGTGCCACTCCAAAGAGCCGCCCGGCCATCGACTTCGCCGACCTGTTGGGTACCGTTGGTGGCGCTCGCTCGCGAGTAAGATGCCTCCGGTGGCTGGAGGTCGATCATCGAATCCGGCCACCCGTTCCAGACGACGGCCCGTCCGTTGATGGAGCCTACTTGCTGGCTCCCGCGAATGCCCAGCGCCGCGGCGTACCCGTTCTCCGGGCTCAGTCGGGTCACGGTCCATTGCGCGTTGGCGACGGCAGAGAAAGCACACAGGCCCGCGGCTGCGAGCAAGCGACAGAACGATTCACGGGGCGTTGAGTAACGCATGTTCATGGCCCTTGTGTGATAGCCTTGGATGCCCGGCTGGCCCCCGAAAGTCCGGTCGGGGTGGATTGGACGCAAATACACTACCACGAAACGAGGGAGAGCATAACCAAATGTCTTCTAGGTGTGATCGCAAGAGCCGGTTTCACACCCCCTGATTAAGATATACGGTTTTCGTTCGTTCGGATTATGATCTCGTCGCGACCGAGAGGGGGCGAGTCGGGTCGCAGCGCCGAAGTTCCCGAGAGCCAGAGACGGATCGGGGCCGCACGCGTGAAGGGCATTTGCGCACGGGTCTGGACTACCCGACGCGGGTTGAGCGGGCTATCATCCCTTCCACCTGCACCGGATGGCCGGTTCGGGTTCCAGTGGACCCCTCTGGGGGCATAGCTCAGTTTTGGTAGAGCGCATCCATGGCATGGATGAGGTCAGGGGTTCGAGTCCCCTTGCCTCCACTGATGAGAGAACCGACGGCCCCCTCCGGGCCGTCGGTTTGTTTTTGGGCGTCGCGGGTGCCGTGTGCGTATCCTCGCGGCGGATCCCGACGCCGGTCGGGGTCCGTTGTCCCGCGGCGGGGCAAAGGGGCAGGGCAAGGAGCGACTGAATGCAGACGGCCACATCGCAGGGTTCGGGTTCATCCGCGGCAGAGCGCGTGCGGGTCCTTCGCGGCGTTGTCGAGGAGTTCACGCCCGCGTCGGGCGATCGCCCGGCTGTGGCCGTGCTCTCGGTGCCGGGGAGCAACTACCGCCTGTACCTGCGGCCCGAGTCCGGGGCGGAGAACGCCATCGCGGCGAAACTCGGCCGCTCCGTCGCGGCGGTGGTGCGGGTCCAGGCACGAAGGGTGGATGTCGTCGGGACGGGAGGGCGGTACATCGAGCCGCTGTTCGGCCGCCCGCGCCGGGTGCAGGGCACGGTCTTGGAGATCGATGCCGCCGCCAACGCGCTGGTGATCAACGCCGGCGGGGCGATCGCCGTCGACGGGGCGCCGATGCCGATCATCGTGACGGTGACGGCCCCCGGGCAGCGGGCCGAGGCCTTCGGCGTGGGGAGCCTGGTCAGCATGGATGTCAAAGAGGGCGGGACCATTGCCCTTGTCTGAGGAGGCCGCGCGGGATTCGCGTGAGCCGGGCCATCGCGGCGTGCGCGGGCGGCGGTGCTCGCCGACCCGGTGGATTCTGGTCCAGAAACGAGGATGCGTGTGAAGAGCGCGGTCGTGGAACTCGGCGGTCTGGTCGACGGTGCGCTCGACGCCGCGGCGACGGTGCGGATCCCTCCGATCGGGCCGCGTCGCTTCGACGCGACGGTGCGTGTGCCCGGGAGCAAGTCGCTGACCAACCGCGCGCTGCTGCTGGCCGCGCTGGCGGGGGGGAGCAGCACCATCACCGGCGCGCTGCTCGGGGCCGATGACACCGAGCGCATGATCACGGCGCTGGAGCAGCTCGGCGCGAGGATCGAGCGCACCGGCCCGGCGTCGGTCCGCGTCGAGGGCGTGGCGGGGGTCTGGAACCCGGCGCAGCCGAACACCAGGCTGGACCTGGGCAACGCGGGCACGGCGGTGCGGTTCCTGACCGCGGCGGCGATCCTCGCCCCGGTCTCGAGCGAAGGAATCACCATCGATGGCGATGACCGCATGCGTGAGCGGCCCATCGGCGAGCTGGTGGCGACGCTGCGGGCCCTGGGCGTGGAGGTCCGGCACGAGGGGCGCAACGGCGTGCCGCCGGTGCTGATCACCCCCGCGCGCGACCGCTCGCACATCGCCGACCGGATCGAGTTCGGACGCGTCGCGTCATCGCAGTTCGTCTCGGCGCTGCTGCTCATCGCCCCGTGGCTCCGCCGCGGCCTGACGGTGAGCCTGCCCGACGGCGTGACGAGCAGGCCCTATGTCACGATGACGCTCGAACTGCTGCGCCGGCTCGGGGCCGATGTGCGGGGGTCGGTCGCCGGCGCGCCGGCGGAGGTCTTCGTCGGCCCGGCGCACGAGCCCGAGGAGGCGATGCCCGCCATCCGGCCGGACAAGCGCGTCACCGTGCTGGCGACGCGGCCCGGGGTTGCGGCGTTTGATCTGGCGATCGAGCCCGATGCGAGCAGCGCCGGGTACTTCTGGACCGCCGCGGCGATCAGCCCGGGCAGCAGGGCGCGGGTGATGTTCGACGACGGGGCGGGTGCGGACGCCAACGCGGCGGGGGATGGCAGCGCCCCGCGCGGCTGGGCCGCGGCCCTGCAGGGTGATGTCCATCTGGTGGACCTGCTCGAGCGCATGGGCGCGCGGGTCGAGCGCACCGGCGCGTTCTTCGCCGTCATCGGCCCCGAGATGCTCCGCGGCATCGACGCGGACCTCGCCGACATTCCCGATGCGGCGATGGCCCTGAGCGTGGCGTGCTGCTTTGCCAAAGGGCCGAGCACCCTGCGCGGGCTGCACACGCTGCGTGTCAAGGAGACCGACCGCCTGGCGGCTCTGGCGGCGGAACTGACCAAGGTGGGCGTCGGCGTCGAGGTGCTGTCCGATGGCGACAGCGAGGCGCTGCGCATCACACCGCCGGCGGTGGGCCTGCGCCAGCGTCCGCCGGCGGGGGTGCCGCGGCTGGAGACCTACCGCGACCACCGCATGGCCATGGCCCTGGCGCTGCTGGGGATCGCCCTGCCGGGGATCGAGGTCGCCGACCCCGGCTGCGTCGCCAAGACCTATCCGGCGTACTGGCGCGACCTGCTCGCGATGATCACCTGAACACGGAGCGATGCAATGAACATCCGGGCGGGCCTCGTTGGTGCGTGGCGACTGTCGATCATCGCGGTGATTTCCGTCCTTGCATCGTCGACGCTGCTCGTCGGGTGCGGCGGGGTCGAGAAGCGGCCGGGGCTGCTGGATGTGGTGCTCCGCCCGCGCGACATCGACCTGACGCTCGCGGCGTACACCTTCGACGAGCCCGCCGGGGCGACGGGGGATCAGGCCCGGGGAGCACGGGCCGAGGCCCTCGCCGCGGCGGTGGCCGCCGCCGGCGCGGACATCGTCGCCCTTCACGGTGCGACGCGACGCGACCTGGACGACCTGGCCGCGCGGCTGGGCGGGTTTGCGATCCTGGGCGCGGGGGCC
>VYLX01000035.1_pt1 | contig 30409 bp, 23 predicted proteins | sample 5114181 | NCBI WGS metagenome assembly VYLX01 (sample SAMN12291812, study PRJNA351875) | freshwater metagenome | isolation source: freshwater lake | place: USA: Michigan, Sherman Lake | collected 2011-08-08
GCCGATCGCAACTCGGCCTCGGCGCTCGTCAGATCCGCGCTCCGCGTCGTCGCCGAGACATCCGCCCGCGCAACCATCACGCCCGCCAGCGTCCGCATCGCCTCGACCAGGTCCGGATGCTCCGGACGAAGCGCCCGTCCCAGCCGGTCCCTCGCTTCCTTCGCGAGCGCCACCGCACCGTCGTGTTCGCCGAGCGCCCTCAGACACCGAGCCATGACCAACTGCACCATCGAACGCTCGCGCGCGATCGTGCTGACATCGTCCGGCTTGACGTCGATTCGCGTATCGAGCGCACGCTGAACGTGCATTCTGGCTGTCGCTGAGTCGCCCTGTGCCAGAAGCACTTCGCCCATCAGCGCGTGCGACCGCATCGAGTCAATCGCGGAGCTGACGTCGTGCGGATCCGGGTGATCCGACTCGGCACGCTCAAGCCGCCGATCATCACAGGCCCGCACGATGTCAACGCAGGCCCTGGCCGCCGCGGGCTCCTTGCGCGCCAGGTGAATGTGCGCGAGGTTCACAAGCTGGTCCCGCACATGCCGATGCTGCAGGATGTCGCCGGTGAGCACGAGCCGAGCGTCATCGACATCGCCCAGCCCGGCCAGCAACTTGGCGTTCGCCAGCGCCTCGCGTGACAGCCGCAGGGCGTCATCGAGCATCCACAACCCCAGCGCCGTGGTGGCCAACTGCGACTGCACCGAGGCCAGCGCCGCGGGACGATCCCGCAGCACTTTCGACGCCCGCTGATCCGCCACCAGCAGCAGCCCGCGAACGTCCCGCACCGGTGCGGCCATTCCCGCGGGATCCACCGCATCGATCATCATCCGCGTGACCACCGCCAGCCCGCTCGCGTCGCCGCCCGATGCGAGCGCCGCGTCGCGCTCTCGCCGCAACTCCGCTCGCTGACTCAACAGCGCGGCAACCCCGAACACACCCATTCCCACCAGCGACGCGCCCAGCGCGCTCGAGACAAGGTTCCGCCGAACGAACCGCCCCGCGGCATACGCCAGACGTCCCCGCCTGGCATCGATCGGCCGAAGTGCCAGCGACCGCTCGATGTCCGCCGCCAGGGCTTCGACCGAGCGGTATCTCCGCGCCGGGGACTTGTCCATCGCCTTCATCACAATGGCGTCGGCGTCCCCCCGGCACTGCCCCCGCCGTGCCCGAAGACCCACGCCCGCCTCGCGACCACGCGCCGCGTCCAGTTTCGCCGCCATGCTCGGCGGAGGCGGCTCCTCGTTGCACACCACCTCCTGAACGTGCGCCAGCGCCGAACTACGGAACCGCAGCGGGCGAACACCCGCCAGCAACTCGTACAGCACCACCCCAAGCGCATACACATCCGTCGATGTTCCCACGCTCTCGCCCAGCACCTGCTCCGGTGCCGCGTACTCGGGCGTCAGGCGTCGTTCGCTGACGATCGTCTGCGCTTCGCCCGGCTCGGCGATGTCGGGCGCGAGCACCTTGGCGATGCCGAAGTCCATCAGTTTGACCTCGCCACGCCGATTCACCAGGATGTTTCCGGGCTTGAGGTCGCGATGGATCACCAGGCGTGCGTGCGCAAACCGCACCGCCTCGCACACGTCCAGGAACAACTCCAGACGCTGACGAACATCCAGGTGCCGCTGCTCGCACCACTCATCGATCGAGACACCATCGACAAACTCCATCACCAGATAGGGCCGCCCGTCGCCCGTCGCTCCGCCATCGATCAGGCGCGCGATCCCCGGATGCTCCAGCGCCGCCAGCGCCGCACGCTCGCGTCGGAACCGTCGAAGGATGTCGTTGCCCGCCACGCCCTGCTTGACGACCTTCACCGCGACACGCTGCTCGAACTGCCCATCGCACCGGCTCGCCGCGTAAACCTCGCCCATCCCGCCCTCGGCCAGCCGACGCTCGACCCTGAACGCGCCGAGCCGCTGCCCGACAAGGTCGCTCGCGCCGCGCTCTTTCACACTCACGCCCGGCGCGATGGGCTGGCCCATCGCCGGCACCTCGAGAAAGCTCCCCGCGCGTCGCCCCGCTCCCAGAAGCGTCAGAACCTCCGCCGCGAGTTCGGGCTCGTCGCTGAAGGCCAGCCGGACATACTCCTCGCGCTCGCCCTCGGGCACCTCCAGCGCCTCGAAGTACACACCCTCGACGCGCCCGAGGCGTTCGGGCGTCACGCCGTCGCCCCGCCCGCGCCGCTCTCCATCTCGCGCTTCAGCCACGCCCGCGCAAACTCCCATTGCCGGGCGACCGTCCGCGGCGAGGACCCCAGCGCCGCGGCGGTCTGATCGACGCTCAGCCCCGCAAAGAACCGCAACTCCACCACCCGCGCCCGCTCCGGATCGATCGCCGCCAACTTCTCCAGCGCCGCGTCCAGTGCAACAAAGTCCGTGCCGCCGACGTCGCCGCTCGCGCCGTGTCCGCCCGCGCCGGCGACCTCCGCCGACTCGGCCAGTTCCGCCACAGGCCTCCCCCCACCACGCTTGACGGCGTTGCGCGCGCGGGCATGATCGGTCAGGATCCGCCGAATCGCCCTCGCCGCCGCACCGAAGAAGTGCGCCCTGCTCTCCCACGAAACCTCGCTGGGCCCGACAAGCCTCATGTACGCCTCGTGCACAAGGGCCGTCGCCTGCAGTGTGTGGGCCTTTCGCTCCTGCGCCAGACTCGCCGACGCGAGCGCACGCAGTTCGTCGTAGACCATCGGGAACAGTTCGTCGGTGGCCTGGGCCTCGCCCCGGCTGACCTTCTCCAGCAGCATCGTCAATGGGTGTTGCTGGTCGCCGGGTGGTCGCGGTGTTTCGGGAGTGTTCATGGCCATGATCTCAGAATACCCGACCCGTGCCCACCGCCCCAACACCCCGCACAGCACCCTTCCATACCAGAACCCAGTGCGTGGCGTCATGGATCCGCACACACCGAATCACGCCCATCGGGCCGACAAGCCCCGGCCGCGCCTCCGCGTCACCCCGGACGCATCCGTCCCGGGCTCCACGACCGCTCCACGCGAGCGTCGGCTTGTGTGAAGGAATCATCAAGATACCGTGAAGCCTTTACATGATCTTTGCGCGAAGCCTTCATAATCGAGTCTTCATCGTTCGTTCGCATGATCTTTACATCCCGCGCGGGAATGGCCCAACCCATCACGCTATCCTCAATCCATCGATTGCCGGGGGGTCCTCGGCTCGACACACCTCGGCACGGTCCTCTTCCGGATCGTGCCTCTCGGAGCCCATTATGCCTCGACCGTTCCCGTCCGCCATACGTCTCAGCCGTCGACTCGCTGGCTTCACTCTCATCGAATTGCTGGTCGTCATCGCGATCATCGCGCTGCTGGTTGGCATTCTCCTGCCGTCGCTCGCCGCCGCCCGCAATGAGGCCCGCGCGACGCAATGCTCCGCCGGCATCCGCTCCATCGCCCAGGGCGTGCTCGCCTACGCCAACGACTACCGCGTCCTCCCGGCGTCGTATCTCTATCAGCAGCCCGGCGGCACGCCCGGCCAGTGGCGTCTGAGCGACCAGAAGTTCGGCGGCTCTCCCGCCGGCTATCTCCACTGGTCCTACGTCCTCTTCCAGACCGGCCAGAGCCAGATCAGCGACGACGCCTTCCGTTGCCCCACGCTGCCCCGCGGCGGCGCGCCCCGCACCAACCCGGGCTCCAACCCCACGGATTGGGAATCCGGTCAGGTCAACGACCTCGGCGGCCAGGCCGGCGCAGCCAACCCCACGGACGCCCAGGTTCCCCGCATCGCCTACACCGCCAACGACGCCGTCATGCCCCGCAACAAACTCGATCCCTCGCTCCCCGAGCGTCGCAACCGCTGGGTCCGCCTCGCGGAAGTCGATCAGACCGCCACCGGCGGCGGACGCACGATCCTCGCGACCGAGTTTGCCTACTACAGCAACTGGCGCTCCCTCGTCTCCGGCGGCGAGGACAACACGATCAAGAGCCACCGCTCCATCGTCCCCTTCCTGGGCTTCTCCAGCGGCTCCGACCCCTACAACGAGAGCACCACCGGCTCACCCGCGATCCCTCGCTACGGCTACCCCGCCACCTCCCGCATCGCCCCGGCCGATCAGATCGGCGAGTCCATGATCTCCAGCAATCAGTCTCAGCTCAACGCCGTCGGTCGTCATCATCCGGGCGGGTCCGGCACCTTCGGCGGAACGGCGAACTTCGTCTTCCTCGACGGCTCCGTGAGCCGACTCAACATCCTCGAGACCGTCGAGAAGCGTCTCTGGGGCGAGCGTTACTTCGGCGTGACCGGACCGAACCTGGTCAACCCCACGCAGGTCATCCAGTAATCCAATGTGCTGCTTCGCAGCGCACAACATAACAACCATCGGGTGACACGCTTTGACCGAGCCTGTCGCCCCTTCCAGCAGACACCTTCATCGGATCCCGCCCGGCCCGCTTCTGGGGCCAGATCCCCCTGAGCACGAGCACTCCTGCTTCGAGCGCGGTTTTTTCGCGCGTCGTTTTCATACTTAATCTTCACACGGACTTCGCAAGGTTGAAGTTCACGTCAATGTCGGTTTTGGGCCATGGCGGGCCGATTCTGCTGACTTATATTGATGGCATTGGTTCGCTGGGCTCGTTTTCCCAGCCGCCGCTCCATGCGTCTCACGCCGGTGTACGCCGGCTCATCGTGCCTTGAGTGTTCCGTCCCTTCACCCTCGTCGGAGATTCTCATGAACCGTCGCTCCCTCGCCCGTTTCATCGCGTGCGGCCTCGCGGGCTCCATCGCCCCCGTGGCTCTGGCCCAGACCACCAGCATCAACGTCTCGGGCGCCACCCTGCTCGAGAACTTCCTCCGCGCCCCCGGCTCGACCAACGACTACATCGACGTGGACGTCGACAACGTCGCCGGCGCGCTCGGCACCGTTGACTCCTTCGGCTTCCCGATCATCGACCAGTTGGCCCCCGCCAGCATCACCTCCGGCCCCACCGGCCGTTGGGGCGTGACCTACCGCAACGTCGGCTCGGGTAACGGCTTTGTCGAGATGCTCCGCTACGGCCGCCGCTTCGTCCGCAACGACGGTTCGGCCGCGATCACGGCGACCACCGGCCTGCGCGTCACCGGCGTTGCCGGCTCCTGGTACAACACGATCCGCTACGTGAATAACTCCGCGAGCACCGGCCCCGGCCTTGTCGCCAACCCCGGCGCCATGCCCGCCCGCGCCAACACGACCACGCTCGCCTTGGCCCGCCCGGGCGACCCGACCAACGACGGCATCCGCATCGACATCTCGATCCTGGACGTCCCGACGCTCTGGTTCGTCCGCAACGACACCGGCACCGCCTCGCCGACGCTCCTGCCCAACACCCCCGGCTACGGCGCCAACCTTCGCCTCTCGGTCAACCGTCAGGGCCAGGCCGTGAACCCCCCCAACGTCACCACCCAGGGCGGCAATCAGAGCAACCGCCTCGCCCAGCTCAATGACACGGTCAATCCGTACCTCGTCGAGGGCGAGCCCAACACGGCCTACAACTTCTTCGCCCCCGGCTCCCCGACCAACTCCGGCACGATCTTCGACACCCCCTTCGCCTTCGCGCCCATCGCCTTCATGACCTCCTTCGGCACCGGCAAGACGCAGATCCGCGTCACCGAGGCTCGCTTCCTCTACGGCGCTGGCCGCCTGCCCTCGGGCGAGAATCTCATGGCGGTGACCCGCGACTCCGGCTCGGGCACCCGCAACGCCTTCAACAACGCGTTGGGTCAGGATCCCTCTTGGGGCGTCGGCGACAACGTCGGCCAGGGCAACGCCAACGCCGCTGTGTTCGATGTCTACGGCGTCAACTTCCTCCCCAGCAACAAGACGTCCAACCTCAACGTCGAGAGCACCGTCCTGAACAACCGCCTGGCAATCGGTTACGCCGGTGCCGAGCGCGGCATCCAGGGTGGCTGGCTCGCGCCCAACCGCGCCGAAGTCCTCGCCGTGCAGAACGACCACATCGGCGGCATCAACTTCCGTCGCCCCGCGGTCTCCAACGTCGTGATCAGCGGCGCTGAGGGCTACATCATCGGTGGCCCCGCCGCCATCGCCACCATCGGCGACCCCCGCGCCGCGTCCGAGGCCCTGGGTGGCTCCGGCACCCCGGGCGGCACCGGCTGGCCGCGGTACAACTGGAACCGCGACACCCGCCCCGTCCGCCCCGGCACGATCACCGACCCGCTCGATCCCAACTACACGCTCTACAAGGACGCCACCCCGCCCGCGAATGAGCCCGTCAACACCAACACCGGCATGCGCAACGGTCAGGCCGCCGCGTGGGTCAACAACATCACCCGCTCTGTGAGCGACTTCATCCGCGTCCCGAACACGCTCGATGACCTCTTCATGCCCGGCGAGCTGGCCGCCCGCACCTTCATCCTCTTCCCCGCCCTCTCGTTCCTGCAGGATCTCAGCAATCCCACAAACTTCATCGCCAACAGCGTCAACACCCAGCTCCGCAACTACACGCTGGCCAACAACGTCATCGCCAACCCCGCCTACAACTCCTTCAACCTCTCGGGCACCGGCCGCGTCCCGGCTCGTGCGGTCCTGACCGCCCCCGCCGTCTACGCCGACGGCCAGGACGGCAACAACTGGATCAACCAGAGCGGCGGTCTGCTCAACGCCTCGCTCGACATGCCTCTCCGCAACAAGATCGCCGGTGACTTCGACGGCAACGGCCTCCGCAACATCAACGACACCGCCGACATGCTCCGCGCCTGGATCCAGCGCAACGCTGGCCCGGCATGGTCCGCCCCCTCGGGCACCGGCGCCGCTCAGGCCGCTGGCGGCATCGCCGGCGCTCCCGGCACCGACGCCAGCATCGAACTGCTCGGCGACTTCGACGGTGACGGCAACTTCGGCCGTCGCTGGACCAGCCCCACGACCCCCTCGGCCACCCTCGTCGCCGACTTCTCCGACGTCCGCTACTTCGCCGACGGTCTGGCCCTGCCCGTCGGTGGCGGCAACCTCAACCGCGTCACCTCCTTCACGGCTGTCGACACGCAGTGGCAGGCCCTGAGCAACGACGTGGCCTACGCCTCGTTCTTCACCGGCGGCAGCAACCCGGTCAACGACAACAACTTCTTCAACACCGCCCTGGCCACGCCGAAGGCCTATGCCGCCGGTGACTCCCGCGGCGACGTCGCCGCCCCGGGCCTGACGCCCGGCTCCAACGCCCCCACCGCCCGTGGCTTCGCCCCGGTCGGCTCCGACGGCCTGGTCAACGCCGCCGACATCGACTACGTCTTCTCCCAGTTCGTCAAGCCCTTCAACGTCCTGCCCGCCAACTGGTTCATCACGGGCAACGCCGCCAACTGGGGTACGGACCTGACCGAGGCCTCCCTCACCGACCTCTCGGCCGACATGACCGGCGACCTGATCATCGATCAGGCCGACATCACCGAGCTGGTCGTCACCATCCTGGGCACCCAGGTCGGCGACGTGAACCTCGACGGCTCCGTCACCCAGGACGACCTGGACCTGGCCAACTCGTTCCTCAACACCGCCGGCGGTTGGGCCCGCGGCGACATGAACGGCGACAAGTTCGTTGACGCCGCCGATATCGCCATCATCTCCGCCGCCCTGCCCCCGACGCAGTGCTCCGACGCCGACATCGCCAACACCGACGGCGACCCGGGCAGCGACAACGCTGTCGACAACGGCGACTTCACCCTCTTCTTCACCGCCTTCTTCGCCGACGTCTCCGATCCGATCCGCAACTTCGCCGACATCGCCAACACCGACGGCGATCCGGGTGCGGACGGCGCGGTTGACAACGGCGACTTCACCCTCTTCTTCTCCGCCTTCTTCATTGGCTGCCCGTAATCTCGGGGCTTAACCCTGAGAGACGACGCACACCTTCAGCATCTCACCAAGGCCCCGGGCATCCGCCCGGGGCCTTCTTCATTTCCGCCCGCACTTTGCCTGCACCCGCCCCACTCGTTCGTCTGGCGAGCCCCCTGGATCACGCCAGCAACCGCTGGCGCTGCCCAGCCTCGGGCACCATGCACGCCACGCCGCCCTGGATCGGCGACATCAGACCCAGCCGCCGCGCCGCGATCACGCCATAGGCCCACTCGCGAAGCCACCGGGGCACAAGAAGCACCGCCGACCCCAGCACCCTCCACAGCCCGCCCATCCGCCGAAGAATCTCGCCCGCGGCGTCGCTCCGCGCCAGCACCCGCCCCCCATGAGCCAGCAGCACGCCCTCCGGCACCGACATCGATCCGATCACTCGTTGATAGGTCTCGCCGCCCAGCGGCGCAAAGAGCATGCGATCCCGCGCCTCCCGCCGGGCGCGCGTCTCGTGCGACAGCACGAACCGCACGCAGCGCTGGCAGAAGCCGCACTGCCCATCGAAGAACAGAATCGCCCCGTCGGGTTCACGCGGCTCGCTCACGCCCTGACGGTACCCGCGCCACCGCCTCCGCACTGCTCGGCCCCGCCCCGGCGCGGGGGCCACCCCTGAATCTCCGCCAACGTCCGCACCGCCGCAGTTCTCGGACCGATGGATCATCGAGATCCCGCTTCACATCGATCTACCCTGATCCACCATGACCCGCACGCCTCCATCGACTGTCGCCGACTCCTCCTCCGCCCGCTTCCCGCCGGGCTTCCGGCCCTGCGTCGCGATCGTCGGCTCCACCGGCGCCGTCGGCGTGGAGATGATCCGCGTTCTGGAGCAGCGCCGCTTCCCCGTGGGCACGCTCCGTCTCTTCGCCTCGCCACGCTCGGCAGGCAGCACGCAGACGTTCAACGGCACGCCGATCACCGTCGAGGCCATGGGCGATGCGTGGCATCACGCCTCGGACGCTCGGCCCAGGGTCGACATCGCGCTCTTCAGCGCCGGCTCATCGATCAGCAAGCAGCACGCCCCCCGCGCCGCGGGCGAGGGCGTCATCGTCGTCGATAACTCCTCCGCGTTCCGCATGGACCCGAATGTCGCGCTGGTCGTGCCCGAGGTCAACCCCGCCGCGATGCCGACCGTCGGCCCATCACGCGGCGCGATCGTTGCCAATCCGAACTGCTCGACGATCATCTTCCTCGTCGCCGTCACGCCCATCCATCGCACGCTCGGCATCGACCGCGCGATCGTCAGTACGTACCAGGCCGCCAGTGGCGCGGGCGCACAGGCGATGGCCGAGCTGGAGAACCAGACCCGTGACGTCCTTTCGGGCAAGCCGGCCCAGCCGAAGATCTTCCACGAGCCCTACGCGTTCAACCTCTTCAGCCACAACTCACAGATCGACCCGCACACAGGCCTGAACGTCGAGGAGACCAAGATGATCCTCGAAACGCACAAGATCTGGAACGACGCGAGCGTGCGCATCTCCGCCACCTGCGTCCGCGTTCCTGTCCTTCGCGCTCACTGCGAGAGCGTGAACCTCACGCTCCGCACGCCGACAACTGTTGCCAATCTCCGCGAACTGCTCGCCAGCGCCCCGGGCGTGCGAGTCATCGATGATCGCACCGCGAACCTCCATCCGACGCCGCTGAAAGCCTCCGGCGGCGACGACGTTCTCGTTGGCCGACTCCGCGCAGACCCGAGCCAGCTCCCGCCCGGCACCGACCCGCGGCACGCCGACACCACGCCCACCCGCGGGTTTGACCTCTTCATCGCGGGCGACCAACTCCGCAAGGGCGCTGCGCAGAACGCCGTGCAACTCGCAGAACTGGCGCTGCGCTGATGACCCTTACGGGCAGCCGGCGAAGAACTGGGTGAAGAACAACTGGAAGTCGCCGTTGTCAACGACGCCGTCGCGCCCCAGTTCACCGTCGGTGTTGCCGACGTCTGCCACCAGCCGAGCCGGGTCGCCCTCGCTGGCGAAGAACGCGCTGAAGAACGCGACGAAGTCGCCATTGTCCACCGCACCATCGGGCAACGCGTCGCCGTCAGTATTGGCAACATCCGCGACGCAGATCGTGCCGACGACCTCGAGTTCCGGAGCGCGCGAGCCGAAGAACCGCGTCGCGAAGATCGGGTACGTCACATCCCCCGCGCCGAACGCCGACGCCGGGTGCAGGCTCGTCACCAGCACGTTCAGCCTCCCCGCGGCCAGCGACTGCTGCACATACTCCCGCACGCCCATCGCGGCAAAGTTCAGGTCGAACGCCATCGTCGTGTCATCTTCGAGCAGCGTGCCGTCGCTCGCCCCCGGCACACGCCCGACGCTCATCGGCGTCGGCGCAAAGAGCCCCGCCGAGATGTTGTTGCTCACATCGCGCAGCCCGCCCGCAAAGTCCGTCGGATACACCGCCCGGTTCGCCCGCGCCGGGGGCACCACCGCGGCGACCGTCGCGAACGATGACGTCTGCGCGTAGTTCGCAAGACTCCACGCCTGTCCGCCCTGCGACACCGGCGCGCTCCCGCGATACGCACACGCGAACAGCTCCACCGGCCGCCCGGCGTCCGCGTCTGCAACGTACCCCGGCTCGCCCTCGGCAAGGTACGACCCCGGCGCATCAACCGTCGTATCCAGCGCCACGCGCTGAATCGGATCCGCCACCCGCAGCCGCACCCGCACCGTCACGCTCGAGAACCGATACTGCCCCGGTGCATATCCCGTCGGCACCGCCAGCCCCGCCGAGCCGTCGGTCGAGAAGCCGATCAGCCACTGCGCATCGCGATCATCGAACCCCGTGAACCCGCTGCCAAGGGTCGTGAACGTCCCCGCCGTCGATCGGCTGGCGGGGTTCTCGTTGAACGGATACATCCATCGATCCAGCCTCGGCGGGGTCGCGACCCCCGCAAAATCGGCCGCGCAGCACAGCCCCGCCGCGCCCGAAGTCACCGCCGCCCCGATCCCGATCAACACACGCACGCCGTTCATCGCAACGCTCCCAATCCGCCCGCCGCCACACCACGCCCACGAAGCCATCGGCGCATCTGCCACTCTGCTCGAAAGAACGCCGCTGACAGGCCGATGTTTCAGCCCCGACCCATCCGTTTCACCAACACCTCGGGATCCACCGAGTGCATCCAAAGCCGGAGACTATAGCCTCAAAAAGCACCCAAACGGGTGGATCGCTGCCCGCTCACCATCAGCCCCGATTTCTTGGCCATGTGCAAAGGATCCGTCCTGGCAGCAATCGGGTATAGTTTTCCGCCATTGGGCAACCCCTCTGCCCGATGCTTCGATGAGACCCATGATGGCTGAACCGAGCCGAAACCTGCGCGTGCCGACGACCCGATGCCCGGTCATGCAGTTGTACTTCGGGCTGCGGGCCGCCTTCGCTCCCAAACCGATCAGCCTGCGTCCGGGCTTTACGCTCATCGAACTGCTGGTGGTCATCGCGATCATCGCGCTGCTGGTGGGCATCACGCTGCCGGCGCTCTCGAACTCACGCACGCTGGCACGCCAGACCCGCGAACTTTCCGGTTCTCGCCAACTCATCACCGCGTACACGATGTACGCCAACGACAACCAGTCGCGCGTCATGCCCGGGTACGCGACGGCGGCGATGACCTCGCTCTCCGGCACCAGCACACTCCGCGTGCTCGATGATCGCGGCGTGCGGCTCGCGGGCGTGATCGCACGCCGATATCCGTGGCGGATCGCGCCGTACCTGGACTTCAACTTCAAGGGCCTGTACGACGACGACCGCCTGCTGGAGCGCTACCGCTCGCGCGCCGACTACACCTACGTCGTCAGCCTCTCGCCCAGCATGGGCCTCAACGCCGAATTCGTGGGTGGCAAGGGCGAGCCGGGGCTCGGGTTCAACAGCGAGAACCTCAAGCGCTGGGGCTCGTTCTACATCACACGCATGGATCAGGCCCGCCGACCCGATGCGCTCATCATCTTCTCCAGCGCTCGCGGCAGCGACCCGGACGACCTGAACAAGAGCGTCCCCGGGAACTACATCGTCGACGCCCCCGCAACCACACAAGCCAACTGGCAGCCCGGCACGTTCGACGCAGCCGCCCCGGCCAGCGCCTTCGGCTCGGTCGACTGCCGATGGTTCGGCTCCGCCGTGACGTCACACCTCGACGGCCACGCCAGCACGCAGACCCTCGACGAACTCCGCGACATGCGCAAGTGGTCGAACCAGGCACTGACGGCGGAGTGGCAGTTGACGCCGTGATGGAAGTGCTGAGCGATGAGTGCTAAGTGCTGAGTTTGTGGCGGTCGGCACTCCCGTGCCGACTGATACTGCCCCGCGTCGTAAACAGCCCGGACGATCGCATCGGAGATCGCGGCAACAGGATGATGTCGCTAGAGAAGGTTCGCCTTTCGCTTCCGCGGTACTGATCACCGTGGGGACCTGTCGCACTTTTGACGGCATCACCTCGCGAGTCCAACAATAAACGCATGAGTCATTCGGCATCCCAACCGTCGTTTGAGGATTGGCTCCGCGATCTTCTTCACTATGAAACACGACACGCTCGGGGCGAATCGCTTTTCGACGATGATGGGCCGAATGACGAACTCATTGAGTGCAAGTATCGTATCGAGCAAATCGGAGTCATTCAGCAAACGATTTTTCTGTCGCAGTTGTTCGAATCCCCCTCGGTCCTGGCGAAGCGATGCAGCACCGAAGAGCTGGCATGGCTCATCCACACGCTGTTGGATGACGGCAGCGAGTACGTCCATGGCGTACGCGATCCCAGTGTCCCGCCAGCGCTGCAAGTCCGCTGGGTTCGATCGATTGCTCCGCTCTACACCGATCTGTTTGACTCGGTTTGCCACGACAACGGGCCGGTCAGCAATCCTCTCGGCGGACACACGATCAACGGTGCTGTCTTCATGATCTGGGACCTCGGCTTGCACTATGTGTTTCGCTTGCCGGAGTTTTCACACTTGGCCGGATTTGCGATCGAAGTGCTTCAGACTATCCTCACGCGGTGCAAGACGATCGCGTGCCAGGAAAGTGCGCTCCACGGAATTGGCCATGGGATCCAGAGCTCCTGGCACCACTCCGCCCGTATCCCTCGCCTGCAAATGCTCGTTGACGAATTCCTCCAGCGAACCGATCTCGCGGATTCTGTCCGCGCGTACGCGCTTCAGGCCAGGGAAGGTGCGGTGCAGTAGCAAGTCGGCAAGGTGGTCCTCGCTGAGCATGTCCCTGTCTGCTCTTCATTGGTCATTTGACCATTTGAACTTTGGCCATTTCGCGCCGCGTCACCCCACATCCGCCAACCCCAGCCACTGCCCGTGCGCCTTCATCAGCCGCTTGTGCAGCAGCTTCGCCGTGGGGCTGCTGAGCGTCGCGTCCTGCGCGATCATGTCCGCGGCGTCGCGTGAGGCCAGCGTGAGCAGGTCCAGGTCCTTGGACAGGTCCGCCACGCGGAACGGCGGCATGCCGCTCTGCTTCAGGCCCATGATCTCGCCGAAGCCGCGCAGTTCCAGGTCGCGCTCGGCGAGCTTGAAACCGTCGCTGATCTTCGCCAGCGCCTCCAGCCGAGCCTGCGCTTCCTCGCCCCCCGCGCCGGCCCCGGCCACCAGCACACACGCAGAGGACTTGCTCCCGCGCCCGACTCGCCCGCGCAGCTGATGCAACTGCGCCAGGCCGAAGCGCTCCGCGTCCTCGATGACCATCACCGTCGCGTTGGGCACGTCCACGCCGACTTCGATCACCGTGGTGCTCAACAGCACGTCCAGTTCGCGCTCGCGGAACTGCTTCATCACCCCGTCGCGTTGCTCCTGCCTGAGCCGCCCGTGCATCACGCCGACGCGCACGCCGGGCAGCAGCGACTCGCGAAGATCCTTGAGCGTTTCCTCCACGCTGCGCAGGCGGGGCGCCGCGCCGACGCCCGGCACCCACAGCCCGTCGTCAGCGCCCTCGATCGCGGGCACGACGACATACGCCTGCTCGGTGCGATCGATCCGCGAGCGCACGAACTTGTACACCTCCGCCCGCATCGCCGGCTGCACCACGCGCGTCGCGATGGCCTTGCGGCCCGGCGGCAGCCGGCGGATCGTCGAGACGTCGAGGTCGCCGAAGAGCGTCAGCGCCAGCGTGCGCGGGATGGGCGTCGCGGTCATCACCAGCACATGCGGCACGAGCGTGCGTGCGTTCCCGCCCGCCGGGTCGTCGCCCTTGCTCCGCAGGGCCGCGCGCTGGTGCACGCCGAAGCGGTGCTGCTCGTCGATGACCACGACCGACAGGTTCGAGAATCGCACCCCCCTGGTCAGCAGCGCGTGCGTGCCGACGAGCAGGTCGATCTCGCCGCGTGCCAGACGCTCCAGCAGCAGCGCCCGCGCGGCGGGCTTGACCGCGCCGGTGAGCAACTCCACGCGCACCTCCGAACCCGCGAGCATCTTCGTGATCGACGCGAAGTGCTGCTCTGCGAGGATCTCCGTCGGCGCCATGATCGCCGCCTGCGTCTTGCTCGCCACGGCCATCAGCATCGCGTACAGCGCCACAACCGTCTTGCCCGAGCCGACGTCGCCCTGGATCAGCCTGTTCGCCGGCGTCGCGCGGGTGAGGTCGCTGACCATGTCACGCACCACGCCGTCCTGATCCTCCGTCAGCGCGAAGGGGAATCGCCTGCGGATCTTCGTGTCGATGGTCGGCGTCCACCTCAGCGCGGTCGAGACCGACCGCTCCCGCCGCTGCGCACGCTTGATCTGCACGCCCAATTGCAGCAGCAGCAGTTCGTCGTACGCGAGCCTCCGCCGGGCGGCGAGCGCCTCGCCCTCGCTCGCGGGGGCGTGCATCGCCCGGTACGCGGCGAAGAGTTCGGGCAACTCGCGATGGGCGCGATACTCGGGCGAAAGATGATCGTGGATCAGCGTCAGCGCCGGCGCGAGCACGCGCGAGACGATCTGCTCGATCTGCCGGGAACTGATCCGCTCGCTGGCCGAGTATACCGGGCGGACGCGCGAGTCCTTCGCGGCGGCCTCCTCGCGGCGCGCGTCGAGAATCTCCAGCCGCGGGTTGGTCATGCGCAGCCCCGGCCCGCGCCGGTCGGCCTTGCCCTGCACGCGCACACGCATGCCCGGATGGATCCGCTCGGCCATGTACAGCGCGTTGAACCACACCAGGTCCAGCCGTCCGGTCTCGTCGATCACCACCGCCTCGAACCGCGCCCGCGTCACGCCGCGTTTGACCACGCGCGTCGCGCTGATCTCTCCGCGCGCGCACCCGACCGCCCCCGCGCTGAGTTCCGAGATCGCCGCCTCCGCCTCTTCTCGCTCGTGCCGAATCGGCAGGTACGCGATCAACTGCCCGAGATTCCGCACGCCCAGTTCCGCCAGAAACTCCGCGCGCCGCGGCCCCACGCCGGGAAGATCGGCAAGCGGCGTCGTCAGGCTCAGCGTCGGCTCGGCGGGCACGCCATGAGCGTACACGCATGGAACAAGGCCATCGGGCTCGGGCCATCGGCCATCGGGCAGAGCCGTTGATCGGCGCTCGCCACGACCCGGCCCGTTCACCCCTCATCGCTCCTCATCGCTCCCCATCGCTCACGGGCTCGCGGTGCCAGCCTCCCGCGCCCGGCGGCGGCTCCTGCTTGTCGTCCCGGCTCTGCGGGTCGATCTCGCGCAGGTACGTCCACGAGTAGATCCCCGTCGCGTGCCCATCGCTGAACGTCACGCGCAGCGCGTAGTTCCCGACCAGTTCCGCCGACAGGGCCGTCAGAACGGCGCTGGCATTGAAGGCCGAGGCGGGCAGGACGGTCAGCGGGTTCTTGCTCATGTCTTCGCGGAGCTGCCTCGCGTCGGCGGAGGGGGACATCTTGCGCAGGTACGCGATGGAGTAGTACGACGCGGTTCCGTCGGCCCACTCGACCGACAGGCCGCGGTCTTTCTTCAAGTCCAGTTTGCGGGGCGGGGGCTCCATCGCCATGATGCAGCAGGGTACGCTCCGCACATGAACACGCCGACGCCACCGGGTCACTCCAACAGCCGCCAGACCGGCAGCAGCCACGCCGCCGACCGTCTGGCCGCGCTCATCGACGCCGCGGGCGCCCCGGCGTGCGTCGGGCTCGACCCCGTGTACGACAAACTCCCCAGCGCGCTCCGCTGCGGCACGGGCGGCCTCACCGGTCTCCAGTCCGCCGCCACCGGCCCGCTCAGCGCCATCGCGCGGTTCTGCGCGGGCGTGCTGGAGGCCTGCCGAGGAGTTGTCCCGGTCATCAAGCCCCAGTCCGCGTGCTTCGAGCGGTACGGCCCCGAGGGTGTCGCGGTGCTCGCTCAGGTCTGCTCGCTGGCCCGCGATATGGGCTTCTTCGTCGTGCTCGACGCCAAGCGCGGCGACATCGGCGTCACGGCCGAGCACTACGCCGCGATGGCCTTTGACGCGATGAGGGCCGACGCCGTCACGCTCTCTGGCTACATGGGCCCCGACACGATCGAGCCGTTCCTCAAGCACGCGGGCACCGATCGCATGGTCTTCGTGCTCGTCCGCACGAGCAACCCGGGCAGCGATGCGCTGCAATCGCTGGCGTTGGCCGACGGCCGAACCGTCGCCGAGGCCACCGCCGACATGGTCGAATCGCTGGGCCGTTCGCGTCTGGGCACGTCGGGCCTGTCGAGCGTCGGCGCGGTCGTCGCGGCGACCAAACCGCAGGACGGCCCGGCACTCCGCGCTCGCATGCCCAACAGCATCTTCCTGATCCCGGGATACGGCGCTCAAGGCGGCAGCGCGGCGGACATCCGCGGCATGGTCCGCACGGGCGCCACCTCGCCCGGCACCAGCGGCGTGCTCGTCACCGCCAGCCGAAGTGTGATCTACGCCGGCAGCACCGGCGACGGCGACTGGCAGGGCGCGGTCCACCTCGCGGCGAGGTCGCTGGTCGCGGAACTCGCGCCGATCATGAACCCGACGCACGCTGCCTGAGCCCCCTCCGCGCCGAGCGCAGCGCCTCGCGCGCGGACGGCAGGCCGAACTGCCCGCACCGTTGGGTTCGCGATGCCTCATCGCGGATCCCGCGATGCGGCCGCGAGCGCTCCCGGCTCCCCGTCGGCCCGACTTGGCTCCGGCGGGAGATTCCGAACACACACCGAATCGGAACGCCCGGGCGTCGCCCAACTCGGGCGATTTGGCCGCAAAGCGCTGAACATATGTCACGATATCGCACGCATGACGCATACTCGAAAGTCGCCAAGGCTCGTTGCTGGCCGATCCAAACCCGTCACCATCCCCGAGGAACCCCTATGACCCGTCAAGCCCCCACGTCCGCCTCCCTGCTCGCCCTGTCCGCCCTCTTCACTCTCTTCGTCGGGGTCGCGGCCTTCGCCGGACCACTCACCCCGCCCGCCGGGCCCGTCGCCCCGACGCTCAAGACCCTCATCGAAGTCGAACCCCGCACCGCCATCAACTCAACCAACACGCCCGGCGACGCCGACAGCGTCTTCCGCATCACGCAGCCCGGCGCTTACTACCTGACCGGAAATGTCCTGGGCCAGGCCCTCAAGAAGGGCATCGAGATCGCCGCCCCCAACGTCACGCTCGACCTCAATGGCTTCGCCGTCAACGGCCAGGCGATTGGCACATCGCTCGACGGCATTGGCTTGGATATCGCCGCCACGACCGTCGTCATTCGCAACGGGCTGGTGGTGGGCTGGGGTGGCGACGGCGTGGATCTCAACTCAGGCGGCGGCACCGCCGGCAAGCGAGTCGAGTCCATCGTCGTACGTGACAACGCCGGCAACGGCATCAACGGCGGCGACAGCGCCGCGATCATCAACTCTACCGCCGTCGCCAACGGCGGCGTCGGTATCCTCGTGTCATCGTCCGCCACCGTCATCGACTGCGTTGCCCGCGGAAACTCGTCGCACGGCATCGTGGTCGGCACCGCCAGCACAGTTGAGAACTGCACCGCCCGCCTGAACGATGGAACCGGCATCATCGTCGGAACGGCCTCGGTTGCCCGCGGCTGCGTCTCGTCGGAGAACGCCGTTGGATTGAGCGTCGCCGGCGCCGCACACGCGTGCACCGCCAACGCCAACAGCGACATCGGTTTCGTAGGCAGCAACGCCGTGATCACCGACTGCGCGGCCCAAAGCAACGGCGACTCCGGCTTCACGGTGGGCGCCGGCTCCACCGTCGCCCGTTGCCGGTCCAACAGCAACGACATCCACGGGTTCTCCTTCAGCACCGCCTGCCACATCCACGACAACGCCGCGTACAGCAACGGCGCCGGCGGCATCGGCGCGGCCTACTTCACGTCCGGCAACGACTCGCGCATCGAGCGTAACTCGGCACGCGGCGGCGACTACGGGTTCTGGATCACCGGCACGCGCAACCTCCTGGTCGGCAACTCCTCCGCCGGCGCCCTGACCGCCGCATGGGAGATCAACGCGAACAACGTCTACGGCACGATCGTCGACCGCTCCGCCGCCGCGACCGCCGCCGTCTCGGGCGCCTCGGCCGCCAGCGTCCTGACGACCACCGACCCGCACGCCAACTTCACGCACTGATCCCGTGCCACCGACTTCGGCTCGGCGAAGTCGATGCGGCCGCTCCTGATCCCCGCTGATCCTCCACCCTTAAGGAAGCTCATCAATGACGCGCAAGTACTCCTTCACCCGCACCACTCTCTCCGTCTCGGCCCTGACACTCCTGTTCACCAGCGCACTGCTCTTCGCCGGCCCACTGAACCCCCCCGCCGGGCCGGTGACGTCGACTCCCGGACCCGAGCCGCGGACCGTCATCAACGCCGCTAACACCCCCGGCGACGCCGACAGCCTCTTCAAGATCACTCAGCCCGGCTCGTACTACCTCACCGGCAACATCACCGGCGTCACGGGCAAGCACGGCATCGAGATCGTCGCAAGCGGCGTCACGCTCGACCTCAACGGCTTTGACCTCAACGGAGTTGCGGGTTCGCTCGACGGCGTGAGCACGACCGTCAGCCACCTGACCAGCATCGCCGTGCTCAACGGCTCGATTCGCAACTGGGGCGACGAGGGCGTGGACGCGTCGTTTTTCACTACAACTGGCTGTCGCATCGAGCGTGTCCACGCGAGCGCGAACCTCGGCTCGGGGATCGCGGTTGGCCCAGACGCCAGGGTGTCGCACTGCGCGGCGTCCGGCAACGGTGTCTCCGGCATTCGGGCCGGCTCGGGTTCCAGGGTGAGCGACTGCGTCGCCTTTGAAAATGTCGGCGACGGCATCAACACGGGGTCCAGCTCAGCGGTCACCGGCTGCACCGCCCGCGACAACACCCTGACGGGCATCCTCGTCGGGCTCGGATCGACGGTCAGCGCGTGCACGAGCCAGGGCAACGACGGCAGCGGCATCTCTACTGGTGTGGGCTGCACGATTGTCAATAGCGCGGCGTACAGCAATTTGGGCAGCGGGTTTGCGGTGGGCGGAAGCGGGACGATTACAAACTGCACCGCACGCTTCAACACGCGCAACGGGATTTCCGTCACCAGCGGCGTTCTGGTTCTGAACAACACGTGCTCCAACAACCGCGGCAGCGGCGGCGACGGCGCGGGCATCAACGCCACCGCTGGCGACAACCGCATCGAGGGCAACGTCTGCACGTCGAACGATCGCGGCATCGACATCGATGCCGCCGGCAACATCATCATCAAGAACACCTGCACGAGCAACCTCACCAACTGGACCATCGCGGCCGGCAACTCGATCGGCGCGATCGTCGTTGCTGGCACCAACGGCGCCGCAGTCAACGGCAACGGCCCTATTGCCTCGACGCTCGGCTCGACCGACCCCAACGCCAACTTCACGTACTAAGCCGCAGACCTCAACCTCCCCACACCCAACTCCCCTGCACCCTGGACCACCGCCATGACTCGCAAGACCAACCACGCCCGCACCGTCCTCACCCTCTCCGCCCTCGCGCTGTGCGGGCTCATCACCGGCGCCGCGCTCTACGCCGGCCCGCTCACCCCGCCCGTCGGGCCCGTCGCCCCGACGCTCAAGACCCTCGCCGAGGTCGAGCCCCGCATCGCCATCAACGCCACCAACACGCCGGGCGATGGCGACTCGGTGTTTCGAATCACTTCCCCGGGCTCGTACTACCTGACGGCAAACCTCAGCGGCACATCCGGCAAGATGGGCATCGAGATCGCCTCGACCAACGTCAACATCGATCTGTCAGGCTTTTCGGTTCTCGGCGGGCCCGGAACGCTCGACGGCATCGCCACCAGTGCCTCCGTCGGCCAGGTCGTCATTCGTAACGGCATGATCACGGGCTGGGGCGGTGACGGCCTCGACCTCTCCACCAACAGCGCCCCGGGCAGCATCGTGACCATGGTCACCGCCAGCGCCAACGCCGCCACGGGCATCTCCGTCTCCGCGGGCACAATGGTCACTCACTGTGTCGCGTATCAGAACACCGGCTCGGGATTCTCTCTGGCCGCCGGGTCGTCGATCGCCAACTGCAACGCCTATCTCAACTCCGCCGCGGGGCTCGTCGCCAGCAATGGCGTCAACATCTCGGCCTTCACTGCGTATCAGAACACCACCGTCGGCATCAACGCCGGCTCCGGAAGCACCGTCATCGGCTGCACCGCCCGCTTCAATGGCCTCGACGGCATCCTCGCCGCCCAGGCAACCCTGATCAAGGATTGCGTCTCCTCCAGCAACGGCTTCACCGGCGATGGCGCTGGTATCCACATCACAGGCTTCGATTGCCGGGTCGAGGGCAACACCTGCACGTTCTCCGATCGCGGTATCGATGTCGACAGTTCCGGCAACTTCATCGCCCGGAACATCTGCTCGGGCAACGGAACCAACTGGGATGTCGCGGCGGCGAACATCTGCCTGGTCGTGTCCGGAGCGCCCGCAACCGCGATCATCGGAAACTCCGGCGGCGTCGCGCCGGGCTCGACCGACCCCAACGCCAACTTCACGTACTGAGAATTCCGTTAGCCACTCCTCGCGTGCGTGTCGCATGAGTTGTCGCTGCCATGGACCACAGGTCCATGCGACCGCTCGTTCAACACATACCCCTGGAGTCTCACGTGAATTCCCGCATTTGTCGCTCGCTCGTTACCGCCCTCCTTCTGACCGCCAGCACGAATCTGGCCCTCGCCGGCCCTTTGACGCCCCCCGCGGGCCCCGTCATCTCCACCGGCAAGACCCTGACGGATGTCGAACCCCGCATCGCCATCAGCGCAACCAACACCCCGGGCGACGCCGACAGCATGTTCCGCATCGCCCAGCCGGGGTCGTACTACCTCACGGGCAACATCACCGCCATCGCCGCCCGCCGAGGGATCGAGATCGCGTCCGCTGGCGTGCACATCGACCTCAACGGCTACTCGATCGTCGGCGTCTCCGGCGCACTGCAGGGCATCACCATTGGCTTGAACATGCCGGGCTGCTCCATCCGCAACGGGCGGATCACCAACTTTCCCAGCAGCGGCATCGACTCCAACAGCGCAACAACCGTGCACAGCGTCGAAGCCCGCTCGAACGGCAGTGCCGGGATCAGTCTCGGCGCTGGAAGCCTCGTCGACTCTTGCCTCGCGGTCAGCAATGCCGGCGTGGGCATCGACGTCGGTGACGACTCCATCATCCGCGGCAGCATCGCAAACACGAACGGCGGGACTGGCTTGTTCACCGGCGGAAGCTGCCGGGTCGAACACTCGCTGGCCAACAACAACATCGGCAGCGGCATTCAGGCCAGCAACCTGACCATCGTCTCCCACTGCATCACCAACGACAATACCATTCACGGTATCAAAATCTCCGATCAGTCCACCGTCGAGAATTGCCAGGCGAGCGGTAACGGCCAGAACGGCTTCGATCTGGGCTTCGGCGTCCGCATCTCCAACTGCGATGCGCTCATCAACGATCTTCACGGCATCGCGGCCGGCTCGTCATGCGTCATCATGAACAACCACGCCCGCTTAAACGGCAACGGCGGCATCGGCGCGGGCATCTTCGTCGAGCCCACCCGCACCCGCACCCTGATCATGAACAACCAGGTCTCCAGCAACGACATCGGCATCGATGTTGATGCCACGTTCTGCCTCATCAAGGGCAACACCGCGACCTTCAATTCCAGCAACTTTGAGGTCGTGGCCAACAATCGCGTCGCGATCATCCTGACCCTGCCCACCGCTGGCGTCATCAGCGGCAGCACCGGCGGCACCGCCGTCTCAGACCCCGACGCCAACTACGCCTTCTGATTCGCGCCGCAGCACCCCGCGATCATCAATACGCCCCACTCCCAACGACCCGCCGACGCACCCGCGTCGGCGGGTCGCTTCGTTCAGTACCCTTCCCGCCTCGATTCACCCTCTCGGCGTCACCCAAGAGGGCCCTCGTGAACCCCCCCGTCGCTCCGATGGGTTTCGGTTTCCAACGCACCGTTGAGCGTCGACCCGCGTACCATCTTCAACCTGCCGAGCAACGGAAGTTCGGCTCGTGTTCGCATCTTCTGAACGCCCCAAGGACCATCTTCATGCGCATCGACGTCATCGGCAAGCACATGGAAGTCACCGACGCCATTCGGCAGTACGCGCTGCAGAAGGCCGACAAACTCACCAAGTTCTTCGACGGTGTGCAGTTGATCACCGTCCGCCTTGAAGAGGCCACCCACAAGCACACCAAGACCTTCCACGTCGAGATCACCGTCGACGTGGTCAAGCACGAGGACTTCGTTGCCAATAGCGAGGGCCCCGACCTCTATCACGGCATCGACGAGGCCGTCGACAAGGCCTCCCGCCAGCTGACCACGTTCAAAGAGAAACTCAAGCAGTCCAAGCGCGGCACAACCCCCGCCGGCGGCTGAGCCCAAGCCCGGGGGGAACCCCCGGCGCATCCGGCCGTCCGATGCTCTATGCTGACGGTCTGGTTTCTCATTCCCCGTCCCGTTCCCATCACGTCGAGCGACCGGATCTCGGCTGGAGACTGCTGGTGATGCGTCTGACCGACCTTGTTGCCGCCGGTGCGATCATCCCGCTGCTGCGATCGCAGGACCGTGACGGCGCGGTGGTCGAGATGATCGACGCCCTCGCCGCCGTCGGCGCAGTTGCCCCCAAACACCGCGAGGAGTTCATCGCCCGCGTGCTCGAGCGGGAGAAGCGCGGCTCGACGGGCTTTGGCCGGGGCGTCGCGGTCCCCCACGTCAAGCACAAGTCGGTCAAGACCATGTCCGTGGCCATCGGCCTCTCGCAGGCCGGGATCGACTTCTCGGCCCTGGACAAGCAGCCGGTCTACACCATCTTCCTGCTCGTCTCGCCCGAAGATCAGCCCGAGGATCACCTCCGCGCCATGGAGGTCATCTTCAAGAACCTCAGCAAGGACACGTTCCGTCGGTTCCTGCGCCAGGCCGCCAGCGCCGACGACGTCCGATCCCTTCTTGAGGAATCCGACGGGCTGCAGATCGGCCCCTGACCCCGCCCGCCGCCTCCTGATCGTGGATCACGTCTCCACCGCTCAGCCAAGGCCGCGGGCGACCGCCCCGGCCCGCGTTCCCGTTCCTCCCCGTCTTCCCGCTGCCCCACCGCCCCGTCGCCTCCCTCCATGCCCACCGCCAGCGCCAAGGTGACCATCGTCAATCGGCTGGGGCTGCACGCGCGCCCGGCGATGGAGTTCGTCGACCTGGCCAACGCCCACCAGAGCGCCATCACCGTCAAACGCGAGGACCAGAGCGTCGACGGAAAGAGCATCATGATGATGATGCTGCTGGCCGCCACGCAGGGCACGGAACTGGAGATCATCGCCGAGGGCGACGACGCCGACAAGGCCGTCGCTGCGCTGCGTGCCCTGGTCGCCGGCGGGTTCAACGAAGACTGATCCGCCTCTGAGCGTCGGCGTCTGCCGCCGCCGCCCGCCCCAGCACCTAGCATCCCCCGCTGCGGTCACAGCGCTGGCCCGTTCGCCCCACGAACCGGGCGCGGTGGTCTTTCCATGTTCGACCGTCTCAGCGAAGGCTTCTCCAACGTTCTCCGCAAACTCAGCGGCCAGTCCACCATCACCGAGGGCAACGTCCGCGAAGCCCTCGAGGACGTCCGCACCGCGCTGCTCGAAGCCGACGTCTCGCTCGATGTCGTCAACGAGTTCATCGACGGCGCGATCTCGGACGCGCAGGGCCGCGAGGTCACCAAGAGCCTCAAGCCGGGCCAGGAAATGATCGGCATCGTCTACGACCGCCTCGTGTCGCTCCTGGGCGATGCGCCGCAGATCCCCGAGAACGCCACGCAGGAGGAGGCCGCCAAGATCCTCATGGCCGACGGCCCGGGCATCCTGGCCATCTCCCCCGGCCCGACGATCGTCATGATGTGCGGCCTGCAGGGCAGCGGCAAGACCACCACCTGCGGCAAACTCGCCGGGTGGCTCAAGAAGCGCGGCCGCAGCGTCATGCTCGTCGCCGCGGACCTCCAGCGCCCCGCCGCCGTGGATCAGCTCCAGACCGTCGCCGAGCAGGTCCAGCGCGACATGCCCGGCGGCGCGCAGGTCCACTTCTACAGCGAGCCGGACAAGACCGCCGAGTACGGCAAGGCGGTCGGCGTGGCGGTCGGCGTCTGCCAGCGCGCCGTCGCCGCGGCCCGGGCCAAGGGCATCGACACCGTCATCCTCGACACCGCCGGGCGGCTGCACGTTAACGACTCGCTGATGGATGAGCTCCAGCAGGTCAACCGCCTCGTCCAGCCCCACCAGGTCTTCCTGGTCGTCGACGCCATGACGGGCCAGGACGCCGTCAAGAGCGCAAAGGCCTTCCACCAGCGCCTCGAAGTCGACGGCCTGATCATGACCAAGTTCGACAGCGACACCCGCGGCGGCGCGGCCCTCAGCGTCAAGCACATCACCGGCGCCAAGATCCGCTTCGTGGGCATGGGCGAGAAACTCGACGCGCTCGAGGAATTCCACGCCCCGCGCTTCGCCGGGCGAATCTTGGGCATGGGCGACGTGGTCAGCCTCGTGCAGAAGGCCCGCGAACAGGTCAGTGATGAAGAAGCCAAAGCCATGGAGGAAAAGCTCGCCAAGGGCGAGATGACCATGGACGACTACCTCCAGCAACTCAAGAGCCTCCGCAAGATGGGCCCGCTCAAGCAACTCCTGGGCCTGCTCCCGGGCATCGGCGCCGCACTCAAGGACGTGCACATCGATGACGCTCAACTCGACCGCGTCGAGGGCATGGTCAACTCCATGACTCCCGCCGAGCGCAAGAAGCCCGAGGTCATCGACTTCAAGCGCCGAAAGCGCATCAGCACCGGCTCGGGCACCAAGCACGAGGACGTCGGCAACCTCATCAAGGGCTTCACCACCGTCGGCCAACTCAGCAAACAGTTCGCCGGCATGAGCGCCAGCGACAAGGTCAAAGCCGTCAAGAGCCTCGGCGCCTCCGGCGGCGCCGGCTCGCTCGCCCCGGGCCTCTCGGGCATGCCCGGCTTCATGCGCGGCAAGGGCTCCAGCCACTCGGCCAGCCCCAAGAGCGCCTTCAAGAAGAAGCGCAGGTAACTGCCGTCCCCCACGCCCCCAGCCCCCCTCGCCCCGCGGCCCCCACGCTAACTTCAAAAACGAACAAGGCCCGCGATCACTCGCGGGCCTTGATTGATTTCTCTCCGTCGGCTCTGGACCGAGCGACGCTGGGCTTACTTGCCCTTGGCGGCGGTCTTGGCGGCGGTCTTCGCAGGGGCCTTGGCCGCTGCCTTTGCCGCGGCGGCATCGGGGCCGACCTTCTTCAGCCAGAACGGACGGGGCTGCTTCGGGTCCATCGGGTCGATGTGAACCGTCCGGCCCATGAACACCACGCGACCCGCACCCAGCGAGTACAGCGTGTCATCCGAACCACGACGGACCATAAAGCCCGGGTGGAACGGCGTGCCGACCTGACGCACGATGATCGAGCCCGCGTTGGCGACCTCGCCCTCGTACAGCTTCACCCCGCGATACTGCGGGTTGCTGTCGCGGCCGTTCTTGGTCGAGCCCTGTCCCTTTTTATGTGCCATGGAAAATCCTTCAAAATCCGACACGATCCGCGCCGGGCAGGATGGTAGACCCCCACCCCCGTCCGGTCCAATCCAGCACCGAGCGCCCCCACCATTCGTCGCCACCCATCAAATCCCAAACACTTACCGCATCACCCACGCCCGCTCGGTCACATCCAGCGGCCGGCTACCCAGAGAGGTGATCAAACCCGGGGCGGAATAACGAATGTGACGGGTCTTGCGCAGCACAACCGGCTCAGCGGTCGAGCCCGCGGGCGGCTTGACCGTTGTCGACTCACCCGAGAACCCCGCACAGAACAGCGACAACTCGCCCGGCTGATGATCCTCCGCCGTGAACACGACCAGCCCCTCGCGGGCGTTCGGATCGCCCTGGCCCATCTCGCCCAGAATGCTGATCTGGTCCTGGATCATCGCGTTGCCCTGGCGGGCGATCAGGTCGCTCGTCACGCTGCTGGGCACGTTCCGCCCGGAGCGGATGACATCACCCTTGCCAGTGACCAGGTCGAACGACGGGGCAAAGAGAACCTCCTGCCCGGACTTGTTCACGACCTTGTACGTGAGCACGTAGTACAGACGGCTCTCGCCGTTGACATTCACGCTCACCACCCGCAGCGGGCCGGGCTCAAAGGTCAACTCCCACCGCCGGGGCACGGCGTCGGGTTCCGGGGCCGCCATCGCGAGCGACGACAGGCCCGCCGGGAACGCGATCATCGTGCTCATCGTCAATGCAGGTGCGGCGGCCGCGGGGGCCAGACTTGCCAACAACGCGGCGCGGGTCATTCGGGCGAGTGCAATACGCTTCATGCTCGGGTCACCTCCGGATCGTCGGGAAGGGTAGCCTACTCAGTCCTCGGCCTGCCATGCTTCGAGCCGCACCGTTCTGCGGTTCCCCCGATGGGCCCCGGCCGGCAGCCCCGGTCTTCCCGGTCCTCACGTCCACCCGGCCTTCCTTCTGTATGTCCCTGCCCCCCGCCACCAATCCGCCGCCATCGGGCCTGCCTTCGGATCCCCGCGACGGGCCCGACCACCGCACCCCGCTGGTCCTCGCGGCGGGCTGGCGAATTTCTCCGGTGCCGGTCGAGCGTCGCCCCGAGGCGGTCGCCAGACTTCTTGGAGTCCGCGCGGGCGACCGGGCCATCGGTCACTTCCTCCGCGGCTCGGCCGACGACGGCACCGACCTCTCGCTGATCTGGATCGCCCAGGGCCCCGTACCGCCCCGCGCCCGCCTGCCCGAAGTCGGCGAAACGGTCATGGTCGTCCCGACGCCCGGACGCACCGCGATGGTGTTCGTCTCCGGGCAGCAGGGCGAGGCGTCCCCCGGCGAGCGCTCGGCGGACATCGCGCTGCACCAGCGGGCGGCGTTGCTCGATCACGCGTGCGAAATTCTCGCCGGCACCCGCCGCGACGCACAGGCCGAGACGCGCCTGGCCGGTCGCTCTGACGGGCCACTGCCCGAGGTGGATCTGGCCCAGTCGCTGCTGGACCCGGAACAATCGCTGCTGATGAGCGCGTTCGAACGCGCGGGCTTCCTGCGTCTTGCGAACCTGTCGTATCAGCGGCGCGACATCCCGCGCCTGGGCGCGGGCGTGACGCCGGACTGGCCACAGGGTGTGCGCGTTGTGCGGCTGCTGGAGATCGAGCCATCGCGCCGTCACGCCGTGATCATGGAGGCCCTCTCCGCTTCGTACATCGACACGCGCGACTGCCCGGCGCTGTGCGCGATGCGGCGCGTCGAGGACGTGCTCATATCGCACGAGGCGGTGGGGCAGTTCGATCCGGCGCTCTGGTTCGTTGTGCTTGACGAGGCCCGCCCGCTGGGCTGCATGCTGCTGACGCCGGTGAGTTCGCAGGACACAGTGGAGCTCGTGTACCTGGGCCTCGGTCCTTCGCTCCGCGGCAAGGGCCTGGCCTCGCTGCTGCTTCGGCACGCGAACGTCGTGCTGTGCGGACGGCGCGAGCGCACGCTCGCCTGCGCGGTGGATGACTCCAACGAGCCGGCGATGCGGCTGTACCACAACGCCGGGTTCCGCGCCTTTTCGACACGCGTCGCGTTCGTGCGGCCGGTGCGCCGAGGCGAAGCCCAGCGCTGATTCGCCGCGCAGACGCGCCGCGCCCATAGGCGGGCCACCGCGAGGTGTGGGGCGTCGAAAGAAAATCAATGGAAACCAACGGATTGTTCGGTCGCGAAGTTGTTCGCGAGTTGTTCAGAATCGCGTCCCGAATTCCTCCGGATTTCCACCGCGCGTGGACGAGTCGGTGGAGAAGATTTTTTTGACCCCTGCGCGCGCTCGGCTTTTGCCGACGCGGATTCCAAAATCGAGCGCGTGCATTGACGATTCTCCCTTGAGCAGCGCGAAGAACGTGTTATCGTGTGCATCAGTCGACCACGGACGAGGTCGACGGCTTGCTCGCGACGTTGAGATCGACCCTCGACCTCAACGCCCGTGCCCGCCGGGTGGAACGGACTCGCCTTCCAACATGAACCTTCTGTGCTCCGTCGGAACCGCCGCCAATACGCGATCGGGAGACTGTCCCGCCGCCTCAGCGACATCCGCAGGGCCCAGCTTTCGCGCACCGCGCAAGAGGCAGGAAGCGTGCAGTCAACCTCGACGATGCGTTCGTCCGTTCAGGTCCGCTCCGAGGACTCGTTGCCCGCGCCCATCGCGCATCGCGCAAACGTCGGCCGTGCTGTCAGCCTTCTGCCCGCCATCACTCGTCCGGGCGAGGCGCCCGCCCGCCCGGGCGACGCGCCCATGCCGCACGATCGCACACCGCCCGCCGACGCTGCCGCGCCGTCCGGATCGCTCACGCTCACGCCCGCCACGCCCAGCCCCGCGGATCTGCGGCGCTTCGCGCCCGATGCGGCACGCATCCTGGCCGATCGGCTCCAGGCGCTGATGGGGGGCGCGCGGTTCGACCGGTACTTCGCCGGCGGCAAGGCCATCGAAGTCGTCGATGACACCCTGACCGTCCGCGTTCCCAGCGCCATGCTCGCGAACCTGCTGGAGCGTCACTACGGCTCGCTGCTGCTACGCGAGGCACGCGAACTGACGGGCCACGCCGACGCCGCGGTCCGCTTCGTCGTGACGGGGCAACTCCATCACGCGGGGCCCGGCGTCGAGGCCGAAGGCGCTCGCGCTTCGACGTCCGCGAACACATCGGCGAATGCACCCGGCCTTCCGCCCGCGGGCACGCGGCACGCCCCGGACGCCGCCCGCGTGCGCACCCCCCGATCGGGCGCGGCCCCGCTCCGCCACGCTCTGAGCGAGTTCATCGTCGGCCCGACAAACCGTCTGGCCTTCGAGTCCGTCGCCGACGGCCTGTCGTGCCTGGAAGTCTCGCTGGCCCGCCCTCTGGCCAGCGCCAGCACGCACGCCCGCGCCTCCAGCGCGTTGTCGCACCCCGCGCCGCTGCTGATCACCTCGCGTTGCGGGCTGGGCAAGACGCACCTGCTCCAGAGCGCCGTCCGCGCCGCGAGCGATCGCATCCCGGGCTGCTCTGCACGCTACATCACCGCCGACGCCTTCGCCGACGAGTTCATCTCCGCGATCAAGGCCAAGAAGATGGACGCCTTCCGCAGGGCGTTCAGGCACCTTGATGTGCTGGCGATCGACGACCTGAGCATGCTCACGGGCAAACTCAGCACGCAGAGCGAACTGCAGCAGACCATCGACGCCATCCGGGCGCGAGGCGGGTGGATCATCGCCGCCGCGTCCGGGCCGATCCGCGGACCCATGGGCCTGAGCGAGGCGCTGGTCTCGCGGATTTCCTGCGGCATGTCCGCGACCATCGCCGCGCCCGACCGGGCGTTCGTCAACGACCTGGTCATCACGCTGGCTCAGCGCCGCGGGATGGTCCTGGAGCCCGACGCCGCCCTGGCCCTGAGCACGCATGCCATCGCCGCGGCCATCACGAGCGCAACGACCAGCACCACCGCCGGCACTCCCGCCGGCACAACCGCCGCCATCGGGAGCGTGTCGATCCGCGACCTGGAGGGCCTGGTCACGCGTGTGGAAGCCGTGCACCGCCTGCTCGGTGGGCGTGTCAACACCGTCGGTGCTGGCGTCAGCGCTGGCGTCGGCACTAGCGCCGTCACCGGCGGCGGGGTTCGTGTGAGCATGGCCAGCGTCGCGCACGTGCTCCGTCCGCCGACGAGCGCGCGGGAGAGCGAGCGATCCCCCGCCGATGCTTCGCGTCCGGTGCGTCTGGACGCGATCGTTCAGGCGGGCTGTGCGCTCATGGGCGTGGGGCGGGAGGAACTCGCCGGCAAGGGACGGCACGTCCGCGTGGTCTTCGCCCGGGCGATCATCGCGATGGTCGCGCTGCGCGTGACGACCGCCAGTTACCCGGACATCGCCCGCGCCATCGGTCGGCCGAATCACTCGACCATTGTCACCGCCGTCACTCGCCTGCGTCGCCAGATCGAAGAGGGCGTCCGCGTGCCCATGGGAACGGGGCAGGAAGACGCGAGCATCACGGACCTTTGCGACCGACTGTCGACACAGGTCGCACCGGGCCGGCCCGCGGTCATCCGCCAGCCGAGGCCCGTCCGCGCCGCGTCGCCGTCACCCGCGCCCAGCGTCGGCGACACCGCCTCCACCGCCGGG
>VYLX01000069.1_pt1 | contig 30379 bp, 37 predicted proteins | sample 5114181 | NCBI WGS metagenome assembly VYLX01 (sample SAMN12291812, study PRJNA351875) | freshwater metagenome | isolation source: freshwater lake | place: USA: Michigan, Sherman Lake | collected 2011-08-08
CCAACCCCCAACCCCCAACCCCCACCGAAAAACTTTTTCAGCAGACCCTAATTATGGAGTTAGAGTAAAAAGATGGAGTTCGAGTGGGATGACCAAAAGAACAACATCAATATTGAAAAACACGGGATCGACTTTAATTTTGCCAAGGAAATCTTTTCAGGAGTCTGCATCTCAAAACCTGATAATCGCAGAGACTACGGCGAAGAAAGATTAATCGCTTTGGGACTTTTAGGAGAATTCGTCCTAGTTGCAGTGTACACTCTACGAGAACAGAAAATACGGCTTATATCTACAAGACGCGCTAATGCAGAGGAAAGGAGAATTTATTATGAGTATGTCGAGAGAGGAACAATTAAAGATCCTTGGTCAGATGAAAGATTCTGATATAGATTATTCAGATATACCTGCTACTGATGCCGAATTTTGGCAAGAAGCTACTGTTAATTCTCCTCTAAAAGTTCCTGTAACTCTGCAGCTTGATCCCTCAGTTGTTGCTTGGTATAAACAGGAATTTCCCAAAAAATATCAGACTTTAATTAATGCCGTACTAAAAAAATATATGCTAGAACATAATTGTTAATTCCGTTTCTGGTTCATAGAAAACTTTTACTTGAGCCATAGCGTTTTCCCTTAAGCAGAATTCACGCCACCTCAAGTTCATAATGCAAGACCAGAAGCTCATCGCCTGGCAGAATAGCCATCGCATATTCCCGCCCCTGACTGTCAGAAAATTCCACTAAATGCCGAATTCCGTGACCGCTTGTTGCACAACTTCCCCCTCCAGGGCAGCCTGTTGGATGAGCGATCGCAAAACCTCAGCGTTCTCGGCAGTTATTCCCAGACGAGAGCGAAAGACTCTGGCTTTATTTTTTCCTCTGGAATGTTCTGGATTTAAGCAAGAGCCAATCAGTTTTTCCATCGAGATTTCTACCAGTTCCCCGTTGGGTAATTTCATCGGCGGCACTCCGAACTTTCTGACTCCCCTCAGAGCAACTCGATTCGCAATTGGCGGCCCACCACAGAAGCCGCCCGTTGGATAGTATCGAGAGAAACGCCCGTCTTTTCCGGGTCGAGGAGGCGGTCAAGTTGCGCTCGACTGGTCTGCATCCGCGCCGCCATCTCCGTTTTCGTCAGAGAGAGCCGTTTCATCTTTTCAGCCAACTGCCGCAACCGCACCCGTTTGAGCGCCGCCGCACTACAGTCCTCGTAAAGACCTTCTTCTTTGAGAAAATCATCGAATTCAGGGCCAGTATGGGGGTTAGCGGTCATATTTTTCGTGTTCCTTCTTGCGCTTGAGAGCTAAATCGATTTCCTGTTTGGGGGTTTTTTGGGACTTCTTGATCAAGCCGTGCAGCAGAATCATCTCCCCCTGGCTGATGTAGAAAATGACCCGTGCGATGCGCCCGCCAGTAGGGGCAATTCTAGTAGGGGCAATTCTAGTAGGGGCAATTCTAGTAGGGGCAATTCTAGTAGGGGCAATTCTAGTAGGGGCAATTCTAGTAGGGGCAATTCTAGTAGGGGCAATTCTAGTAGGGGCAATTCATGAATTGCCCCTACTTCGATGCCTTACATCTGGCTTTTGCGGAAGCGGGGGGCGCTGATGTTTTGCTGACCACCGATGACAGACTGCTGCGAAAAGCTCAACAAATAAGGAGAGCGGGATGAGATTAAAAGTCACAGAGGAAGGACGGAATTCCGGCAACGGTAGATAATAGTGTTAATTAATAACTGATGGCGGTTGGTGATGAACCCATGAGAAGTACAACAAACCCTAATTAATTGTGTCGGGGTACTTAGAAAGGAATATCGTCTAAATTTTCCTCCACTGATGTGTCAGAAGGTTGCCAAGCGGAAGGATTAGAAAGTTCATAGGATGCGTCGTATTCAAAATCCCCGGTGGAGACAGGTGCGACGGGTTTTTCCACCTCGGTTTTATTAGATTTGTGGGTATTGATTGGTACGACTTTTTCTGGAGTCGGGGCTGCCATTTCACCGCTACTCATGCTGCCGTCAAGATGATAAAGATGACTAATAACTAATTCGGCCCGTTTTTCCTTAAAACCTTCGGGACGATCGATCATTTGCATGGAGAGACGGCCTTCTAAAATGACCTGATCACCTTCATTATAGTTCTGAGCGACTTCTGAGGCTAAATTTCCCCAAGCTACGGCCTTTAAATTAGCCGGGGTTGTCTCGGCACGATTGGGAGAAAACTCGACTAACATTTGAGCGTAGGGAGTTTGATTATCTTGGGTATAACGTAATTCGGGACGACGGACAATTTTAGCCATTAAAATGCAACTGTTCATGGTCGGAAATCAGTCTGAATTTTTCTAATAGCACCATTGTACTGAAAAAGTACAATGATCACCACTGTGGAGGTTAGGGAATTTTATGGGACTCTGGTTAAGAAAAAATCTCTTTAACACTTGGTACAACGTCATCTTAACCCTTGCGGGTCTATTTCTCAGCCTCTGGGGTGGCTTAAGTTTTCTCAATTGGGCGATAAATCAGGCAAAATGGGCTGTAGTGACGGAAAATATCGGTTTATTTCTGGTCGGTCGTTATCCAGAGCAGTCAATATGGCGGATTTGGCTGATTTTAACGATTATTACTGCTTTATCACTGTTTTCTTGGCAATTAAACCAGGGTCGCTTCCCCGATTGTCCCGCTTTTCTGCAACGCTGGTGGGGATTGATCTGGTTATTGACTTTACCTTTAATTGCTTGGTTACTATTGGGGGGATTATTTTTAACGACAATCCCCCTCGATGATCTCAGTGGTTTAATCTTAACTTTCTTAGTAGCGATCGCAAGTATGATTTTATCTTTCCCCTTGGGGGTATTATTAGCCCTGGGGAGACAGAGTGAATTACCGGCAATTCGTTGGCTATCTATTGGCTATATCGAATTATTGCGCGGGTTGCCTTTGTTGGGAATTTTATTCATGGCCCAGGTGATGTTACCCTTAATTTTACCCGCCGGGACTAGACCAGAACGGGTGATCAGAGCGATCGCCGGATTTACTCTTTTTGCAGCAGCCTATCTGGCCGAAAATGTCCGCGGTGGTTTACAAGCGATTCCCAAAGGTCAAATTGAAGCGGCCAAAGCTTTGGGTTTAAAACCGATTTTCGTTTTATTATTGATCGTTCTACCCCAAGCTTTAAAAGCGGTCATTCCCGCTATTGTTGGTCAATTTATCAGTTTATTTAAGGATACTTCCCTACTGGCGATCGTGGGACTGGTGGACCTCTTGGGTATGGCAGGATCGGTTTTAGCTAATCCGAAATTTATCGGCGATTATCCAGAAGTTTATCTATTTTTGGCGTTTATTTACTGGATTTTCTGTTATTCTATGTCCCTAGCCAGTCGTAGGTTAGAACAGCGTTGATTGGGATGTGGGAAGTTTTATCAGTGAACAGTGAAAAGTGAACAGTAAACTGAAAACTCCCATCTGATCACTGATTACTGATCACTGATCACTGATAGATGGCTACCTAGCTTTTTGTCATAAATATTGATATTATTTAACAATCAGCAGCAATTTATGGTAAATATATTTATTTAGGAGAGCGAGAAAATGGCTGGATTCTTTGGCCTGTTTGGCAATAAGACGAAATACGTCGATGAACCGATGGATATGAGCGCACCGGAACCGAAAGAGGCTTTTTACTTGGAACCCGATGATGCTAAAACTCTCGGTAATATCGACTTTATGCGGACACCGATCACAATCCGACGTACTTTCCCGAAAACTGCCTCGAATAAAAAGGGTGGCGAATCGATTAAACAGATTTCTTCCATGGAAGTCAGCAAAGTCACCGATAACGGTATTGTGGCAAAATCGGCGACTTCCGAGGCTAATGGTAACGGTAACGGTACTAATGATAACGGTCGTCGCACTAACGATGACAGTATCAATCCTTTCCTGAAAATGGCCCGCGAAATCAAGAAATAGTATAGTAAGGGGAGCATTGGCTACCCTTGAGATCAAACTTTGGTGGGGAAAGCCCACCTTTTTTTATGACCATTATTAACGGAAAAACCAAGTTATTAGGCGTAATCGGCGATCCCATCGGCCATACTCTTTCTCCCCTCATGCACAATGCCGCTATCGATGCCTTGGGGGTAAATTATGTCTATCTTCCCCTACCTATCGCCCCGGAAAATTTAGCAACTGCGATCGCTGGCTTGGATGCCATTGATCTACAGGGTTTTAGCGTTACGATTCCCCATAAATTAGCAATTATTCCCTTATTATCGCAAATTACCGAGAAAGCAAGGCTAGTAGGCGCAGTTAATACCGTCTGGCGCACGGAAACCGGTTGGCAGGGAACGAATACCGATGTGGATGGTTTTCTCGCACCCTTGAAATCCCTTGACAAAGATTGGAGTCGGGTGAATCCAGTTATTTTAGGCAATGGCGGCGCTGCCCGGGCGGTAGTGGTGGCTTGCGCCCAGTTGGGCTGTGGCAAAATTCATCTGGTAGGACGCAATCAAAGGAAATTAGATCCTTTTAAAGAAAGTTGGGCGAATACAAGCCTCTATGACCTCGTAGAAGTGCATAGCTGGGACGAATTAGAGGGGCTGGTATCCACCACAGAACTCTTGGTTAATTCTACCCCGATCGGAATGTCCCCCCAGGGCGAACAATCCCCAGTTGAGTTAGAATTATTAGACCTTTTATCCCCATCGGCGATCGCCTACGATCTAATTTATAATCCCCGGCCGAGCAAATTTCTCCGGTTAGCCCAGACTAGAGGGATAAGAATTATTGATGGGTTAGAAATGTTAGTTAATCAGGGAGCGATCGCACTAGAAATCTGGTTAGGTCAACCCGTCCCCGTCTCGGTCATGCGGGAAGCTTTGTTAAAACAATTCTAAATGCTCAAATCCTATTTCTGGCTTTATTTATGCCCCCTTCTAGCTCCTTTTGGAAAACTCTGAATAACTCGATTCTAGTACGCTATCTATTATTATTTGGCTGTGGCTGGAGTCTAATTATCTTAATTAACTATTTCTACGGGATGATCGCTATTTTTACCGGTTCGGCAGTCCTGGCCGCTCTATTAAATTATCCCGTGGTTTGGTTATCCCGTTATCTACCGAGAGGACTAGCCATTGCCATTACCACCCTAGTAGCTTTTATCCTCCTATTTAGATTAGTCACAGGCATAGGATTAGAAGCGGTTAATCAGGGGAGAGGACTACTATTCAATCTTACCGATGCCCTTGGTCAAAAAGATTTTTTACCCTTTCAAGACTTTCTCGATCGATTAGATTTGAATAAAATGGTGGGAAGCTTACAAACCGGTTTAGCCACGGGTTTATCGCTCGTACAGGGAGTTTTTTCCAGTGTCTTTACGGGCATTTTCGGGGCGGTGATCAGTGTTTATATGCTCATTGATGGTGATAAACTCTGGCGAGGTTTTTTGCAACTTCTCCCCCTAGCATACCGGGAGCGTTTTGCCAAGTCTTTTCGACAAAGTTTTCTGGGATTTATTCGCGGGCAACTATTGTTAATGCTCTTTTTATCGGTGACGAGTTTCTTAAGTTTTTCCCTGTTAGGAATCAAATATGGGCTAATTTTAGCGAGCATTCTCGGTGTTATCGATGCTATCCCGGGTGTCGGGGCAACTCTGGGCATTTTGTTGGTAACTATCTTGACTTTTACCTCCCAGGGACCAGCAGTTGCCGTTAAAGCTTTTATTATCTGTGTCGTCTTGGTGCAAATTCAAGATAATATTATTCGCCCTAAAGTTATGGGCAATGCCCTAGAATTAAACCCAGTAATTTTATTTTTATCCCTCTTTATCGGCGAAAGAGTTGCGGGATTATTAGGGGTTTTTCTCTCCATTCCCATCGCTGGGATGATCGCGATCTGGATCGGTTCAAGTGAAGAAAAAGCAATAACAGCTTTAGAGGAAAATCAGTTAGGAGAAAGTCAAGAGAATTAAGAGCCGATCCTCGGTCTCTACTATACAATTAGGGAAATTTGTTATCCACGACACTCGATCGCTAAGTAGGTAGGCGTTAAAAGTCATCAGATCCCCCCGCCTATCGGCACCCCCCTTATCAAGGGGGGCAGGGGGGATCGAACCTAAAATCCATTTTTAATTTAATTATAACCAGCTACTTACCTATGGAAAACTTAGATTTAAAGAAATCCTCGCCCCTCTTATTTATCTCACCGTTTTTTCTCTGGGGAACAGCGATGGTAGCGATGAAGGGTGTTATCCCCCACACCACCCCCCTATTTATGGCGGGAATTCGCCTTGTCCCCGCCGGAATGTTAGTTTTAATAGTAGCTTGGTTTTTAGGTCGTCCTCAGCCCAAAACCCTGCAAGCGTGGCTATGGATTGCCCTTTTTGCTCTGATGGATGCCACTCTTTTTCAAGGTTTTCTGGCATTGGGATTAAATCGCACCGGGGCGGGGTTAGGATCGGTAATTATTGACTCGCAACCCCTAGCGGTGGCTTTAATGTCGAGTTGGCTATTTAAAGAAGTTATCGGTGTCTGGGGATGGTTGGGATTGGGTTTAGGGATTGGGGGAATTAGTTTAATTGGCTTGCCCGATCAATGGTTTTATGACTTTTTTGGACAAAAAGCGGTAAATATTGACTTTAGCTGGCAGGAATTACTAAACAGCGGCGAAATGCTGATGCTTTTGGCTTCCCTATCCATGGCGGTGGGAACAGTCTTAATCCGGTTTGTCTGTCGTCATGCTGATCCCGTCAGCGCCACGGGATGGCACATGATTTTAGGAGGATTGCCCCTATTTTTAGCTTCAGGTTTCAGAGAATCCCATCAATGGCAGAATATCGATTTCAATGGTTGGTTAGCTTTAAGTTATGCCACTATTTTTGGTAGTGCGATCGCCTATGGATTATTCTTTTATTTAGCCGCCAAGGGCAATTTAACCAGTTTAAGTTCTTTAACTTTTTTAACTCCGGTTTTTGCCCTCACTTTCGGGAATTTATTCCTCGGTGAGATGTTAAGTGTATTGCAATGGGTGGGGGTATCTTTAACCCTCGTTAGTATTTATTTAATCAATCAAAGGGAAAGAATCGCCCCACAATTGCGGGCAATTTTTGCTAATCTTTCCTCACTTATACCCAAAAGCAACTAACTCAAATTCTGTCCGAATTACCTCGACTCTGGCAAAATTTGCTTCTTGTAATTTCTGGTTGAGATTTTGAGAGGTAAAACCAGTTTTATGAGCCATATAGGGCATCCCAGGCACTTCTGTTCCCATGCCGTAAAACATCCATAAAGCACGCACGGGACCACCGGGAGAAATATATAAAGGTTCATTTTCCATATCGCCTCTAGCGACAAATTCGGCGGCAGTTTGCATATCGGGAACCACGATCATCAAAAAGCCTTCGGGTTTAAGAATGCGTTTAAATTCCTCGAGGGCGATGGGAACTTCGTAATGATAAATATGTTCTAAATTATGACTAGAAAAAACCCCATCGACGGAGTTATCGGGAACGGCACTTAAATCGGTAATCGTTCCTAAAATATCGGGGTTAACAGCGGTATTGATATCGAGGCGAATTTCTTGCCAATTGCCATCGCGGAATAGTTGGGGTAGAGCTTCGGGATTATAGGGACCACAACCCACATTTAAAACCAGTTTTTTCGGGGATTTTAGCGCTGTTATCTCCGGGGGAGCATTCCAAGCTAATAAACAAATATTTTTGAAACCAAGCAAACCGTGATTAGCGACTTGATCATCTAAAATTATCTGGGCTTGGGGATGGGTTTTAAGAAAATCTTTTATTGCTTGTTGGAGAGCAGGATGCTGACATTTATTGATAATAATTAAAGCGGAATCAGACCAGAATTTTTGGGCTAAAAGTAAGGAGATCAAGAGTGATCGATAGTCTTCGGCGGCATCGTAGTAATAAACTCCCAGCTTTTCTTCACTGTTTAATTCTTCCAGATCATCGAAAAAGTTTTCCGTTTCTTGATCGCTTAAAAATATCTGTTCTGATAGTCGAAAATCCTCCAAATCCTGAGATAATATAGTTAGTTTTTCTCCCGATGGATCGTATTTAAAAAAAGCTTCCACGCCATAACCGTGGCGATCGCTATTATTCCAGAAAGCGGCGACTAAACTACCGCGACGAAAACAACCCACTTGACAGTAAACCTCGTCCTGTTGCAGACAGGCAACGGCTAGATTGAGTAGGGGAAAGAGATTGAGATCGGGATAGGAGGCGTTTTTTGGGCTTAAAAGGGTTAATTGCTCGGAAATAGGCGACATTAAAGGCGATCCCCAATCCTGATACTGTTGGGGCAGTTTTTCTAAGAATTGCTGTAAATCCATACCTTGGCTCTTGCAAAAGTGACGATCCTCACCTCTAATCATAGATCGTTAAGCTAAGACGTATTTAGGGTCTGCTGAAAAAGTTTTTCGGTGGTGGTAGGGTGTGGGGTGTGGGATGTGGGGTGTAGGGTTTTACCGATTTTCAGGTGGTCAACTACCTAATTTTCAGGGAAAAAGTCCCGGAATTTTCCCCCTGATCACTCCCAGTCCGGTACTTTTTGATTGACAAATAAACCGCTTATTTTTAGATTAGCCGAATCTCCCCCAATCCCTTTACTGTTTTTTGCATGAGTGCCTCTTGCCTCGTCTGGCCCAAGCAATTTAAATTACGAACAGCTTATCTTAGGGATGAAGTCAGCGCCTTAATTGTCAGAGAATGCTAATCTGATCTATCAGCCCATCAGCACAAGTAGAGGAACTTCTGATATGCCCGACAACCGCTTCCAGATCAAATTTTGGGGAGTACGGGGGAGTATTCCCTGTCCTGGTTCGGAAACCGTTCGTTATGGTGGTAATACTTCCTGTGTGGAGATGCAAGTCGGTAGAGAAAGATTAATCTTTGACGGTGGTACGGGGTTACGCGTCCTAGGACAGTCTTTGATGGCAGAAAGTCCAGCGAAAGCCCATTTATTTTTCACCCACTCCCATTGGGATCATATTCAAGGTTTTCCTTTTTTTATCCCTGGTTTTATCAGGGGCAATACTTTTAAAATCTATGGGGTTCCCTCCCCCAACGGGGCAACCATCAAGCAAAAATTACAAGATCAGATGTTACATCCTAATTTTCCCGTGCCTTTGCAGATTATGCGGGCCGATTTAGAATTTTATGATCTAGAAATGGGCGAAACCCTCCACTGTGGGGATGTCACCGTCGAAACCCGTCCTTTAAATCATCCAGGAGACGCGGTGGGTTATCGGGTAAATTGGCAGGGTTTATCGGCAGCTTATATTACTGATACCGAACATTTTCCCGATCGCCTTGATGATAACGTTCTGGCTTTAGCCAGGCAAGCGGATGTCATGATCATTGATGCTACCTACACCGATGAGGAATACAACGATCCTAAGTATTCTAAGGTGGGTTGGGGTCATTCCACTTGGCAGCAGGCAGTCAAAATCGCTAAGACAGCGCAAGTTAAGCAGTTAGTTCTATTTCATCACGATCCCGCCCATAATGACGATTTTCTCGATTGCATTGGGGAACAGGTAAGAAAGATTTTCCCTGAAACTATTCTCGCCCGGGAAGGCCTCTCGATCGAACTGCGACCGGGAGATGATCAGATAGATGAAGTGTAATCTAAGTCACTGTTCCCCACTATGAAGATAACTGCTGTAGATGCTCAACAGCTTATCCCCGTGAGCGCAGATAAGATAGAATGACATAACATCATCTGGGATTTTCTCTGGTGCTATATTATAAAAATGTCCAATCAATCCTCACCTAACTCTAGGGAAATACAAGCAATTTTTGATCAGATCGCTCCCGAATATGACCGACTCAATCAAGAATTAAGTTTAGGATTACACCACGTCTGGAAATTAATGACAGTCAAATGGTGTCAACCCGAAAAAGGGGATTTTGCCCTCGATATCTGTTGTGGTAGCGGCGACCTGACTAATCTATTATCAAAACAAGTGGGTAAAACTGGCCAAGTGATCGGACTAGATTTTTCCCCACAACAATTAAAAATCGCCCGTCAACGTTTTAGCGCCACTAATATTCACTGGATGGAAGGGGATGCCCTCAATTTACCCTTTGCCGATTCTAGCTTTGATTGTGCAACTATCGGCTATGGATTACGCAATGTGGTCGATATTGCCCAATGTCTGGGGGAATTATACCGAGTCCTGAAACCGGGTGCTAAAGCGGCGATTCTTGACTTCCATCAACCCACCGAAACCATGGCCAAACTATTCCAAAACTGGTATCTCGATCATATCGTCGTTCCCGCCGCCGAGCGCTACGGCTTAACTGACCAGTACGCTTATATTAGTCCCAGTATCGATCGCTTTCCCCAGGGCCGAGAACAGGTAAAATTAGGCTATCGGTCGGGATTTTCCAGCGCTGTTCACTATCCACTCCTAGCAGGACTGATGGGAGTGTTAGTCTTGAAGAAATAACCTACTGACATTTCTGTTTATTTTTTGCTGCTAAATTGAATCTCCCTACTCTTTGGACATGGCTCTTACCGCCGATCGCGGGGGCAATTATTGGCTATTTCACCAACGATGTAGCCATTAAAATGCTATTTCGTCCCTACAAGGCGATTTATATCGGTAAGCGTCCTCTTCCCTTCACCCCGGGGCTAATTCCTGGCAATCAAGATCGATTAGCTGTGCGGGTATCGGATACGATCATGGGTTCCCTGTTAACTCCCGAGGAATTACAAAAACTGGCTAAACGACTCCTCGACACCGAAAGGGTACAGGGGGCGATACTCTGGCTGTTACAATTAGCTTTAAAACAAATAAAAGGCGATCGGCAAGCAAAAACAGCCGAGATTTTGGCGGCGATTCTTCACGATTTATTCGGGGAATCTTTAGCGAGATTACTAAAAGTTTTAGCCCGACGGCAGGACTTTTTAGAAAAACAGATCAATCAAATTTTTGATCGCCTAGTCTTAGAATTTTCTCTCAGTGAACAACAGGCCCGACAATTCTCCGATTGGCTATTAGAAACTGTCCTACCTGCTGATGTTATCCGTCTAGCTTTAATCGATTTTTTAACCGATCGCAATATTCAAGTTATCGATGAAGGATTTCGGGAAAAAACCAGTGGAACCTATTGGGTAGTAGCCAATTTATTCGGTTTACGCAATGCCCTCGCCCGCTTACGCACTTTTTGCCTTGATGAAAAGGATTTAGCTAATACCAGAATCAAAGAATTATTACTATCTTTAGAGATGCGTAATCGTCTGAAAAACTGGTTACAAAGTATCTCTTTACAAAATTTACCTATCTCCACCGTCAGACAATTGCGTAAAACCACCAGGGATACGGTGCGAATTTATATTCAAGAAAGTGGCGAACAATTTCTGCAAGATTTTGGACAAACGATCGACTGGGATCAAATCGCTAATTTAATTATTAATCGTCTGCAATCCTCGGTGTCAATGACTACATCATTAGGGGTAATTAGTCAAGAGTTAGCGTTAATTTTAGAGCGTTATTTAGAGGAAGATTTAGAGAAATTAGTCGCCCAAATTATCCCGATTCTCAACATCGATCAGGTGATCCGCGATCGGGTAAATGCCACTTCCCCCGCCGATCTGGAAAATGCTATTCAAGGCATTGTTAAACAAGAATTACAGGGAATTGTTAATCTTGGTGGTATTCTCGGTCTTCTAGTTGGACTAATGCAAACAATTATTTTAATTGCACAGAATCCGGGGTAATAATTGGGGGGTTAAACTAAGTTAACCCCCCGGAATCATTGCGTTTATTTTTAAGGTAAAATCAAAAAACTTCCCTGACAGAAAAGAGTTTGATCGTCGAGAATAAAAGATTTAATCTCCACATCTTTGCCTAAATCGACGGTAAAAGGTTGCAAATCAACAGATAAATCTGGGGCTAAACCCTGCCATTGTCGGGGACTAATCCCTAAAGTGCGGGCATCTTCTAAGGCAATATCGGCGCTAAAAATTACTTCTGCACCTGTTTCTCTATGGCCGAGAAGACAGAAATAACCCTGATTTAGGAGAACATTTTTCCAGTTAAAACGCTGTTGTGAGATAATTTCTCTGGCGTTAACAACTCCGTTATTTTCTAGGGAAAAAATTAGTAAATCCGCAAAAGCATTAACTAAAATAGTCGAGGCGATCGAATTATTTAAATCCTGCTCGTTAATTTCCACCTCACCGCTAACCCGAATAGGTTCCAAAATTTTTAGGGGTTTCCCTCGCAAAACCTGCCCGATATTAAGACGAATATTTTCCCCTCTTAATTGCGCTTTACCTAGATGTAAACCTTGATAAATCGCTTTTCCTACGGCCAAAAATACCCCGGGGATATAACCGCGCAAAATTTGCCGATCATGACCGTGCAGCTGCATTTCTAAATCTTCTATCTGTTCTACTTGTGATCGCAAGAACAGGCGTACTGCTGGCGGCAAAACCTTACTAATAATCTCACTTTGAGTATTGACCCACATAAACGTTATCTCACTCACTCCACAATGTTTCTAATTGTAACAGAGCTAGATCGATCAAACCATGAGGGGCTGCCGTCAGCTATCAGTTATAGCTGAAAACCTCCCTACTTTCTTTTCACTGTTTACTGTTTACTGATTACTGATCACTGAAAAAGGGAGCAGGGAGCGGGAGTTTGAGGATTTGTACTAAAATATCCAATACGCAGTTTAAATCCAATACAGCTTAGGTGAAAACTTCGGTACTTTCTTTTCACTGTTTACTGATTACTGATTACTGATTACTGATTACTGATTACTGATTACTGATCACTGAAAAGCCCATAATTCTTAGGTTTTTGAGGCGTTGAGGGAATTAAAACGAGGGGAAAGATAGGCGACTAAAACTCCGAGGGCAAAACCGATTAAATTGCGGAAAAGGGGCAGTAATTCAGCAGTGCGAGTAACCACCGGTCCGATGCCAAAAGCAACAAAGAGGATAAACCAGAGGGGAGAGACAATTAAAACCCATTGCCAAGCGAAAACCTGTCCTTCTTTGCGAGGAATACCGGCAAAACCGAAGACTAAACCGCCGACAATTGAGGTAATTAAAGTTAAAATCCACTGTTCCTTCGGTAGGCCGGGGACTACCGCACAACCACCTTTAACTAAACAGCCTTTTACCGTGTCTAAAGATTGTACGATCGCATTATTCTCGCCATTTTCCCGGACAAAATACATATTACCGAAACGGGCCTGTAATTCGATCCAAAAAGTGCGGGGTAAAAATTCATAGACGGCATCGCCAATACTAAAAGATAGTAAATTACCGCCCCGACCATCGGCCACTAAGAGAATACTTTTATCATCCAATCCCCAGAAATTAATCACTGCCCGGCCGGGGCTGCGGTCATATTGGGTTAAAACTCGCATTTTCCAGCCCGTTTCCCCTTGAAATGTCTCGATATCTCGGATCAATGCTTCTTCCTGTTTTGCGGGTAGATAATTGGCTAAATCAACGATCGGAGTGGCTTGATTGGGCAGTAATTCGGGATTATTCACCGCTAGAGCTTGATCCGGTGAGATAATCCAACCCAGACAGCTAATGACAGCAATGACAAGAGCGATCGAGATTCCTCGGCAAAAACGATTGAGCATAGCACTTCCAGACAATGAGAATTTTTTAAGCACGGGTGTAGGCTAACTTTCAGTTTCTTTACACTTATTTACTTTATCTTAAGGGAATTCTCAACTTTAGTCACCCAGTTATCAGTTATCAGTCATCAGTCATCAGTTATCAGATGTGAGTTTTCAGTTCACTGGTTACTGTTTACTGATCACTGAAAAAAGCCTCCCACTTCCCCATCTGCTTAACTGCGTTTCCAAGTATTCCAAGCGACTTTAAAACCGATCAAGAGGCGACGGCTGCCACGATCGAGCTTACTAAGACCAGCTTTAGCACTACCGAGACTGTGATCGACTCCCTGGACAACTTGGCGGGTACTTTTAACCCCTTCATCGATATTTTCGGTTAATTCGCTTATTTCTGCCCCTGTCAGGCGAATTGCTTCTAGAGTCGGGGGAAATTCCCGATGGAGGGTATCAAATAATTTTTCTGCACTGCGGGCAGCCCGGGCTAACTCTTGCAGGGCAGGCAAAGCAGCGATGAAAACCGCCGTTAAACTAACGGCGACTAGCAGTAAAGAACATCCTAGCCAGAAAATAGGTTCGGTCATTTAATGGTCATTCGAGTGATGATTATCGCCTTGGGGGGATTCTTCCGAGTCGGGGAAAGGATTGTCCGTGGCTAGACTTTGACTAGCTTCGATTCCGGCTGTCACCGCCTCTTTTAATCTAATTAAAGTATCATCCCAATTACGCCGGGCCGATTCCGATAGGCGATCAGCCTGCAATTGCACCGTCGTGGTCAGATCTTCGGCTAATTCTGGCAAAGCCCGCGCGGATTTTTGCAGAATTCGACGGGTTTCTTTTCCAGATCTCGGCGCTACTAATAAACCCGCCACTGCCCCGATCGCACTGCCCACTAAAACCCCGACGACGAATAAGCCACCGTTACCGTTATTTTTATCTGCCATAGGATTGCCCTTGTACTTAATTCCCAATTTTACGAGGAATTACACTTCTCTTGTGCAGTTTCTTCGGCAAAAATTTTGGACTGTTGCTCTTGGCAAGCAAAAACAGACCTAGAAGGGATAACTTGAGAAAAAACTAGCGATCGGGCAAAACCTGATTTTATTGCTGACTTTGAGCAAATAAGGAAGTGAAAAAGAAGAACCTCTGGGAGTCTTGCCGTGTTTCGACCCCAAAGGTTTTTCTTATGCTGAACTTATACTCCTCACACGATATTTATATTACACACAACCCGCTGCTTTTGTCAAGAGGTTTACGAAATTTTTTCCACAGACCTCTGGCCAAATTAATTTCCCAGGGCTGGTAGGCGCTCTTGCGGGGGACAGCTATCACAGTAAATTACTGGTTAAGACTGTCTATGAGCGCCGGAGCAGGGAGCGGGGAGCGTCAACGTCAGTGGTAATTACCGAAATACCAAACCATTGTGGAGCTGCTAGGGCTAATTCGGGTTTGCGGCAAAAAGTTTTTCGGTGGTGGCAGGGTGTGGGGTGTGGGGTGTGGGGTGTGGGGTTTTACCAGTTTTGAGGTGGCCAATTACCTAATTTTCAGGGAAAAAGTGCCTAAATTTCCCTCCGATCACTCCCATATCCAGTACTTTTTGATTGACAAAAGGTCTAAAAGTCTTACCCAACAAGGTTTTTAGATTTATTCAGCAAGCCCTAATTCAGGAATATAATCGGCGATCTTACCCGTCTGTAAATCAGAGTATTTGTCGTGAAGATAGTTAAGATAGTTGCGAAAAGGATAGACCAACTTTTGACCAGAATTGACTGGACTAATAAAATCTTTTGGGGAAGCCATAGAGGAGTATAGCAGTTATCTTAATAATGAGTGACAAAGTTGTGGTTTTGGCTAGTCAGTGGCCAGTATTGAGGAGACGATGCCCAATGAAGTTATAATTAGATGAACTGCCGTAATTTTGCTTGTAAAGTCTTTTTGCCGAATTTAGTTACAGTTTGTTGACGCAACCATTGGGGGTGACAACGTTGATCGTGACCTGCCAAAATTTCTAAACAAGCTTGAGCCACCTTTTCGGCATCTCGATAGGGAACGCGCCACCCCACCAAACCATCCTGCAGCGGTTCTGCTGAACCGTCCTCATCTCCAGAAATCACGGGAATACCACAGTCCATGGCCTCTAGGTAAACAATCCCGAATCCTTCCCGGGAGGGCATAACGTAAGCATCGGCTAAACGATAATGGTCGGCTAATTCCTCCGTTGGGACAAAACCCGCGAAAATTACCTGTTTATCCACTCCTAACTGCTTGGTTAAAGCTTCTAACCTGGGGCGGTCGTCCCCACGTCCAATGACTAGATATTTTACTTCGGGATAAGTCTCTAGAATTGTCGGCAGGGCCCGAATGGTAACATCTACCCCTTTATAGATATCCCCCGACCACAACCGGGCCACTGTTAATAAAACTTTGGCATTTTCTATATCATATTTTTTGATTAATGTCAAGGACTTTTCACCTAAATTAAACTTTTCTTCATCCACCACACAGGGGAGAATCGCTACTTTTTTGGGATCGATAGCGTTAGCCTTACACATAAGATCGCGACTGTAACGGCTAATTGTCCAGATCGATGCGGCCGCTTGCAGGGCCCGTTTTTGGGAATTTGGTAAAGGTTCCCAGACTTCTTTGCCGTAGGTGAGGACGGTGTAGGGTATGCCTAAAGCTTGACAGTAAAGACGGGTGAGGGGGGCTAAATTTATATGACCACAAAAAACCCGTTGGGGACGTTTCCGGAGGAGAGAAACTAAAAACTTAAGGGCTAATTGGATGCGTCCGAGAGTTGCTGAGTTATTTTTCAGGTAATGAAAGGTAATACCTTGATTTTTGAAAGGATTAGGACAATCAGGGGCATCCCGCAGTAAAAAAACCTCGGCAGCCTCGCAATCGGGCAAAGTGAGATAAGCTTGCAGGACATCCTTGATATATGATTGAATACCGCCTTCTTGGGAAAAAATCTCTAAAAATAGGAAGATATGAGGCATCATAGAACGTCAGCGTCAAAAAGTTTTAGGTTTGGCGAAAAAATTTTCCCCGATCTCTTATCTGTACTATCGCACTTTCTTGATCTATTTCGATCGTCCCCCAAGTAATAGATCCTAACCGCTAACAGTCCGAAAAAGAACAATCCGGCCGATCTTCTCGCTTGTAACTGCTAGAATAAGGGGAATTCCGATGCTGATAGCTAAAATAACTGATATTAGTCAGTTTAGCTCATAATGCTGGTCAAGGCGATAGATAAAAAGTGAAGGACGGGGAAATAGTCAGAATTTTCCCGGATGCCAAAGATAAAGCCATTTCTTTGTCCCCAGTGTCATCGGGGAATCTTCCCTTTTTAACGCTAGATATTTTCAGGAATTACTAGAGACAAAAAAAATTAAAGTTCCTCAACTGCTCTGACAAAGGTTACAAATGCCCCCAGAACAGTTAAGCTTATTTTAATCTCTGTAATTGCTTTTATGGCTCATTTGACTTCTGAAAGACTCAATTTAACCACAAAAATCGCCTATGGTGCTGGCGATTTGGGACCGGCTATCACTGCCAATATCTCGGTATTTTACCTGCTATTTTTCCTCACTGATGTGGCAGGATTATCGGCAGGATTAGCTGGTAGTGTGCTGATGGTGGTGAGAATTTTCGACGCTATTAACGATCCGATTATTGGAATGTGGAGCGATCGAACTCGTACTATTTGGGGTCGTCGCTTACCATGGATGTTATTGGGGTCAATTCCCTTCGGAATTAGCTATTTTTTACTGTGGTTAATCCCGACTAATAACCAATTATGGCTATTTTTATATTATATTTTTATCGGTATTATCTTTAATTTAACCTATACAGTAGTCAATCTTCCCTACCAGGCACTCACCCCTGAATTAACCCATGATTATAATGAGAGAACCCGCTTAAATAGTTTTCGTTTTGCCTTTTCCATCGGGGGCAGCATTCTCTCATTAATTCTCTATATTATCGTCTCATCGTCCTATGCAAACGATCTCCATCAAGCTTTTTTATTGTTAGCTGTAGTTTGTGCTTTAATGTCGATTATAGCAGTTATTTGGTGCGCTTTAGCTTTACAAGAACGAGGAGCAAAAGCGATTCTCAATTCTCCCCAGAAAAAAGTTTTGGCAATTGCTTTTATAGTTATCGGTGCGCTTTCCTCGGTCTATGGACTAGGAAAAATTGGGGTAAATCCCAGAGACTTTATCGCTATTTCCACAATTTTATTAGGAATACAAGGGATAGTTTCTGGGTTAACCCTTTACTATGGCAAAACTGAAAATCATCTCAAGGATAGCGCGGCAATTAAACAGAGAGAAGTGGATAATAATACCGAAACTATTCCCCTGAAAGAACAATTAAAAATAGTTTTTGGTAATCGTCCCTTTTTATACGTTATTGGCATCTATCTTTGTGCTTGGTTAGGAGTACAATTAACCGCCTCGATTTTGGTTTACTACGTCGTCAGCTACATGAGACTATCGGAAGCAGCATCGGGTTTAGTCGCTTTGGCAGTACAGGGAACAGCTTTAGTGATGTTATTTTTTTGGCAAGCAGTTAGTCAGAAATTAGACAAAAAGATAGTCTATTTTTTAGGGATGACATTCTGGATTATTGCCCAAATTGGTTTATTTTTGCTCCAACCCGGACAAATAACTTTAATGTATGCTTTGGCAGTTTTGGCAGGATTTGGCGTATCTGTGGCCTATTTAATTCCTTGGTCAATGGTTCCCGATGTGATTGAATTAGACGAATTAGAAACAGGAAAACGTCGAGAAGGTATTTTTTATGCTTTCATGGTACTTTTGCAAAAAATTGGTTTAGCTTTGGGGTTATTTCTTGTCGGTATTGCTCTAGAAACATCGGGTTTTAAACCAAGAATCCCAGGAGAAGCAATTCCCCTGCAGCCAGATAGTGCTTTAATAGCAATTCGCCTAGCAATTGCTCCTTTACCGGCATTTTTTCTGATCATTAGCTTAATTCTTGCCTATTTTTATCCAATTACTCGCCAAGTTCACGCCGAAATTTTAGACCAATTAGCAACAAGAAGACAAGAGGAAAAGTAAACATCAGTTTTTTGAGAAACACTGTCAGTTAAACCCCGTAATAATTTTTCTTCTTCAGGTTCCAATCGTTTTGTAAATTATCAAGACAAAGTTATACTAAATCCGTTGAGTATAGGTTACTTATGAGGACAGGCACTCATGCAAGAGGCACTCATGCAAAAGGGGGAATAAATAATCAGTTTTTAATAACCGGATTTAGTATTAGACCCATTATTGCAGACATTTTTGAAAATTTTCCTTTTTACGATGGTTTTACTGAATTGAGATTCTCCCCCCTACTAAAGCAAGGGGGAAAAAAAATCAATTGGCACGCTGTTCAACCAACAGTTGGTAAGCATGATTAAAATCAGCCGTTGTAATGCGAATCTCAGCCGGGTCAGTCATTCCCTGATGGCGATAACGACGAATTGCCATCAGTGCCGCTTGGTTACATAATAACGCTAAATCTGCGCCATTCCAGCCTTCGGTTGCCTCGGCCCAATAGCCTAAATCCACATCTTGTAAAGGACGTTCATCATTATGGACACCGAGAATTGCTAAACGACTAGAGGCATTCGGTAAATCAACTTTTAACTGTAAATCCAACCGTCCCGCTCGCAATAAGGCTGGGTCTAACGCATCTGGGCGATTAGTGGCTCCAATCACTAAAATCGTTGCCCCCGTTTGCAACCCATCCAACTCCGTGAGGATTTGTCCCACAACCCGGTCACTCACTCCTGAATCCCCACTATAACGACCTCTTGCTGGTGCTAAAGTATCAATCTCATCAATAAAAACTACACAAGGTGCTGCCTGACGAGCTTTGGCAAACAACTCACGCACCGCTTGTTCACTCGCACCCACCCATTTACTCAAAAGCTCAGGTCCATTAATACTAATAAAATTAGCTCGCGCCTGAGATGCAACCGCTTTGGCCAATAAGGTTTTTCCCGTTCCGGGTGGCCCCCAAAGTAAAATACCTTTGGGAGCTTGGGCTTTGGTTTGCGTATATAATTGAGGATGGAGTAATGCTCCTTCCACGGACTCCTGTAGGGTTTGTTTAATCTGTTCAAGTCCGCCAATATTGTCCCAGTCCACATGGGGAGACTCCACTTCCACAGACCGCAATACCGCCGGTTTAACTTCTTTAAGGGCTTGCAAAAAGTCGGCTTGGACCACCGTCATTGTTTCTGGAATTTGCGAGTCAATCGTAGGAACTTGGCGTCGCAAAGCACTATAGGCCGCTTTCTGGCAAACGGCTTTTAAATCTGACCCGACAAATCCCACCGCATTATCGGCAATCAGAGCTAAGGAAACTGATTCATCTAGGGGCATGGAACGGGTGAGAATTTGCAGGATTTCTAAACGGCCCTTGCGGTCAGGCACCCGAAAGAGGACTTCTCGGTCAAACCGTCCAGGGCGACGGAGGGCAGGGTCAAGATGGTCGGGACGGTTTGTCGCAGCTAGAACAATCACCCCTCGGCTTTGGGCAAAGCCATCCATTAAACCCAGCAATTGGGCCACCAGTCTTTTTTCTACTTCCCCTTCAACTTTACTGCGGTCGGGTGCCATGCTATCAATTTCGTCAATAAAAACGATACAAGGCGCATTCTTACTGGCTTTCTCAAAAATTCCCCGCAGTCTTTGCTCGGCTTCCCCATAATATTTGCTGATCACCTCTGGTCCTACTAAGGCAATATAATTAACACCGAGTTCTTCGGCCAAAGCACGGGCGGTCAGGGTTTTACCGGTTCCAGGGGGTCCGACTAAGAGAACTCCGCGAGTGGGTTCAAGTCCTAACTTGGCCAACAAGTCAGGGCGTTTCAGAGGAATGGCAATTAGTTCTTTGAGTTCTTTAATCACTTCCGTCAAGCCACCAACATCTTTAAGGGAAGCCGTGGTCGGTCCTTCGGGCGGTGTCACAGTGTCTTTAACCTCTGAATCAGTGGAGGATGAGCGATGGCGATTGACCTCAAAATCATCCCCGCCAGAATTGCTCGTACGAGAAACCCCCCCTGAACGGGGAATACCGCCAGAACGGGGAATATTACTCAAGGGACGAGAATTAAATTGCATTTCGGTTTTAATTTCCCCTTTTTCCAGTTTCTCTTCCAAGATTTTAGCCAGTTCGACTAATTGCTCAAAGCCTTTGAATAATTCTGCCATAAAATTTCTCCTGAGTCAAGTGAAAGATGGGTACTGGGTAATAGATGGGGTTAAGAAGTCCGACTTGATCAGACTAATTACCTTTAAAATAACAGATCTGCTGCGCCTTTTACCCGGGCTAGAGGTTCTACTGACCGGGGTAAACTGGGTAAGCGGAGCAAAGTTTGATCTGGGAATAAATCCCGATCAATTTCCTCATTAGCGTGATAACGATTCTGCACGACGTAACGTTGATAGATTCCCATTTTTTTCAAAGATGCTGTCAATCGCAGTTGTTCGGCAACTATAGCATCTTGGGCTTGTAAAATTCCAATAAATTCTGTATGTTGGGGGTCTTTTAGTTTTTTCTGGGCAGACATCACTTGTTGTCTTAAGGTTCGCAATCGTCCCATTAAATCTACACGCCCTAAGACATTTTGATACTTCATCCAAAGCTTAAAAATCCAACTTAACCAATCTCCTAAAGCCGTTGGCATTTCCAAAAATCGCAGGAGATGACCGGTAGGAGCCGTATCTAAAATAATCAAATCTTGTTGTTTCTGGTCTAATAAATCCATCACTGTTACTAGGGATAACATTTCATCAATTCCTGGCAGAGATTGAGCTACAATTTGTCGCCAAGCTTCTGGAGTATAAGCTAGTTTGATGTTTCCTTCTTCGTTACCTTCACCACTAATCATTTCTGCCAGTTCCCATAAATAATCATCCCGAAATTTTTCTAAAATGATATCAGCATCAACTTCTTGACCACTTAAATTATCAGTTAATTGTGTGGATTGATGTCCTAACTTTGTCCCAAAGGCATCTCCCAAAGAATGCGCTGGATCAATAGAAATAATTCTAATTTTTTGCTCGGGATGACGATTAGCCAACGCCCAACCAATGGCCGCGGCAACGGTTGTTTTTCCCACCCCCCCCTTGCCACCAATGATAATGAGTTGGCGTTTGTCGTCAATAAAATCACTAAAACTCGGCAGAATTTTTTGCGGCCATTGAATAGGAGGCGGGGGAGTAAATTCTACTTTTTCGATGATTTTAATTTGACTCATGATCTGATCTAATGCTTCACCTCCTAGGGGTTCTTTTGATTGTTGGGGCAGGGTGAAAATTGTCTCTTGACCTGGGATTTTTAGGAATTTATCGAGGAGTTGCTGTTGCTCACTATAGCGATCTAAATTTTGCTTAGGATCCGTTAGAATTCGATTAATAAATAAGCTGCCGCAGGGAATATTTAAGTGATGCAAACTATTGAGCAATCGTTCGGTTTCTACTAAACTCATCGGTTCGGCAATTGCCACAATTAAACAAAGGGTAAAATCCCGATCTTGTAGAATTCGTTTGCCTTCGGTTAATTCTGCTTGTGTTTTCACTAAAAAGTCATCCACATCATCGGCATTGTAGGTTTTTGAAAAAGTTTGCGAAATAACACGATGTTTTTCTTGAAACAACTCTAAAGAATTGAGAATAATCTCTAAAAAGTCTTTAATTCCCAATAAATTCAAGGTATGACCAGAGGGAGCCATATCAACAACAATTCGATCTACAACATTGTCAATAAGTAATCGTTGAATTTCTAATAGACCCATAATTTCATCTAAACCTGGCCAGTCTAAATCCCAAACAGGAGTTAAATCTTCTCCTTCAACAAAACTGCCCCGTTCTACTAAAATTTCTAAAAATTTTCCGTATTTTTCTTTAAATTCTAAGAGCAATTTTTCCGCATCTAATGCCCTAACTTTTAAGTTGGATAAGTCTTTTACAGGTGATGCTTGATCGCTAACTTCTGTTTGCAATACATCCCCTAAAGAATGAGCCGGATCGGTTGAGATTAATAGGATTTGTTCTTCGGGAAATAATTTAGCCCAACGGCGAGCAAATCCACAGGAAAGAGTAGTTTTTCCCACTCCTCCTTTGCCACTAAACATAACTAAATGTCGAGTGTCATAACGACTTAGAGAGTTATTTACCAAGTTAAAGTTAGTCATAGAAAAATCAAGTTAAGTAAAGTGATAGGGGGGAGAAACTTGTTCTAATTGTAATTGCCAACGGGGGCAGACTTTCTGCCAATGCAAGACTTGCTCGATTAGCAAAGGTTCTTCTTGAAAATTAACTAAAAGATAAATTCGTGATTCTGTACCTGGAGCAGTAATAATCCTCGTTGACGGATAGCTTTGGGTCACTAAATGCACGAAATTTTGCCATTCTGAACCTTGCAAAGTATAAAAATCTTGTTGGGCTTCATAAAGCTGTTTTTTGGCTAAAAAATATTGTCTGCCCCTGCTTTCAGAAAAGAGTACAGGCTCCTCTAGCTTACGGGGAATACATTTTAAAAGATATTCTCCTTTTCCCTCAAGTTGTTCAATTTTTTCTTGATATTCTTGGGCATGAGAACAAAGATGAGTCAGTAAATTTTCTGCCTCTAAAAAAGATGTGCCAAAACGTAAGGGTAAAATAGTGGTTTGTTGAAATAATTCACAGATGACTCGATCATGGCATAAAACGGATTGAATCAAGCGTTCATCATCATTTTGTAAAGTGTCTAAACAAACTTCGGGTTCGACTACGGCCGAGAGGTCTCCACCAGTTATCAGTAACAATGGGTTAGCCATTCCAACGGGTAATGTTAGGCTTTCTATTGGGGTTTTCAAAAAAGCGTAAGTATATAGATTGTACAATTTCATAGGGTTTACCAAAAGAAAATTTACGATTTTTTACAAGTTTTTATATTGGGGCGTTGATATGCTAGAATACTCTAAGTTATTCAGGGATTGTTATGACAACCACTCGTTCACCCAGATCAATTAGATCTAAAATTAGCACTATGCCTCGGAAACAATCTGAAGCAGATCAGCAACTTGAGCTTTATAAGTTAATTACTGAAAAACAACGTATCCAAGAAAAATTAGAAATGATGGAGCGGCAGATTCAGCAGTTAAAAAGTCGTCTGACGTTTGTGACAGATCAAATTGAGACTACAGAACAAAGTATTCAAAATTTGCGTACAGTCAATCCTCCTAGTTTAGCTAAAAAACCTGATTCCCCCAAAACTGTTGCTCACTCCTCTAATAATTCTAGTAATTTCCAAGCTTTTTACCTAGAATATTAAGGCTTAATCAAGGGCTAGTTCTGACCAAGCTTCAACGAGTTCTTGAGCTTGTCAAAGCCGCCCTTACTAAGCGCCGCTACAATTTGTGATTTTGTTCATGGCCTATAGGGTGGGAAAGATTGTCAGTTCTGAACGTGGGACGTATAGAAAAATTTTAGAGAGAAGATTCAGATTGGTCTTCTGCCGCCTCTTCTTCTTCTAAGGCTTGAATTTTTAATAAAAGTTCTTCTTCCTGAATTTCAAACTCTTCCTCGGAAATGTTGCCCATATCGTAATCTAGTTGTAAGGATAATAATAATTTGTGCAAGTTTTCAGACTCATCATATTCTATATCTGCACGCTCTTGAATTTTTTCCCCAATCCAGATCAGACCCCCAATAGGACCGGTAACAGGAAGAAATAAAAGATTGAGAAACATAACTAATACTCTCCTTAGATAAGTTGGGCAAAGGTATAGGGTGCGGTTAAATTGTTATAGCGAATTCTTAGGCGATCACCAAACTGCTGATCGATCGCTTCAACGTTTTGGCTAAATTCCGGCTCTTGCTCCCAGGGAATTAAATAAGCTGCATTGTAAATCATGTCATCCGTCATCGGATCGCTTTCAATCACCTCTTGGGCGCGATGATTTAATTGATCTCTAAAGACTTGAATAACGTCTTGTTTCCGTTGAAATACAGTGCCTTCAATCATTTGACCTATATGGATAATTTCTTCCATATTTAAGTTTTTCCCCCTCATCGCATCCCGTTCTTGCTTTAACTTAGGATTAGACTCCAAAGCCGCTTGTAATTCCCACTCATTATCCCAAAAAATCTTAATGCTAACTTCTCGTTGGCCTGACAGTTTAGCAAATAATTCTTTCAGTTGGTCTTTATACGGATTAATTAATTGTTCGGTGACGGATTCCCAGTTTTTTATAACTAACCCAAACCGCAGTGGTAACAAGGTTGTAAACCCTGCTTCCATGGCAGTTTCTAATACTTTTTCATGGCAAATTAAATAGCGACGGGATGCCAAATACTTTTCCTTATGAGCAAGGGAGTAGAGAAAACTAAAACCCTCAATCATCTCACTGTGAACTGGCTCATTATCAATCCCTTGCAAACCTAGTTCGTCAGGAACTGGTTCGGGAAATATTCCATATAAATAAAGACCCACTGTCATCAGTATTCTCCCAAATTAAACCGGCTGAGAAGTTAAAACCAAACGAAGCTTTAGATGAATTAGATCTAGTTGAGCTAAACCCAGATCAACATTTCCTTCCACAACAACTCCCGTATTGAGGAGTCGATCCACTAATTCTAACACAGAAGGCTTAATACCCTCCTCTCCGGGGTAATAACTCCCTGCTTCAGGTAAAAGAGTTCCAAACTCTCCTAGGTGGACATTTAACTCTTCTGGCTCAACCTCAAAAATTTCACACAAATGGAGAATTTGTTCTTGCAATTTTTGGATACTTTCGGCAGCTCTGTCTAAATCAGACTCACTGAGAACCCCTTTTTCCATCCGGCGAATGATTTGGGCTTCGAGCAATTGGCGTACCAGTTCCACGACAGTTAACAGTAAAGGGGCTAAACCGGCTTGGCTGTTACTTTCTGGACGGGTCAGCAAGGCTTGATTATCAGAATCGTAAGGTGTGCAAGCAAGTGTCATGGTTGGAATTGGTAAATGAGCAGTTTTTGACGGTGAGTCTCTAGTGGGGAGCTTGGCCAAGAAATTTTATCTGAGGGAAAATAATGATGTAATTAAATAATGTCAACTTTCCTCTGCACTCAATTTGGTTAAAGATTTTAAGGTTTGAAGTCGGCGTGAAAGTTCCAGATTTTCTGCCAATAAAGCTTGGGATTGGCTAGGGAGGTAAGGGCCGCTTTCCCACCCATTAATTGCCATCTCCCTTGCTCTATCAACAGAGGCAATCGTTAACTGGTATAAACTTCCTTACCGGAGGAATTTCAATGTATATAAGGAATGTGCCTGCTCGTTCGGACTGCTATCACGGCTCTCCATTACACTCAATTTGGCTAAGGATTTTAAGGCTTGAAGTCGGCGTGAAAGTTCCAGGTTTTCTGCGAATAAAGCTTGGCATTGGCTAGGGAGGTAGGGATAACCTTGCAAGCCGTTAATCGCCGTTTCCCTTGCTTTATCAAGGGGGGCAATCGTCTCGTGTAAATTTCCTAACCTTTGAGGATTCAAGTGAGGAATTTCACGCATCTGAGGAATGTGCTTCATCGTTCGGACTGGGATCATGGCTCTCCATTGCACTCAATTGGGTTAAGGATTTTAAGGTTTCAAGCTCGGTTTCTAGGGTTTGGAGTCGGAGTGAAAGTTCCCGATTTTCTGCTAGTAAAGCTTGGGATTGGCTATGGAGGTAGGGATCCCCTTCCCACCAGTTGATTCCCATTTCCCTTGCTTTATCAACAGAGGCAATTAACAAACGAATGCGGATATTTAGAAGTTCAGTGGAGGCGATCGAAACTGAAATATCGCCAGCAATCACAATTCCTTTATCTAAAACTCGTTCAAGGATATCCGCCAAACTCGAACCTTGAGTTGCTGTTTTCAGGGAGTTGTTTGATTGGGTTTTGAGCGAGCCAGCAAAAGTGGAAGAAGTCACGGTTGGTTTCACCCAATAAGAGTATAAAATCTAGTCTTTTTGCTTCAGCAAGTTCGTTCGCAGTAAAGATTGAATGGCTTTGATCGATTGATTTCCTGTGGAAGGCTCAGAAGTTGACGCTGGGGCATCGGAAGGCTCCTCTTCCTCTCCAACGGATAAGGATTCTACCAGATTGTCGTCGAGGATTTCCCATAAAATAGCTCTTGAGCTATCAATAGGTAAGCTTGTGCGGGACAAGAGAACATCGGCGCAGATATCACGGAAGTCGGCATCATCGGAGTGGGCCACAATATCGTGAGAGGCGCAGACTTTAGCAATCATTAAACAAGAGCGCAAACCTGACGTTTTTTCAGTCGCAGTTTTCAAACGAAAGTTTTTGACGAGGTTGACAATAAATAAAGCATCTTCTCGACCAATCCCCGTTTTTTGGGCAAGAATTTCAGTCTGAGTCAGTTGATCTGGTTCAGGCATATTAATGGTTACCAACCGATCCATTAAAGCATCTTGGGTAGCATGAACCCCACAATATTCTTCTGGGTTGGAGGTAAAAATTGCCCGAAATTGAGAATTGACTTGTAGGTAATCGGGTTGATGGCTAGTTGGCGGCAGGGTGAGAATTTTTTCTTCCAAGGCAGAGAGTAAAACGTTGTTGACCTCAGGTCGAGAACGATTGAACTCATCATAAACTAGGGTAAACCCCTCGCGACAGGCCATTGTTAACCGAGAATCCACCCAATTGTGTTTTAGCTCGTCTTCAACTTTGAGAACGCTGTGGATATAGTTATCCGTCAGTTTTTTATGGGTATAACCAGACTGGCTACCAATTAAATCCGAACTGGTAAAGTCATCATCGCCAAAGATCAGCATCACAGGTCTGGCTAAACAATTGGCCAGATGCATTGCCAATGTGGTTTTTCCCGTTCCCGCTGGGCCACATAGATGAATGGAAAAACCAGAGTTTAGATAACGTAAGGCGCGGGTGGCAATTTGATCAATCGAAGGAGTAACAACGAATTGACCGGGGCGAAGGCAGAGGACGGCTCTTCTCGTTTGAGTTTCAGTAACTGTCATAGTTGAAATCTAGTAAATACCATTGATAATCCCCGCCTTAAGCCGACGGGTATTCTTGAGCTAACAACTGCCCGTTTAGGTTTCCCCTTAATAACCGAGTAGGCAAGGACGCTTGTGTTACCCGAATTTTACGGCAAGTTTAATCGTCTTTGGCTTTTAAGGCTTACCTCATAATAATATCACAAAAAACTAGGAACTGTCATTTAGATCTAGAACCTTGATTCTGAAGGTATTTCAGGATATTCATTAGTCAAGGGACTAAGGGTCTAAAATTCTTGTCTAGATTACTTTTCAAGACTTAAACATTGACAAGCCCAGATGCAGTCCTTTTCCCTTACCTCCTTTGTCAATATAAAGACTACTAATGAGAAAATTAACTATAAACTAAGTGAAGTTTTATAATACTTCTTAATTTACCAGAGCCCTAGAGCAGCCTGAAGGGGAACCCACCACTCCTACGTTGAGTCTAGAAACTTAAAAAAGCAGGGTCAGAATGGTAGGTTTAAAACCAAAGGCTCATTGTGGTATTTTCAGATAGTACTCTAGTTTAGCCAGGAAAAGGGACTAGAGGGTTTTTACTCTAGCCCTAGGCTTAAGTGGGTTGGAATTAACCTAGAGATTTATTTGCCAAAAACGTAGAGGGACAACTCTTGACGAAATTGACGCAAATCGTCTTTTAGCTGTTTAGCTTCCGCTAAACGTCGTTCTTGAAATTGACTTAAATCATCCTTCACCTGTTTGGCTCGATCTAGATGAAGTTGACGTAAGTCGTCAGCCAGCTGTTTCGCTTCCGCTAAACGCTGTTCTTGAAATTGACTTAAATCCTCTTTTAGCTGTTTGGCTCGATCTAGACGCTGTTGACGTAGGTCGTCAGCTAGCTGTTTCGCTTCCGCTAAACGCTGTTCTTGAAATTGACGTAAATCCTCTTTTTGCTTTTCCGCTTGAGCTAAACGCTGTTTTTGGGTAGCTGTTAAAAACACGCGGCTGTCTTGTTGAACTTTTTGGAAAGATTCGCGCAAAGCAGTTGCTTGTTCTTGCGCTTGTTGTTGTCTTTTAGTTTTGACATCCAACAGAAAAGTTTGGACTTCTCGCGAGAGTTCAGCTACTTCTTCAGCAATCGATAAACGCTCCAGGCGGAACTTTTCCATGAGAGCAGGCATGGGGTTGTCCTCAACTACTAAATACTATGGAATGGACTAGACCCAATCACCCGTTGAAAAAAACATTCACGGGGACTGGGGGGAGAGACAGTAGATTCCGACTTTTCTTATTATCCAAAAGTTGAGATAGCGAACTACCACAGATCAAGGTGCGCGGCTTCCTACCCCAAGAATGGCTTTCTATTGCGAAAAGTAGCGAGCCTTACATTCTGGCGATAGGCGGTAAACCTAGCTACAAGGGACAAAATCACGGTGACAAAAATAATTTGTATGGGTCTAGCTTTGTTTTTGCTATCCGTTGCCGTGCCGACCTTATTAATTGTAGACTATTGCGCCCCAAGAGAGGGGTAACTAAACTCAATAGGGATTTAAAGAAAAGCCGAGAATCTGGAAAACCCGGTAGGGTTTTAACTCAGCCGATGGGAGAATCTGGGATCAATCCTTAAGCAGGAACCGCTGCAGATTGAGTCAGACCAACGGCTTCAGCATATTTGAGGTAGGTTTCAACCGAAGCGATAACTACACGAGCTTCAATCGCTAATAATTCGATTCCCACCAGAGAGACGCGAACCCAAGCATCAATAACGATACCTTTGTCAAGGATACGATCGATAACTTCAGCCAAGCTAGAGGAAGAGTTAGTTTTTTCAACTGCCATGGTAATAGACCTTTTTGTTAGTTGTATAGAGAGTGTACAGCGCTGATCCAAAAGTTGAGATGGCAAACTACCCCAGACCAAGGGGCGCGGCTTCCTACCCAAAGAATTGCTTTCTATTCCGAAAAACAGCGAGCCTTACACTCTGGTGATTGGGGGTAAACCTAGCTACAAGGGACAAAATCACGGTAACAAAAATAATTTGTATGCGTCTAGCTTTGTTTTTGCTATCCGTTGCCGTGCCAACCCTATCAATTACAGACTATTGCGCCCCAAGAGACGGGTAACTAAACTCAACAGGGATTAAAGAAAAGCCGAGAATCTGGAAAACCCGGTAGGGTTTTAACTCAGCCGATGGAAGAATCTGGGATCAATCCTTAAGCAGGAACCGCTGCAGATTGAGTCAGACCAACGGCTTCAGCATATTTGAGGTAGGTTTCAACCGAAGCGATAACTACACGAGCTTCAAGCGCTAATAATTCGATTCCCACCAGAGAGACGCGAACCCAGGCATCAATAACGATACCTTTGTCAAGGATACGATCAATAACTTCAGCCAAGCTAGAGGAAGAGTTGGTTTTTTCAACTGCCATGGTAATAGACCTTTTTGTTGTTTTCATAGAAATTGTACAGTGCTGAAATCATGGAGGATTCAGAAATTTATTTGGTTTTTCTGCCTTCATCACTTCCGCAATTTTAAGAATAACACCTTTATTTTGTCGTTGTCAATATCTAATCTCGATTTTTTTTGTTAAGAAATGTACGATTCTTTAGTTAAGAAATGTAGTCAATTCTCATTTTTGGGGTTAAGAAATGCAGTCAATTCTCAGAAAAGGCGGGTTAAGGTCGTTGCTGGTACCCTTTTTTCTGAGCAAAACTCCCCATTTGAACGGCAGGGCGAGCGTACCTAAAAACAATTCTCATTTTTGTGC